>Ga0114919_10003359_pt1 | contig 12929 bp, 11 predicted proteins | sample BlataG_FD_88682 | JGI IMG/M metagenome (GOLD analysis project Ga0114919, IMG submission 88682) | Deep subsurface microbial communities from Black Sea to uncover new lineages of life (NeLLi) - Black_00105 metaG | ecosystem: Environmental > Aquatic > Marine > Oceanic > Sediment | place: Atlantic... | reverse complement strand
GCTGGTTGAGCTGGATAACTTACCTATTGGCGAGTTTGGATAATAAGGCAATGGATGTGGACCCAGCAAATCAACGCCGGTACGAAGAAATGTTATCGAATCTCCAGGACAGCATCCATAATCGCCGGCGAACGGGTGGATGGTAGAAGCTGGGATTGACGAGCGAACCTATGCATAAAGGATTTGCCGGGCATAGTTGATCGAGATCACAAGAAGTCTATCATTTGTGGATATTATCCTCTGCTGTTAACCCAGTGGTGTTGATATGGAAAGTATCGTATTCACTTAAATAAAAATCACCCCAAAGATCTTCCTAGGGGTGATTTTCTGTTTTATATTGTTTGGATGCTAGTTGATAGGCACAACGTTAGCGGCTTGTAATCCCTTTGGGCCATTCTCGACGGTGAATTCAACCATTTGGCCTTCTGCCAGATTGCGGTAACCATCTGCCTCTATAGCAGTATAGTGTACAAACACATCTGGACCATCTTCGCGGGAAATGAAGCCATAACCCTTGTTGCCATTGAACCATTTGACTGTGCCGGTGATGCGATCTGTCATTTTCTTTCAACTCCTATATAAATAAAAAGAATGTTACTTTAGATGCTTGGAGTGTTCCATCGGAGCAGTCACTAAAAAATGGCCAAAGACTAGTGCCTCCGGCCATCGTCTTTCTCACATCCAACGGTACCTTACTGCATCCTTGCTATTGAAATCGTATCAGCAAATAGAAATTCTGTCAATAATTCATTGAAATTCATTAATTTTCGGGTTATTAACCATAGACCCATCATTTATTCGCAACAATGTGATCTAGTTAATCGTAATCCATATCATCCTGTTCTGTACGCTGCTTTATCGCTCTTTTATTTTCTTTCATTAGCAATTCCCAAATGTCTTTTCGATTATTTTCACAATTTGTGAGCAGTTCTTTTACCGGATCGATCGGAATTTGGGAGGCTAAATCAGCTGTAGACTCAGGAAGAGAGTAATTAACAACAGTGAAAACTTTTAACCTGGTTTTCTGAGCTGCATCGAGTAATCCCCGCTCTGCTAATCCGGATTTGACCATCTCAATTGTCGATTGCCAAGGTGAACTCGAATCTTGTCTAAGCCAGATATAAATCAAATCAGAAATTTGGTGGCTTTCACCTTCTTTTTCTAATCGCTCCGCGATTTTCGGAAGCTGTGCCTCAAGACTGTACTCAGGCCATTCGTTCGGGGAAATTGTAGGAATTCCGCACAAATTCTTAGCTTTTCGTAATCCGAGCATCGCTTTTGCGGTGCGAATCTCAAGTTTAAAATTACCAGCGGATTCTGCTGCCAATACCGCCGCGCTCAAGATTGCTTCTCCAAGCTGAGAAATAGAAACACTGGTATCCGTATGCAGCAATTGAATATTTCCCAGCATAACTTTCTTGGCAAATAGATCTCCGTTGAGCAATACGAGCTCGCTGGGAGATAAAGGATTCGTGGGATCAATAATGAGATCGGTGAACATAATTGGATTCCTTTCTTCAGATATAATTGCTGTTTCGACTTCGGCTTTGTTCGATCCAACCTGAATTGCTTTCTCCCTATTACTATTTATTGACGATCTTTCTACATATTAAACTAACACCAGTAGAGATTAGTGTAGATTTGGAAATTATTTTTGTCAATATATTGGTGTGCGCTGTCCAGGCTATAAATCTCTACATTTTATAAACCCATATGATTCAAGTCTACCTGATATTTATGTTTCACACCATTCGGGTATTTTCTTAATCGATCCAATATTAGGATCAGCTTTACTCAATTTTGAGATGTGTTAAAATACTCACATGGCTTCAAATGACATTCTTCCTACTATTAAGGAGCGGAATCCGGTAACTCAAGAGGCTCACCGGCGCCAAGCTTTCTGGCAAATTTATTTTCCACTGATATTATTTGGTGTTTTGGTTATCGTGGCAATCGTCTTAGCGGTTCTAATGAGCAGCCAGGGAGTAAGTAAATGGGCTGATATATCATTGATATATATGATATCTCTTGCCATGGTAAGTTTCCTTATTATTACGGTCTTCCTGGTGATATCAGCCATATACACTGGGAAATTACTCAAAGCGACTCCATACTTCTTTTTTACTATTCAGCGGTATGCATTCTTGATCGAGCTGCGGGTGAAAAAAGCTGCTAATGTGAGTGTGGAACCATTCTTGCGTATAAATAGTTTTATCGCCGGTGCACGAGCGATCCGCCGGAAATGACTTTAGAAATCAGTGCATGATCAATTATCGGGGGAGGTAAAGCACAAGACAAGGAGAGAAATTAATGAGTGACGAAACAGCAATCACGGAACCTGGAATGAGCTATGAAACTAAAGTGCTGGCAGTGGGATCGTTGCTTGGAGCATTAGTTGGATTGGCTGGGGCATTTCTATTAATCAAGAATAATGAAAGGAAAGGAACAGAGCTGAATGTGTCCGCTGGAGTTGGTGTGAAATTAAGCCTGATCATCATGGCTCTGTTACGCCAGCTTGCGGACCTTTAATGCACTGCTTTGAATATAAAATGCCTGGTACAAATTATTGATTTTTTCTGTTATTAAACTGGTGAAAATATTATGATCGATTTGAAATCGATGAGTTGTGCTCCACCTCGAATAGGTGGCGCTCCCCTCGATAACTCGGTTATTGAAACCTATCTCCCGCAATTATCCCACTGGGAGGTGATTGAGGTTGATGGTGAGAAGCGATTGACCCGCCAGTACAAATTCAATAATTTTTCTGCAGCATTAAAGTTCACAAATAATATTGGTGAGCTGGCTGAGCAGGAAGACCACCATCCTGCAATAATCACAGAATGGGGGAGGGTTACTGTCACATGGTGGACCCATGCGGTCAATGGATTGCACCTCAACGATTTCATAAGCGCTGCAAAAACTGATCAGATTTTTACCGGTTGAAATCACATAGCTATATCCACAATACCAGCTGGAGATATCCAGCTGGTCTTGATAATTTTAATCTCCAAACGGTCCGTTGAAAGGTTAATTTTTTGGATGCATCCTGGAATAGGTTTTCCTGAAAATATATTTTCCCAGATGCCATTGAGATTATCGAAATGAAGAAGATGCGTATAGATATCCTGATGGTTGAAAAAGGTTTGATAGAAAGCCTCGCACAAGCGCAGCGCTTGGTTATGGCAGGACAGGTGAGGGTGAATGGACAGGTAGTTCAGAAACCCTCAGTTTCATTTCAAGCAGATACTGAAATAGAAATTGATCCTGGTCCGGATTATGTATCCCGGGGTGGGGAGAAATTACAGGCAGCGTTGGAAAAGTTTGGCATTGAGGTTGGTGGATTGGTTTGTGTTGATGTGGGAGCGTCCACGGGAGGTTTCACAGATTGCCTGATCAAACATGGAGTTTGTAAAGTATATTCGATTGATGTTGGGAAGGGGATATTGCATTGGAAACTGCGCCAAAATAATAAAGTAGTGGTTATGGAAGGAGTGAATGCCCGCTACCTTGAACGATTACCAGAAGGTGTTGATTTAGTCACCATAGATGCTTCTTTTATCTCTTCGAAGGTTTTGCTGCCGGTTGTTCAAGGCTGGTTTCGAAAACAGGGTGGTCAAGTTATCCTTTTGATCAAACCACAATTTGAAGCTGGCAGAGCGGTATCATCTCGAGGAAAAGGTGTCATCCGGGATCCTGGAGTGCATCAACAGGTCTTACATGAGGTACTGGAATTTGCACAGGAAAACAAATATCAAATTGCAGGTTTAGTGAGGTCACCATTAATAGGACCAAAAGGGAATGTGGAGTTTTTAGCCTGGCTTCAGTTCCCATGGCAAAGCACGATTAACGTGCAGAAGATGATTGAGCCATTGATCATGGTCGAGTAATCCTGAGAGAAATGTATCAAAACAAAATTCTGTTTAAAATCGTGTATACTTCAGCGCGTCAATGACTGATCATATTCGAAATTTTTGCATTATCGCTCATATCGATCACGGGAAATCAACCCTGGCCGATCGTTTGTTGCAGCTTACAGACACGATCTCTGATCGGGATATGATGGCTCAGGTGCTTGACAGCATGGACCTGGAGCGAGAAAAAGGGGTCACAATCAAAGCATCTGCGGTTCGCATGATGTATTCTGCCCAGGATGGTGATACTTATCAGTTGAATCTGATTGATACCCCTGGACATGTTGATTTTGGATATGAAGTGTCGCGTGCCCTGGCCGCCTGTGAGGGTGCGATTCTGGTGGTGGATGCGAGCCAGGGAGTTGAGGCCCAAACTCTCGCGAATTTATATCTAGCCTTGGACGCCAATTTAGAAATTATCCCTGTGATCAACAAGATAGATCTACCCTCCGCGCGTCCGGATGAGATCGCTGATGATATTCAGAATCTGCTGGGTACACCATCGGACCAGATTCTAAGGATTTCTGCAAAAGAGGGCCTGAATATTGATAATGTTTTAGAATCAGTGATTAAAAATGTGCCTCCACCAGCGGGTGATGTAAATGCTCCCTTGCGCGCTTTGATTTTCGATTCCCATTACGACTCATATAAAGGGGTCGTTGCGTATATACGTCTGATTGATGGACAAATAACAAAAAATGATACTCTGCTGCTGATGGCGAGTGAATCCCAGTTTAAGCCAGTTGAAGCAGGTATATTCGTCCCTGAACTAAAGGAAGTGAGCGTATTAACTGCAGGGGAAGTTGGGTACGTTGCCACGGGTTTAAAGACTGTCAGAGAATGTCGGGTGGGAGATACCTTGACATCAATTGCGTTTCAATCTCCTGAGCCTTTGCATGGTTATCAACAAATAAAACCAATGGTTTTTGCCGGTATCTTTCCTGTAGAAGGTGAAGATTACAGCGATCTGAAGGATGCACTAGAGAAATTACAGCTCAATGATGCCTCATTGGTTTACCAACCCGAAACCTCCCAAGCATTAAATTTTGGTTTCCGATGCGGATTCTTGGGTATGTTCCATATGGAAATTATCCAAGAACGAATCGAACGAGAATATGATCTGGATATATTGGTTACTGCTCCATCGGTTGAATACGAGGTGGTATTGAGAACTGGGGAGGTAGATCGGATTGCTTCTCCTGCTGAGCTGCCCGAAGAAGGAGATCTATCTGAAATACGGGAACCCTGGATGAAGATCGAAATCTTCACGCCAACAGAATTTTATGGAACTGTGATGGAATTAGTGAAGAAGCGTAGAGGAATTTTTATCGAGCAGGATTACCCCACCTCAAACCGGGTTCAATTAATTTACGAAATCCCTCTCTCTGAAATGATTGTAGATTTTTTTGACCAGCTAAAATCAAGAACTCGAGGTTATGCATCCCTCGATTACCATTTCATTGAGTATAGGGCTGATGATTTGGTGAAATTAGAAATCCTGGTAAATAACGAGTCCGTGGATGCACTGGCAATTATTGTGCATCGTGACAATGCCTACCATAAAGGGCAGGCATTGATATCGAAATTAAAGCAATTAATACCCAGACAGCTATTTGCTGTTCCAATCCAGGCGTATGCATCCGGAAGAGTGATTTCCAGAGCCAATGTAAAAGCGCTCAGGAAAGATGTCTTAGCGAAATGTTATGGGGGCGATGTTTCTCGCAAGAAAAAACTTCTTGAGAAACAGAAACGGGGGAAGAAGCGAATGAAGATGGTCGGCAACGTAGAAATCCCCCAGGAAGCATTTTTTGCAGTCCTCCGGTTGGAGGAAAGTTGAGCGCGGCGAGTCATCCAAAGTTAGGTGCAATAAGTCGCTGGTTGCCCGGTCTTATTATCAGCACGATTGCTGTTTTACTGCTTATCCGATTCTCAAACTGGTCCGAAATACTACAAGCGATTTCACAAATCAATCTGTCTTGGTTCTTCCCAGCATTGTTGTTCTTTATGGTTAGTGTGGGACTGCGGGCATTGGCATGGATGATCTTGCTGCAGAAAAAAGTGAATTATGGTCGCGTATACCTGACATTAAATGAAGGATACTTACTTAATAATATTTTCCCATTCCGTTTAGGCGAATTGGGGAGAGCATTCATGCTTTCCCAAACAACAGAATTAAGTGGATTTTTCGTATTATCAACCATTGTTATCGAACGCATATTCGATTTAGCCATCGCCGCAGCTCTGTTTTTAGCGACTCTCCCCTATGTGTTCGAGATATATGGTGGTCAAGCGATCGCGATTTCCGCCCTCGTCTTTGTAATGATCGGGTTATTAACAATGTACGTATTAGCTCGCAATCGTCAATGGATAAAATCCAAACTAGACGATTTCAGCTTGCAAAGATTCTTTATCAGGGATCGTATCGTCCCAAGAATTGATTCCTTATTAGCTGGACTCGGCGTATTAGCCAGTCTGGATCAATTTTTATTGAGCATAATTCTATTGGTACTGAGCTGGTTTTTTGGTGGGTTAGAATTAATTTTCTTGTCTCAAAGTTTTGGAGTAGACATAGAACTTTGGATGGTTGGATTTATTCTTGGAGTGGTCTCTCTCGGAATCGCGATACCTTCAGCGCCTGCTGGTTTAGGAGTATATGAAGTAGCGATGGTTGGGGCTTTTTCATTGCTAGGCTTATCGACTTCTGCCGGATTAGCAATTGCATTTGTATCCCACTTCATCAGCATAACCTTCACCGGGGTCATTGGTATGTATGCGTTTTTTAGGGACGGTGAATCCATATCTGGTTTGTATCAGCACCTGCGAAATGTACGCATTTTTAATTTAAATCCATAAGATGAAAATCCTGATTTCGTTAATGTATTACAGACCACATTATTCTGGCCTGACGATTTATACTGAGCGTTTAGCTCGTGCCCTAGCAGAGCGAGGCCATCATGTCACGGTATTGACATCCCGATTTGACGCTTCTCTTCCAGCTGATGAATACCAGGATGGTGTACAGATAATACGACCTTGGGTGATGTTCAGAGTCAGCAAGGGTGTCATTATGCCAAGCATGCCAATTTGGGCATGGAAAATAATCCGCCAGGTAGACATCGTCAATTCTCATGTACCCCAACCTGATGCGGCTGTGATGACGACCATCAGCAGAATTTTACGCAAACCAAGTGTTTTGACTTACCATTGCGATCTGCAGCTGCCGGAGGGAATAATTCATTATCTTGCTAACCAGGGATCGCACTTTGCCAATTTTGTTTCAGCGAGATACGCGGATGCGATCGTCACCAATACACTTGATTATGCTGAAAATTCACCATTTCTTTCTAAGTATATGGGAAAAGTTCATGCCATCCCACCACCCATCGAATTAAATGAGATCGATCCAACTGTCCTGGCTGCCTTCCGCGAGAAAAATGCCATCCAAGAAGGGCAGAGGATAATCGGGATGGCATCCCGATTAGCAACTGAAAAGGGTGTCGAATTTCTGGTGAAAGCTTTGCCACAGGTTCTTGAGAAATATCCAAATGCGCGCGTACTCTTCGCCGGTCAATATCAAGATGTCCTGGGTGAAGATACTTATTCCCAAAAATTAGCGCCTCTAATTGAAGAACTGGGTGATCACTGGACATTTCTTGGTGTACTGCCTTCCAAAGAATTTTCTGCGTTCTTTCATGAAGCTGAAGTTACGGTACTTCCAAGTATAAACAGCACAGAGTCGTTTGGAATGGTTCAGGTTGAATCAATGACTTGCGGGACGCCTGTGATCTCGACCGATCTACCAGGCGTTCGCCAGCCAGTAAAGATGACCGGAATGGGGCGCACCGTGCCACCCCGGAATGCACCGGCTTTGTCTCAAGCGCTGATCGAAATCCTCGATCACCCAAATGGTTACGGTGGCGACCCGCAAGCTGTGAAAACTCGATTTTCTCCGAGTGCCATCGCTGAACAATACGAGACTTTATTTAATCAACTTCTCCAGCATTAATATTCCCAAATCTATCTATTGAACATCCCTGAACCAAGATAAAATTAGGTTATGATCGACAGAATCCCCGAGGAACAGTCTAAATTTAACCAAGATTATTTCTCATCCGAAGCATATGCTAAGGTTTCATTTGATCGGTACAGTCAATATTGGTGGTCTAACCGTTATTATGCAAAATTAGTTCGTAAATATGGACCGCGTTCGGGGCGTGTGTTGGAAATTGGCTGTGGTTTGGGTCATCTGTTGGAATGGCTGGTGGATCATTACGATGTTTATGGCACCGATATCAACCCATGGGCGCTTTTTGAGGCCAGCAAGAATGTGCCTGAAGGAAAATTTCTGCTCCTATCTGCGATAGATCTAGGAGTATTTCCGGATGAGGTTTTTCAGGTAGTGATTGCTAAACATGTTGTGGAGCATTTATCTGATCCTGAGTGTGCTATTGCGGAAATCAGCAGGGTTCTTGTTCCAGGTGGGCTGCTGTTGCTGGCTACACCAAACACAGCTTCGATCGCCCGGTCGGCTAAGAAAAGTGGATGGATTGGATATCAGGATCCAACCCATATCAGCTTGTGGTCGCCTGATAAGTGGATCAATTCATTGCGGATAAACCATCTTAAACCTAGAAAGGTGTACTCTGATGGGTTATGGGATGCCCCATATGTCACCTGGCTGCCAGCATCAATCCAGAAGGTGTTGTTTGGAGCGCCGGGTGGAGTACAGGCAGTTCTTGGTTTGAGTGTCATCCCCCTGCGAATGGGTGAAAGCATGATCGCTCTGGCGGTAAAATCATGAGCGATGAGTTAACCGTTCTCGATTACGTAAAAGCTTTATTAACTCCATGGCGGGGAGCACCTCCACCAATTCCACCGCTGGAGGTAGAGCGGGATGGTGAACCAGTACCAACTAATGAACTAGAATTCACCAAACCCGGACAAGAATTTTCTCCAATTGATGAACAATTTCCTGTGCAACCAGTTGAAAATATTGCAGGTCGAGACTTCGTTTTTCCCTGGCGCGCAATAGTCGCATTGGGATTGGCCCTGGCAGCACAAATTTCCCTTGAACCAGGTCCTGAACGGACCTGGGGTTTGGGTTGTGGAATATATTTGTTTGCCGCAGCCTGGGTTATTTGGGCGAATTTCCGAAAGGATTGGATATTACCAGACTATCCGGTTGTTAGAAAAGTAATCGATCAAATGCAGGTGCGCTGGATTTATTTGATTGCAGGTGCGGTTTTCAGCATGCTGGCATTTCTTACTTTGGGCGGAAATCGTTTTACTTTGATCAATTTCTTGCTGTGGATAAGTGCCATTGTCTTTATCATGATCGGATTTTGGCAGCCAAGTAAAGTTGACCACAAGAGCATCTTAATCAGAACCACACGATTGTTCACAAACCGTGATTGGGATTTCAAAATTTCGAGTTGGTCCATACTGCTGATTTTTTGCGCTGCTATCGTGATTTTCTTTCGCTTCTATCGATTTGGAAGCGTTCCCCCTGAGATGGTAAGCGATCATGCTGAGAAAATATTAGACATTTGGGATGTTCTTAACGGCGAGTTGAGCGTTTTTTTTCCAAGGAATACCGGTCGTGAAGGATTCCAGATGTATCTGACAGCCATTGTGATCAAGTTATTTGGAACTGGTTTCTCTTTCAATAGCTTGAAGATTGGAACGATCCTGGCTGGATTGATCACACTGCCATTCATTTACCTATTGGGGGTTGAAATCTCAAATAAAAGGGCAGCATTGATCGCAACCATCTTCGCAGGAATCGCTTATTGGCCAAACATCATATCCAGGGTTGGCCTGCGCTTCTCTTTATATCCACTATTTGTCGCTCCTGCGATTTACTTTTTGATCAGAGGGCTGCGCCGTTCTAATCGTAATGATTTCATATTGGCTGGTTTATTTCTTGGTATAGGTTTACATGGCTATACACCCTTCCGAATAGCACCTTTTGTGGTTTTGATAGCTGTAGGATTATATTTAATCCATTCTCAATCGAAAGGATTTCGCAAACAAACCGGATTCCAATTGCTGATATTAATCCTGGTTTCGTTGATCGCTTTCTTACCATTATTGAGGTTTTGGCTTGAAAATCCAGAGCTGTTTAGCTACCGGGCGTTCACCCGATTTGGAAGTATCGAGAGTCCACTCCCTGGTCCCGCAGGGTTAATCTTCTTCAGAAATTTGTGGAATGCAGTGACTATGTTTTTCTGGAGTAATGGGGAGATTTGGCCGGTATCCGTACCCCACCGTCCTGCACTGGATGTAGTCTCCGCAGCTTTGTTCTTTGTTGGTATCATCTTACTGGTGATCCGTTATTTGCGACGCCACATTTGGCTTGACCTGTTCCTGGTTCTATCCGTTCCTTTATTGATGCTACCATCCATTCTTTCTTTGGCTTTTCCATCAGAAAATCCAACATTGAATCGAACTGCTGGTGCTTTAGTGCCTGTTTTCCTTATAATTGGTCTATCCTTTGATGGATTTTTATCCGGAATTGAATCCAGGATTTCACAACCACTCAATAAAGTTCTAGTCTGGACCGTTGGATTAATATTTTTGTTCTGGTCTGGATTCCAAAATTATGATTTGGTCTTCAATCAATATCAGCAGAACTATAACCAATCAGCATGGAATACCAGTGAGATCGGTGACGCGATCCGTGATTTTACGGATTCAATTGGTTCCCAGGAGAACGCCTTTGTGGTCGCTTATCCTCACTGGGTTGACACTCGCTTAGTGGGAATTAATGCAGGTTTTCCGACAAGAGATTTTGCGATTTGGCCAGATGATCTCCCAAAGACATTGGAAGCTTCTGGACCAAAAATATTCATCATTAAAATTGATGATGCTGACGCCTTGGTTACTCTGCAATCCCTTTACCCTGAAGGTATTGTGCAGCGGTATTCCTCCGAGAATATGGAAAAGGATTTTTTCCAATATTTTGTGTTTGCAGACTAACAAGTTAGGGATGTAGATCATCTTGAACAATCCTATCTCTGATAACACCTCGCCATCGAAAAGCAACCGAAATCTTATTATTTTCGGTGTATTGCTGACTTTAATCCTTATGGCGGCAGCCTTCCTGCGATTTAGAGGCTTATTATGGGGAGAATACCAATACCTGCATCCCGATGAACGCTTTTTGATCTGGGTAGGAACGGATATCTTCCCAGTTTCCAATCTGGGTGAATATTGGGATTCGGCCAACTCAAGTTTAAATCCGCACAATCAAGGGCATGGTTTTTATGTTTATGGCACCTTGCCGTTATATCTTGCGCGCTATGCTGTTGAATGGGTTTACGGGCATTCCGGTTTTAATGAAATGACCAACGTTGGTAGATTTCTTTCAGCCTTCGCAGACCTTTTGACGGTTCTATTTATTTATCTCGTCGGATCAAAAGCCTACAATAAAAAGGTTGGTCTGCTCGCCGCAAGTTTTTCTGCGTTTGCAGTGCTTCAAATACAACAATCCCACTTCTTCACCGTAGATACTTTCACGACCTTATTCTCAATGGTAGCAGTATATTTTGCAGTGAGAATTGCAAACGATCCGATAGAAGCTTCCCTTGGCGGCGACTCTCAATCTCTGGATGAACAATCAAAGCCACATGGGGATGAGACGACCACCGAAGATCCAGAGAAAAAAAATATATCTAATCACCTGATCGAATTTGTAAAAAACCCTTTTTTTACACTCGCCTTAGGATTTGGAGTTGCATTAGGTCTAGCAGCTTCTTCGAAAGTGAGTGCAGCCCCTCTGGCGCTATTGTTGCCAGGAGCTTTGATTATTCGATTTTCCAGCCTTAAAGTATCGGCTCAACGACGCTTCGTGCTGGAAGCGTTTGGATATTTAATCATCGCTGGTTTAAGCAGCTTGCTTGTATTTCGGATATTCCAGCCGATGGCATTTAGCGGTCCGGGATTCTTCGGCATAACTCCAAATCCATCCTGGGTGAGCAATTTGAGGGAATTACAAACTCAAGCCAGTGGGGATGTGGATTTTCCACCAGCCCTTCAGTGGGCCCGGCGCCCAATTTGGTTTGCTTGGGAAAATATGGTCAAGTGGGGGATGGGAATACCGATGGGTCTTCTGGCTTGGGCTGGTTTCCTATGGGCTGGTTGGCGGATGATTAAAGGAGAATGGCGGAAGCATATATTGTTGTGGTGTTGGACGGCACTGATCTTTGTCTGGCAATCACTGATATTCAATCCTTCGATGCGCTACCAGCTGCTGATATATCCCATCCTGGCGATTTTTGCTGCTTGGGCTGTTATTCGTTTATATGATTTGGGTAAGAAAGAAAGTGCTCCAGGATCGAACTCATCAATTGAGGAGCGAGAAGCGATTGTAGAACCCCGGAGCACAAAAAAGACCAGATGGACGCGACCATTGGCAATCCTCATTGGAGGTGGGGTATTAATCGCAACGGCGATATACGCCTTTTCGTTTTCGAACATCTATTCCCGACCAATTACGCGTGTAGAAGCGTCGCGCTGGATTTATCAGAATATTCCCGGTCCGATCAGTCTGCCAATCCAATCGGATGGTGGCGAATTTATCCAACAAATATCCTATCCCTATAATTATCAGATCAGTCAAGAAATCCCATTTTTTAGTAGTTTTACAGCAAAACAAAGTGGTGAGATCTCAGAGATCCAGGTATACAAGGTAATTGATCCACAAGCAAACTTCGGGGAGAAAACTTTAGAACTGAGAGTTTCTGAGATACCCGGTGGTGGGGGGGGGTCAGCTTTAGTCAAAATGGATTTTGAATACCAGCCTGTAGATACTCAAGATAACAACCTCATCTCAGCTGTTTTTGAACAACCCTTGGATCTGTTGGTAAACCAACCATATTATGTTCACCTAAGCCTGCCTCCAGATCAAGGCCCTATCAGTTTGAATGGCGAACTGGAATTGATCATCCAAAACGATCAAATCCACCTCGAATCCATAGCACTGAGAGATGTATTAATTGATTCAATAAATCCAAATCT
>Ga0114919_10003358_pt1 | contig 12929 bp, 15 predicted proteins | sample BlataG_FD_88682 | JGI IMG/M metagenome (GOLD analysis project Ga0114919, IMG submission 88682) | Deep subsurface microbial communities from Black Sea to uncover new lineages of life (NeLLi) - Black_00105 metaG | ecosystem: Environmental > Aquatic > Marine > Oceanic > Sediment | place: Atlantic... | reverse complement strand
GCCGATAGAATGCCTCACAGCAGTCATCTATATAGAGGAAGCTTCGCGTCTGTTTCCCGTCCCCCCAGATCTCGATTTTATCTCCGTCCTGGGCCTCCGCGATTTTTCGGCAGAGCGCGGCTGGCACTTTCTCCCTTCCGCCCTTGTAAGTACCGTAGGGGCCCATTACGTTGTGGAAGCGTGCGATTCTGACAGGTAGCCCATAGTCCTTCTCATAATTTTCACATGCTATTTCGGTTATGAGTTTCTCCCATCCGTAGACTGAGTCGGGCCATGCCGGATATACATCGCTTTCCTTTAGAGGCGTCACGTCCGTCATGGTCTGAAGTTCTCGGTTATAGACGCATGCGGAGCTGCTGAAGAAGAATCTTTCAACCTTCTCGAAGCGAGCGGCTTCCAGCATATTAAAATTAATCATGAGATTATCATAGAGCACCGGGGAGTTGACCTCCATAATGTATCCTACGCCTCCCATGTTGGCGGCTAAATGAAACACATAATCTATATCTTTAACCATGTGGACCGCATTTTCAGCCACTCTCAAATCCAACTGATGAAACTCATCTTCAAACGTCTTCAGGTAACATTCAGATTTAGGCCTCACGTCGACTCCGCGCACCCAATATCCCATGTTCTTAAGGAAGTTCACCATATGACTGCCGATAAACCCTGACGAACCCGTCACAAGGCACAGATTTTCCCTAGACTCGTCCTCAGCCATTATACCTCGATAAAACGGGTTCGGGTTCCCGAACTCTCCTTTTAAGGCTTACCCTGGTTTGGTTCGTATCTGCGAACCAGTCTCCAATTTACATTACCCAATCTAGGTCCTCTAACCAAGGATCAAATTGCTTGAGCATTGCCTCAGGCAAATAATCTTTTCCATGCTGTTCGAGCTCACCATATATTGTTTGAAGATGGTCTATAACGCTCCCCTTACCAAGCTCCACTTGCCTCAAGTCTTCGCAGAATCGAGGCGTATGCTTCATCCCAAAGATCTCAGCTTCAAGATTCCCGAGGAGATTCTGCCTATTTCTCTCCTGCCATACAAAAGGAGGCCCGTAATGGACGTGGAAGCCCCTCTCATGCATAACTCTCTGCGTCAGGTAGGAGGCCCAGATATCATCGTATCTACCTACTTCAAGCATCATCATCAGGGGCGCAAGCTGCCTCACGAACGCAGTATTCTGCGAATCAAAGGGTGAGAATATCCCCTCCTCGACCACGACTCCTCCATGAAGAATCTGGGAGATCTGATGGACCATGGGTTGATTTGTTATCCGGTCCATCGCATCGATATCCGGATCCCCAAACCACAGTCCCGCGGCTACCCCGATCTTCTTTTTCACGACGGGAATAAACTGTATTTCACGTTCTATCTGTCGATACTCGAGGGGGAAGCCTCTATGGTAGATCTTGGGGCTGAAGTAGTCTCCAATATTAAACCAGCCTTTCCTAGTTGAAGCCATTAAGCCATCAAAACCTTCAGAGAGCAGAAAGTCGAATTCTAGAAAATATGAGGTGGACATGGGGATGTTGTCATCGTCTAGCGTAACGATCTTATCCGCCCCGTGTCTCAATGCTTCCAGAAGGGCAATATTTCGCCGTCTAATCGTGTTCCATCCGATAACTTCCGAGGACTTGTATCCAAGTTTTTTCTGGTCCTCAACGTCGTAATAGTGAGCGTTACCGAGATCTTTAACCAGTTGTTTCAGCTTTCCGTGTGGAGATTTCGTGTCCCCCGTAATGAAGAAGTGGATATCCGGATTCATCATTCTATAGAGTTTGAGTACCTCGGCGGTGTTGATCGTCGTTGTTATCAGCGCCATCTCAGTCAATTCGATCATGCCTTCTTCGTGAATTCATCGAGGACGTCGCAGACGTACTTCACCTGCTCTAGAGATAATTCTGGATAGTTCGGAGGGCATATGTGGTGCTTGCAATAATAATCGGCCACGGGGAAATCTAGGCCAGTGAATCTGCCCCTGTATATCGGCTGCGAGTGTATGGGATTGTAATAAACCTCCCCCGTCATATCAACTTCTCTTTGTTTGCAGTACAGTCCAAGCTCGATCACGTCGCCCGTGAATTGGACGATTTGCTTGTAATAGGAAGCATGGCCATAATGTTCCGCTGGGGTATAAGCCGAATTCCCCTTCAGACGTTTAATATATTCCTCGGATAGTTTCTTTCTCTCCTCGATCCGCTTTTCGACGCGCTTCAGCTCAAGGAGTCCGAGGCCTGCTTGAAATTCAGTCATTTTGTAGTTGCCCCCGATGATCGTGTGAATTTGTGAATCTTCGGGTGGAGCCCCATAATTGCGGATTTGCTTCATCCTACCATCAATCTTCTCGTTGTCGGTAACAATCATACCACCCTCAGCCGTGGTCATCGCCTTTGTTGACATGAAGCTAAAGGTGCCGACTTCACCGAATGAGCCCGCCTTATACTTATATTCCGCGCAATGGGCCTGCGACGCGTCTTCGATCAGCGGCACTTCATATTCATAACAGATACGGATGATCTCATCAACATGTTTCGAGATCTGACCCCCTATATGGACGAGGATCACTGCCCCGACATCTAACTGGTCAAGAGCCTCCTCAAGTTTCCTTGGATCAAGGCTGAATGTCTTATTCTCAATATCAACGGGGTGAATCATGGCTCCTATATTCTCGACCGTTAGGGCAGTCGAAATGAAGGTGTTCGTGGGTATGATTATGGTTTTACCTTCCAGTTCTAAAGCTCTCAAAGCGACCTCGAGGGCGCCTGTACCATTCATGACGGCAGTGCCATATTTCGATCCCGTTATCTTGGCGAATGCCTCCTCGAACTCCTTCACATAATATCCGTTACTTATGGGCCTGGGCGCGGTAAGGATATCTTCACAGATAGCCTTGAATGCCTCGATCTGATCCTCGTCGAATTTAAGGTCGAATTTTCGGACTCTCATCCTCAATAAAACGGGTTCGGGTTCCAGAACTCTCCTTTTAAGGCTTACCCTGGTTTGGTTCGTATCTGCGAACCGCTAACCTTGCGGTGGCCTCGATCTCATTTATAGACCGCGTCTATGCCCTCTATGTCTTTTTTATAGATAGCGGGAGTTCCGGCGACCATCGTCCAAGGAGCAACGTCCTCTTTAACGAAGGCTCCGCCCGCGACTAAGGCGCCCTCCCCTATCGTGATTCGGGTATCCGTACTTGCACCTATCCCAACAAACGCAAGTTTCTTCACGACGGAATAACCCCCAATTGAGGCGCCGGGCGCTATCTGCACATAGTCTTCAATAATATTGTCCTGCCCTAACTGCACTCCTCCGTTGAGGATCACGCAGTTTCCAACCGTGCAGCCGTTTCGGACATAGGCGAAGACGACGATTAAGTTACCCCACCCCACCTCCGCAGTGGGGGAGACAAAGGCCATGGGATGAATGGCGTTGATCGGGCGTTTCCCAGTAAGTTCCAGAAGATCCTCGACGATCTCCTTCCTGATCCTATTGTTGCCGGTAGCCACGAAATAATTGATATTCGGCTGCCTCAGCACAGCAAGATTTGCCTTCTCCTGGTAGTCTCCCAATACGGGCGCCATGAGCCGCTCCTCTTGCATCTCCTTCGGGACGAAATTATTCATGAAACCGATAATTGGGATCCTCTGAAGCTGATATATCTCTTGGGCAATTTGCGAGCCCGCAGCCCCCCCGATGATTATAACGCCCATATCATCAGCCTCTCTGAATGACTGCCTTGATCACCTGATCCCGATAATCGGCGGCAGTCTCGAAAGCTTCTTGTATATTCTCCAGTGAAAACGTATGGGTTACCATCCCCTCGAAGGACACTTTATCGGACAAGAAAAGCTCGAGGGCCAAACTGAGCGCCCTATTGGCGCGCCTGCAATTATAGACGTTGAGCTCTTTTATCCTACTAATGTGAGGATTATAACTAACGAAATCGGTTTCGGGCACACCGACGAGCACAACTGTTCCACCTTTACCTGCTCCCTTGAAACAGAGGTCAATCGTCTCCTGCGCGCCTGCAGCATCAAATGCGATATCGACCGTCGGAGGCTCCTCTTTATCTATTGGTTCTGCACCAAACCGCTCTGCAAATGAAACCCGATAATCTAATTTATCATAGACGTAACTCGCCCCACATCCCATTGCCTTACAGACTTGGAGAATTAGTAACCCGATCGGTCCAACTCCGTAGATGGCCACGCTGTCGCCCAGTTGGAGCCGGCTCCTCCTTACAGCGTGGATAGCCACGCTCAGCGGCTCGATCATTACAGCATCTACTAGGCTCATGGATTCAGGTATTCCCAATGCCTGCTTCTCATCTACAACCATCCATTCACGGAAAGCACCCTCTACATTAGAGCCAATAAACCTGGGGCTCTGACATAGATTCTGCATTCCACTTTCGCAGTATTTACAATTCCCGCAGTGCAACCCCGGCTCTATTGCCAGCTTGTCCCCGATCTCGAAATCTTCACTGAGGCTAACCGAGACGGTGCCGGAGACCTCATGTCCAATCGACATCGGCAATTCCTGCATATGAGTACCGAGGCCACCATGGCGGAAATAGTGAAGATCGGTTCCACATATGCCCATAACTTTGGGTTGGATCAGGATTTCCCCTTTTTTCCTCAACTCGGGACGGGGCTCCTCGAAGAGCTCCATCTTCCCGGGAGCCACAAGCTTAGCTACCTTCATAGCATTCAAATAATAATATCGCTGTCTTTCTTAAACTATCTACCTATTTTGCCCCCCCGCGCAACCGTCCATGGACTGATCCTTATATCTGTGCGGTTTACCCAATTATCGTGACGATCCCATTCAAGTTCCGATTTTTTCAAGACCGTTTCCTCCAGAAATGGACTGAGGGCATAATACCTCGGGGCCACATCGAAATCGGGCTCAGAGAAGCATCAATGGAATTCCTATACAGGCACGGGGCTGATATCACAGGCAGCGTCCTAAATTGCGGGAGCAACTACGATAGATTCAACTACCGGCGCTTCTTCCCGAATTGCAGCGGATACCAACTGCTAGACCTCGAAGCTCCAAAGGAATGGTATGGCCGAGAGCGGCGAGACGTCATAATCGCCGATGTTCAAAACATGCCGCAGATCCCGACCAACAGCGAGGACTGCATAATCGCCTACTGGCTCCTGTATTACCTATCTGATCACAAATCAGCGCTAGCCGAATTCAAGCGAGTCCTAAAGCAAAATGGGATCCTGCTGGCTACATTTATTGCGGATACCGCCAGGAATAACACAAACATACTCCGCAGATGGACCTATAATGAAGCATGTGAAATGCTCAAGCCCTTCTTCATCATAGAGGAAGCTGAGTTGTATTGTGAAACCTTAGAACCTCCTATCAGTCTCCTAGCCACGAAACAATGGGAGCGTTTCATCGTAGACGGGGGGAGAAGGTTGTTAATGACCTTCATAAAGGCAAGCCCGATTTAGAGGCCAAATCCTTCTCAATGAAAACGTTTTAGGGTTACAGATCCGAGGATATATGCCTTGTCGGTCCCCAAAAGAATTGGCGGGTTGGACTGAGATCTCGAACATGAAAGCCATCCTCCGAGATTCCTCCCTCTTCCTTAGCCCAGACGAGAAGAGGACCGCGGTCGTATGCCTCGATCGAGGATGCACCTCCGACCATTGGGCTGGGCTTTTGGGTGGATTAACGGATCAACTATACGCCGTCAGTTCTCAGTACATTTATTGAATGTTTGAAAATTTTCGAGTTTCGTTTTGCTGTATCTAGATGCCCTCATCTTTGTCCAGAGAATCGCAAGGTCTCTCGAAGGATCCCATCTCCAGCCCAATTTAAGCGGGAAGTGCATTATAACGTAATCTTCGATTCGGACTAAGCTGGATTCCTTCTTGATATTCCATGGATCGAGGGCATAAAATTTGATTTGCATGTTCCGTCGCTTATAGGCGAGGACGATAGGCTGCTCATGCGTGAGGCTTGTTTCAACCAGAAAGCGATGTGCCCTCGCAAAATCGGTTTCAGCTGATCTTCCGAATTCGCCCGTTTTCGTTATGAGTATGAAGGGCTGAAGGTGCTGTCTCATCATAATTCCATGCACCGTCCTGCGGGGTCTCATCTCACGCTCGTATTTCACGCCCCTTTGGAGTAGCTGTTTAGTCGCTAAACCCAAGAGGTTGGGCTCATCTGTTACCGTATCACACCGGCCTTCCTGAGCTCCTCATCCAGATCATCAACTATCGTCGGATCTTCAACGCGTAGGCAAACGATCATTTTTTCCGGGCTGCAATCGGGGCAGAGAACTTGGCTCCCATCCTCGCCATCCTCCTCCAGCTTCGTATAGCTCTTCACGCAGCTGAGGCGTCTACGAGCCCCTGCGCATACATTCTCGGGCAGAACAGCGAATATGTCCTCGAGTTTGGGATGAATGACGGGTTTGGCCAGTGGTTTCATCTCCGATTTAACCTCTCCGACCTTCCCACCTCCCTGCATCGCAATTAGGTATCCGCTGACGATCTTGAAGGCCTCGTCTCTAGGATTCGACAACGCATCTTCAAGCACTTTATCTAAGCTGTCCTTCATCAGCTCGATTATCTGGGTCAATCTCTCCTTCTCGGGTTCGCTGAGGTCGATGGGTTTCGCGGCAAGTTCCTGAGCTTCCCTGAGTCTGTCCTCGATGCTTATGTTTCCTTCCCCGCCTCTTTCCATCGAATGAGTGCCCCCCGAATTATTTTTCCTTTCTCCTCTTCATTTAGGAGGTGTGACATGAGATCCTCAAGAATGAATAGGATTATCTCCGGTCTTGTATCAGCGAGGTTCCTTATCCGTTTCATATTATTCTCGTTGATCGTTCCTCCCGCTTCGATCTCACTCATCTGAATCTCAACCCACACGATCTGGTTCCAGTAGAGTACATCTGGCATTCGGGGCCGATGCATGGTGCCCCTCCCTTTTCCAAGAGATCCTTAATCTCCCCTCCGCGCATTATCAACGCCATAAGAAATAGCGGGCATCTCGTCTCTTTCCATTCCTTTGGGATCTTCCCCACCTCCATTAAGAAAGAATACTTCATGAATGAAATATGGATCGGTTTTCCATCTCAGATAAAGTCCTGCAAGGCGGATTGTTTCAAATCTTCAGGTGCAATCTCAAACATCCGCTGCGTCAACATCCTGCAGTATCTGATCAAGGTTTCCAGGTTTGTGCTTCTCGTATGTTCCCCGACGATATCTATCAGGTTTGTGGGGTAATAGCGAGCCAGCTGCTGGAATACGTGTACAGTCGCGTCATTTCCATCCCCGGTTTCTCTCTTCCCTAGCGGCTTGGTGCGCCGATTTTCGAAATTCCAAAGAATTTCCTTCGCCTCCGTTAGAGTGACGCCGGACAATTTCTGAAGTTGATGCTCGACGAATTCTTCGTCATAACGATTAGGAGAATATATCTCAAGCACCTCACCCGCGGACATCTCAGCCGTTGCCTTCCGCTCGATTTCGCGACCTGATGGGAGCTCACCTGTCTCACCGGCTCCCTCTAGGATGCTCCGTCTGACGTCTTCCGGGGCTGATCTGAGGGCGCGCGCTTGTCTCTCGTTCTCAAAGATTATGCCCCGGGACATAATTTCTCCAGGAATATCGCTGACTTTCTCATAAGAGGTCGTTTCCTCAATCTTCGATATCACGAGCTTTAGATGTCTGGAGACCCAGGATTGACTCTTGCCCACTTTCTCAGCTAACTTCTCCTGTGAATAACCGAACTTCATCTGCATCAGCTGTAGCCAGTTTCCGATTCCCACGCTTGGCACGTTCGATCTCTGCACGTTTAAGATCAGGGCTACCGTGAACGCTTCTTCATCGCTCATCTCCCTGATCTCGCAGGGAGCATCCTCTAGTCCAACTACCTGGCCATGTGCCAGGCGCCGATTGCCGTCCACTACCTCGAATTTTCCCTCGTGAATGGGATGCGGGCGGACGAGTAGTGGTCGGCGAATTCCATGTTCCCGCAGGGATTCCTGAAAGTCCCGGTCCTCGTCCGCGTCTCTCGTGAGCCGCATCGGAGGGAAAAAGGGTATAAGCGCGCTAAATGGGAGTCGAATCTCACTCATACTTCTCCAGCTCCTTTTGAAGATGTTGGCACCGCTCCTCCAAGTCCTTGACATCTCTCATCGCTTTTTCCAGCTTTAATTCCGCAATCTCCCTCGCGTCGGCGGCTTCCCTGAGCAGTCGCGGGATGGAGAGCAGCCATTCCTTCCATTTTTTTCTTCCCTTCCATTTCCTAAGAAGTTCCCTCTCCTCGACGGTCATCTCGACATGGAGGTCCACCATACATAAAACCATACAGAACTTGTATGTGTGGTCTTAAAAAGCCTTCGGAGGACGCTGTTTTTGGTCAATGACACTCCATTGGTTAATTTGAGTGGAATCCTTTTTAAATTTTTGTTCGTGAGATATCTGCTGAAACGGATGTGGCTTGATGCCTTGGGTCAGAGGTGGATTCTGCATTCGCTGTGGTGCGTGTTGTAACCTCAACAATTTCGTCATGCTCCCAAGAATGGAGCTTAATCAAGAGGTTGAAATAGACGATGAAGGATGGTGCGTTGACCTTGATAGGGAGACCATGCTCTGCACGAGGTATAATACACGTCCTGCTCCATGTAAGTTCTTTCCTAGGACGCCTAGAGACATACAGATGATCCCACAATGCATGTTCACATTTAAGTGGGTCGATAAAAAATGATTAAATTGGAACTTGCAATACACATGGGGACCAGATGGAAGTGGCAAGCATCCTTAGATGGTCCATTTTTTCGCCAACCGACAAGATAATATAGAACGCATTCCATACTGCGTGTTGGAGACGCGACTGGAGAGGTGCAAATTGCCGGAGGAAAGAGAACCATGGAGGGCCCACATCTCGGGCTTCGGGACTGTCGTTGATTTATCCGGTTGTAGCTTCGCTCTCGGCAAAAACGATGTCTGCGATGCGTTGCTCTGTAAATTCAGGTGTCCGAAGCATCTCGAGCCCAACGAAGGTATGAAAATAGGACTTCATCTCTGCCCTCGAAACAACGAATACGAGGCTAAAAGTCAACACGAGAGAGTAATCGCAGACATGTAGATACGCGCGAAAAGATCGAAGCTTGCGCAAGAATTTTACTGGTTCGCAGATACGAACCAAACGGACGTAAACTTTAAAAGGGGAGTTCTGGAACCCGAACTCGTTTTATTGATCAACATGTTCGTGACAGGGAGGGCGATTTCAGGTGGCTAGAGATCGCTGGGGAGTAGCGCAGATGGTTGAGCGTCAGGGACTCATAAACAAGTACATTATCCTGTCCCTCATATCACAGCAGATCGCACTTACAGCGGAAGACGAGATCAAAGATAGGGATAAGTTGAATGAGATAGTAATGGATTTGACCCTTGAACGCGGAAGATACTCATTCGCCGATTTCATAGCGGCTGTAAAAGTGGAAGGATTCAGTGATGATACTAAGGCCGTATTTAAAATATATCTCGATCTCCTGGGTATCCCGGAGCGGTATTGACCGCGCGTGATTTAGAAAAGATGAGGGACGAAGGGCGCTCCCTGTTAATCGTCGGCATGGACCTTGTGAGTCTCGCTCTCTCGGCAAATGAGGCGGGCTACAGTGTCTATGCTGCCAGCTATTTCGGAGATTTGGACCTGAGAAGGGCGTGCGACGGATGTTTATCGGTCATCGACCAGAAAGCAGGCGAGTCCGCGGGAAGAATTGAGGAGAACTTTGATCCCCATGACTTCATGGAGATGGCCCGAGCCCTCTCCGAGAAGGAGGAGATAGATGGAGCCTTGTTCTCATCCGGTCTGGACGATTCATTCGATGTACTGGAAGAGCTGGACGGGCTGGTCGGCATCATCGGCAACTCTCCAGAGATGATCAGAAGAGTAAGAGACAAAACCTCCTTCTTCAGAGACCTGAACCGCTTAGGCATTACTCACCCCCATACGACGTTGGTCGAAAACTTCGAGGAGGCAAAGACGGCGGCCAAGGATACGGGATATCCCGTGATACTGAAGCCAACAGAGGGCTTCGGCGGTTTCGGAGTGAGGAAAGCAGAGGATCGGAGCAAATTAGAGAGGATTTTCCACGAGATCAAGCCGACCGCTGACAGGATACTCGTCCAGGAATTTATCAAGGGCGTCAACGCCAGTGTGTCTTTCGTAGCCTCAAGCACGCGGGCGAAGACGTTGAGTGTGAACGAGCAGTTGCTCGGTCTGAGCGAGGTTCACCAGGAAGAGCCCTTCGGATACTGCGGGAACATCGTCCCCCTCGATATCCCGGATCCCATCCTGGCTCGATGCGACACCATCGTGAAAAAGGTGGGCGCTAGCTTCAAGCTGAGGGGATCCAACGGCATTGATATAGTGATTTCAGAGGAAGGCATCCCCCACGTCATCGAGGTCAACCCACGGTTCCAGGGGTCGCTGGAGTGCGTCGAGCGCGTTCTGGGAATGAACTTAGTGGAGATTCACGTAGAAGCATCAACCACAGGAAACATCCCCCCTAAACTTTGTCGCCCCTCTGGATTCTCCGCAAGGCTGATCACGTACGCTCCTAGGAGATTATCGGCACCCGACTTGGCATCGGAAATATGGGCGAGGGATATCCCCTTCCCGGGATCCATCGTGGAGAAGGGTGAACCCCTGTGCTCCGTTGTTCTAGACGGCGAGACCCGATCGGATGCATGGAAAAAAGCTTTAGTGAAGGCTCAACACGTCTACGAATCATCTGAGTGACCTAAACTGATCCCGAACTCGTTCTTCTTCAAGACCTTGAGGATGGATGGGATAAGCAGCGTCGCTATCGAGGCGGAGATCGCCACCTTGACGGGGGTTATCAATGGCGCCGGGACGGTCCAGATCATTGCCAACATCTCGGATGTGAGGCCATAAAATACGCTGTACCCGCGGCAAGGGATTAGAATGAATATCCGGAAGAGGACATCCGCCTCCAGACCAATAAGGGCAGATAGAGCCGCTATTATCCTAGGATTTCTAACCAAGTCCAGTCTACCTCTCCCCTCCATGAAGATCAATGCCAAGAGAGCAAGAACGGCGAGATAAACGTCCCACATTCCCCAGAGGGGTAGACTCCATGCAACGGGAGTAAGGAGGTAAGCTACCAGTAAGGCTGCGAAGTATGCAAGGACCTTCCCCCCACCCCCCCCTAAAGACCATCCCTGAGACGGCAGAGCCTAAGGGGGCTCCCAAGGTGAAGATGAACTCGAAGACGGAACCCCGGAAGACCAGGGAATGGCCGACCATCACGGAGATCAGTGTTGCGATGAATCCGTCGCGGGGTCCGAGCACTATGCCGGTTATTGGGCTCATGACGAAGACCCATCCGAACCAGATGCCCGATGAGAAACCGGGGGTGACCATCGAATCGAGTGCGACGGACATCACTGCGAACAGGGCTATGAGGGCGGTTCCTCGGGCCCTCGACGCCTGGGCCTTGGACATTGTTAACGGTTCTATGGTCTAGCTAAGTTGCTAAAAAATGGTTGCCAGACAAGCGTCTAACCTCTGCTCCGAAAACCTCACAAAGCCATCTGAGGAAGCATACTTAAAGTATACCTCGATCTACTAGGTATCCAGGGAGGAACACTATTGACCGAATCAGGTCCAAAGGCTGTGAAACAGGGTCAGAGAGAGGTGAAGCTCGGAGAAGATTGGCTTCCTCAGAGAGGTACGGGGCGGGCAACGGGAACGGCTAAAGCTCCGACCGGCCCGAAGGATCGGCTCACGGAAGAGGAACGCAAGAAACGCCACAAGCGCATGGTAGAACAGGACCGCACCAAGTAAAAACGGTTACGCTAACCTAAACTCTTTTTTATACTCGTTGCTTTATTGTTAACTCGAACAGGCTTTGGAAAGGGGAGCGCTTCTCAGGGAACTCGACAAGTTCAAGATCCAAGGTCAAACCCTGATTAATGACCTTCAGTGGCAGAATTCCCTCAAGGACATTCTCGCCTTCATCCGGCATTACGTCCCGAGACGCCTCTTCGACTTGGACAAGGCCTCATCTCAACAGCTCAAATTATTCAAAGCGGTGCAGGACGGAAAGAGGTACTTCGTTATAAGGGCTCCCCGAAAAGGTGGGAAAACCGTCTGTGTCGCTATCATAGCAGTATGGCTCACGCTAAGGGATCAACGATATCGGGTCTTTATCCTCTCCGGCAGCCAAATTCAGGCTGAATGGCTCTACGATTACTGCAGAAAGATCCTCTGGCCCTCAGGACCTGAGGGAAAAGCAAGACGGGATTTCTTCTCCCAGTTCCTATCTGGAGAGCCAATGAAAACTAGGATCCTGTACAAGGCTGGAGGATGGATAAGGTATAGCGCTGCAAGCTCTAAGCAGGTCAACGCTCCGACCGCTGATGCGCTTCTGATGGATGAGTATGTTCTCATTCCCATGGGGATCAGGGAGGAGGCGTGGCCCATGATCCGCGGAAGCGAGAATCCAAGACGTTTCCTTCTCAGCACTGCGGTGCCAGGAAAAGAGGGAACCGAATCCTTTCTCGATATTTTAGACGATGCCGAGAAATGGGGGTTCGAGAAATTCGAATGGCTCGCGAAGGACTGTCCCTTCCTACAGACCGATACCGCCAAGAGGGACTCAGAGATCGCCCAACTCTTCCTCAGCGAGGAAATGTTTCGCACTCAATATGTGGGAACACTTCCCCGTGGAGCGGGACGAATCTTTCCTAAAACCCTCATTAGAAGGGCCTTCAAGGCCCCCGATCCCAATAATCCGGGTTTCCTCATCGACGAGACCCCATATGATCCTGAAAATCTAGAGTTCAGGGGCGAATCCAAGGGAGCGTTTGATTGGGGCTTCGATCATGACACGGCTATGATCGAGGGCTATCGAGGGATCAATAAG
>Ga0114919_10003357_pt1 | contig 12931 bp, 13 predicted proteins | sample BlataG_FD_88682 | JGI IMG/M metagenome (GOLD analysis project Ga0114919, IMG submission 88682) | Deep subsurface microbial communities from Black Sea to uncover new lineages of life (NeLLi) - Black_00105 metaG | ecosystem: Environmental > Aquatic > Marine > Oceanic > Sediment | place: Atlantic... | reverse complement strand
TTAGCCCCCTTCAGCATCATGTTCATGTAGCCGTCGGCCTTGGTCATCCGTCCCCAGTACTCGCCTCGGTTCTTCAATGTAACCGTTACGTTATTTCCTACACTTTTAATGAGGACATTTAATGGCTTCTTTCTAGGTTCCAAATCATACCACCTTATGTAAGGTTCAACTACTTAGCCCATCAAATAGATATAAAAAGTTTCTGAAATTAAGAACATCATAAATAAATTACATTCAGGATATCTTTAATGATAATATAGCTATTATGTCTGAAAGTTTCTCGTCATTAATTAAATTCATTATCATATATCCCGCTGATTCTATTATATGTCTGAACGCCTCCTCTGAGAAGGCCTTCTTCAATGCCGTAACGACCACTATGGTACCCCTATAGCCAACGCGGGATATCTCTTCTAGGGTTCTAGCCGTGTTTGGCGTGTTCTGTATGAGGGTGATCGCAAAGACCCTGCTGAACACATGATCTCGTAGTGGTAGGTTTTCGGCATCTCCCTGTATCAAGTGCTTATCGTCCACATCCTGGATTCTCGTCAGTGCCTTCGATAGCAAGCTAGAGGAGATATCCAACCCAACAGCGGTTGTACTCAGATATTCAAACAGAAGACCAGTCCCGCATCCATTGTCCAAGATGATTTCGTGTTCTTTAACCTCCACCTCAGCAAGTACAGTTTCGTATTTTTCCCCCTGCTCCTCCTCGTACCTGAGGTCGTACAGCCTGGCGCCGAGGTTATCGTAGGACTCCTTGACCTCTCGCTTGTTTGTGGCCATCAGATTAGATGAGGCCACCCCATTTATCCCTCTTTTGTCTCTAATACAGGAGACAAAGCATGGCTTGTTGGGGCAATACAGCACATGGACATAAAACATGCCCCTTGCTCCGATGACTGTTTTTATCTGAATGCGCAGAGGAAAATAATAATGTTAAATATGGAGATATTAGTTGGGCGCTGTTAACATTATTATGATAATCCCCAGGTCGGATCTTCTAGGCCTTATAGATAATGTACCTTCGAACTTTGGGACGCGAATCACATCCATACACTCCAGGGGGGGTAAAGGCCTTTTTCACTCAATGTTTCAACAAAAATACCTTGATCTAGCTCGCTATATTATAGACCTAATTCGCCTTAGTATGATGATAAGGACTCGCCATACGAGGGAGGTTCACCTTTAGGCCTCAGACCTACTTAGTCCAATTTTTTGTCTCAGAGTAACAAGACAAAAACCCTCAGTCTCAAGGTAATTCTACTCGTATATGATATAAACAGAAAGCTGTTTTCACAGAAGGGAGATACCGAAGGATAGAGTCGAGCATTATTGTTTAAAAAGGGGGTCGATCCCTCATTCTCTATGGACTCCGTCTCTTTACTTCGTGATAAACAGCGTGAAGAACAGGGGGGCCTCTCGACTAGACGAAGGAGCTCGAAGGTCCTCGATGGGATAGAGCGATCGGTGCACCGCTCACTGTACAAGGGCGTGGGGCTCACCGATGAGGACCTGAAGAAGCCTCTGATCGCCATAGTAAACTCTTGGAACGAGATCGTGCCCGGCCACATCCACCTCGACAATCTGGCCGACCATGTCAAGAAGGGCGTCTCCCAGGCCGGGGGTACGCCCCTTGAGTTCAACACCATCGGTGTCTGCGACGGCATTGCCATGGGCCACGAGGGGATGAGGATGAGCCTTCCCAGCAGAGAGCTCATCGCCGACTCGGTGGAGATCATGGTGGAGTCCCACGGATTCGACGCCATGGTCTGCCTGACGACATGTGACAAGATAGACCCAGGGATGATGATGGCCGCGGCCCGCCTTGACATCCCCACGATCTTCTGCCTGGGTGGCCCGATGGAGCCCGGATGCCCGGCCTGGGGGAAGTTCAAGGACCAGACGATAACCGTCCAGGAGCTGTTCATGGTCCCGAGCCTAGTCAAGTCGGGGGAGATAAGCGTCGAGGAGGCGGCCTACCTGGAGGACATCTGCTGCGGGAGCGCCGGGGCATGCGCCGGGATGTTCACGGCGAACTCGATGCAATGCCTCATGGAGGCCATAGGGATGACCCTTCCGTACATGGCGACAGCCCCACCCGTCGGGGCGACGAGGATGCGAATGGCCCTGGAGACAGGCCGGCAGATAATGACCCTCCTCGAGCTCGGGCTGACACCCAGCAGCATCATGACCGAGAAGGCGTTCATGAACGCGATCGCGATGGACATGGCCCTGGGAGGCTCCACCAACACGGTACTGCACCTCACAGCAATCGCACATGAGCTGGAGTTTGACCTCGACCTGGGGCTGTTCGACGAGATCAGCCGAAAGACGCCGCACATATGCAACATGGCGCCAGCTGGTCCATGGAAGATTAACGACCTGCATGACGCAGGGGGCATCCCCGCTGTTCAGAAGACCATTCGGGACCTGATTAACACGGACGTCATCACCGTGGCGGGGGTCTCTCTTGGAGAAAGTCTCGCAGATACCGAGGTCTACAACCGAGAAGTGATCCGCCCTCTAACGAACCCTATCCATAAAGAGGGAGGCATAGCCGTCCTCCGAGGGAGCTTGGCGCCGGACGCCTGCGTGGCCAAGATAGCCGCGATGAGCCCCAAGATGATGAACATCGTCGGAACAGCAAAGGTCTACGACAGGGAGGAGGACGCTGTTGAGGCCCTCCACCGGGGTGAGATAGGGGCCGGGAGCATCATAGTCATCAGGTACGAGGGGCCGAGGGGAGGACCGGGCATGCGGGAGATGCTCACCGCCACGAGCGCCGTCGTAGGCTACGGACTGGAGGAGGAGGTGGCCCTATTAACAGACGGCAGATTTTCCGGAGCCACGAGGGGACCCTGCATAGGGCACATATCCCCCGAGGCGTCAGCGGGAGGACCCATAGCGCTTGTGGAGGACGGAGACAAGATAGTCATCGACGTCCCCAACAGGAGGATCGACCTGGATGTAGGAGAAGACGAGATGGAGAGGCGAAGGAAGGCCTGGACTCCGCTGGAGCCGAGGGTGAAAAAGGGGTATCTCGCGAGATATGCGTTCCTGGTGTCTTCAGCTGACAAAGGCGCAGTCTTCAAGAGGGTATAATCCCTCTCTAAAATTCTCTGATATATTCTTACAGCGAAAAGGGTCTAGCTCGACAAGCTCTGAATGGTAGAGCGTAAAGAGACGATACAAGCATATTTCGAGGAAAAAAGGGTGAATGGTCAGCCTGGCATTAAAAGCCCCTTTTCAGTTAGATGAACTTCCCTGTCCTTAGTCTTGAGGCCTAGAGTAATTAGCACACGTGTCAAGAGTCCTCTATCGTCTCGTTCCTTGACATCGATTAGCCCCTGTTCAATCAGCGCTGATAGCGCATGATCTATCTCTGCGTTCTCAGGGATCATCCTTTTCATCAAATCACTTATCTGCATCTTTCCGTCGGATCGTCGCAGTTCAGTTAGTAACAAGTCTTGGAGAATATTCACTTGTTGGGAACCGTCGTCCTTTGAGGGTGCCGTTGAATCGGCCACGGGGCGTCTATCAATTCTTACTGTTTTGGGATGCTGCTCTCCGTTCATTGTTCCCGATATCAACTCCCTGAGACTTTCAGAGACATTCAACCCTGTCTCGGTGAGGCTCCACTTGTCGAAGGTGTACTTGTCGTTGTAGGCTAACGTGGTGGGCTTGCCACGTTCCTGCTCCTTCGTTATCAGGTCTGCCTCCTGGAGGGAGCGGAGCCATGCGTTTATCTCCTTCTTTGAGAGGTCTATTCCCCTTCCGTCTAGGTGCGTCTGGATGTCCAGCGTTGTCAGGTATTCCTTCTCCTTCTCCACAATGAAGATGTTGAACAAAGTCCGGGCATTCCGACTCCTAAAGGGTTTGTATGCCCTCTCAAACAGCCGATCAAAGAGTTTCTGGTCTAGTCCCTGCATCATTGCGCATCCTCCGAGCCCAAATGGCCCTAATTCAATATTCAGATATTTCCTGAATATTAAATATGGGATATCTCCGATAAAAAGATACCCGTGAATGCTTCAATCTTCGGATAGAATCTCTCTAAGATTCTTCAACATATCCTCCGTCATAGAAGCAAGATCGAATTCAGGCTCCCAACCCCAGTCACTCCGGGCTGACGAGTCATCAATCGTCTTAGGCCAGGAATCAGCTATCGCCTGCCTGTGATCAGGCTCATAAGAAATCACAAAGTCGGGGATGTGCCTCTTGATCACCTCAGCCAGCTCAGCAGGGGAGAAGCTGATCGCCGCCACGTTGTAGTCTCCATGATGCCTCAGCCTGGAGACGTCCGCATCCATTAGATCCAGGGTGCACTTGATGCAGTCGGGCATGTACATCATTGGTAGGGTGGAGTCCTCCCTGAGGAAGCAGGTATACTTACCCTTCTTGATAGCCTCGTGGAAGATCTCGACCGCGTAGTCGGTCGTCCCGCCCCCGGGTGGGGTCTTGTAGCTGATTATCCCTGGATACCGTACGCCCCTCACGTCGAGGCCGAACTTTTCGAAATAGTAGTTCGACAGAAGCTCTCCGGATACCTTGGTCAACCCGTACATGGTCCTCGGCTTCAACACCGTGTCCTGGGGTGTGCTCTCCCGGGGGGTCTCAGGGCCGAACGCGGCAATGGAGCTGGGTACGAAAACCCGGTCAAGGCCGTTCTCCCTGGCTACTTCGAGGACGTTGTATGTGCCGTTGACGTTGACGTCCCAGGCCAGCCACGGATTGGCCTCGCCAGCCACTGACAGTATTGCAGCCATGTGGTAGATGGTGTCTATGCCGTATTCCTTGACTACTCCCTCAACCTTGTCCTTCTTGGTTACATCGATCTTCTCGATGGGCCCCGAGTCCAGGTCACCGCGTGGAGGTCTGCTGTGGATCCCGATGACGACGTTCTCGCCGCCGTACCTTCTCTGGAGCTCTGGGACCAGCTCTGATCCTATCTGACCAGTGGCGCCTGTGACCAGAATCCTGCGTCCATCCGTTGGCATGGTCACATCATTTCTGCTTGGACGTAGTAGAATAAGAAACTACGCTTTTGTCTCCAGAAAAGGTAAAAGGACCTATCAGGATGATTAGTTAGAGGTTTGAACGTGAGGGATCCAACTAGGTTCCTGAAGGAAGAGTACAACGACCTGGTAGACAAGGCACTTGACTGGAGGCTGAAGACCCTAACCGGTCCAAGTGAACCTGTGTCGGTCGTCGACGGGAAGAAGGTCATCGTCCTCTGCTCGAACAACTACCTCGGACTCACCACCCATCCTAAGCTTAAGGAGGCAGCTCTCAAGGCGATAGACAGCCATGGCGTCGGCTCTGGTGCTGTTAGGCCGATATCCGGGAATATGGATCTCCATGTCGAGCTGGAGAGGAGGCTGGCAAGGTTCAAGGGGGCGGAGGCCTCCCTGACATACCCCACGGGGTTCATGGTCAACTCAGGCCTGATACCGCAGCTCGTCGGAGGCGAGGACCTCATAGTGAGCGACGAGCTGAACCACGGGAGCATCATAGACGGAGTGCGCCTCACAAGGGCGGACAGGGCCATATACAGCCACAACAACATGGAGGACCTCTCCAGAGTCCTCTCAGAGGCGGAGAAGCACGATCCCGAGTACAGGAGGATACTAATCATAACCGATGGCGTCTTCTCCATGGACGGCGACATAGCTCCCCTCGGCAGGATGGCGAAGCTGGCTGACGAGCATGGCGCTATGCTGTACGTGGATGACGCACACGGGGAGGGAGTGCTAGGGGAGGGAGGCCGTGGGATAGTGTCCCACTTCAAACTTGACCATAAAAAGGTCCATGTAGAGATGGGCACTTTCAGCAAGGCGTTTGGCACAGTCGGGGGGCACATCTCGGGATCCACGGATCTCGTGAAGTTCGCGTGGAACAAGAGCCGGACGTGGCTCCTAAGTTCCTCACACCCACCTCCGGTCGTAGCAGCGACGATCGCATCGATCGAAGTCCTCGAGACGGAGCCCCAGCATGTGACTAACCTGTGGGAGAACACTGGCTACTTCAAGAAGGCAGTGCAGGATCTCGGCTTCAACACGGGCAACTCTCAGACGCCTATCATACCCATCATAGTGGGGGAGAGCAGCAAGGCGAAGCAACTGAGCGACGAGCTCTACGAGAGGGGCATCTTCGTCGTACCGATAGTCTTCCCGATGGTGGCCAAGGACTTGGCGCGTATCAGGGTCCAGATGAACGCGAAACTATCGATTGTGGAGCTAGATACGGTCATCGAGACCCTAGAGGAGATAGGGAAGAAACTTAAAATAATTCAATGATCAATGCGGACCCGTTTCCCTCATCATATTTTTCCTATGAGTTATATGTCCCCATTGCAAATTGGAGATCAAACCCCGTTTTTGTCCCAAATCTTCGAGACAGAAAGGGGATTTTTCTTAATTGAACTGTTTTTTACCTGTTAACGGTAAGGGGAGTTAGCGATCTCTACTTGAAAAAATCTGTCAACGACTTCTCTCGTTTCCTCTTAAGCACCTCTGCGCATCTCTGAGGGGACAGGGGCTTGAACTCCAGTCCTAGCGTGGCCAGCATCTTCTGTGCTCCTCGCGCCAGCTCTGGAGCCACTAAAATTCCCCGCACCTTCCTGCTCGAGTCGGAGGCGTAGGCGTCCATGTACTTCTGAAGCTGAAGCACGGCGTCCTTCGTGGCTGGCTTCCTCTTTATCTCCACAATCGTGAGCACGTTGTCCCTGTCCACGCCTATTATGTCGATGAACCCGGGATCTACGGGCCTCTCCGATGTAATGGGCTTGAACCCCGCCTCCAGCAGGGAGGGTTCCACGAGTATGGCTTCCTGCATGTCCTTCTCGCTTGCGTAGAGGTAGAAATCCCCCGCATCCTTGAGGTCGAGGACGGCCAGGAGGGATATCTCGTTAAATGTTACGTCCAGTACCTCTCTCTCCTTCTTCCTGAAGGCCCTGACGTGGAGCCCATCCTCGCTGAGGCTGGTCCTGAAGAGGGAGCCCGGGGGCTGCCAGTTCACAGGGGGATAGTCTCTGGGCCTATGGATCAGGACGGAGCCATCGGGTTTGATGAGGGCGATCCTCTCTCCAGGTTCCAACTTGGAGCTCGCCCTGCCTTCGTAGTCCACCCGGCAGTTCCCTGCGAGTATAACGGTCTTGTGTCGGGATATACCGTTCTTGACGGCCCTGGATGCCTCCTCAAGAGTTGGACGCTCGATAACTATCTGACCTATGCCAGGCCTCAACTCCAAAGCCCTCAATACCCCATACAGTATGGTGCACACATCGAATAAAAGAGATGCATAGAACAATTATGCATCACCTAAAGATGGACGTACGATACATAACCACTATAAATATCAAGGCTCCACTCCCGGACACAGCTAGAACATGCAAGGGATGCCCATGGACCCATTCGTTCGCGGTGTGATAGAGCAGTACATAGACAGGATGCTCCTCGAAGACGAGATGCAGAAGGCCAGGGACCTAGTGGCGATCATGGATTTTCCCGAAACCTCACAGGAGGAGATGGCCCTCGGGGTGTTCCTGGGCACCGTGTACTCCTACGCAAACGAGCACTTCCTTAAGATGTATAACAGGTACCCTGACGACAGTGAACTGGAGGAATACCGCCTCATCATGCAGAACAGGGCACTGGAGTTCAAGTCCAAGTTCCAGCTTGAATCGCAGATCCAAGGACCTATGGAGCCTGAGGAGATATCCGAAGAAGAACCTGAAGATATTACCGAGGAACCTCAGGAAGAGGACAAGTTCAGCTTTGACTCAAAAGCTGACAAGGAACCAGTCACGACAATCCTCGGGATACCCATCAGGGAATAGGATATCCCAGTTCAGTGTATGATGACTTTAACAGGAAGAGTATAAAAAATAGGGAGTGTTTCATCCCCTCGCAGTCACATTCCAGGGCACGTTCCAGCTCCGATCGAGATTCTGAAGGGCTGTGACCCCGCCTGCTAACCGGAATGTACCGTGGCCTGGGAACAGCCGTTCAGGCTCAAGGGATATGAGTTTCTTTATGGATCTCTTCCAAGCCTCGTGATCGTATCCCGGACCGTTTATGAAGCCTAACCTACCGTCTGCGGAGGCTGTGTCCCCCGTGAAGAGGTTAGCCATCCCATCCTCAACCATGACGTAGCAGAGCCCTCCGGGGGTGTGACCCGGCGTGTGAATGACATTGAACTCGACGTCCCCGATCTCGATTCTTTCGTCCCCTTGAAGGCTTAGATCTACCTTCTCGGCCGAGAATTCGCGCCCCTCGTCGAGGGACATCTTCATCAGCGTCAGCTCTCCCAGGTTCTCTATGTCGTCAACCTCCGATTCATGGGCCACTATTCTGCATCCCGTCGCCTCTTTGAGGGCCTTGTTTCCCCCGATGTGGTCATAGTGGCAGTGGGTTATCAGCGCATACTCCAAGGTCTTAGGATCGAACCCAAGGCCTGTGATGTTATCAAGAACATCGGGCACTCCCGCCCCTCCGCCTGTATCAATCAACGCGAGTTTTCCCCCGCAGTCGATGAGGTAAAGGTTGCAGTCTCCCATGGCTGAGACTCCGTATGCTGAACCGCCTACCAGGTAGACCTTATCGGTTAACCTTACTCCAGTCATTGATCATATCTTACGTTCTCGCATTTTTAATCTTAACTTGACCACGTCAGGGTGTCACCTATATGGACAGATAATGTAGCCCGTGGCGATGATCGATGTTTCGAATCATTACACTAAATGGAGCTAGAATTACTCCAAACATGCAAATCGAATAAATGTCCCGACGAAGTTCGATGGAAATTCGTCGTTTTTCAGCTAGGCCTTATAAAATATATACCTTCAAAATTATGGTCACGAATCCTGTACCTCAAATACAAAAAAAGGGTTGAGCGTAGGCTCTATGCGGCATCCGTTGCCTTCTTGAACTTCTCAGCCATCTCCGGATAGTATCTCTCGTTGAACTCGTCTAGCTTGTCAGGGTGCTCCAACCTGACGTGAAATCTGACTCCACCGGGACTGGCCGATTGCCGGTCGCAATAAGGACAACGATACCTCTCCATTTGCACAGACAAGGGAGGCTACCCGACGATATATAGGATATATACCATTTAACTTTTTTCGCTCAGATGAACCTTACAAATGTAGGCAGTAATGACGAATCGTTTGGCTTTTCTCAGAGATATTGATTTTTACATGTTGAAAAGGCTGTTTCGTCCCATTAAGTTGAGACAAAAATAGCCTTGATACGCATTTACACGGTGTGAATGCACCCGCACATGTTTAATAATCCCGCATCCACTCTAAGGAACTGAACTGGGTTGTCCGATAGAGACGGTTCTAAAATCAACTGGATAACATGCCCAGACTGCGGCGCCAAGATAGGCGTCGTCCTCTCAGTGGGCAAGGGAGAACAACCTTCTCATCCACTCCAAGCCGAGCCCCCGACGTCCTGGCCACCAACGGGGGTGAACGAGAAGCTGTCAGCAGCAGGAATCGACCTCACACTGGTGGACGTCGAGGAGGGGGAGGAGATCGTCACTGTAAGCCCCAAAAAGTTCCTCGGCGACCTGTGGGGACCCATAAACGAGGCCATCAGGACCATCGGAGGGGGATGGATCAGAGAGGGCCGACAGAGCAGGTGGGAGATCAGGAAAGAAGACTTGGCCTAGACATCGCTAGCCCCCTATCGGAGGGGGGAAGACATCGACCAGGTCCCCATCCTTGATGGAGTAACTTTTCCCTTCAGCGATGCCATTTACGAGGGTCACAACCACCTCTTCGACAGGTATCGCTAAACTAACGAGGAGCTGCTCAAGGGTCGTCTCATTCCTTAGATCAAGGACCAAGGATCTGTCAGTCTCGCCCCCCTGAAGGAGTTCCTTGAGGGAGCCGTAGAGCCGGACTATAACCTTGATCATGGGTTTGTCTCCATTACACTACCCCGTTAAAATGTAAGTCATTATCGCTCCATCGCGCAGTCTATTGCTTCCGGTTACTGCCTCATCGAAAATGATTTATTCCCAGAGATGTCCACGATAGGAGGTTTTATTGTTATGAGCAGACGGATGCCCGTCACTAAGCCCTGGGTCGTCAGGGATTATATCAAATGCAGCGGCTGCAGGCTCTGCGAGATCGCATGCAGTATGAAGCATGAGGGCCGGATCTGGCCCGAGGCTTCCAGGGTGCGGGTCTTCATGCTCGTGCCGGGTGTCGAGGTCCCCCACCTCTGTGCCCAGTGTAGCGACTACCCGTGTATATCGAGCTGCCCCTCTGAGGCACTATATAAAAACGAGGAAACTGGGGCAGTCATCGTTGACGACGAGAAATGCATCGCATGCGGAGCGTGCATCAACGCCTGTCCGGGTCAGATACCCCATATGCACCCCGAGGGGGGGCGCATCGTGATCTGCGACCTCTGCGGGGGAGACCCAGAGTGCGCCAAGATCTGCGAGAGGGCTGGCTACAGGGCCCTCTTCAAGGGGACTAGGTCCTCATCGTTGAACTACGACCTGTACGCCAAGAACCCCGAGGAGATCACCAAGAACCTGGCGATCAACCTCTACGGCGAGAAAGGGGAGGAGCTGTCAGAATGACCCTAGGCTACAACGGCAGGATAGCCGAAGTGGACCTAACAGGGGGGAAGGTCTCGGAGTACAGGCCAGACGAGAAGGCCCTCAAGGACTACATCGGAGGCAGGGGGCTGGGCGTCAAGATCCTCTGGGACAGGCTGGGAGGCAAGTGGAGAAGCGTCGACCCCCTGGGACCCGAGAACCTCCTCCTCGCCCTTACCGGCCCGCTGACGGGGTACGTCTCGGGGACCAGGATATGCGTCACAGGGAAGTCCCCTCTCTCAAACGGGATCGTGGGCTCCACCGCAGGCGGAGAGTTCCCCTTGGAGCTGAAGACTGCAGGATACGACGGGGTCATCGTCACAGGGAGGGCAGAAAATCCCGTCTACTTGCTAATCACAGACGATGAGGTTGAGATCAAGGATGCCTCGAAGCTATGGGGGCTGGACGGGAAGGAGACCATCAAAGCCCTGAACAGTGAGGTAAGAGGGCTCCTGAAGGAGAGGAACCCGAGCTTCGGACTCTGGAAGGAGCCCGGGATGATCTACACGGGCCCAGCTGGCGAGAACCTGGTTAGGAACGCAGCTGTGATGCAGAAATGGTCTCACGCCTGCGGCTACGGGGGATACGGAGCCGTGATGGGCTCCAAGAACCTGAAGGCGCTTGTTGCTAAGGGCACAGGCCCACTACCCAAGATAGCGCATCCAGAGGAGCTCCAAGAACTGCTGAATGAGACCTACGACGCCGCATTCGGCAACCCTCAAAGGAACTTCTGGGGGACGGGGGCTATGGGCTACTCCGTGGGAGCATCGAGCTCCGCCGAGCCCGTGAGGAACTGGCAGGAAGAGTGGCATGACAAGAAAAGCATAGGCGTCATCAACTTCGAAACCCGGAACTGGGTTAAGAGAAACTGGAGCGACTACGGGTGCACAAGAGCATGCATGAAGCTAGCCGTTGTCAAGACCGGACCTCATAAAGGAGCTATAACTGATAACCCCGACTACGAGCTTCAGGCCTACTGCGGCACAAACCTGGGGATATTCGACCCGGACAGCGTGGTCTACATGTCCTCTGTAATCGACGACCTCGGCCACAGCGGTATCAACGGGGCTAACACCATAGGCTTCGCAGCGGAGCTCTTTCAGAGAGGCATCCTGACGAAGGAAGACCTAGACGGCATCGAGCCGGTCTGGGGGGACACAAAGGCAATGGGTGAATTGGCCTACCTCATTGCGGAGAGAAGAGCTATAGGAGACGTCCTAGCGGAGGGCACTTACAGGGCTGCCAAGGCCATCTCCCAGATGAAGGGCGTAGACGTCATGAAGTACGCGGTTCAGTTCAAGGGGATCGAGGTGGGAGCTCACGGGATACGCACAGGAGGACACTTCCCATACCTGGGCTACGCCCTATCCGTCCAAGGAGGAGACCACACATCCATACCACGCCCACCTATGAGTGAGGCGCGAAGCACCATAGGGGACACAATGGTCGTCTGCACGATGGGGGTACCAAGTTTGGAGAACGTCATCTGGAGGTACCTCAAGGTCGTGACGGGCTGGGAGCTGAGCCAAGAGGACTGGATAAACGTCAACGGGAGGCGGATAGTCCATATACAGAGAGCAGCCATCCTGCTGGGAGGCCCCGACGTCATCTGGGATCCAGACATAGACGACGACAACCCCCCAAGGTGGTACGAGCCCCTCCCAAGCGGACCCTTCGAGGGATCAGCCCCCGACAGGGCTACGTTGATGGAGGAGCGGAAGACAGCATACTCCGACATGGGCTGGGATAGCCGAGGGATCCCCTCCTCTGAGGAACTCCAGAAGCTTGGGCTTCACGACGTCGATAAGGTACTCGAACAGCTCCGAATCTAGCCTCCTTTCTTCTCTTTCTCCAGAAGGTGATGGGCTACATCCTTTACCCACTCGCCTGACTCCTGTCTCGCCACAACTACAACGAGGAAGTCCCTCCATTCGAGCTCAAGGGCCTCCTGCCAATCCCGGAAGGCGTTGAGAAGGTTCTTCTGGGCGGCAAGGTGATATGTACAGTACTCGGAGCCGTCCTCACGTCGCCTCCAGCAGAGAGGGCAGCCCCTATTCATCCGTAGATCCTCCCCTCTTTGACGGACAGTCGATGTTTATGCAGAGCTCCCACGGGCTCATGCCCCTCAATGTGGCCTTTATGATGGGGGCCCCACATTCGCTGCAGCTTATTTCGGTGGTGGTTATCCTGCCTCTCTGGGGCAACGGGTAGCTTGTGGTACACTTTCCAGCGAAGTAGTTGCTGCATCCAGCGAACCGTTTCCCCGTCTTCTTGTTCACGATGATGCGGAGGTGCCCGTCTCCACACCCAGGGC
>Ga0114919_10003356_pt1 | contig 12934 bp, 3 predicted proteins | sample BlataG_FD_88682 | JGI IMG/M metagenome (GOLD analysis project Ga0114919, IMG submission 88682) | Deep subsurface microbial communities from Black Sea to uncover new lineages of life (NeLLi) - Black_00105 metaG | ecosystem: Environmental > Aquatic > Marine > Oceanic > Sediment | place: Atlantic... | reverse complement strand
TTATTATTATTATTATTATTATTATTATTATTATTATTATTATTATTATTATTATTATTATTATTATTATTATTATTATTATTATTATTATTATTATTATTATTATTATTATTATTATTATTTGAAAAGTGACCATTAGCATTATTAGAAGTGGCTGTTGTAGGACTGACTCCACCTATGCTGGACATGGAAAAATGGCGTGAAATAGCAGCAGCCTGCATTTTCCCTTTACCCAGCGCTTTACGTTCTAGTTCTCCCAAGAAGAAGGATCTGCCAGCCAACGCACTCGCTTGTTCTTCCTGTTGAGCCACCACCAGCTCTGCTGCATTGGCGCATCTCAATTCTAGAGTGGACCTACCTAGGGAGGGGGATATATCAAGGCGGGGAATGTTCAAATTGCCCCGAATACCTGGACCTTCTACATGTCCTGCTTGTGAAGATGATATTGAAGAGGAGGAAGAAGCAGAGTTGCTGCCACTATTGCCTTCTTCTTTTTCTTGGATAGACTCTTCATTTTCATCAACACAATTCAACAAACCACTCTGCAACAACGAGGATTTACTACTGGCTGTAGGGTGACCTAGTAATGGCACTACACGAAGCCCAGCATCTCTACCACCTCCACCTCCACCGTCAATAGCAGTCGATGCACCAAGTTGTCTGGAGAATGGCGTTTGTCGTAGAGCAGGAATAGTTGGTGACGCCATTGGACTGTACTCGCCCCAGAATGATAACAGTGGGGATTGGGGCTGAGAAGAAGATGCAGAAGTTGGAGCAGAAGGCATTGCTGCTGCTGGGCCAACAAGCTTGCTTGCAGATGATGACATGTGCTGCTGTTGCTGTTGACGGTAGTGATCTCTTTGTTGCTGCAAGTATGCTTGCCTTTCTTCTTCCTCTTCCTCTAAAGCTAATAATAGATCCACATCTTCATCCAAATCTCCTGTGAATGAGAAACCTGGAGGGAGAGATGACATGTTGAATGTTGATGACGGTGGTGGTGGTGATGGTAATGGGGCAGTTGCTGGCCCTCTCTCAGCTGATATTGATGTTGGTGGAAAACCTCCATCACTGTTGTCGACAGTAGCTTTTGTCGCTTTGGCAAGCACCACTTTCTGAAACAGACCTGCTTTCCCTTTTTTCTTGTTTTCCTTCTTCTTCATTGCTGCTGCTTCAATCTGCTGGGTTGTCTGCAAACCACTGCCTGCACAATTATTATTATTTTGTTGATAATGGGCAGCAGTATCACCTCCAGAAATATCACAATCTTTCCCAACTCCAGAGAATGCAGACATATTGAGTTGCAATGCAGGGACAGCAGTCCTCATTTGTGATGCAGCTGCAGAATAGTAGGGAATACCATCATCACTATCACTATCACTGTCACTATCATCACAGCTACTGCTGCTATTATTGCTTGTTGAATCATCACTACAGCTGGATGATGCTTCTGAATGATATTCTTCCTCTGTACCTGCAGACACGGAAATAGCAGCTGCAACGACATGAATCTTGGTTACTCCACCTTCACCACCGACTTTATTGCCCATTAGGACCTGTCCAGTAGCAGGCATGACTGTTTTACCCAACCTTGATGACCTTGGAGTGGCAGACACTTGGGCCGATACTGTAGTCCCTGCTGTCGCCGCTCCTTTCCTTGTAGCACCTCGACCTGTTCCAGTGGTTGGCCCAACTGGGCTGATAGAGAATGCACCATGAGAGGAATCTAAAGAGGAGTAACTACCAGCTATCAACCTTTCTCCCAATGCTAGTTTTGGTATTACAGGAGGAGCATCTCCGGCAGGATTACGAGTACTAGAAGAGGTTGGGAGCTGGAGGCTTGGTACACCAGGGTTTCCTCCCATTTTCAGCGACAATGCCATTGACCCAGGAGATATGACACCAGATCTGTCTGTAGAAAGAGCAGCAGCAGAGAGACTGGGAAGACCTTCTACATACCTTGATTGGTGTTGGCGTTGCTGGTGGTGGTGATGGTGGTGGTGGTGGTGGGGAAGAGCAGGTAGGGGTACAAATGTATTCCCCTCATGACGATGACTATGTTGCTTTCCATTCTTATTATTATTCATAGCCTCAAGCTGTCCATTAGAAAGCAATGGAGTCGCTACTGCAACCACACCCTGCTGCTGGTGGCCATGATGCTGCTGCTGATGAGGATGATGATGAGCTGCACTGCTGCTCAAGCTACGGGGCATTCCCCCAGCATTGCTGCTACTGTTACGACTATTACCAAGCAATAGAGAATTGCTGACAGCTGGCCTCTGAGTAGCTTCAAATTCCAAACTGACTTCTTTGACAAAAAACTCCACCACCGACAGATGCAAAAACCTCTGCCTAATATGGACGACATCGCTATGTTCAGTAGCAAGGGTCAACAATACTTCTATATGTTTCCGACAAAGAAAGAGTGCTTGATGATCTCTATACGGGTTGTGGTATAATTTGAGAAACTGGATGAAATGGAGGCGGATGTAGTAATCTGAAGTTGCCTTGTCAGCAGCGTAAGGGCTGGCGGTGGCGCCCAGAGTCTGTTTTAAGAAATCTAACAGGATGCCACGGAGCCTGATTGCTTCGCCAGGGAGACACCTGGGACTACGGCCATCTCCTTTTAAAACACCTGCACCATTTGAATAATAATGCTGCTGACTGTGTGGCTTGAGGGTTGTTGGAGCAGAGGAAGTGTTTGAGGCACCAGTGGTGGCTTCTGCTTCCAATATCTTGGCTGCAAACCCTGAAGAAGGAGTCACGAGGAATGAGAAGAAGTGGAGAGCATGACGACGGGTGAGAGGCTGCCTTCCTGGTCGGTGACCTAGCAGCAGCACATCTTGCCCTGGATCTCGGTTCTGCTGCTGCTGTTGAGTACTGTGCATCCAACCATTGCTATGTTTACCATTAGAAGGAGGGCTGGTCACTCCTACAGGACCACTGTGATCAGCAGCAGTAGTACCCCTAGCATGGAAGCCAGTGAAACTGCTGCTGCTGCTGCTGTTGAGTCTCAACCCGGCCATTTGATTGGCAATGTCACCAGTCAATGGACTTCTACTATTAGTGTTATGGAGATCAGCATAGGAAGAAGATGGCATAGAGTCATGGAAGCTGTGTACAGCTGGCTGTCTGCTAATCAGACCAGCCAATCCAACGAAAAACACGAGAATATCATGCTGTAAGGCAGGCAGGTGCTCTGAGTAGGTAAACTTGTTGTTATGGCTGGATAGAGGTGGTTGGAGGAGGGCTAGTTCGGCAGTAGCTAGCAGCATGGCAGCTGTGGAATGATCACCTAGAATGAGGGATAGAAGACTCCTCCCGGTACCTGCCCATCCTCCTCCTCCTCCTCCCCCCTGGCTGCTGGCACCACAAGTAGTCTCATCAACTCTACCTACAGAGTTGCACGCTGAGCCCAGGACAAGGACCAAAGCATGGAGTAGCTTCCAAGAGTGGAGAGGCCATTCTAAGGGTTCAATACCAGCTGCTTCAGTGACACCAAAGGCAGCTTGAAGACCAGTGAGGCAGTGTTGTATGACAGCTGCAGAGGCACCACTGCATTTGACTCGGTGTTGATATTCTGCCAAGAGGTTTAGAACATCAGTGGCTTCTGTAATAATTGTTGGAGTGATCTTTCCTCCAGTGCTACAATTACCACTGGCTGCCGAGACACTATTTGACTTATTTGACTGGTGCTCTAATAGCTCACTCAGTCTGCATCCAACCATTGTAATAAATACATGTGATTCTCTTGTGGTTGGTCCTATGGAGGAAGGAGACGCTCCATACATTCCACCCGGTGTCGGTGATGGTGCCGGTGATGGAGAACGACCATTTGGAGGTGCTACAGGAGAAGAAGGTGTTTCCTCCCTTCCACCACAACCAGTAGTAGTAGTAGTATACCGTCCACTACTTGCTGGTCCAGCAGCCAACCTCACTAACACATCCAGCACCACCTTCTTCAACTGAGGTTGCAGCGGTCCTTGAGATGCAGTCCTACCCACTGGAGTCAATAACTCTGCTGCAAGGACCGGTGCGATATCCCTATCTGGCCAAGGGCCTGATCCCATCATCACTGGCAGTGCTGGAATGAGAGCCGTTAACAGTAATATTTTCAGCTCTGTAACATCTGCCAACTGCAGTCTGGTTGAACTATATTGATGATCATGGTGATTATGTCGATGGCGAGGGTGAGATGGAGCTGCAGGATCTATTTGAGTAGAAGTGGAAGTCTTTCCATCAGGGCTGGAATCTAAACTTTGTAAGGAACGTGCAGATGTGAATATCTTGTGAGCTTCTAACACTGGTTTTCTTGCTGCTTGCGATCCACGAGTGAGGATGGGGAAGGCTTGTAGCTGTTGCTGTGCTTCTTCCTTGGTTTCATTTTTATCATATGTGTCCCTGCCTTGTACTGCTGTATATCTGTTATTATCAAGCGTCACTAGAGTAGTAGTACCATCCCCTTTCTCATCAAAAACTCCAGTACTCTGCCGCCTAGTAGTCATCATCACAGGACTTGCTGCCCCTGAAGCTGCTTCTGCTGCTCCTCTTCTCTTGTGTGCTACAATGGCAGGAAGATCAGAAGCCATGATGGATTCTCCCAGTGCAGCAGACAATGCTGCTAGTTCTAAGGAAGCATCACCAGTACCATCACCTCCACTGTTGTTATTACTGCTATCCATCAGCATTAGAAAGGGACTAGGTAGATTGTAATTTCTCTTCTTGGGACTACCCCAGGGCCCAGGTGTCATGCTATTATTACCAGTCCCACCTACTGCTGCTGCTGCTGCTGTTGTTGTTGCAGTATTCCATTGCCAACTAGATCCAGCCCCACCACCAGCAAACCCACCTCCCAAGTGAGAGGGAGTCATACTAAGAGCTCTGCGTGTTGACCTGGTCAACCCACCCAGTGCTCCTGGAGTCGGGGAAGGAGACCAGCATCCGTCCACATCCCTCCCTCCCCCAATAATTCCACCACTACCACTACCACCAAGGCCAAGGGCATGGCCGGCACTACTCAAACCAAGAGGAAGCTGTAAACTACCTGGGATGAGGAGCTTGGGAATGTTCACCTTCCTTTGGGGAGAACCAGGAGGAGGAGGAGAAGGAGGATTGTTGAAGGGATCTGATGCTGTAGAGTTGAAATCAGATGTTGTGGTTTGGGATGTATGGCGGAGGGTGGGTGAAGGTGATGGAATATCTGAAGTGGTACTTAGCCTGCGATGAGCAATAGAATGTGTGTCAATTGTGTGTTGAGATAATGGAGAACCAAATGCTGCTGCTGCTGCTGCTGGTGACGGCGACTGCTTGCGATGGTGGTGATGATGATGATTGCTCGTTGTGTGTATGGTACTTCTGCTGCTATTGCTGCTTCTACTGCTATGCATCAGAGTTCCTGATGCTCTGAATGAGGACGAAAACGATGAATACAAGGAGGAAGAGGAATTTAATAGTGCTCTTGCCGTAGCTTCTAGTAGAGGTGATTTCCTGAGATACACATCGCATAAAGTGCCTGCCAAGCCTTGACGCATTGCCTCACTTCTCACATCAGTCCTCTGCAGCAGAGCCACTACCAGCTTGCACAACAGCAATGGGTTGGCACAGCTTTGACTGAGCTGAACAGACAGTGCCTTGACAATTCTTCGCACTCCCCCTGCTGCGGGAGAAGCAGCATCTAGCAGCCCCGTGATGGTCAACGTCACCAGTGTTAGGGCCTCTGTCATTCCCATTGCCACGCCAGGCAATATTGTAGCTGCTGCTGTTATTAATGCTTCTCCTGCACCCATTTCTATCGCCCTTGCTGCCAAACTAGGGTGGCCTATCGCCCCTTGCAGCAGCGCAGCGCCGTCTCTCAGCTGGGAGGAACTGCATCCTTTAATCATTTCCACCCCTTCTTCAATGGCTCCAACACCTCTACCCGATACTTTAGTGGCAGGCTTAGCTGGGGATTGGAAATAAGAAGCTTTAAATCTTAAAGACTGCAGGCTGTGTTGTTGTCTATTCCCTTGCATACCACCACTACTATTAGTATTGCTGCTGCTTATTTTGAGGGGGGAGGCAAACGGAGAAGGTGCCAGTCTCCCCGCCAGCCCGGTCAATGCACTCAATGCTTCAGCCAATGAATTGATACTCTTCAGGCATCCATTATCTTGTTCCTCCTCTTCATACCTATCTAGATCTTCCAATTCCAGGCATGCGTGGTCTAGATTTATGGAAATGAGGAGCTGAACTGCACCAGTAATAGCAGATGATAATGATGCTGGTGGTAGGGAGTAGTGGGGATTGTAAGATGATGATGATGATGATGATGATGTACTATTGTGAGTAATGGAAGGTTGCCATTCTAACAACAACCCTCCTGGAACTGAGCATGCAAAGATACATCCTTCTGCTGTGTTATAGTTGGGGTGATGGATGTGCACTTGTCTTCTATTATTGTCATCATTGTCACCACCATCATCATCAGCTTCTTCTTCTTCTTCTTCTCTGAGGACAATGTTTCCTGATTCCACTTGGTTTGCAAGTTCTCGCTGAAGACTCTCAAGCTTGGGGAATAGAGCAGTATAAATACGATATAGCTGCATGTGTGTGCGACCAGGAAGCAGAGCTGTGCATTGTGTACTTGATTTGACGGCACTGCTGCTGCTGTTGCTATCATCTTGATGTTGTTTCCATTGAATGGGGACTGGATTCAAATGCAGCTGACTAACGTGAGGTTTGAAGCTACTAAGTTTGTATATGATGTGCAGTGATCCTGTGCCGTTGTTGTTGGCATCTACTTCTTGCTTGTCCATCCATAGACAAGGGCAAGGTAGTTGGCCTTGCTCGGTGGCGGCAATGGCGGTATGAGCAGTTGTGAGGAAAAATGGGATGACTTCCTTGGAAGATAAACCATTGGATCTTGTGGTGTCTATAGTCTCGCTGTTGTAAACGAAGTCTTTGACCTGAGGAGACAGGAAGCTTTCATTTGTATTTTGAACGAGGATTCCCACTGAAATGCCGTCCTCAAAGGACTCCAGGGGTCCTATATCAAATGTAACTGGCATAGTGTGTATATATTTGCTTGATCAACCGATTACGACGAATAAAAGCGACTATATATGACTATTTCACCAGTTGTTTTAATTTCCACCTTTTGAAATTCGATCAAGTCTTTTTACTCGCCATATCTCCCTCTTGAGTGTAGTCAATTACACTTAATAGATTACCTAGAACTTAAAACGACTATACTTCTTCAAGCTCTGGTGGATTTGAGAGTCGCTCTAATTCGAAATTTGCAGGTCTCCTGTCAAGCTCCTGTGTGAGAAGGAGGAGCAACAACCACCTCCTCCATCATCCTCCACACCTCTCCCTCTCTCTCTCTCTCTCTCTCTCTCTCTCTCTCTCTCTTTCTCTCTCTCTCTCTGTCTGTGTCTTTCTTCTAACCAAACATACTATCGAACGAACCTCCATTCCCTGGCCCAGGCTGCATCACATCAGGGTGAATCCTTGGTCCTGTATCTGGTACATAATCCTCTGGATGCGCCCCGGGTAGTCCTTCTGGAGCAATAGGATCCCATCTTGCTCCTGGAGGCAACACCTCCCCTCCACCACCCCCTTCTCTCCCTCCTACCCCAACACCTCTTCCATATCTCCCCGCCCCAAATATAGGGTCTCCAGGGCCTACATGCATCCCTCCGCCGCGATGAGGACCACTAGGAAGGTTCCCTGGCTGATGAGAAGGAGGAAGGGGAGGATGATAGTACCCTGGGGGGCGTACTCCTGGTGGTACAACATCTTCAGTACCAACCCCAAGAGGCATACCTGGGGAACCGTATCCAGGAAGAGGTCTCCTGGGTGGGGGTGCTATACGAAGAGGATCGCCACTGGGGTCATAGTCTGGTCGGGATGGTTGTGGTTGTGATGGGACTGTGGTGGCTCCTCTAGATGATGATGATGATCCTGGTCCACTTGGTTGTTGAAAAGGTTCCGTTGGAAGGAGTCCTAGGCTACGTTGTTGCAGTATTCCTATGAGAAGTGGTAGGTTTTTATAACTGGAAGCTGGATTTGGGTCGTCTGTGGTGAACTTGGCAACGTCGATCTTGACCGTGTCATTGTGTTTGTTTGGAGCCCAATGGAGGAGGAATGTGCCTGGAGCTGCTGTGACGAGTTTAACATAGAGAGGAGGTCTTTTGTTGTCTAAATCTTGATATCTGAAAGTGTAGAAGCCTTCTGCTGAGGTGTTGTCATTCCAGCCTTGATGGTCAATTTCTTCCAGAGGGGAGGTCCAGTCGGCGGATTCGTTCTCTGCTGCTGGACCGACGGCGATGAGTTTATAGTTTAGGGAGAGTATGTATGCATGGATTGCAAATGCCAACTTGTCTTCCTTGGACCTGCGATAGGGCATAGGGTTGGGCAGATCAGATTTATTTGGAGTGCAATCTTTGGGTTTAGCTCAATTGTGTTGAAACTCACTCGAAGGTTGGTCTCGCAGCCCTTATAATTGCTAGTACTGACGACTCCATTTTCGTTTTGTACCCGAATGAAATGCTGGAATGCAAGGTTTGGATTGCCTCTTGTATTCTTAAATTTGTCGCTCGCCTTGGCTTCTGCTCCTCCTCCTGATAATAAAGCAGGGCTCCTACGCACATTAGCACTATTAATTCATCTTCTTCTACACATCGTAGGAGATCAGCTGGTGTTAAGTAGCTAACACGGCTCCACTTGCAACAACTCTTCGATCGCTCAACTAAATTTAAATAAAGACGAAATGTCTGGAGGTGCGTTTGGGATTGTAATAAATTCAATCTCTAGTATTATTGCATGGCCTCATGGAATTCCTATTTCGTCCTGGCTGCGACAGCAATTTCAACTGCAAATGCCTGGAACGCCTCTGATCACTGGCTCTCAAAATTCCTACTATCAACTGAACACTGATTTATATCTCTCTATTACATTGTGCAGAAGACGGTGAAGTTTCAGCTATTGTTTGCGACAATGGCTCAGGCATGGTCAAGGCTGGCTTTGCTGGGGATGATGCTCCCAGAGCCGTGTTTCCTTCCATCGTTGGCCGTCCAAGGCATCAAGGAGTGATGGTACGTTTCCCATGGGATCGTTAAACCCCCAGTCAATCCGCATCTTAAACTCTTCTTTCCCTCCCCCGTCCGTGCTCTCATCACTGCTCTTCCCTCCTACCTATTTCTTCCTCTCTCTCTCTCTCTCTCTCTCTCTCTCTCTCTCTCTCTCTCTCTTGCTACACACAGGTTGGCATGGGTCAAAAGGATGCTTATGTCGGTGATGAAGCCCAGAGCAAGCGTGGTATCCTCACTTTGAAGTACCCCATTGAACATGGTGTCGTCACTAACTGGGACGACATGGAGAAGATTTGGCATCACACCTTCTACAATGAGCTCCGTGTTGCCCCAGATGAGCACCCCGTCCTCCTCACTGAGGCCCCCCTCAATCCCAAGGCTAACAGAGAGAAAATGACCCAAATCATGTTTGAGACTTTTAACGTCCCAGCCATGTATGTGGCCATCCAGGCCGTCCTCTCTCTCTATGCTTCTGGCCGTACCACTGGTATCGTGCTGGACTCTGGTGATGGTGTCTCCCACACTGTACCAATCTATGAAGGTTATGCACTCCCACACGCCATCACTCGTCTGGATTTGGCTGGTAGAGATCTCACAGACTTTATGATGAAAATTTTGACAGAAAGAGGGTACAATTTCACCACCACCGCCGAACGTGAAATTGTCCGTGACATCAAGGAAAAGCTGGGGTATGTTGCCTTGGATTACGAGGCTGAAATGGCATCCTCTTTGAACAGCAGCGCATTAGAGAAGACTTTTGAATTGCCAGATGGACAGGTCATCACTGTCGGCTCTGAAAGATTCCGCTGCCCAGAAGTGCTGTTCCAGCCAAGCATGGTCGGTCTGGAAAGCGTCGGCATCCACGAAACCACCTATCAGTCCATCATGAAGTGTGATGTTGATATCCGTAAGGACCTCTATGGCAATATTGTCCTTTCTGGTGGAACTACAATGTTCCCAGGTATTGCTGACCGTATGAGCAAAGAAATGGGCGCGCTGGCTCCATCTTCTGTCAAGGTGAAGATTGTCGCTCCACCAGAGAGAAAGTACAGTGTTTGGATTGGTGGATCTATTCTGTCATCATTGTCTACATTCCAACAGATGTGGATTAGCAAATCTGAATATGATGAGGCTGGGCCTTCTATTGTTCATCGTAAATGTTTTTAAGGAGTTGGAGAACACCAGTTACAGGTAGAGATGATGATGATTGTTTCGTTTTGGGGGGGTTGAATCTTTCATAGTGCATACATAGTGTTTTTATGTTGTTTATTGCATCTACATTTTAAGTTTCAATAGGAGAAGGTGTTGAGCTGTAGTAACAGCAACTCCAAATGGTCAGATATGGAGAGGAAGAAGGGGGCCAGGCTCTCAACTACCATGGGAGTGGGAGGATGTCATCACAGCCATGCATTGGGTAAAATGTATGCTTGAACGATGCATATAGGCTAGATGACCAGTTGGATGTCTGATAGAATGTAATTCGAAACGGTTGATCGCCTTCAACTTAGCCATATCCTGGCATATACATCGTGAGAAAGGGATGGAGAGGCCTGTCTCCACGTGGGCCTCGATGTTTGGAGTGGCCCCTGTCCCAGCGTAGAGGCCATAGCACCTGCATGCATCACTTTTTATTATTTACCACCGTATAAACCTCCAATTACCATAACTTATAGCATACAAACATATTTGCAACTATAGTTCACTCGGGGTTTTATCAGAAACCGACAAAAATGTTGCATAGCAATGGTGATTGGCACATGCCTCAAATATCAGAGTTCCAGGCGTTCGCTGGTGAGCAATGGGGTGCTGAAATGTATATAGGTGATCTTGGAGAATGTACTCACCACGGTGGAAAACCTGTTCCTGGGTTGGGCTTTACACAATATTCATCTCCCCCTATGCATCAATTCATGCCTTCCTCTGCTCCTCTCCCAATTATTATGGGCCAAAAGTTCCAAGATGGACCTTCCATGCATGACTCTTCGGTTGAGTCTGTCCAAACTCTATTAGGATCAGCGAGCATGAACTCCCCAGGTACTCTAGCATCTGAACCAAATTACAACCCCTCTTATGAGACAGCTCCTGGAAGGATGTCTGCAAGTTTGCCTTCGGTACCCTCTGCTTTCTACCCATTCCAACCTTCAGCAACGTGTTTACCATTCGATCGCACACACTCTGCTCCTTTAGGCACCTTAATCCCAGTCCCAACTGAGGATCCCTTTGCCTACCTCCCAAAGACCACAGCTGACTTTCTCTCCGATGACGACAACGAAGACAACCACTCTGCTCAAGAAGAGCACTTTGACAACCATATCAACAGCAACAACACCTACAGCCCACTATCAGAAGTTCTCTCAGAAAGCTTCGGGCCAGTTCGCCATAGGTATCAAAAGAAACAATCCCTTTCCCCGGTTGCACGACCCGTCCGCTCCGCAGCTCGCCGCGCCGCCGAGATCACCGCTGCAGTCATCAACGAGCAAGATACTGACTGCGTTTCTGAAGAGGCAGCTCTCAGCAGTGAAAACTCAGAGAAACGCCAACATGGAGGCAGGTACGCTGTGCATGCTTTTACCTCTTCTGGTGATCACCATCACCTCCATGCCGAAACCTCATCTCACTATGGCAAGAAGAAACACAACCCCTGGTCTCTGGAAGAAACGTCATCCCTCATTGAAGGTGTCAGAGTAGCAGGCCTTGGAAAATGGGCAGAAATCAAGAGACTCGGTATTTCCAACATTGCAGAAACTCTCTCAAAGAGAAGCCCAGTTGATCTCAAAGACAAGTGGCGCAACTTAAGCAGAGTGGCGCGTCTGCCCAAGGCTGCATTGAAAAACAGGATGCAGAAGAATTCTGATGTTCCTCTTGACCTGATCTTGGAAGTTAGGGAGCTGATGGAGGCCTAAAAACTGACAGAAAAAAGGGAATACACATTGATAAAACACAAGCAGATAGATTGTAGATTTTAGATAGCAGCAGACCCAGACCCTAGTGGTTCTATATTATTATTTAAACAAGCTAAACCCACCAACGTTGATTGTGCCATTTTTTGAAATTTGTTTTGCTGCTCACCTCCCTGATTGGGTCGAGAGCTCAGCAGTATGTATGGTATTCTATAGAGAATCTACAACAGTAGAACGATGAAGATGTACTATTTTTCACATAGTCCAGTCGATCCTTAAGAGAGAAGAAGTGCACACACACTCTCTCTTGGTGCTTTTTCTCCTTTGATTAGTAGTTTTATATTCAAGAAGTCTCCTTCTTTTTATCTGATGCACATGTGGGGGGAGTTTCATGGAATAATAACTGTACGCTTTTCATCTTTTCGTTTGTCCCTCTTTTTTTTTTGCCGCCAGTTTGTTGGTTTTCGCCCTGTTTCTATTTTTATAGTTTGCTTTTGCTACCACATGCACGGCATTGCTTTTGTACCCAGACAAGAACAATGGCCTGTATGATTATGATACAATATATCATAAACGTACGCTCCCCCTTTTCTTTCTTTCCTTCCTTCCATCACTGATATGTACACTTAAAACGTCTTCTTTCTGTACTTGTATGATACATGATATTCTATACAGAAAAACACGACCTCAATATGAAGATTAATAATAATAAAACCTTGTGTTTTTACAAATAACGTATTTGCTAATAATATTAATATTATTCTGTAAAAACCCAAGCTCAAACCTTTGCTCATCCAAAGGAGCCCCACATGCAGGAGGCTGGGATTGCTGCGTGTAGTCCTCCTTCCAACCATGTAAAAACCCAAGCTATATAAAGACGCCCCCCCCCCCCCCCCCCCCCACCACTAAACAACAACCACCCCCCTCCGACTAACCCCTCTCCACCCCCTGCCACCCCCTACCATC
>Ga0114919_10003355_pt1 | contig 12936 bp, 13 predicted proteins | sample BlataG_FD_88682 | JGI IMG/M metagenome (GOLD analysis project Ga0114919, IMG submission 88682) | Deep subsurface microbial communities from Black Sea to uncover new lineages of life (NeLLi) - Black_00105 metaG | ecosystem: Environmental > Aquatic > Marine > Oceanic > Sediment | place: Atlantic... | reverse complement strand
CCAGATGACTTTTTTCCATGGATTATAAAATTATAAGCTGAAACGGAAATCATATGATCAATCGAAGCGAGTCGTATTGGTAAATGATTAATGTCAGCTAATATTAGCTCGAGCTCCCTACCGTGTTTTAGAAAACTTTTTTTAGATTTAGCTTTCGAGATCATATCCTTTAAAATTTCGATACCTATAACGCGATGCCCATTTTCTACTATGATTTCAGAAGAAAACCCTGTTCCACAACCTAAATCAGCAACTAAGTAGTTTTTTTCGTTTAAAATGTCTATTTTTCCAAGTGCATTCAATTTTTCATCGTACAAATATTGTAAGCATAATATTGTTGTTGTTTTTTGATTTCTTTCCATCCAAATCGAATTATCATATTCGGAAGAATTATCACCGACATATGAATCGGGAAAAATGGGACTATTGTCGTGATTTGGCATATTTGATCGTAAATTAAACCCTCGAAAAAGTATACATATAAATTATCGAAATGAGTTGATATATATTGTTAGTCATCAGAAAAATATCTAATTATAAATTTTAATAATTACTTTTTAAAAAAAAGATTTAAAATGGCAGATAAAAATTCTATTCTTATATGTGATGATGAACCTGAGATAGTTAGTCTTGTTCAGAGGTTTTTACAACTTGATCGTTTTAACACGCTTACTTGTAGTAACGGTAAAGAAGCGTTAAAAACCTTAGAAGAAAAACATGAAGAGGTCGTCTTAATGCTATTAGATGTTATGATGCCGGGAATGTCAGGGTTTGAAGTCCTCAGAACTATAAAATCAAAAGAGACCTATAAAAACATCAAAGTTATCCTTTTTACGGTTAAAAGTTTTAAAGAAGATAAAGAAAAAGGTAATGAATTAGGAGCAGACGGATATATTACCAAACCCTTTTCTGGAAACGAACTACGCGATTATGTGAAAAAAATATTGAATAGATAAATAATAAACATTTCTCGGTCTAGATTCTTAAAAGATAATTGCTTATTTCAGAGCGCCTATACGAACTTGAACTAAATTCCTTTTAAATAACAATTTTGAGAGACACTAGCGATCAAAATATAAAAATCATACATACTTTTTAAATAAGTAAAAAGAATCTATATTAGTAGGAAATGAATTAAGGATGATAAAAGGAATTTCCAATGCCAGAACCGAAAAAAATCTTGATCGTCGACGACGAAGAAGATATAACGATTTTAACTGAGAAGTTTTTGCAACTCGAGAATTACGATACAATAACATGTAGTAATGGATACGACGCATTAGACATTATCGATGAAAAACACGAAGAGATAGCGCTCGTTTTGCTTGATATTATGCTTCCCGGAATGAATGGTTACGAAATTTTGACAACAATCAAGTCAAAATACCCTAATATTCTCGTAGTTCTTTTTACTGTAAAAAATTTTTTTGAAGACATTCAAAAAGGAAAAGAACTCGGTGCAGACGGTTATTTAGTTAAGGCTATTTCTGGAAATGAAATTATTACTTATATTAAAAACATTCTTAAAAAGAAAAAAAAAAAAAACAGCTAGCTTTAAATTTTCATATAGTTCTTTCCAATCTCCCAAGCTTTTGCGACTTCTTCGCCTATTTTCCAATATTTTTTCATAGCATATGTAAATGTGTTAATCTTGGAGATATCAGGGGTCCCTTCCGTAAGATATTCGTCTTTAGCGAAAACATTTACTACTTCTCCTATAAAAAGTTCGTGACCCTTTTCAGCACCTGTTAAATCTTTAATAGCAATAGTTTTGATTACTTTACATTCTAAATTTAATGGTGCTTCACTTATCATTGGAGCATTTTTAAGTTCGCCATAAAAGACTTCAAACACTTCTGACTTATCTACTTCTTTTCCAGAAACGATACCGCAATAGTCAGTACCCTCTATAATTTCTTCAGAAGGAGTATTTACGCTAAACACACCATTTTCCTTTATTCCAATATTTGTATAATGACTTTCGTAGGAAGCTACTGAAATTAAAGGTGGTTTATACTCAACGATACTAACATAAGCAACGGGCTCAAAGTTTGGCTTCCCTTCTATATTTGCACCAATTAAAGCAACAGGCAAAGGAAACAAATAAGCGATTGGTTTTATTTTGTTTTTTATCATATAAATCAGATGATTTTAAAATTTGTATATATATAGGATTCGATACTATTAATAGAATTTAGGTTTAAGGAATGATTATTTCAAAAAACTAGTTAGATTATTCTTTATCACTAGATAGCACATTATCTTGACTACTTTCGTTATCAGCATCTTTTTTAGTAGGTTCCATGGTCTCAACTGCTACTTGATACTTGCTTAAGACAATTGTAGCGATTACACTTAAAATAACGGCAATAGAAAAAAGATATATATTAGAAAATGTTTGTCTAAAAACAAAAAGACCCGCAACAATTGGTAGAAGCAAAGCAATCGAATCTAAAATTGGATACATAATAAGAATTTTACCTTTTTGAAAGCCCCCTTGATAATACGGAAGACTGGAAAGGTTAAAAACTGCCATCATCCAAAATCCTAAAAAGACCCATAGATGAGCGTAAGTTCCTCCAAATATGAACCAAAATATGCCAAAAGGTAGTTCGAATATTGTATACCACTGAAATCCTTCGCCAGTTTGAATCAAAGCTTGAGCTAAAACATTCGTAGCAGACCCCCCAAGCGCGAATAAAATAGCGCCTCCAAACATTATAAAAAGGCCCTCAGAACTACGACCTCTCTTTTTTTTGGCCAAGGTTAATGAGATAAAACAAAGTGATAGGGAGATTGCTAAAAATATTGCAAATGATGGAACAAACTCGTATAAATCGAGATCAACGTCAGAAATACCTGCAAATCCAATAAGGATAGGAGATATCGTCAACATTCCTATTGCTATGTATTCGATAATACCTACTCTTTCTTTTAAGATTTTAATTGCTGCTGGAACGAAAAATATAAATCCCGTTGCCATAACAGGCTCAGTCACGAGGACCCCGACCATTCCAATCGAAATAATATACGGAAACCATCCTCCAATACCTAAGATCGCACCAATTAACCAAGATCTAACTTTAAACAATTTTATAAACGTTTTTACAAGGTTTATAAACCCTTCTTCAGTTTTTATCTCAATACCCTTAACTTTTGCTTCCTTTAATCCTTTTTTTTGATATACAATCCCTAAATTAAAGCAAAAAGTGGTGATTAGCGCCAAGGTAATTCCAATAATAGCTGTAACTAAATCAACTTCTGACATAGATATAAGGTAAAAATGTTTATATCTTATAATTTTCACTTTTGATTTTTAAAGCGTATATCTTAAACAAATTCGTGAAAGAATCTAAAAAATAAACCATATCGATAATAGAAATACAATAAAAATAACACACAAAGTCTTTCTAATCATATGCGCTACATGTTTACGAGGTTTTCTTCCTTTTTTATCGAGTAGATTAGGGTATAATGTCGGGTCGTGCGGTTCCCGTTGGTACCAATAAGCTGTTGATGACCAATCGTCTCGACGATGATTATCGTGCCCATGTTCTATTGTAACAATTATTTTTTTATTAAAATAGATCGGGTCTTCAATGTGATATCGATAATAGGAGATTTTACCCCACCAATTTATCCCCCCGGGTTTAATCGTACCGTGATAAGGAGCGTGATGTTTTTGACGTTGAGCCCATGATTGGTTTACATAATCTTCTGTGCCCGTTCCACATAGAGTAGGGACACGTTTATCAATATCGTCGTCAATATATATCATATCGTCCCCTTCACCTGGCCAATTAATATACCATGGAAAGAAAGTAATATTATCTATGTCCAAATGGCACCCAACAAAATGTCCTTTACCCTTTGCTTCGAGGATTTTATAATTTTGAGACATAGGATCATCAACATTGCGACCACGGTAACTAAATTTTATAGGTTTAATCTTTAGTATTTTTTTACCGGTTTCACTATCCCTTTTTTTTGGGTTTGTAGGGTTTTCACGATGCCAAAGCGCGTGAAACCTCCCGTAGTCCTTTTCATTATCAAATCTTTCCTCGTAGGAATCGTAATCTATATAGAAGAATAACCTCATTTGCTTAGCGTTATCGTTTTCTATACTTATTTTAAACCCATTTGAAAAAGGCATAGGCCACCAACAATTAAATGCTCTACCTCGTTGCGGACTCATCTGAAATGGTAAAGAAATAAAGTTTTTATGTTTAGCGTGACCTAGTCCGAAGAAATCTCCAATAGGAACCTCTATACTAGGATTAGTATCTGTTTCTTCGTCCCAATACATTCTAATTATAATATTTCTCAAATAATAGTGTGCCTTGCACAAAATTGTGCACCAAATATGAGTTATACATCCCGCACCCTTCACATCTCCAATAATAACTTTTTCTCCCGGTTTTAAATCGATCCAATCGTGATTTCCTCCAGTAACATCGTGACTTGAGACTCGTCTTCTTTTAACAGAATCTGGTTGGATTTTTGCAATGTTGTGTAAACTCGATTTACCTAATTTCATAGTTTAAATAAACACATTCTAGTATTTTAACTTTTAATTTCCACCAATTCTACTTTTAATAATTGTTTATTAGTTATATAACAAAATCTTAAATAGCTTTAAAAATCAGAATTAAATATTACTATCTAATTTAAAAAATATCTAATTGATGATTCAGAATGGTTTTAGAAGCAACAGACGACAAAATTTCTTTTTTTAAGCAATACTTTTCAGTTATCATTTTAGTTGCAAATATAGCAGTTTTTGTATGGCAAATGATGGATCCAACGGGTCAAATGCACCTTGAATACGCTTTCGTACCTACCGAATTCTTTGCAGGTGAGAAACTGTGGACAATATTCACATCAATGTTTATGCACGGAGATATAATTCATATTATTATGAATATGTGGTTCTTCTTTGTAATAACTGATAATTGTGAGCACGCAATGGGCCATCTCTTTTATGTGATAACATATTTCGTTTCAGGTATATTTGCCACAATGCTTCACGCTTTTAGCACGATTTTAATACCAGTTTGGGGTCCAATTTTAGCAATTATTCCTTCTTTAGGAGCATCTGGAGCAATATTTGGCCTCATGGCAGTTTATTTAATACTATATCCTTCCAATAAGTTTTATCTTCCAACGGGGTCAACAATGCGCAAGGTAACTGCTAGTTATTTCATAATTACATACTTCATCGCAGAACTTACATATGCCATGGTTTCTCTATATAGTCCATTTGGTGATCAAACAGCACATTTTGCTCATGTAGGCGGATTTGTTGCAGGTGCGATAATGGCGGGTCTTTTTAAGGCCGTAAAAGGGAGTTCTTATAAGAAGAAACCGAAATAAAATTTAATCTATTAATACCTATTTTTCCTTTTTTTTATATTTTTAAATATAAAATTTTTTCAAGTATGCTTGATTTATATCTTTATTAATTTCGACACTAAAAGTTAAGAAAATGCCTACTAATATTGTTGTAGTTGGAATGGGCTACGTTGGTATTCCAATGGCAGCTCTTTTAGCCGATGTAGATGATTTTTTTGTCACAGGTATTCAACGAAGATCGCAAAGATCGAGCTGGAAAATAGATTGGTTGAACCAAGGGAAAAATCCTTACGAAGGGGATGAACCGGGATTAGATGAACTAATCGAAAGAGTTGTTAAAAATGAAAAATTTAAAGTTACTGACATTTATGATGCAATAAACGAAGCGGATTACATTTTAATCGACGTACAAACTCCTGTTGATGATGAAAAAATCCCAAGATATGCTTCTTTACTGGATGTCTCTCATAACATCGCTAAACACATGAAGAAAGGGGTGACAATTATACTGGAGTCTACTGTAGCCCCGGGAACTACAGATAATATCGTACAGGCCATATTAGAAGATGAAAGTGAACTAAAGAGAGGTAAAGACTTTTATTTAGTGTTCTCATTTGAGCGAGTAATGCCAGGTAAAATGATTGAATATATAACAGATTTCCCTCGGGTTATAGGAGGGGGATGCCAAGAAGCTAACGAAAAAGCCAAATTTTTGTATGGAAAAGTCGTTAAAAAGGAATTACAGGTGACTGATACTTTAACAGCGGAATTAACGAAATGTATAGAAAATGCGTATAGGGACGTAAATATTGCATTTGCTAACGAAATGGCTTTATTATGTGAGGATTTCAATCGTAACATCTTCGAAATTATAAATTTAATAAATTATCGCCACGATAGAATGATGCACTACCCGGGTTCAGGCGTAGGTGGTCATTGTTTAACGAAAGATCCTTGGCTCTTACTATATGGATTCAATAAATACACGGAGAAATTTAACGAGTCAAAAATAAAAATAATTCAAGATTCAAGAAAAATTAACGATTTTATGCCCTATCACATGATAGAATTAATGGAGAATGTATTTAGGGATTCTCATAGATTAGTAGACAACATAAAGGTAGTCCTTTTAGGTGTTTCTTATAAAGCGAATACAGACGATACTCGAAATACCCCAACTGAAAATATCATAAAAGTTCTAAAAAGTAGATATCACTCCCATAATATTGAGTATATCGCTCACGATCCTTATGTAAAAGAGCGTGATTACAAACTTACTAAACTCACAAGCGATTTAAATAAAGCAGTTGTAGATGCAGATGTTTTAATGTTTACTACAAATCATTCTGAATATTACAATATTGACCTTGATGATTTAAGGAAGAAGGTGAGAACTCCAATTATTATTGATGGAAGGAATATTTTTAATAAGAAGGTGGTTGAAGAAAAGGGGTTTATTTACCGTAAAGTTGGAGAGGGCTCAAAAAAGCCAAATTAATGTTGCATACTCTCTCCTATTGATTAACATTATTAAAAAAATAAAGATATTTCATCTCAATTCCTTGCTAGAACTTATTGATTAAATCCTACAATTTAACGATTTAATCATCGAGATGTTGATATTATTTTGCTTCTTGTTCTTCTTTTTCTTTCCGTAATTTTAGAGCTCTTAAATACCACAGATTGATCATCGATCAACTGGTTTCATAGCAATTGTCGTCAAATCCAAAATCAAATTCACTTTCTTCTTCTGACATAAGTTTAATCACTCTTACATTTTCTGTCTAGAATAAAAAAAACAGGAGTTTTAAGGGTGAGTTTTATAAAAAATAAGAGTTTTAAGGAATTACTTATTTGAAAAACGGTTTTAATCTCGATTCTTGCGGAACCAACGATTGCATCCTATCATTTTTAATCCAATCTTTGAGATTTAATTTAGTTTAGTTTCTATCAGCTTTTTTTGCTTTTTTTTCTCTGCGACGTTTTTGTATTAAGTGTATTAATTCTGTTATTCCGTCAGACATACCTCATCCTGTTCCTGCACAGAATAAGTCTGCCGATTCTGTGGTTTGTCTTTTGACTTTATTCTTCCATTCCGACATTTGTTTTTGTGTTTTTTATGTTTAGTTAATTAGAATATACTAAGGGACTCTTAAAAGAATTTTTATTATATTTGATAGTCTGACAGTATTAATATCTCATTTAAATAAAAACTTTAAGCAGAGCCTTCTTTTACAAAAATAGTAATCAAGTTAAATTATGGAAAATCTATGAAAAATGGGAATGAAGCGTGAACTCTCAGAAATGAGAAAGGCAATGGAAGAATTAACCGTAGAATTGCATGAAACTAATTTATCTATTCGAGAATCCCTAAAATTAACTTCTGACACAATTAAGGAAATGAGTAACACATTTTCTAAAACTTTAGGTGATACTTTAAAGGTCATGCAAGATATGAGAGTTCAAATAGATGTTAGAGATAGCGTCTTTAAAAGTCTTGGAATAGATGGTTTGATTCCAGATCTTTTTAAAAAGAAGACATGATCTAAAAGTTAACTTACCAAATTCTAGCTTAAAGTTAAACAAAAGATCATTTTTGTCTTTTCTTAAAAAACAGATATAATATCACAAGAGATATAGCGTAAAAAATCGAAACCAAAATCCACAAAATAAATTCCGGATAATTTATATAAATTATCGCTGAAATTGCTCTATATATAGGAAAGATAATTATTAGGGCAAGTAATTGAATTTGTTTTTGAAGTTTTTCCATTTTGCTAAGAAATTTTGTTAAATTTAATTAATAATATTCATAATAATGAATATTATAAAAGAATTTAAAATGTAAAATAGAAATGTCGAAAAATCCTCCAAATTGTTTTATATGTGGAAAAAATTGCGCAGATAAACTCGATAGATGCTCATATTGTATTTGTGATACCACGATTTGTGATATGTGTATTAATTCTATAAAAAAGAACGATACTACTTGGATTTGCCCCAATTGTAAAGAAGAACGGAATTTAGAAGCGAGTATGCTGTTCCGGGATTAGTACGTTATAAAAAACAAAATCCTTGCTATTTTTTTAATCTAAAATATATTTAAAAACCAATGATGAAAAATTAAAAATGATTTAGGGTCAATAAACATGAAATGATCAAGGAAGTCTGAAGCTAGCTTTCTTACCTATGTAGTTTGTAATATAAAAGATTATAAACTTTCCACTTTTATTAGTAAATCATACGAAAATATCTTATGGTGTTAATATTGGCTAAAATATCAAAAGTTTTAGAAGTGAATAACTGTAATAGCGAATTACTTTTTCAAGCGCTCTATAAAGCTGAATTTTGGGAGGCAATTAATCCCGCGAAAAAAATGGATGCACAATTTACTGCTCCAAATGTACTTTATACTAAAATTTATGACGAAATAGATATTGTAAAAATTCCAATTGAAATGGAAGGAGAATTAATACTCTCAGATAAGGGTGAAGAAGAAGGTAAGGGGCGACTGATTGAATTTAACGTTAGAAATAACAAAGATATTAGAGAATTAGAAGGTCGTTTACGCATAAAAACCCTCTCCTCTACAAAATCGAAATTGGGTGTCTTTATAGAAACATTCTCCTTAAGCAGCGAATTTCTTAGTCTACTAGGAGGAGGCGCAGATCTGGTATTACAGAGGAAAATCTCTGAGATGCTGAGAAATATAGAGAAAATATGTAAAACAAAAGACCTTCAAGAATTCTTGTGAATTTCATTAAAATTTATATCTAAAAATAATCATTTATTAAATGGTAATTTTATATAACTAATGACAAACTCTAAAATCGGGGTTTTAGTATGAATATTTGGATACTTGATTCAGAAAGTGGGATTACGCTGTTGTACAAACCTTACATGGATTTGGCTTTAGACGAGGATCTCATTAGTGGACTTTTAGCCGCTCTAAATCAGTTTACTATCTATGAACTTAAAACGGGTATAGAAAGTATTGAGATGGGGGGTCTTAGATGGTCTTATTTAGAAAATAAGGAATCTAATTTATTATTTGTAGCAACATCTGAGAAAGACATAAGCTCAAATATGCTGAAAGCTCGGCTCAATGTTATTATGCAAACATTTCTTGAAGAATACGTTTCTAAAGATGTAGAGGCGTGGAATAAATTATGGAAAGGAAATACCGAACTTTTTAGTCCATTTAAGGATGTTATCGATGAATATTATTCCCAATGGTTAACAGCGGAAAATATATCAACCATTGCAGAATATTTTGATATCTTAGGTGTGTTTCAGCAGATATTAAACTTGCTAATTAATGTGATTGAAGGTCATTTTACCTCTGACAAGAAAGAAACAATTTATAATCTAATTGAAATAATGTTTGCAAATTACCTAAATCATAAATACGTTCAAAGTAACCCTGAATTAAGCAAAATTTCGTTTAATAATGTTACTGGCATTAACATCATCAACATTAATCCAACAAATTGCGATATGCTTGTAGTAGAAAAACAAATCATAAATTTAATTAAAAGGATCACTGAAATGATAAAGAATGAAGAAGGTTATTATGTGACCTTACATTATTTTATTGAAGAAAATATTTTTGAATATCTAATTTCAAATATTTCTCTACTAAAGGAACTAAACCTATTCAAATTTCTCCTACAACTTTTTCTATTTAAATAAATTAATTAACCAGATCTGTAAGAACATCAATAAGATTGAAGAACATTTCAATTAATATAATATAAATAGATTTATTAAAAGGCGTTTACTAACATTAGTAATAAAATTTTAAATCTATCAAATAGATGCCGATGAATCTTCCGCTATTAATTATTCTTTTTGTACTCTTTATCACAATCATTATTAGTTATTCCATAAAAGGTGTAGATTTTGTTGCAATATCGTTATTCTGCATGTTTTTGGGTGCCACAGTTACCGGTATTCAACTAGGAATTGGCATTGAACAATTTATTCTAGATGTAGAATGGGAAGCTATTCTAATTATTTTAAGTATGAGTATTATTACTAAAATAGCGCAAGACTCAAATGTTTTAGAATATGTAGCGGTAAAAATGTTTAAAATATCAAGAGGAGATCGTAGAATTTTTTTATATCTTCTATGTACGATTACTGTGCTATTAGCCGCTGTCATTTCTGATGTTGTTGTTGTATTAATCCTAGCCCCTGTGGTAGTCCGATTGTGTCATTTCCTAAAAATTCGAGCAGGAACTTATTTGCTTGGTATGACTATATGTATTAACATCGGTTCCATAATAACTCCATTTTCAAGTGGAGAAAATATTATTATCTCAACATATTTTGCACTTGATACGCTATATTTCATCCAATATTATTGGATTTTCTCATTTCTATTATTATTTCTTACAATTTTTTTAATTGATCGATTTATACTCTCAAAAGAGCCAAATATCGAAGAACAAACAAAACAATTCGTCCTCGAGCTTGTAGATGCTGACATTATGATAAAAAATAAAAAAATGTTCTATTTCAATAGTTTTGCGATTATTGTTACCATAGTGTTTTTTGTGATCTTACCTATTTTATACTTGACAGCAATCATCGCAGCTTTAATACTTGTTTTAGCAAATCGAAGCTACACAAAAAAACCGATGGGACAACTATTAAAAGATATTGAGTGAGAAATAATTTTCTTCTTCATATCTTTGTATGTAATTGTTGGGAGCCTCTTAAGAGCGGGATTTACAGAAATTTTTACTTCCATCCCTTTTGAATTTCTCGATCCTATATTGATATCATTTATTCTTCTTATCTTAGTAAGTTTGATTTCAGGTTTCGTTGCGAATACCCCTACTACATTAATTTTTATTCCTATCGTGCAAACCCTTATTAATACATTTAATTTTCCTTCTGTCCCTATTTTGTTTGCTTTTATCGTTGCTATTAATATAGGAGGAAATCTTATTCCTCAGGGAGCCGCGGCAGATCTCATGACCCTTAAGGTAGCACAAGATAGTGGTGTTGAAAATTTAGGATACAAGCGATTGTTAAAAACAGGATTTGTTTTTGCGTTAATTCACATAGTCAGTGCAATGGGATTTCTATTTATCCTTTTACTTTTTATTTAAAAGACATATTAAAAAATAAAATATAGGGTTAAGGAAAGATTCCCCTTAACTCAATCGCTTTTGCAATCCTTGACACCGCTATTATGTAGGCTGCTGTTCGAAGGGGTATATTTCTCTCTTCTGAGATTTTATATGTTTCTTCAAATGCTTCGATTATAATTCTTTTAAGTTCTTCATTAATCCGATCGAGTTTCCAGAAGTAAGAGTTAATATCTTGGACATATTCGAAGTAAGAGACACATACACCACCACTATTGGCGAGAATATCTGGTATAACATAGATTCCTTTCTTAAACAAAACTTTATCCGCATCTGGTGTTGTAGGACCATTAGCACCTTCTAGAACTATTTTGCAGTCTATTTTCTCCGCATTTTTTTCTGTTATTTGATTTTCTATAGCTGCAGGGATTAATACATCGCATTTTAATGTAAGTAGCTCGTCGTTACTAATAAGCTTATACTTATCGTTTTTATAATCTTGTAATAAATTACCTTGTTTTGCCCATGTTAATAATTTTTCTACATCTAAACCATCTTCATAGTAAATACCCGTTGATATATCTGAGACAGCAATAACTTTACACCCGTGTTTATAAAGTAGATCGGCAATCGTACCTCCCACATTTCCTAATCCTTGAACTACAATCTTTAAGGCCTTTAAGTCTAATCTCAGTTTTTCAACTAAAGCTTGAAGTACAAAATACAAACCCATTCCGGTAGCATTTGCTCTGCCAACAGATCCGCCAATTTCGACTGGTTTTCCAGTTACAACGCCAGTAATCGTGCGTCCTTTTTGCATACTATATGTATCCATTATCCAAGCCATAATTTGTGGGTTAGTATTTACATCTGGAGCTGGAATATCAATATCTGGTCCTATGATATTAATAATTTCAGCAGTAAACCTTCTTGTAAGTCTTTCTAGCTCTTTTTTAGACAATTTAAAAGGATCAACGCATATACCACCTTTAGCGCCCCCTAAAGGCAAGTTTAAAAGACTGGTTTTCCATGTCATCCATGTTGCTAAAGCCTTTACTTCATCAAGATTAACACCTAGAGAAAATCGTAATCCGCCTTTACCAGGTCCTCTGATTGTTGAATGATGAACCCTATAACCTTCAAAAATTTTTAAAGTATCATCATCCATCATAATTGGAATAGAAACTATTAAAGAACGTTCTACTCTTTTTAAATACTTAAGAATGATAGGATCTAAATCCATCACTTCTGCTACAATATCAATCTGCTTTTTTGCCATATCAAAAGGATTAACGGCCATTATAATACACTTTTTTTATTTTTTATTTTGTTTTATATAATAATTTCTGCTAAATCTAATAATTATATATTCCTCATAAACTAAAACACACACTTTTATGGAAATAGACCTCTTAATTCATGTGCTTTTGCTAATCGATTTGTGCCAATAGCATATGCTGCCGTTCTGAGTGATGAATCCGTTTTT
>Ga0114919_10003354_pt1 | contig 12937 bp, 8 predicted proteins | sample BlataG_FD_88682 | JGI IMG/M metagenome (GOLD analysis project Ga0114919, IMG submission 88682) | Deep subsurface microbial communities from Black Sea to uncover new lineages of life (NeLLi) - Black_00105 metaG | ecosystem: Environmental > Aquatic > Marine > Oceanic > Sediment | place: Atlantic... | reverse complement strand
GTCTCAAATCAAGATGGCTGTTTGAAACCCGAAGCATCCGGCTTACCAAGGAAAACCTGGCGGATTGTTTTTACAAGTCGTTGGCGCTGGAATATCTGGCTGACGACCGAATTCTTGCTATTAGGGGGGAGCCGGCACTATGGCCCAGGGCTTTTCATAAATTTGATGGAACGGACACAACGATTGACGGCTGGTTTATGCACCACCTGGCTAATCCGCGAGCCTGCGAACTGTACACGGACTTTATACCGACCGAGGTAAAGGTAGACGAGAATCCGATGCTGACGCTTCGGGACATTGAGTGGCTGACCCTTGGAGTTGAATATAACGAGCCTGTTCTGTCATGGGAATATACGGGCCCTAATACCACTACAACAGATTTGATTTGCCTTAGTCCCTGTCTGCGGCCGCAACCTGGAGACCTTTTGCAGCATCGTTCGTTTACCGGACCGAAGGGCGCATCGATATCAGTTACCTTCTATTGGCCTCCGGACCCGGGAATGGCAGGCGGCTATACGGCGCCGCTGTCACGCTGGGTCGAAACGGTCATTGAAGGGTACACGAGCGAACCGATTGTCCTGCATAGCTGGTATTCACAGACCTATCAGCCGGAGCACCATAACTTCAGCGAACACTTTTTGTACGAGCCTCGGCTTGAGCCAGGAATCTCCCAGCAGATTCAGGACGAATTGGGCGCGCAGGATATTCGTCTGATTCAACTTTATATGACCTATGATGTCAATACTGTAACTACCTATGGGTTTGAGGACAAGCCGTTCTACCCGGCTGACATTGACGGAGACGAGGACACGGATTTTGCCGACTATGCCATGTTGGCCGAGCGCTGGCAGGACATTGTCTGCGATGAGTGCGGCGGGGCAGACCTGACCGGGGACGGTCGCGTGACGGGGGAAGATTTGGGGGAGCTTGCCTACCACTGGCTTGCCCCGTGAGAAATTTCACAAAAGCCACTTGAAAAGGACAAAGAATAGTCAAAAAAGTGTCGGTAATGCCGGTTCCGGTCGGTATCCGGCAAGAAAAGGAGCTTGAGCAAATGAAGAAACAATTAGTCTTTCACGGCCTTTTCCTGTTGAGCCTATTTTCGGCCGCAACGTCGCTGGCGGTGATTCCGCAGCCGGATGAGTTTCATTTTCGCAACGAGTGGATGGGCCCGCTGCTTGGCGAGACGGGAAAGACGCTTCGGGCCCATCTGAGACTGCTGTATGAAGATGCGACTGAAGGAATAGGACGCGGAAAATCCTGGCGCGGCACGCCATTTCAGCTTGGCGAGACAACTTATACAAACGGTCTGGCATTTAACTCAACCAAGCACCTAATGGTGGTCCTGAACAAGCCTGCAGAGCGGTTCGTCGCCGAAGTGGGACTGGAGAACAACGACGATACGCGGCGCGGTGCGGTAATGGGCCACGGCTCGGTAACGTTCCATGTCCTGGTCGAAGGCAAGGAGGTCTTCACGTCGCCGGTGCTGCGGTTGAAGGATGGTGCACATTCGGTCAACGTTGGGCTGAAGGGTGCAACCAAGTTCGAAATTCGCGTCAAAGATGGTGGTGACGGCCGCAGCTGGGACCAGGCGCTCTGGGCGGACGCGGTAGTGAAATTTCAGGACCGAACGAGTGTCAGACTGCAAGAGATGCCGCTGGGGCAGACTCTCAGAAAGACACTATCACCGTCCGGACCGCCGTTTTCTTTTGTCTATGACGGCAAACCTTCAAACGAGCTACTCAAGAACTGGCTGGTCAAACGCAATACTCAAAAACTCGATCCACAGTGTACTGAGCATACGCTGATCTACACCGAGCCGGCCGGTCGCTTGCAGGTCCGTTGTGTTCTCATTGAATACCACGATTTTCCCACGGTTGAATGGACGCTGCACTTCAAGAATACCGATTCGGCCGACACACCGATCATTGAGAAGATTCAGGCGCTCGATATCGAGCTAAGCCGAGGCAGTGATGGGGAGTTTCTGCTGCACCATAACGTCGGTTCCCCCGCCAATGGCAACGACTACGGCCCGCTGGAAACACCGTTGAGCAGCAATTCTACAAAGCGGCTCGGGGGCGCAGGCGGGCGTCCGACGAACGCAGACTGGTCTTACTTCAACCTTGAATGGTCCGGGGAAGGGATCATCGTAGGCGTCGGCTGGCCGGGACAGTGGGCGGCGGAGTTTGTGCGGGACAATGCGCGGGGCTTGAACCTACGTGCCGGCCAGGAATTGACGCGATTCAAGCTGCTGGCGGGCGAGGAAGTCCGCAGCCCGCTGATCGTCTTACAGTTCTGGAAAGGTAACTGGATTCGGGCTCAGAACATCTGGCGCCGCTGGATGATGGCACATTCGGTGCCCAAACCGGGCGGCAAGCTTCCCCAACCACAACTGCTTGCCTCCAGCTCGCGCCAGTACAACGAGATGGTTGATGCCAACGAGGGCAAACAGATCATGTTCATTAACCGTTACCTGGAGGAGGATATCAAACTCGATTACTGGTGGATGGATGCCGGCTGGTATGTGCATCATGGCGGCGGCTGGCCGCGTGTGGGCACGTGGGAGGTGGATATGGGTCGTTTCCCGCGGGGACTGCGGGCAATCTCGGATTACGCACACAGTAAGGGCCTGAAGACTCTGGTTTGGTTTGAACCGGAACGGGTGACCGCGGATACATGGCTGGCAAACAACCACCCGGAGTGGGTTCTGGGCGGCGCCAAGGGCGGCCTGCTCAATCTGGGCAATGATGCCGTGCGAAAGTGGTTGACCGAGCACGTGGACCGGTTACTGACCGAGCAGGGCATCGACCTGTACCGCCAAGATTTCAACATGGACCCGCTGGGTTACTGGCGAGACGCCGACGCTCCGGACCGGCAGGGCATCAGCGAAATCAGACACGTTACGGGCTATCTGGCTTACTGGGACGAATTGCGTCGCCGACATCCGAAGATGCTCATCGACTCCTGCGCAAGTGGCGGCCGGCGCAACGACCTTGAGACGATGCGTCGCGCGGTGCCATTGTGGCGGAGTGACTATGCATTCGAAGCGGTCGGCCACCAGTGCATGATGTACGGCCTGTCTTTGTGGCTGCCTTTTCACGGCACAGGTACTGTTTTCACTCGAAATGCATCCTACTACGGCAGCGGCCGCACACCCGTCGAGCCTTATGCTTTCTGGAGCAATGCCGGTCAGAGTATCGGCTTTGGCATCGACGTGCGATTGAAGGACCTCGACTACGCTGCAATACGCCGCCTCATTGGTCAGTGGCGCCAAATCGCTCCGAACTACTATGGCGATTTCTATCCGCTAACGCCCTGGACTCGTGACAACACCGTATGGATGGCCTGGCAATTTGACCGTCCGGAATCAGGCGAGGGCATGGTCCAGATATTCCGGCGGCACAACAGCTTCTACGAGTCGGCAAGTTTCAAACTTTTCGGTCTGGATGCGGAGGCGTACTATGTGGTGTCTAACCTTGATACGGGCGCTCAAGAGCGTCGCAGTGGTCGCGGACTCCTGACCGACGGATTGCCCGTAGCCATCGCAACTAAGCCCGGCGTGGCGATTCATACCTACCGCAGGCATCAAGGGAAGCGATGAATAGATTATGGTTGATCGATATTTGTCAGCGGAGATTGCCACCCCGGCGAGATAACGCTTCGCTATCCCACAGGGTAAACTCACGGGGCAAGCGGGGAAACGAAACCCCACGTAAAACGTGGGGCTAAATATTTTGGATTCCTGCCCCCCATCAGGTAAGGGGCAAGTTTCGCAGGAATGACAGGTTCAGGCAATCAGCAATTAATAAATAGAATTCGTATTAGAAGTTCTTAGCTTATCGACAGGGGAAATCCAGAATCAAATCCTTCTGCGAATTGTAATTAAACGTTACGCTCTGAATAAGTAGTAGGAATCCATCCCCAAGCTATCGCTTGAAGCTGCCACCCGTCTTTATTCTTAGGCCAGATGCTTCCCCTTCGACTGCGCTCAGGGCTGAAGGCTTCTTACGCTCAGCATGACAGCTTCAAATCGGTTAGTTCGACAAATCAAGGGGTGAGATGTTGTCGCCGTGCCTGGCCTGTGCATCTTTGAGGCGTTTGCGAACATCGTCAAATATGTCATAAAGTATCTGAGGCGTGTCGGCGACCTTTTCTCTGTAAATTTTCTCGACGCGGTCGAGCTTGGCGAGGTTCTCAGGTATACGAATTGTGAACTGCTGGACATAGTCTTTCTGTGTGTATTCAGTGTCGAGATTGTCTTGGAAGAGCTTTTCCAAATCTTCATATATGGGAATGAAGCCGGTCGGCGTTTGGACAGCATCGACATCATCATTTATGCGAAGCTCGGCCCAGAGAATCCAGATCAGCTTGTCGGCCATACCGTTGAGGTATTTTCCTTTTTTGTCTTTGAGGAAATAATTGACGGAGAAAATCAGGGGAGGATTCTCAATATCTTTTTCGAAATCCAGATTGTTCTGAATATACCGGCCAAGTGGAATGGAGAGGAAATCGAGATTCGACATTAGATTAAATGTTCTGACGCCTTCTGCGCCGAGTGTTGCGGCGGTGGTTTCGGACTCGAGGGCGGCGCCTTTTATTATAATTCCTTCGGCCCAGTTGAAGGCCTGCTCGACGGGGACCCAGGTGTCGCTGTCGCGTCCGCCGTAGACGATACCGCCGAGCGGGACGCCCTCCGGGTCGTCAAGCATTGGGTCGCAGTTGCCCAGGTCCGGGATGTTCAGACAATAGCGGGCGTTTTTGTGCGAGGCTGTGATTTCATTTCCTTTTGAGTCGGTTTTGCCTTTGTGCCATTTGCCACTGTGATTGATTCCCTCGGTCGGGAGCTCGCTGCCCATACCGAGCCAATGGGGTTTGTTACTATCAATCAAGACGTTTGAGAAGATAACTTCGCATGGGCTGTTTAATGCCTCGTAAATGACGGGGTCATCTTTGGAGTTCACATCGCGAATGATGCCGAAGATACCCTTTTCGACATTAACGCATCGGATTTGTCCTGCCTTTTTGCGTAAGTATGCGATGTCGTCCCCGACAATTGTTTGTCCGGGGAGCATTGAGGTCGAGGTTTTTCCGCAGGCTGAGGGGAATGCGCCGGCAAAGTAGGTGACTCTGTCGACCGGGCCATGTATGCCCATGGCGAACATATGTTCCGCCAGCCAGCCTTCTCTCGAGGCCTTTTGAATAGCCAGCCGGAGGGCCAGTTTTTTCAGGCCTATAGTATTGCCGCCATATTGGGTGTTGACACTGTATACGAGGTCTTCTTCGAGGTCGATGTAGACGCGGCGTTTGTCGATTTTTTTGCTGACGAAATTTGCCAGCTCACCCTCGGAATGGATAAACCTGAAGAAGTTCGGCGATGCGCCAATTTTTTTGAACTGCTCGTATCCAGGCCGATAGAGGATACTTTCGCTATGGGCGACGTAAGGAGAATCTGTTATCTGAATACAGGAGATGGTGAAATCCGAATCAGGCGGGCCGAGGCACCAGAAACAAACCAGCATTTCGCGGCCGCTCATCGAATCTTTCAGAAAAGAACGTACCTCCTGAACACCTTTGGATTTATCAATGGAGTTCAGGCTCTCGCCCAATTCCGAGCCCGGCGACAGGAGGTATTTTGTCTGTGCTTTGTCACGGGCCTGGTCGTTGTACCCGTCGAAGTGACAGGTATGGCCGGTGACGTTAAGCGGTATTTCCTCGCCATTCTTTATTGCCAGCTTGCGAAGATAGGCTATGTCATCGGCCGAACCAGTACAGACGAAAACCGATGCCGGTCCGCAAAGCTCAATCGCATCGGCGACGAAGGTGTGCATCTTCGGATTGTTCAACGCGGTCAGCTTATCGTAATTTTCCGCTGTCAGTTTTTTCTTTAATAATTCATTTACACTAGTCATAAACAACTATAACCTCCGTATCCTTAAATCGAGTTTATAAAAACCAAAGAATTCTAACGACCAAATGGTCACTCGTCAACTCGTTTTTCAACAGCCTCTATGGTCCCAATTTTCAGATTGCTCCCCGTAGTCGCACGTGTCGGATGACGTCTCCTGACTTGATAAAGGTGCCATTGGTGCACCCGGTCACATTGCAGAAAGAAATTGCATTATTAAAATCGAGCTTGGGTGTTAATCCGATAACAACCATGTCCGCACCGGGTTTACAGCTGCAGTTGACCAGCTTTTCAAACATAACACCGCAGTGCGGGCAGTACAATTCGTCTTTTACGCCATCTTCCAGCTCGCCCGAGAGGATAATCTTGTCAAAATCCCCCTCAATAGCCGAAAGAACAAATTCGCCCTTCATGCCCGGCCGCTTAAATTTAATCCGCAGTCCGGGAACGCAGTTTATTTTGTGTTCCTTGTCAATAATGTTGCAGCCGTTAGGACAGTATGCTTCGGTCACAACATACCTCACCTTTTCCTCGTCCGTCTCTTTTGTGCCCTTTTTCCGCTGCCCCAGCGGAATAATCAATTTCCCGTCTTTACTGAATCGTTCCATGCGCAATTCCTTTTTTCCTGACATTTACCCATGAGTCTTTTCACAAAAAGAGATTATCAAAGATCAAAAACTGGTATTCACTTGTTAGCCAGTACTTTCAACACTTGTCCCGGCTGTTCTGGCGGACAACTAAACTGCTTTACCCAATCAGCAGGGGCCAACGTGCCAGTTAACGCCTCCCATATTGCGACAGGACGTGGTTCACACTCCAGCCAACCACCGGAAACTTGATGCACTTTTATCCCTACTTCGCGTAACACTGTCGCTACCTCTCCGGCGTGTTTGGGTTCTGAAGCCAAATCCGGCCTCCACCACAAGTGGCAAGCAACCCCAAGATTAAGTGTAAATTCTGTCTCCATTTGCTTGTGCCTTCGCTGTGGTGTCCCAACTTGATAAGATGACGTAATCTTCTCCGCGGCCTCCATAATTCCTGTCACTGCCTCGGTATCTTTTGGCAGTTCTGCTAAATGTTTCTTGCCGTGACCGGTAAAGACATAAATCCCTCGTGCGCCGACGTTTTTAGCTAACTGAATGTCGTGAGGGTGATCACCCACAGTAAAAGATTTGCTAAGGTCAAGGCCGTAAAGAGTTGCAGCTCTTTTTAGAAAATACGGTTTTGGTTTAATACAATGGCAGTTATCTGAACGGCGATGTGGACACACATAAACATCCGTAACCTCAACTCCTCCTTCAGCAAGAGCAGCGACGATACCGCTGTTAACACGATTTGCATCACTACGACTAATCTTGCCCTCAGCGATCCCGGCCTGATTAGTCACGATGAAAAGCAGAAAATAATCTTGGAGTTTTCGTAATGCCGGGAAGGTTTCTGGAAAGAGGACTACATCAGAGGGGTCCCGCAAATGCCCGCGATCCTCGATTATTGTGCCGTCCCTGTCAAGAAATATCGCAGCATTCTTATTACTACGCATGAACATCACTGACCTTTACCATCAACTTCTTTATCCAAACCAATGGATATAAGCTTGCGCAGGCAGGCACTGCAGCGTATCTGAGCCTCTGAGCGTGGACCGGATTCGCCCGCCATCAAGGCAACCGCATCTCCGCTTGTAAATATGGCCACAGGTCGGCGATGAGCACCTGCCTGTGTAACAATTACTAACTGATGAACTCTATGCTCCAACATTAGCTGGACCGCTTCATAGACCAATGTATCCGCCGAGACGGTTAGTATCTTGGGAATCATGATGTCTTCGGCAGTAATCAGTGATAGGTCTTTGCCATAGAACCCAATCAAATCGGTCTTTGAGATGATTCCACAGGTGTTAAGACGCTCGTCTATCACGACCAGAGCTGAAACATCGTTATCGAGCATTATTCTTGCAACCTCGGCCGAGGTTGCATCGACTCCGCAGGTAACCACGCCTCTGTGCATAAAGTCCCTAATAATCCGATCCATATTTCTGTCCCTCGTACCTGTCAGCAGTGTCGCACGTCCCAGCCGATAAAAAAGCCAGCACCCTAACAATAGGTCCGCTGGCCTGTATCTCGTTTCGCCATCCATAACCGAACCGCCGACAACGCACTTCAAGAGCTTTTTAGGCAAAAAAGAAAACCGGCAACAGTTTTCGATATCTCTACTGTTTGCCGGCCTATTCTCCAGCAGGTAGCATAAAGCTACCCCCTGTCAATCTGCCCATCTAATTCTTCAATGCTACTATTCTATCAATTTCTCAAGGTAAGTCAATAAATTTTTTAAGAAATTTTTCACTAACTTATTCCGGCTTTGTATTATCGTGCAGGGGTGAATGTTCGAGAGTAAAGACGATAATGCGCTCTCCCGTAACAGTGCTAATGTCTGTGTGGAGACTTATGACTTTTCTGCCTGTAATGTCGAAGACGGTTTTCTCCAGCAGTGGTCGGGCTTTTTCAAGTAGCTCCGTCCTGATCTGCTTGACTAACCCTCGCCCCCTCGTACTCTCGTTTGCTTTGGCGAGTTGCCTCTCGGCAGGAGTCAGAACACGCTGGAGGCGCACCACGACCATATCGTCAAGGAAATACGTCTTGGTCTCGTCGGGCCCACGCCCCATGTATTCCTTTTCGAACTTGATGATCGCTTCGCTAATCTCAGCTTCTATCTGACCTTTGCTCTTCTCCATATGTAACAGTTCCTAATTAAGTGCAAAAAAGCCACGGGATTGTAACTACAGGGCCGGTAAGTGTCAACCCCGTTAGAGACATTTCCTTTGACGAGCTGTAGAGTACATCTTTGGCAGCTTTAAGAGTGCGATGGTCTCTAACGGGGTCAACACGATTTTCCGGCTCAAATGGGTTGTAATATTTCTTCTTATCTCTCCTTATAATAAGGAGTTATGCTCTCTAAATGAGATTTTATCCGTATGTGAATTTGGGTGTACATAATGGAGAAGTATACGAATCAGGGATTTTCCGGGGTATTGTGTTGAGGAAAGTGCTTTTTTATTGTCATTTTAAGAAGTAAAATATGCGTTTGTGAGATTGCCAAAGTGGGTGATGACGGCGCTTCAGTGTATGAAGATGCAGTGCTTTGGATTGTTTCGAGGGATTAGTCAGTTGATGGGGACAGATGTAAAAATGGATTTGAAAGAAAAGATTACGGATTATTGCCTGCAGCGCTCTAAATTAGTTACAGTAATAATGGTTGTGTTTACATTGGGGCTGGGGGCGTTAATACCTCTTATCAAAGTCGATACCGACCCTGAGAATATGCTTTCAGAAGATGAGCCGGCAAGGGTGTTTCATAACGAAGTGAAAGAACGCTTCGTTCTCAACGACATTGTTGTCGTCGGTGTTGTTAATGATAAGGACGAAGATGGGGTATTTAATCCTTCCTCTTTGGGGAAAATTTACGAGCTGACCGAGTTTGCAAAAACGCTTCGCTGGCAGGATGAAGACAATCCCGAAAAGCAAATTGGTGTTATCGAAGTCGATTTGCTTGCCCCTTCCACTGTCGACTACATCGGGCAGGGAGGTCCGGGGGAGGTGAGGTTCGAATGGCTGATGCAGAAGCCGCCTGCGACGCGGGCTGAGGCGCTGGAAGTAAGGGACAGGGCGTTATCGAATCCGCTGCTTAAAGGCACTGTTGTCAGCGAGGATGGGAAAGCGATATGTTTGTATCTGCCACTAACGAGCAAAGACCTGAGTTACCGTGTCTATCGCGAGTTAAAAACTAAAATTGCAGAATTCGAAGGGGATGAGGAGTATCACATTACGGGGCTGCCTGTTGCGGAGGACACGTTCGGGGTTGAAATGTTTGTGCAGATGGCGGTGTCGGCGCCTCTGGCGATGGTGGTGATATTTATTTTAATGCTGCTGTTTTTCCGCAAGCTGGTTCTGGTTATCTCGCCGATGATTGTTGCGATGGTTTCGGTGATTTCAACGATGGGGCTCTTAATCGGTCTGGGTTATCCCGTGCATATTATGAGCTCGATGATACCGATTTTCCTTATGCTGATAGCGGTGGTTGACTCGGTGCATATTCTTTCTGAGTTCTTCGACCTTTATACGCGGGAGAAGGGGAGAAGAAATACGATACTGGAGGTGATGGGCAATCTGTTTATGCCGATGCTTTACACTTCATTGACATCGGCGGCGGGTTTTGCGTCGCTGGCCCTGACGCCGATACCACCGGTGCAGGTTTTCGGGCTTTTTGTTGCTATCGGCATAATGATTGCGTGGGTGTGCACGATTACTTTTGTACCTGCGTACATTATGATGATTAAAGAAAGCTCACTGGCGAATTTCGGGTCGTCATCGGGTGGCGAGGAGAAAGAAACGTGGCTTACGGGCATGCTGAGGTTGGGCGGGCGTTTTACTTACAGCGCGGCGAAGCCGATTTTGATTGCCCTCATTCTGGCTGCAGGGATTGCTGTTTATGGCATAACACGAATCGAGATAAATGATAATCCTGTAAAGTGGTTTTCCAGGAGCCATCCTATAAGACGTGCCGATATCGTTCTCAATGAGCATTTTGGTGGGACCTATATGGCCTATCTTGTGCTTGAAAGTGGAGATGAAAGCGGTGTCACTCACGATTATGTCGATGTGTTGCGCGGCCTTCTTTTGAAGAAAGTGATGGAGCTGAAAGAGAAGCTGCCGAGTTCGGGCGATGTTTTTGCCGAGATGGAGAAACGGCTGCTGGCCAATGCATCGAAAGAAATCACGAAAGCCGAGTATGTTGGTAAGCTTGCCGAATTTGCGAGTGAGAAGGAGGATTCGGCCGATGCGAACGATGCGGATGTGTGGTACGAGTTTGTAGACTTTTTCGAGCTGGAAGCCGAACGGATTAAGATTTTCAAGCAGCCCGAAGTGCTCCGATATATGTCGAAGCTTCAGGAGTACCTGAGAGGAACGGGGCTTGTGGGCAAGAGCAATTCCGTTGCGGATATCGTCAAAAAAGTGCATAAGGAACTAAAGGACGGCGAGGACGAATACTACATTATCCCGGACTCGTCGGCTGCGGCGGCCCAATGTTTGATACAATTCGAGAGCAGTCATAATAATGATGATTTATGGCATTTCGTTACTTATGATTATATGAGCGCCAATGTCTGGCTGCAGCTGACAAGCGGCGATAATAAGGACATGGAAAAAGTCGTTGATGCGGTGACGAAGTTTTTTGAGGACAATCCGCCTCCTGTGCGGATTAAACACAATTGGGCAGGACTTACGTATATAAATACGGTCTGGCAGAACAAGATGGTGTGGGGGATGCTGCAGTCGTTTATGGGCAGCTTTATTATTGTTTTTATTATGATGGCAATACTGTTCCGGTCGGCCTTGTGGGGTATCGTTTGTATGATACCGCTGCTGGTGACGATAACTGTTATTTACGGTATCATCGGGTTGGTTGGAAAGGATTATGATATGCCGGTCGCGGTGCTAAGCGCATTGACTTTAGGGATGGCGGTTGACTTTGCGATACATTTCCTTGAGCGAGCGCGGACGAGCTTTGCAAAGACCGGGTCCTGGAAGGAAAGCTCCGCGGAGATGTTTGGTGAGCCGGCACGGGCCATAAGCAGGAATGTTCTTGTTATTGCGATAGGGTTTTTGCCGCTGCTGGCAGCACCTTTGATACCTTACAAGACGGTGGGGATATTCCTGTGTGCGATAATGGCCCTTTCGGGTGCGATTACGCTGTTGGCATTACCTACTATTTTGAAGCTTGCAGAGAAAGCGCTGTTTAGGGCCAGGATAGTACGGGTGTCGGCAAGTTGTAATTGCGGCTTCTGTATGATTATTTCTTTGGCTGCGGTTGTTTTAGTGGCGTTGAACCTGCACCGGTATTGGAAGCTTGGCTGGAGTAAACCGGCCTTGATTAGTATAATAGCAATACCCGTGATGGCGCTTGTTTGTGGAATAATGTCACGAAGGCAGGCCTGTAAAAGTGATGCCGAGCGGCAAAATAGTGAAAGTGAGGTGTGAAATGACGAGAGTTATGACAATATTGCTGTCACTGCCTGTTTTTGTGTTACTGATATGCAACACCAGTGAGGGTGCTGTATCCGAGCCGAATTCAAATAAGGAAGTTCCTACTGTTCAGACAATAATCAATAAGGCCAACGTGGTTGCGTATTATCAGGGTGATGACGGCAAAGCAAAAGTCAAAATGACAATAACCAACAAGCAGGGACAAAAACGGAACCGCGAGTTTATCATACTGAGAAAGGACGTCAAAGACGGGGGCGACCAGAATTATTTTGTTTATTTTCAAAAGCCTGCAGACGTTCGCAAGATGGTTTATATGGTCCACAAGCACACCGACCCAAACAAGGATGATGACAGGTGGCTGTATCTTCCCGCCCTGTCGTTGGTCAAGCGGGTTGCCGCTGGCGACAAGCGGACAAGTTTTGTCGGCTCGGACTTTTTGTACGAGGACGTTTCCGGGCGGAATCTGGAGGAGGATACGCACGAGCTTATCGAGAATACAGAGAAGCTGTTCGTAATTAAAAATGTTCCGAAGAAGCCGGATACGGTGAAGTTCAGCTATTACAATGTTTCGATAGACCGTAAGACGTATGTACCTTTGAAGATGGAGTACTATGACAAGGACAACAAGCTTTACAGGATTATCGAATCCAAGAAGATTGAAAAGATTCAGGAATTTTGGACCGTTGTCAAATCTGTGGTTACAAATCTGAAGACCGGCAACAAGACCGAGATGGAATTCAGCGATATCAAATACAATATCAAGCTCAAGGACATTTTCGAGGAAAGATACCTCCACAGGCCGCCACGGGAGGCAATCAGATGAATTGGCGCAGGGGTGTAATGGCTGGGTTGATAGCTCTTGTTGCGGTTATTTCCATACCCGCTATAGCGGAAGGAGAAGACGAGGGGGCGGACGATTCTTTTTTTGGCATCTTCCCGATAGAGACGCACGGTTTCTATGAGATAAGGACCGGGTATCGGCTCAGGAAAGATC
>Ga0114919_10003351_pt1 | contig 12943 bp, 7 predicted proteins | sample BlataG_FD_88682 | JGI IMG/M metagenome (GOLD analysis project Ga0114919, IMG submission 88682) | Deep subsurface microbial communities from Black Sea to uncover new lineages of life (NeLLi) - Black_00105 metaG | ecosystem: Environmental > Aquatic > Marine > Oceanic > Sediment | place: Atlantic... | reverse complement strand
TAAATTTTGAATTATAGTTTTTAGTTTTAATGTTATAGGGGCTCGATACTTTGCGCCCGATAAGATAAATGGCTCGTTTGCGCTCTTATCATCTTTACGATATACGAAATACGATATACGAGATAGGGAGGGAGAGAAAATGCAGGTTTCTTATAATTTATTAAAAGAATATGTTGATATTGACATATCTGCTGAAGAGCTTGCCAAGAGATTGACTATAAATGGCATAATTTTAGAACGAATGGAGAATATATCTGCTGATTTAGAAAAGGTAGTGGTAGGGAGAATAGTTGAAATCGAGAAACATCCCGAGAATAAAAATTTATCAGTCTGCCAGGTAGATATAAAAGACCAAACACTTCAAATAGTCTGTGGGGCAAAGAATATGAAAGTTTTTGATAAAGTAGCAGCGGCATTAGAAGGAGCAAAATTGCCCCAGATAGGGATTATTAAAAGTAAAAAATTTAAAAATGTTTTGTCTTCAGGCATGCTCTGCTCAGCTTCTGAATTAGGTATTGAACAGGGGAAATCTCCCGGAATATTAATTTTAGAAGAAGATACTGTTTTGGGAGAAGATATAAGAAAAATAATAAAATTTAATGATACTATATTTGATTTTGAAATACACTCCAATCGGCCTGATTTAATGAGTATAATAGGAATAGCGAGAGAAGTAGCAACAATAACAAATAAGAAACTAAAAATACCTGAAATAAGAATAAAAGAAGAAGGCGAAAAGATCGAAAAAGAAATTTCGGTAAAAATTGAAGCGAAAGATTTATGTCCTCGTTATACCGGTAGGATAATAAGAGGGATTGAGGTGGGAGAATCACCTTTATGGTTAAAATGGAAGTTAAGATTATTAGGAATTAGGCCAATAAACAATATAGTAGATATTACTAATATTGTGATGATGGAAACGGGACAACCACTTCATGCCTTTGATCTTGATTTAATTAAAGGGGAGACAATAATTGTCAGAAAAAGTAAACCCGGTGAAACTATTTGCACCTTAGATGATGTGGAGAGACAGTTACCCGTAAATAGCTTGGTCATTGCTGATATAGAAGGACCTATAGCAATTGCCGGAATAATGGGTGGAAAATATTCAGAGATTAATCAAAATACGAAGAATATATTTTTAGAATCTGCTTATTTTAATCCAGTGAACAATAGAAAAAGCACTATAAAATTTGGCTTGAGAACCGAGGCTTCTAACAGATTTGAAAAGGGAATAGACAAAGAGGGGCAAATATTTGCATTAAATCGGGCTGCTGATTTAATAAATCGGATTACTCCTGGTAAAATCAGTTCAGGTACGATTGATACTAACAAGAAATTATTTAAACCCAACAAGATAAACTTAAGAATAGAAAGAGTCAATAAAATATTGGGTTATCTTTTAGATGAAGATACATATAAGACAAAGAAGAAGATTATAAATATTTTAGAAAAATTAGATTTTATTATAGAAAAAGACCAGGGAGAATATATCGAGATAATTCCTCCTTCTTTTAGAGGGGACGTAGAAAGAGAAATAGATTTAATAGAGGAAATTGCTCGCATTTATGGTTATGATAAAATTAAACCTTCTCTGTTTAACACCACTATTGCTCAGGAAGGAAAGAGTTTTCATCTTAAATTAATCGATCAGATAAGAGAAATATTAACTGGCTGTGGTTTAAACGAAGTAATAACTTACAGTTTTATTTCTCCTGACTCATTTGATAAAATAAGAATACCTGAGGAAAGTAAATTACGTAACGCCTTAAGAATTAAAAATCCTATAATTAAAGATTATTCTTTAATGCGGACCTCCTTAATCTCAAGTTTATTGGAGGTTATCAAATGGAATATTAATAGACAGGCAGAGGTGGTTAAAATATTTGAGGTGGGCAAAATATATCTACCTTATTCTGGCAAGTCAGATTCTTTACCTCTGGAGAAGTTAATAATTGCCGGGGCAATTACTAAGATAGGCCGGGGAGATCTTTGGGAAAAGTCATTTTCTTTAGATATTTCTAATATAAAAGGTATAATGGAAACAATTCTACAGGATTTGAAAGTAAAAAATTGGGAAGTAGTACCCGGTAATCACCCTGCTTTTCATCCTTTACGAAATGGAGAAATTATCATAGGAGAAAAGGAAGTAGGAATTTTTGGTGAGATACACCCGGAAGTAATAAGAAATTATCGTATTCCTGGAAAAGTTAATCTATTTGAGATTGATTTTGAGAATTTAGTGCCTAATGTCCCCAAAGATATTAGTTATTGTATTTTACCAAAATATCCCTCAGTACAAAGAGATTTATCTTTAGTAGTAAGAGATGAAGTGTTTTCTTCTGAAATTATTAAAGTAATTAAATCAATTGATATAAAATTAATTAAAAAGGTAGTTTTATTTGATATGTTCAGAGGAAAACAAATTGGCGAGGGATATAAAAGTCTGGCTTATTCGGTTATATTCCGAGCTGAAGATCATACCTTGACCGATCAAGAAGTAGAAAATATATATAAGAAGATTAGAAAGAAACTAATAGTAAAATTTGATGCTAAAATAAGAGAGTAAAAGGGAAGAAGTCAGTAGTCAGAATAAAATTGTATCTCGTATCTCGTGAATCGTATTTCGTATTCTAATAAATAACGAGTAAAGCATAACTTCTTTACGAAATACGCAATACGATATACGAGAAAAGGTTTTGAATTTTGAATTATAGTTTTTAGTTTTTCGCTTTAAGTTTTTAGTTTGTAATACTACTACTATACGCTATATCTATATCTATGGAGAGTGAGCAGAAGATATTTATGTCGATAAATTGGGTAGACATATCAATAATGATAATAATATTATTGAATATAATAACTGGAATACGTCGGGGCATTATCAGAGGGATTATAAATTTTATAGGTATTGTTGCGGCTATTTTCCTGGCTATTTTCTGGTTTAAAGAAATTGGAGAATATATAAGTCTACATACTACACTTAGTAGGGAAATATCAAATGTAATAGGTTTTGCCATAATATTTTTAGGAATATATCTAATTGCGAGAATTATCGAAATATTCTTAAAAAAAGTATTTTCATTATTATTTATTTCCTGGATCGATACCCTGGGAGGGGCTTTATTTGGTTTATTTAAAGGTTCGTTAATAGTGGGAATTTTATTGATTATAATTACTTTTATTCCGTTACCTGTTTTTTTTACAGGTCAATTGGAAAATTCTTTTTTAGCAAATAGATTCGCAGTTATGACTACGACTATTTATATTTATATTAAAGATTGGTTACCTTCAAGCTTTCAGTTTGATACGGAAGAATTTCTTCGAAAATTCCATCTTAACTTATTTGTTCTAAAAAATACTATGAAATATTACGTTCTCTAATAATTAAAAAGAGGCAAGAGACATTTTGGATAAACATACTTTTTCGGTTTTAGAATTTTCTAAAATTAAAAAGTTATTAAAAGAAAAGGTAATTTCTGCTACAGGAGAACAAATAGTAGAAAAAATCATACCTTTAACTGATTTGGAGCAAATCCTTACTGCTCAAAGAGAAACTACTGAAATGAGAGAAATTATCCTCTATGAAGGAACGCTTCCTTTTACAAGATTAGAGGATATTAATAGTGAACTAAAAAAATCTGCGATTAAGGGAACTATTCTTGATGCAGTAAAAATTTTAAAAATTTTAAAATTCTTAAAAACTTCACGTTTAGTTAAAAGGTTTTTATTAAAAATCGGAGGGAAATATCCTTTAATTAAAGAAAGAGCGGAAAAAATTAAAACTTTCCTTGAATTAGAGGAGGAAATAATACATTGTATTGGTGAAGATGGTGTAGTCTTGGACCGAGCGAGTTCAGATTTAAAAAAAATTAGAAGAGAAATAATAAAGAAAGAACAAGCCATCAAAAATAGATTAGAGACTATCATTAGATCTTCTCATTTTGCCACTGTTATTCAGGAACCTTTAGTAACTATAAGACAAAATAGATATGTCATACCTATAAAACAAGAACGAAAAGTAAAATTCCCTGGAATAGTACACGATAAATCTGATAGTGGTGCAACTTTATTTGTCGAACCATTTGGAGTAGTAGAACTAAATAATACACTCCGTCAATTAATCAAAGATGAAGAACGAGAAGTATTAAAAATTTTACAGAGATTAACTGCCCGTATAGGAGAAAAATCCCAAGAGATTTATTATTCTGTGTCAAATTTAGGTGAAATTGATTTTATTTACGCCCGGGCAACATTGGCTAATAGGATGGAAGCAGTTGAACCAAAATTAAATCAAGACGGATTTATTAACCTTCTCCAGGCGAGGCATCCATTGTTAAAAGATTATGTAGTCCCTATTAACATTAGCTTAGGAAAAGATTTTGATATTTTAGTAATTACTGGTCCCAATACAGGAGGTAAGACAGTTACTTTAAAGACTGTGGGATTAATTACTCTTATGGCCCAATGCGGGTTACATATTCCTGCGGCTTGTGGAAGCGAAATTGCTATTTTTCAAAAAATATTTTGCGATATAGGAGATGAACAGAGTATAGAACAAAATCTAAGCACCTTTTCTTCTCATATGAGATATATAGTTCAAATTTTGAAGGATTCCAATTCTAATTCTCTCGTATTACTCGATGAATTGGGCGCAGGTACAGACCCTACGGAGGGAGCGGCCCTGGGCATGGCGGTTTTAGATTTTTTATATAAAGAAAAGGTGAAAGTAATGGCTACTACTCATCATGATACTTTAAAAACTTATGCGTATTTAACTGAGGGGGTATGTAATGCTCGTGTTGAGTTTGATGAGAAAACTTTGAAACCAACATTCCAAATTTCTATCGGATTACCTGGTAAGAGTTGTGCCTTTATAATTGCTCAAAGATTAGGTTTAACTTCAGAGGTAGTTTCGAGGGCTCAGAGTTTTTTAACTAAAGAAAAGATTAAAGTGGATAGTTTAATCGAAGAAATTGAACAGGATAAAAAGCTAATTGAAAAGGAAAAGAATTTAATAAAGATTACTAAAGAAGAGAGCTTTAAAATTAAAGATGAATTAGAAAAGGAATTGAATAATGTAGAGGAGAATAAAAAGGAAATAATTCTAAAAGCTTACCAGGAAGCTGAAAAGATTTTAAGAGAAACTCAAGATAGGGCTGAAAAGATAATAGTGAATTTAAATAAAAAGAAGATTTTAGGTAAAAAACCCAAAAGTCCTTTATTAAAAGAAATACGAGAAATAACTGAAGAGATAAAAGCAAAGTTAATGCCAGAAAAAGAGTTGATTAAAAGCCGAGATATTAAAGTAGGTGACTATGTGTTAGTTAAGAGTTTGAATAAAGAGGGGATAGTACTTTCCATTTCTGATAAAAGTGAAAAATGCAAAGTTCAAATAGAAAGTATGAAAATATTCGTCTCAATTTTTGATATAGAAAAAGTAGATAAGACAGATAAACTACCTGAAAAATTTATCTATGTAAGAGATGGTATTAACAAAAGATTAACTGAAAGAGATAATCTTTATTTGTCAAAAATAAAAATTTTTAAAAACGAGCTTTCTCTTCGCCAATTTAGTGTTGAAGATGCTAAACTAAGATTAGAAAAATATTTGGATGATGCATACCTATTAGGGATTTCACCAGTATATATAATCCATGGTAAGGGCAAAGGCATCTTAAGAGATGAAGTAAAAAAATTGTTAGATAATATTCCTTATATCAAGTCATTTAGGTCTGGAGATGCTAGTGAGGGAGGTATTGGAGTAACAGTTATATATCTTAAAAAATAATTATTCATTTTGTTTTTTATATTTTTCTCTAAGTTTATTTATTAAGGATTGAAGAGTTTCCTCCTCTTCTTTTTCTTCTTCTACTTTAGTTTCTACAGGTTCTTCTTCATATTTTTTCTTAATTATTTCAATTTCTTCATAATAAGGTTTTTTAGACTCCTGATATTCTTCAATTTGCATTTGTGGTTTATCTGAAATCTTTTGATGAATTGTGCATGAAGATACAGGCTCTGTGCCTTTTATAAAAGTTACAGTTAATGTTTCTGAGCAGGAATCAGTTGGAAGAAGTCCTGATTTTTTACACACAGAAGTTTTAATTATTTTATCAGGTTGCAAGAAATCTTTTTTCTCAGTATCTTTAAGGGCATTTTTCATAAATTTTGCCCAGATTGGAGCAGCAACCACTCCACCAGTCATTTTATTTCCCAAAGGGTTTCTATCGTCATTTCCAATATAAACTGCAGTAACCAAATCTGGAGTAAAGCCTATAAACCAGGCATCAACAAAATCATCGGTAGTGCCTGTCTTCCCTGCTGCGGGTCTACCTATCTGTGCATTCCACCCGGTCCCTCTTTTTATTACTCCCTCCATCATAGTGATTAGTACATAACAAATTTCTTCTTTAAAAACTTTATTTTTTTGAGGGATATTCTCTTTTATAATTTTGCCTGTATTATCTTCTATTCGAATTATAGATATAGGATTAACTCTTACCCCCAAATTAGCAATAGTACCATAAGCAGAGGCAATTTCCAAAGGGCTTATTTCAGAGGTTCCTAAGGCCAAAGAAAGATCTGGGCGAAGTTCACTTTTTATTCCTGTTTTATGAGTATAATTTATAACTTTATTTACACCCACTTGTTCTAATAATTTTACTCCTACTACATTTATGGATAATTCAAACGCTTCTCTAAGAGTTACTGGTCCTTTAAATTCCTTCTCATAATTTTCAGGAGACCATCCATTTTCAAAGGTAACCGGAGAATCTTCGATAATATTACTGGGATTGAATCCATTATCTAAAGCAGTAAGATAAATGAAAGGTTTAAAGGCAGAACCTGGTTGACGATAAGCTTGAGTTGCTCTATTAAATTTACTTTCCTCAAAATCTTTTCCTCCGACCATTGCCTTAATGTAACCAGATTGAGGTTCGATAGCTACTATTGCTCCCTCGCGTCCAGATTCTTGAAGTGCTTTTTCGGCAAAATTTTGCATTTCTAAATCTAAGGTGGTATAAATTTTCAATCCACCTTTGTAGACCATATTCGCACCATATTCTTCTAAGAGTTGAGAAAGAATAAAAGTAGTAAAATAGGGAGCTGTAAATTTATCTCTTTTATTACTATAATCAAGTTTAAGGGGGCTTTGTTGAGCCTTTTCCATATCTTCTTTAGATATGTAACCTAACTTAAACATTCTGCTTAATATGATATTTCTTCTTTTCAAGGAAACTTCCTGGTTAAGAATTGGTGAATAATAAGAAGGTCCACGAGGTAATCCTGCTAATAATGCGCATTCTGCAAGGTTTAAATTTTGCACACTTTTATTAAAATACATTTGAGCAGCAGCTTGAACTCCGTAAGCTCCATGTCCAAAATAAATTTCATTTAAATACATTTCTAAAATTTCATCTTTGGTAAAATTTCTCTCTATTTGTAAAGCTAATAAAATATCTTTTGTTTTTCTATTTAAACTAATTTCTCGAGTAAGGAAAGTATTTATACCTAATTGCTGGGTTATTGTACTACCTCCATGAGGTTTACCTTCTTTTGAGAATAAAATTTTATTTTTAAAATTTTCCCAGAGAGCCCGTAGAATTCCCCGAAAACTTATTCCCTTATGTTTGTAAAATTCTGAATCCTCAATCGCAATGAAGGCATTAATTAGGTCTGCAGGAACCAAAGAAAGAGATACTGGGTTTCTATTTTCCTGATAAAACTCAGTGATAATCTTACCATTAATATCATAAACTTTACTATTTATGGCATCTATAAAGTTTTGCTCTTTAACCATTTCAGATATTTTTTGGGTATTAAGGGTAGCTAAACTGATAAAAGTGATAACAAATGTAAGAGCAAAAATTATAATCACCAATAATATTTTTTTGGATAAAGGAATATGGTAATATTTTTTTGATTTATTTTTGGGTGACAAAATAAAACTCCTTTTTTTCTCGTATTGCGTATTGCGTATATAGTACAGCGTAAAGCGGGTAGCGTTTAGCGGATAATATTTAGTTAAGTGGTTAATTAGTTATATGGTTAGCTGGTTAAGGGAGAAGTGCATATTAATGAATTAATACTAAATTAATTAACTAGCAAACCAGCTAACTAGTTATCCAAATTCTTTATACTAAACGCTATACGCTCTACGCTAGAATACGAGATACGAGATACGAAGTAGTTTATTAATATTATATCATAAAATTATAATAAAATTAGATGAGTTGTTAATCCTAACTCTTTTAATATAAAATAAACTGTGTTATAATTTCAAAAATTAGATATTATTGTAGGAATCTTTTTTATTATGAATAAACTTAATTATTTAGTCCGTGTAGCTATGATTGGGGCAATTTATGTAATTCTTAATATTATCTTCGCCCCGATAAGTTACGGGCCTGTTCAAGTAAGAATTGCGGAAGCTTTAGCAGTCCTTCCCTTTATTGATCCTTCAGCAATTATTGGTTTATTTATAGGTTGTATTTTAGCAAATGTTTATGGTGGATTAGGTATGGTAGATATAATTGGGGGAAGCCTTTGTACCTTAATCGCTGCTTATTTAACCTTTAAATTAAAGAATCCTAAATTAGCTCCCCTTCCTCCTGTTTTAATAAACGCTTTTGGAGTTAGTATTTATTTACATTTACTATTTGACTTACCATATTGGATAACTGTATTATATATTGGGATTGGAGAAATTATTGCATGCTATATTTTAGGTTACCCTTTGTTAATCTTATTGATTAAAAATAAAAAGAGACTGAGGTTAAATAGGGGGGCAAATTAAGAAATTTTTATAATAAAATGTATGATAATTTTTATTAAGAAAGGTGTATATTATGGATATTAAAGAAGAAGTAAGAATAATTAAAAGGGGAATTGAAGAAATAATATCCGAAGAAGAATTAATAAAAAAATTAGAAAAATCAAGGAAAGAAAAAAGACCTCTTCGGATTAAGCAAGGATTTGACCCTAATGCTCCAGACATACATTTAGGACATACAGTTGGATTACGTAAAATGAGACAGTTTCAGGATTTGGGTCATGATGTGTATTTTTTAATAGGTGATTTTACAGGAATGATAGGCGATCCAAGTGGCCAGACTGTAACCAGAAAGCAGTTAACTGAGGAAGAGGTTAAAAAAAATGCCGAGACTTATAAGGAGCAGGTTTTTAAAATATTAAATCCTGAAAAAACTATAATAGAATTTAACAGTCATTGGTTAGGGAAATTATCTTTTTCTGAAGTCTTAAAAATATGTTCCAAATATACAGTTGCTCGTATGTTAGAAAGGGATGATTTTGCAACCAGATATAAAGAAGAGAAGCCCATAGGTATCCATGAATTTTTATATCCATTAATGCAGGGGTATGATTCTGTGGCATTACAGGCCGATGTCGAATTAGGGGGGACAGATCAGAAGTTTAATCTATTAGTAGGGAGAATAATTCAAAGAGAATATGGACAAGAGCCTCAGGTTATTATTACTATGCCCTTACTCGAAGGGACAGATGGGGTAGAAAAAATGAGTAAAAGTCTTAATAATTATATCGGTATCAATGAATTACCTCAAGTAATGTATGGTAAAGTTATGTCCATACCGGATAGCCTTATGATTAGATATTTTGAGTTAGTAACCAATGTCTCTTTAAACGAGATAGACAAAATAAAAATTGATTTAGAAAGTGATAATATACACCCTCGCGATGTAAAGAAGAGATTAGCTCGAGAAATTGTTCGATTGTATCACGGACAGAATGCTTCACTTATAGCAGAAGAGGAGTTTGAAAAGATATTTAAAAAGAAACTTTATCCAGAAGAAATAAAAGAATTAGTTTTAAAGAAAGATAATTTGAAAGAAGGGAAGATATGGATTACTGAACTTATTGCTATTTCTGGTTTAGTATCCAGCAAGAGTGAAGCTCGGAGATTAATCGAGCAGGGTGGAGTAAGAATTAATGGGGAAAAAGTAAGTGACCCCAATCTTGACTTGACTGTCGAAGAAGGCATGATTTTAAAAATCGGTAGACTAAATTTTATAAAATTAGTTATTAAATAATTATAAGTACTTTTTAAGCGAAAATTATTAGCGTAAAGCGTTTAGTGTAGAGCGGATAGGACAATTAGTATCGAGTATCGAGTATATAGTAAAGAAAATAAAAGAGAGAAAGAAGTAATGGCATATTGCAATAAACCTCCCCTATAGTAGATGGGAAAATAGAATTCAGAATTCAGAAGTAAGAACGAAAAAGAAAAGAAGAATACTACTTTTTTGTATTTTTTTCTCTTTCTTAACTCGATACTATATACCTCGATACTTTCTTGTTCCCCCCCCTTAATGCCTCACATAAAAATGTACTTGAAAGATACGATGCCTCAAGTAGAAATGTACTCGAACTTGCTTAGAGGTTTCACACTTTTATCTAGATCTTCTCTTACCTCCTGCTTTAGAGCATTTAATTTAAGGAGCTTATTTTGCAATTTAGTTATCTTTCTTTTCAGCTCTGCTGGATTTAGCATATCATATTGGCTTTTCAATTTCATCTTTATCTCATCTTCAATATCAGGAGAGGCCAGAACTCTTCGGTAAGGGGTCTTAGCCTCATCATATTTTTTGATAACTTTACTCCCTATCCTTTCCTTTTTGATTAACTTTCTTACCGGTTGAAAGAAGTTAACATAGAGTCTAAGATAGCCATAAAGTTCATTTAAAATATTTAGTTCCTTATCGGTATCGTATCTAGCGTAGCCTACTGCCCTTCTGATGACCGAATAGTTCTTCTGTTCCACAAAACAGGAATCATTCTTGCGGTAGGGTCTACTTCGGGTAAAGGTAATCTGTTCTTTCTCACAATAACGCAGTAGGTGGTCATTAATAAATTCAGCCCCATTATCTGAATCTATCCCTAAAATAGAAAAAGGTAGCCTCTCTTTTATTCTCTTTATCCCAGCAAAGACCCATACCTGGGCCTTATTCTTTACCGCAATCATCTCATCCCAGCCGGTAGAGATATCGGTAAAGTTTAGACTCTGGATAAAATCACCCCTTACTGCCCCCCCATCATGGGAGACCAGGTCTACTTCGAAAAAGCCGGGTTTAGCCTCATCCCAATCGGTAAAGGTCCTAATGGGGATACCCTTCTTTAATAAAGTTCCTGGTCTGGTAGTAGATCTTCCTTTTATTCTATATCTCTTCCTGGTAGGAGCTAGCAGCCTATCGATGGTAGCTGCACTTATCTTGAAGAGCTTTTCTCTTACCTCAGCATCAAGTTTAATTTCTTCCCATTTTTCTAATACCGGGATGATCTCGGATAAGAAAGGAGCCAGTCTTTTGGAACAGATATAGTCAAAGATTTCCCAGAGCTCCTTTAAAGCGGTAAGGACTTCCTTATCATAGATCTTTGTCTTTTTCCTTTTGATTTTCCTATTATCTCTTACTAATTTTAATCTTTTACCGGCTATATTCATATACCCCAATACTTCTTTTATCCTTAAAGCTCTAGCGGCATAGGAGCGATTATATTTAGTAAGTTGGATAAATTCATTTAAGAAGATAGTCTTTTCTTTTTTAGATAACCTTTGATATCGATCTCTTAATTCTCTGGTTACGGCCTTTTTCTGCCTCATAGTTAACATCCCTTTTTACCTCCTCATATATTTAAAAGAGATAGTCTTTCTATCTTTAAATATAGAGGAGATTAGGTTATAATTAAAATAATTTGGAGTACTTTTTTATATGAGGCATCGATACTATTTGGAGTACTTTTTTGATGAGGCAATTCGTATATTGTTAGTTAAATTTTAAAAGTGAACCATTTAAGTTTTAAAAGTGAACACCCTAATAATTAGAAATAAACCATTTTTAAATTTCTGGATATCATAAATGATTAATTAAAAATTAAAATTGCACTAAATTAAGCTCAGAATTTTTAACTTTTTGACTACCTAAAAACTCATCTTTATGCCAGAATCGGACTTCAGATATACCGGATTCTTTATCTGGTACAATCCGAAGTTGTATTCTCTCATGCAATGGCGCACCAGGTACTTTTAATTCTAAATTATTGATAGAAATTTTACGATAAGAATTTACCATCCTGTCGACTCTTAAACAGAAGATATCCTTTACTGACTTAAAAGGCGGCATTATCCTGAATTCTCTAAATAAAGTTCTTTTCTCTCTTATTGCTCTTTGAAATCTGATATAAGGTATCTCCCCGGTGGTAGAATGAACTATTCTGTAATTGTACCTCCTAACCAGGCTATTTAGGATTAATTGAGCCTCTTTAATAACCCTGATATTCTCTCGGTAACAGGTCCTAACCAATCGGTCTTGAATCCACCTATAAGGTCTTTCAATCTTCCCCTTGGCCTGTGGAGATAGAGCATAGGTTACCTTTACCCTACAGTCATCTAATACCTGTTTCCATTGCGGATTAAGCTCATCGGTGAGTCTGTAGTGATTTCTCCAGAAGGAATCTCTACCCTGTACAAACCTAAAGATAGAATGGCTATCTACATAATAGGCCAGAGGGAATCCGTATTTTAACAGAACATCCTCTAAGGCCAGGATATGTTCCCAGGTGGTCTCTCTTTCTACTAAGCAGGCATACAGGATCAACCTGCTGTAATCATCTATTGAGGTAATCAGATACCATTTATCAGAAGCATAAGGGGCAAACAGGTGATGAGAAGAATCATGTTGAATCAGTTCTCCCGGATAATTAGTTATCACCTCTCTATCATGGGCTTTTCCCTTCGGCCTTGAAAAGTAAAAATTATTTCTTTTGGCCCGGTCGATGATGGTAGGCAGAGATACTTTCTGATTATATTTTTGTTCTAAAAGATCTTTTATGTAACTGTAGTTGTAATACTTAATCGGTACATCTTTTGCTTTGATTAAATCCTTTTCGATCTTTAGTTCTTTTA
>Ga0114919_10003350_pt1 | contig 12944 bp, 9 predicted proteins | sample BlataG_FD_88682 | JGI IMG/M metagenome (GOLD analysis project Ga0114919, IMG submission 88682) | Deep subsurface microbial communities from Black Sea to uncover new lineages of life (NeLLi) - Black_00105 metaG | ecosystem: Environmental > Aquatic > Marine > Oceanic > Sediment | place: Atlantic... | reverse complement strand
GTATTCCTATCTTGGCTCCCGCCGTATGGTAATCCCAATCCGAAGTCCCTTTTCGATCCACGCGCACGCCCATGACTAGTTCAGTCAGCTGCTTTAGTGGCTTGGATGAATCTTCACGACGAACCCCCTTAGCACAGAGCAACAGCCCTAGCACGCCTGATTTACTCGGGTACGCATCGGTGCGACGCAACTGGAAACGTGACGAGGTTCCCCAAGACTGCATCGGTCCGGCCAGCCGCAGAAAGAGCGTGTTGTGCTCGCCGCTCATGCGCTCACCCCCTTTAGCACTCTGACCAGGGAATCCGCAAGGTTATCCAGTGTGTCCACGCGTTGGGCTTTTGGGATATCCACCGATGCAGACCCCACCGCTAAGAGCACCCGCCGCACGTCTGGAGGCCCGAATGCTGCCGCAACGCTGGTAATGTACTCTCTCAGTGCCGCCGCAGATTCAGTCATGAGGTTTAAGCCCTCCACAGGCTTTAGGAAGGCATTGGCATAGCTGATCGGACACTTTGCCTTCGACACTTCCACCAAGATGAGTTCCGGGACGCCGTGCGCGGCAAAGCTATTCTGCTTTCCCGTGGGATTGCCTCGCGCCGCGGCACGCAAAAACACCCCGGTCGCCCGCGCCGCCTTGTCGTCCTGCCACGAAAGATGCCTCTTCAAGGCCTCGACATCGAGGTTGAGATACTTGTAGTAGACAGCCGAGTTGAAGAATGTTACGGTCTCTCCGGAGCTGACAAAACCGGCACCTGCTTGCTCCGTCTGAGTTGTTGCGAATTCTCGTTTCTTGTCATCCACCGCGGTGAAGTAGTCGCTCTCGATAATCGTCTCGTGCGTGCTGATCGCATGGGCCACCTGGCAAGCCGCCTCCACGTTCACAACCAGATCGCTGGTGGTCATTCTTCCGAAGAGTCCGATATCGACTGTGAGACACTTGCTCTTTTCTAAAATCTTCTCCTCGAACTTCTCAATCTCTCTCTTATGCTCCTCCTTATCCCTTTTTTTGCCCTTGATCCACGCCGCGTACACGTTTTCCGGCAGGGCTACAATAAGCTCGGCAATCGACCGAGCAAAGGGTGGGGGAAAACGGACCAGTTGACCCGTCTGGTCGGTCGCGTCGCTCGTGGCCGAAGATTTCTGGGGCTTAGCTTGAGCCTCCTCCCTGTGTTCAGCATTCTCTGTTTCACTTTTAGTGCTTTTCACCTTGAATTTCGCTGCAAGAGCAATCTTGATTTTCTTCAAATCATCAGAAATCCCTGGTTTTAGTTTCCCCAGTTCCTCCGCCACCATACGGGGCAAGTATGTTGTGTTGTCAGAAAGAGCGTCACCGAACACCTCCTCGAACTCTATCGAACGACGGATGTTTCGCTTGAGACACTGACTGCTGATACGACCCCGCGTTACGCCTCCAAAAATGCATTTCTTCGGGTGCCCGGTTTCGTCCCGGTTGAGGTTTCCGGGAGGCATGCTCTGTAGCATATGAATCTGTACGAACATGTAGCTTCTCCTTTCTTTAGTTTTGGTCGATCAATTGGTTAAGTCCATCACAAAGACCTATCCAGTCGATCAACTCCGGGTTTCTCTTTCGCATATTACCGGCAAGGGCAGCTCGGATAGCCGCTTCTAGTCGAAAGCCACGCGGGAATGACACAGGGTAGATTGAAGCCCTTCCCCCTGTGCCAAGCTGTCTTTTAGGTACCGACATAAGTGGATTGAATCTAGCGTTGAGTCGAATGATACGGGTATGAGCACACACCGAACCCATAAGTTTCAGCATCAGCCATGCTACGTTAGGCCATGGAAGTCCTTTCACCTTCTTACCACGCAGTCCCCAATACAACCCGCTCAATATATCAAAGCCCGCTGGAGACTCGTGCATCTCATGATATGCGGCGTTTGATAACGTAGCCCAGTCGGCAGCGCTAAGAAGCGTCACGGCGGCTTCTACGAAATGTCGAATCCCCTGCGCTTGTTTGAGTTTGGGTTCCTTCCATCCCTCCAATGCCTTCTGTCTTTCCATAGACCCAACAACCGGCAGCAAGGTGCGAATCGTTTCCGATGAGAAATTCGTTAATTCGATTCCTCGATGATCGAATGTCTTCGCTTGCGCAGTGCATGGAATCACGGGATACCAACCCTGATGTTCTTTATTTTTCTTAAAGACGAATGGTTCCGGAGGACTTTGTTCCTTCTTGGTCCCATGTTTCCCAAGGAGCTGCGCCAAGTCCTTATTGCACATGGCCTGATCTTCTTTGGTGCTTTTCGCGGTCCTTATCGGTTCGTCCTTCCAGTAGAAGGCACAGGCATCGTGCCACTTACCTGAGACTCCCTTGCGTTTTCCTTTTCCTTGACTGAGTCTGGTGTTTTCGTTCTTGAGATAGACTATCTGTCCGACTGTAGGCACGCCGCTCTGACCACAGTACCAGCAAAGACCTTTCTGGGGCGCTGGTAGGTGAATACGCCGGGGGTTCCAAGTAAGCGCCTCCATATAAGGGATTGACTTGGTCGAATCAGTCGGCTTGAAGTAGCCCGACCACCTCGCTTTGCCCGGCTTGCCATCCAGACTAACAAGGTTAAGGGCAAGCGTGATCCCTAAGTTATCGCCGTTTGCGATTGCCATGAACGGCGGGGCACCATGGATGGAGGGACTTACACCTTGGCCTCCCTGTTGGCTCCAGGGCACCACTCGGAGCATGCCAAGGGTTACGCAAGGCAGGCATAGGCGCATTTTCTTGTCATCGCCGTGATGAAAGTGAGCTATGTTAGTGCCTGAAGCCAACTCAGCGAACAGAGAGCCGACTGACTTTAGTTTTTTCTCATTGTGTACAAAAGGATCTTGAAGGAATGGCGATTTGTCATCGAAAAGGTCAAAACAATGCGCTTCCCCCTTGATGCCGTTGAGCACCTCGCTCGGTATTTCGCCCTTCAGCAACGACTCCCGAACCTGTTCCACGCCTCCTGCTAACTCCGCTTTCCAGTAAAGCAAAGTTAGGAGGAAACGATGCACGGCGAACAGGTCAAGGGGGCTTGCTAACGTTATGCAACGGATTTCTCTCGCTTGCTCGAGTGCCTTCATGGCGCCTACACGACGGAATCCCCCATCGTGGTAAAGCACCGGAATCCATTCTTCATCAAGCAGGTTATAATCCATGAATTCCTCCAATCAATTGACCCGCTTTATCTCGGTTTCTTTGTGTTTGTGCTGTGACCGCCAATGCCTGGCCGTGCGGGGGAAAAGCTCCCGCGGCTGGCCTCAACTCCCCACCACGGGGGTTTCTAACACCCACCTATTCTACCCACTCACTTGCGTGGGAATGTCTTATCCAATGCTAACGAACTCTAAATATAGGAGTTTGTTGGCCCTTGTCAAGAGAATAGTCCCGGATGCCCTGCCGCTTGCTACGACACTTGTGGTGACTTCCGAACCATTCTAGCCCCTAGTCCCTAACCCCCAGCCCCTCTTCCCACAAATAGCAAATGTACCTTAACTTCAGTGGTGAAGAGGATAGCTCCAGTGTGTATAGGAGAGCACATCTTATTTCCGGCGCGTCTCGCAGACAATTAAACGCTCTCCTAGATATGTGGAAAAGAGATTCGATATGAACCATCCAATCGATACCGAACCTGCCAATCATGCAAGAGAGTACTCCAAGCACTTGAAGCTCTTGGACACATTAGTCGATAAGATCATCAAAAGATTAAACAACAACGGGTGCTCCGCCATCATCTCGGACGAAAAGCTCCTTTTATGGTGAGCTTCCGAACCATTTATGGTGAGCGTCGAACCATTTATGCTGAGTTTCGAAGCACCCTCAGAACACAGATTCAAACGTACATAATTCTTTGCCTGATAACTGTTTGGAGGAAAAGTGAGAATAAAATAAAAAAAACCACCAGAAGCACCAGATGCACCAGAAGCACCAGAACCGCCGGTCAAACCGGGGTGCCGCCGCCGCTTGCGGTGGGCTCAGATAAGTCCTTTGGGTGGCCGGGCCTGCTTGCCAGGCCCAGTTTATCCTCACAAGGAGGTTTTTTGTGTCCCCCTGATAAGGGGGACAACAGGGGGTTCATCTTTTGTGCCCGTTGAGCTTGTCGAACCGGGTTGCCCGGAAGTCCTACGGACCTGCACGGGCGATCCCCCCGTAGGGGGCGAGCTACCCGACAATAGTCTTTTCCCTCTCCCCTTGTGGGAGAGGGACCAAGGGAGAGGGCAAGTATATTTGTACGTCGGATCGCCCGAGGAGCTTGTCCTGAGGGCGCAGCCCGAAGGGCTACCCCGACAATCTGCTGACACCACACAAATCCTTACGGCAAGAAAGAAAAAAGGCGACCGGTCAGGTCGCCTTACTAAGAGAGCAACGAGTGTAAACTCTCCCGTTCAATCAAAGGCTATGTATGCCTCAGTCGTGGCCCAACCCTTCACCCGGCTGATCGATCGATCCTAAGCTCTGTATCTCGTTCGTAACGATGGTGGGGGTCACGAAGATGATCAGCTCTCGATCGGCTATCTCGGTACGAGTATATCGGAAGAGATAACCGAGCAAGGGGATGTCCTTTAAGATGGGAAGGCCGGTTCGACTTCTCGTCTCCACCTGGGTGGTCAGACCTCCTATCACGGTGGTCTGGCCGTTGTCCACCACCACGTTGGTCTCGGCATTGTTGGTGTTTATGATCACTCCGACAGCGTCGACGGTGTAGGAGCTGCGTTCGGGTTTCAGCTTCAGAAGTATCCGGTTCTCTGAGGTGATGTGGGGTGTCACCCGCAGGATGGTCCCCACCTCCTCGAACTGTATGACCACGTTTCCTGCCTCGTCGAACTGCTTGATGGGGACCTTCTGCCCCATCTGAATAAAAGCCTCGCTGTTGTCGACGGTGGTGATCTCGGGACGAGCGATTATCTTTCCCTTGTTGCTGCCGACTAAAGCGGAGACGACCCCCTCTATGTCGAAATCTTCGTCATTTATGCCTTGAACTGTGGCGAAGGTGTAGGTGCCGGCCGGATCACTCACCCGGTTAGTGGTTTGAGCAAAACTGCCCTCTGTCACGTCTCCATCCAGAAGCTGAGCGCTCTTCCTTGAGATCACGGACCAGTCGACCCCTAACTCCGTTAAGGAGCCCGACTCGATCTCTAAAAGCTGGGTCGATATCCTGATCTGTTGGGTCTCCTTATCCAGCGTTTCGACTAAACGCTTGACCTTCCCGATATGCTCGGGCGTGTCGCGGATTACCAGAGAGTTGGTGCGCTCGTCCGTGTCGATGGTTCCTCTCTGGGAAACCACCTGCTTGAGCGATGTCACCATGTCCCCGGCCGTGCCGTGCTTCACCGGGATGACCAACGTTTCCAGCGGAACCAACGAGAGCTGCTCTACCCTGCGCTGTTCTAAAAGCGTCTGCTCCTGAAGAAATTGCAGGGTGGGAAGCACCCGGATGTAACCCTCCTCCTCCACTCCGGTCAGGCTGTAGGTTTTCATCAGGATGTCCAGCGCCTGTCGCCAGGTAACGTCCTGCAGCGACAGGGTGACGGAGATGTCCACGGTGGGAGAGGCCACGATGTTGATGTCGCCGTAATCAGCCAGAAAGCTCAAAACCGACTGCATCTCTGCGTTCTGAAAATTCAGCGTTGAGATCTTCTTGCCGGATGGACCAGGCTCTCCCAATCCCGAAGGTACAGAAACCAACGTCACCAGGGGCAGAGAGATTCCCAACACCAGTGTGCACCACCTGAGCCATCTCCTCCTTTGAAGAATCCTTCTCATCACTTACCTCGCTTTTAATATTCTTGATTAAGCTCCAAAACCATTATCTGATATCCACCATATTCCTCAACGTGAAAGATCGCCTGGTCGTCCTCGATGGCAATTACGTATCCATTTCTGATTCTTTCTCCACTGGTCAGAATGTAGCCGAAGCCTACTTCATCCTCCAACAAAGCTCGATTCCCTTGCCTATCTTTGAGGATTCCGACCAACTTCAGGTTCTCAAAAAGAGGCAGGGGCGCCTCGACGAAGCCCATCTCCTCTTTCTCAGTCGGCGGAAGGAAAACGTCTCTATCGGTCATGGGATTGTACTCTACCATTCTCCTCTGGACAACCACGGACAGCTCGGACTCCATCCTACCCTGAATAAGCAAGTCGGTATCCGGAGCCGGCATGGTCTCCCTGGCAACTGCTGGCTCGGGACCCAGGATTCTGCCGATCCCTTTTTCGATAAGGCCGGCGGTCCGTTCGGTCGCTTTCTCCCTTTCGACTTTGGCAACCGTTACCTTCTCCTTGCCGGCCCTTTCCTCTGCGACAGTCTCCTCCTTTGGCAGAGGACCCCAGAAAACGGGGGATTGGGTTAGCTGGCTCGTCGGGGAGGCCCGTTCGGAGAGACTCGGCTTCAGGGTTAACTCAGGAGTCGGGGGTAGCTCCGTTTTTTTCGTCTTTGTCGGCGATTCTGTCCGCGACAACAACACCCGTTTCTGCTCCGTAGGGAAAATGACTTCACCGGTATCTGCGTAAGAAACCGCTCGCCGGTAGACTCTCTTTTTTGCTATGGCCTCGGCGCCTTCTTTCCCCAACAAGGTTTGGTCGTCAGATTGCTCGGGGCTGGGAAGAAGTGCTTCTGACTGGTCAGGCGTCGGTTCCTCCACGGTTCGGGAAAGTTCGGGCTGTCCTTTTTCCCTCGATACCTTCTGAATCTTCTCACCCTCCAGCACTGCCACCCACAAAGCAAAATCAGGATCTTTGGCGGTGAAGATGGCGATGCTGGCTTCGCAATCCGTCTCCGGCTCCGCTACCTTGTAGACCACCGGAGCCTTCAGGTCCAGCACCACTCTGACGATCCGCTCAGGCGCTGCCTGATACTGGCTGGTGCGAATAACCTTTATCGTTCCCGCCGGAAGCCCGGTCTTGAAGTTGTTCTGGGGTAGATCAAAGATGGCATCCTGGCAATCGATGATCACCCGGTAAGGCTTGCCTTCTTTGGCCTCTTCCGTGAAGTGAGAAAACTCGAAAGGCTTATCCGCGTAAACCGTAACCTTGGTGAGGTTTCCTTCCTTTTTCAGGCTGATGTTCTGTATTCGGCTGCTGCCTATGGCCGGGCTGGCGGTGAGAACCAACGTGCCCAGGAAAAGAAATGCCAATACGGCACAGGACAGCCTGATCACAAGATTCATTCTCATGTATCACCCTTTTTAGAATTCTATCTCTTTAAGCCTCTCTTCTTCCCTTACATAGTAAGTGGTAAGCTTCAGCGACGCGGTGATGCTTCTATCCTTCTCCATGCCCTTTTGCTCGTTTTCTGCAAGTGCAGCTATGGTCACACCGGACACATTTGCCAGGAAGGGAAAGTTGGCCACGTTGCTGAAGAAGCTCCCCAACCTGTGATATGATCCGGTTAGCTCTATGTCAAAAGAACTGGTATTATAAAAGCCCTCGGACATCGGCTCTTCCGGGATAATCTGCATGATTCCGGTTCTGTTGGCCTGCGCCGCGGAGTGCATCTGAATCAGAAACAGAGGGATTTGCTTTTCTTCCGGCAGCAGGCGCTCCACCCGGCGATATCTTTCCAGCAGTCTGTGGTATTCCTCCTTCAGGCTCTCAAAGCTCTTTGCCTTCATCTCCACGCTCTTCAAGTCGGAGAGCAGATATTCGTACTGCACCTGTTTTTGCTGGATCAATTCGACCTTCTTGGAGTAGATCCTGGCATACCAGAAATAAACCACCAGGAAGATCACCAGACCTCCCAGAAGGAGCTTCTGTGTTTTCGGATCCTTTAAATCCATTTATTCCCTCCCGGCAGCCAAATTCATCTCAGTATTCTCGGTCTCATCAAATGAGGCCAGTTCGTGCACCGCGGTATCGGCGTCCAGGCCTTCAAAATCCGGCACGTAATAAAGATCTCCCACCAGTTGGAAGGTGAAGGTCTTGCGCTCCTCTACCTCCGCCCTCTTCACATACTGCAGCTCCATGTTCTTGAAATAAGGTGACCCGATCAGTTCGATCAAAAACGAAGCCAGGCTGTTTAAGGAGTAGCTGTACCCTTCCATAGTCACCCTCTTTTTGGCCGGAGACGGGGGCTGGCTCAAAACGATGGTGCTGTCGATTCCCGAATCCGCCACGGCAGTGCTTTGCGACTCCTCTTCCTCTAAAAGGGAAAGCCACAGGTAATCCGGAACCCTTCTGGTCAGGTCCTCCAGCACTCTGACCCACACCGCTCTGTTTCTGTCCAGAGCCTCTATGGCAGACATCCTCTGCAAGACCTTATCCTTGACGTCGGTTAAGGCATCCACCAGTTCTATGTTCTTTCTCAGCTCGTCGGCCCTTCTTTGTGCCTGGGCTATCTTGTTGTTCAAAGCCTTGAGCTTCATGCTCTGAAACACGTTCATTCCCACGAACGCCACCACCAGGACGACCGCCAAGCCGGCGATAAGGGTCAGGCTCTTGTCGAAGGAGATGCCTGGTTGCCTTTTTCTCAGCTCCCTGGGGAGCAAATTGATTTCAATCTTGGCCATGTTATTCTACCTTTCTCGAGGCCAGCCCAATCGAGACAGCAAGAAGCGGTGCTATTCTGTCCGGCTGGATGCCTTTGAAGATCTCGGGATCGTACTCGATATTCCGCAAGGGATTAGCCACCTCAATGGGAACGTTCAACTTTGACTGTATAAACTCGGGCAGGAAAGGAATCAGAGCCCCGCCACCGGAGAGGACTATCCAATCCACCTGCGGCACCTTGGCCGTCGATTTGAAATAGGAGAAGGCCACCTCCAGACCGGAGATCAACTCCTCTGAGGCGGTGACTACGGTCGCCTTGAGCATATCCTGGTCGATGGAGGTTCCCATTTCCCCTTTCATGGTCTTCATCGCCAGTTCCTGATTGATGCGAAATTCCTTCATTACAGAGTTGTAGATCAGCCTTCCCCCGCTGGCCAAATCTCTGGTGGAATGAAACAGCCCGTTCTTGAGGAAGGTGATGCTGGTGGTATCGAATCCGATGTCCATCAACGCGGTCACCTTTTCCGGATCGATCTCGTAGTTTATGTCGTAGGCGTTGAGGATGGCAAAAGCATCGGTATCCACGATCACCGGCCTTAGGCCCGCTTCGGCGACCAGTTCTACATACGAATTCAGAAACTCGTTTCTGGCGGCAACCAAAAGCACGTCCATCTTTTTGATCTCTTCGTTTGTGTTGACCACGTGATAGTCCATGGTCACGTCTTCTACGTCGAAGGGACTTCTCTGTTCCGCCTCGAACAAAATGGCCTGTTCCGCCTCGGCCCCGCTCTTCTGATCCATGGTGATCTTATCGGTGATCACCCCGTGCCCGGAGATGGATATGGCCACATCCTTCAACTTCGGATCGCACTGATCCACCAGGCTCTGGAGATTGAAGATCACCGTATCTTTGTCCTTGATCTCCTCGTCCACCACAACCTCCAGTGGTAGTTCTCTCATCCCCAGAGAGGTCAGGGCGAAACTTCCGGATCTCTCCTCCAGCTTTACCAGCTTAATGGAGGATGCACCGATGTCCAAGCCCGCTACGCTTCTTCCTTTTCCTTTTTTTCCAAAGAACATATGCGTCTCTTTTTTTAGTTTTCACTGACAAACTTGACAATACCGAAATCGCACTACTTGTCTTTTCGGCTGAAATTCCGCAAACCTTAAGTCCCCAACGAAAATTTTAGCGGTAGCAAACGACGTCGCTCCTTCCCAACGCTTTAACCTTTGTGTGACCTGCTTTATAGGTTACAATCGGCAACGGGAACAGGAACCTTAATTCCCTCACCCTTAAAAGAGGAATATCTCCTGTCCTCTTACCGATTGCCCTGTAAGGATAATCCCAAGAAACAACTGCAGAACTGAATCCGGACACAATTTGCGAAACCCTGCGTCTGTTCGCCGGGGAGGAATCAAGTCAGAGGAGTGGCAAGCAGATACTTTAAAAAAGGCGGTCGAAACCGCTACTTGTTGAAAGTGGGATCGGAGGAGAACTCTCGCACCACGGAGCGGTTTTTGATTGAATCTAAGAAGGGAGGGAATGCAGACCAGCCTCGGCACTAAAAAGGGGCAACCGGAGTAAGAGTTTTATCATCTTGAGCCAAATGAGGGGGCCGAACGACTCAAGGCCTGTGGGACTGGTTCCTGGGAGGGAAGACAAAATGACTAATCTTCATTTCAGCCCTCGAACGTCTCACGCGCACTCGTAACCCGGTACGGGCCCGCTTCTGAAAAGATAGTTCAACAGGTAGACCACGTCTCCCAGGTTGACGACCTGGTCACAGTTGTTGTCGCTTTGCGCCGGCAGCTCAGGGGAAGGACCTTGCTTGAAGAGGTAATTTATGAGGTATACCACGTCACCGACATTGACCTCTCCATCTCCGTTTGCATCTCCGGCCAGGATTGCCTCCGGGAAGCAACTTATCTTGAGCAGGTACATATCACCAGAGCCGGCACCGTAGGAGCTGGTTGCTCCAACCACCAGGTAGCCTCCATCCGAGGCCTGCAGAACATCACCAGGGCTATCACCGCCACTGCCGCCGTAGATTCTGGTCCAGAGGGTATCTCCCTCACCGTCAGTTTTGATCAGCCAGACATCATTGCGGCCGGATGCCGAGTCCGGGCTAATTGCAGCCACAATGTAGCCTCCATCGTAAGTGGGCCGAACTGCTACGCCTATCTCCCAGGGCGCTCCGCCATAGACCCTGGTCCAGATGGTGTCTCCTTCTGCGTCAGTCTTGATCAAATAGACATCCGAATTGATGGCCTGATTGAAGCTCCTTCCGGCCACAATGTATCCTCCATCCCTGGTCAGAACACAGTCCCAGACCTGGCTCAACCAACTCCCCTCGGGATAGTAGGTCCTGGTCCATAGCGTGTCCCCCTCCGGGTCGGTCTTAATCAAACACGCGATGTAGTCGGAGAAGCCGGCGTACCCGCAGTAGCCGGCAATAATATATCCACCATCGGGGGTTTGTTGCACCGAAGAACCTCTGTCATCTCGATTTCCCCCGTAGGTCTTGCTCCACTGGAGCCCGCCTGTAGAGTCGGTCTTAATCAAATACACGTCCCAGATCCCGGGACGAATCCGCCTGGATCCGACTACGGCATACCCCCCATCTGCGGTCTGTCGGACGTCTACACCGCTCTCCCAATCGGGTCCCCCGTAGGTCCTGGTCCAGAGGGTGTCTCCATTGGAGTCCGTCTTGATCAGATAGACCTGAATTGCGGAGCCGAATGAGTCGGTCCAGCCTGCCACGATATACCCGCCATCTGAGGTTTGCCGGACAGAGTTGCCCTGATCCCATCCCGCTCCTCCGTAAGTCCTGGCCCAGAGGGTGTCTCCTTTCGAGTCGGTTTTGATGAGATACACCTGAGCGCCGGCGCCATAGGACAACGTTATGCCAGTCACAATATAGCCACCATCAGAGGTTTGGCAGCCGCCGAGCCCGCCATCTTCTCCTAACCCGCCGTAGGTCTTGCTCCAGATGATCTCCTGACCACAGACGACCCCGCCAGAAAGAAGCAGTGGAACCAGGATCAGTACAATTACATAAGAACGGAAACGTATGCCCAATAAAGGGAATAACAGGCGTCTCATGATTCACCTCCTTAGTTTACCACCTACGCGCACTTCAGTCCTTGCGCTGACGACGTTGGGTTGTGACCAATCTGAGGATCTGGGTGTTTCTACTATATAGCTTAACCCTTAGCCCCACCTTTGTCAAGCACTTTCTTGAATTCAGGCTACGAAAGTTGCCGATTTCACCCTGGCACCAGCCATTAGACAAATAAAAGGAGTTGACAGATCTTGATTCTTACGTAAATTAAGAAAGGAGGAGACGCGGAGTATATTTGTGCCATCCTCGATGGGTCCGGCCGTACGACGGAGACTTCAACTGATCGGCTGTTTTGCCGACACCTGTAAATAAAGGAGCAATGCTTATGTTAGCGTCTTCTTATCTCAAATGGTCCGCTTTACTGTTTGTGGCTCTCTGCCTGGTTGGCGTGATGAGCGCCCGAATTACCGGACAGGTTTCACAGCAGCCCGAATTATATCTCGCCAAAGACGATCCGGTCGTCTCCGAGAGATTCTCACAGCATTTAACAAAACTCGAACCGCAGGAAAAAGTGAAGGTGTGGGTCTTCTTCACGGATAAAGGGTTCGTGGATGTGGAGAGCTACCGGTCGGCTGTAACCCAAGCTGAAAATGCCTTAACCACCAAGGCCGCCCGGCGAAGGGCCAAAACCATGAAGCACGGCCTGGTGGACTTCCGTGATCTTCCGGTGAACCAGGCTTATATCAACCGGATTATGGATTTTGAGGCGAAGTTCAGGCAGAGAAGCAGATGGCTCAACGCCGCCAGTTTCGAGGTTCCTGTGGGCGAAGTGGAGAAGATATCTGAGTTGAGCTTCGTTCGCTCCATAAAGCCGGTACTAACCGGGAAGAGGAAGCCGATCAGAATAGAAGCTCCTCCAGATGAGCCTCTTCAGGGAAAAGGAATGTTCGATCTGAACTACGGCGCCTCCTATGGCCAGCTTCAGCAGTTGAACATCCCGGCGGTTCACAACCTGGGATACTATGGGCAGGGGGTCTTAGTCTGCATGCTGGACACCGGCTTCCGAAAGGACCACCAGGCTTTTCAGCTGGCTTATTCGGAGGGCCGCGTTTTGGCTGAGTGGGATTTCGTCAACAACGACGGCAATACGCAAAACGAGGTCGGTGATCCCTCCTCGTCGCATAACCACGGGACGCTCACCTGGTCAGCTCTTGGCGGAGCCTCGGCCGGGTATGTCTATGGTCCGGCATACGGCGCCGACTTCATTATCGCTAAGACCGAGGACGTCTCCATGGAGGAACCTATTGAGGAAGACAACTGGGAAGCCGGAATGGAGTGGGCGGACAGCATCGGCGCGGGCGTTATCTCCAGCTCTCTGGCCTATATCGACTGGTACTTCTACTCC
>Ga0114919_10003349_pt1 | contig 12947 bp, 14 predicted proteins | sample BlataG_FD_88682 | JGI IMG/M metagenome (GOLD analysis project Ga0114919, IMG submission 88682) | Deep subsurface microbial communities from Black Sea to uncover new lineages of life (NeLLi) - Black_00105 metaG | ecosystem: Environmental > Aquatic > Marine > Oceanic > Sediment | place: Atlantic... | reverse complement strand
TGCCTTCATCTCGTTCAGATATGCGAAGAACTTGGTGCAGGGGCATGGCCTGGTCTATAACGTTGGTGAGAAGGTGGAGGGATACACAAATTTTCTCTGGACCCTGCTTTTGAGCCTGTTCATGAAGATAGGACTAGATCCGGTTATGATGTCCCAGATCCTTGGAGTTCTGTTCAGTCTCGCCACGGTTTTTCTGCTTTTGCGGCTGAACAGGAGGTTGTATCCGAAGGAGAATTTGTTTAACTATCTGGCGCCCCTTTTTCTGGCCTGTTGCGGAGCCTATGCTGCCTGGTCCACGGGGGGATTGGAGACCTCCCTTTTCACCTTTCTGGTTCTTTTGGGTTCGTTCCTGCTCATCTTGGGCATTGACCAGCCCAAACGTTTCGCTTACTCGGGAATCGTGTTTGCTTTGGTCTGCATGACCCGGGTGGATGGTCTGGTCTTGGTCTTTGTCACGTTTGCCTGGTTGCTATATCTCTTGGTCATCAAGAAAAGGGTCCAGGTGAAGAGTCTCTTAGTCTGGACTCTCTCCTTCTTGATTCCCTTCCTGTTGTACTTCTTGTGGCGATGGTCATACTATGGGAAGGCGTTCCCCAACACATTTTACATAAAAGTGGCCGGGGCCGCCTATTATAGTCAGGGGCTTATCTATCTTCTCAGTTTCGTTGAAAGATTCTGGATCTGGTTCATGGTGATTCCCCTGCTTTTCCTGGGCAAGGGCATGAAGTTGAATGCAAACCTCAAAATCGTGGTCTTCTACTTTACGTCCATGATACTGGTCTTTTCCGGCTACGTGGTGTATGTGGGCGGCGACTTCATGGACATGTTCAGATTTCTGGTGCCGGTTCTGCCTTTCTTCTTCTTTCTTATTCAGGAGGGATTTAGGGGGATGTATCGATATTCGGAGCTCCTTGCGGCAGGAAGGCGCAAAACCGCATTGAACGCTCTAGGCCTCCTTCTCATCGGATCGAATATATTCCTTCTTGCCTATCCATCCGGAGAGAGTAATAAAGTCTGGAGTCGGGAAGGTGTAGACAGCATAGGGTTGCTGCGGGAATCCTCTCGGCTTTGGTCGAAAGTGGGATTGGCATTCAAAGAGCTTGCCGATCCCGATGAGACCCTGTCCACCACCGCTGCAGGAGCGATAGCCTACTACTCGGAGCTCTATACCTTTGATGAGCTTGGTTTGACTTTAGCGTCTCAATCAGGCCTGAATGTCGGTGAATATCCCAGGGTCGGTCACCAGAAGAGAGTGACAAGGCAATTCCTGGTATCCCGAAAGCCTACTTATATACTCAGACACCCCTTGTTCTTCTATGACCACGAACTGGACCGCTTGCGTACGTCTCAGAAGGAGGAGATATTCTTCGCCAACGGATACGAATTAATGCTTCTCGGTATCGAGACTACCGAGAAGGGGCGAAAGTACCTGCATTGCTTCAGACTGAAGGAGTCGCGTGCGGGACAAGTCGATCAGGACGGCCCCTAAAACAAAACACCAAATGATTCGGGGAATTAGCATGGATCGTTCGGCATGGTATAAGGGCGTGGCTGGCGAGGAGAAAGAGAGCGTGAATGTCTGGTTAGAGGAGACAAACGTCCCCTGAGTGTTTTAAGGGGGCATTTCAATCATGATTGCGTGATTCATCATCAGGTTCTGCCCAACTGGACAACAGAGTGAAAGAACGGTGACTGAATGAAGAAAGCCCATATCCCGGTAATTCTGAGCTTAATCATATCTCTTATACTACTGTTTCACGTTAATTACTTGCGCTTCGTCTGCGACGATGCTTTCATCTCCTTCAGATATGCCAAGAACTTCGTCGAAGGCCACGGCCTGGTCTACAACATTGGCGAGAAGGTGGAGGGATACTCAAACTTTCTCTGGACCCTGCTTTTGAGCCTGTTCATGAAGATAGGACTGGATCCGGTTATGATGTCCCAGATCCTCGGAGTTCTGTTCAGTCTGGCCACAGTTTTTCTGCTATTGCGGCTGAACAAACGGCTTTATCCGGATGAGAATCTCTTCAACTATCTGGCGCCCCTTTTTCTGGCGTCCTGCGGGGCTTATGCTGCCTGGTCCACAGGCGGACTGGAAACCTCCTTTTTCACCTTCCTGGTTCTCCTGGGTTCGTTCTTTTTCATCTCAGGGTTGGCCGAATCCAAACACTTGGCATACTCCGGGATCAGCTTTGCCCTGGTCTGCATGACCCGTCTTGACGGATTCATCTTGGCTGGTGTTTCATTTGCTTTTCTGCTATACCTCTTGGTCATCAAGAAAAGGGTGGAAGCAAAGAGCCTTGCGCTCTGGACCCTTTCGTTTTTGATTCCCTTCCTGTTGTACTTCTTTTGGCGATGGTCATATTATGGAAAGGCATTCCCCAACACATTTTACATAAAAGTGGCCGGGGCCGCCTATTATAGTCAGGGGCTTGTCTATCTTCTCAGTTTCGTTGAAAGATTCTGGATCTGGTTCATGGTGATCCCCCTGCTGTTTCTGGGCAAAGGCATGAAGTTGAATGCAAACCTCAAAATCGTGGTCCTCTACTTCACGTCCATGATACTGGTCTTTTCCTGCTACGTGGTGTATGTGGGCGGCGACTTCATGGACATGTTCAGGTTTTTCGTGCCGATTTTGCCCTTCTTTTTCTTTTTGGTACAAGAGGGATTCAGAGGGATGTACCGTTATCCCCAGCCATTTTCAAACAGGAAACAGAGGATGAGCCTAATTGCCACAGAAATCCTTCTGGTGGGATTGGCGGTGTTCGTTCTTGTGTCTCCATCGAAGGAGACCAACAAGGCCTGGCACCGGAAGGACATCGACAGCATAGCAATGTTGAGGGAGACCGCTCTTATCTGGTCAAAAGTTGGGTTGATGTTTAGAGGAATGGCAAAACCAGGCGAGACCTTATCCACCAGTGCCGCCGGGGCAATTCCGTACTACTCGGGTCTGTATACTATCGATGAACTGGGCCTGACGCTGGGGTCTTTGAGTGACCTGAGGGTGCGCGAGGTCCAAAGACCGGGTCACGTGATGCGGGTGACGGACGAGTTTCTGTTGTCCCGGAGGCCGACCTACTTCATCGGGCATCCCAAGCTCTACGATGACTTCAAACGGTCCAGAGGCGTATGGGGTTATTTCAGTGAGGTGTTCTTGAGGCATGGATATAAGCCTATGGTCTACAACGTGAGGATATCGGAAAACGAAATCAAGTACCTGTATTGTCTGAGCCTGAAGGCACCCCGCTCTGAGAAAACGGATCAGGAAAGCTCAGCGACGAGTAAACCGAAAGGGGATTGATAACCATGACTCACATGGCCATAATCGCAATCCTGAGCTATCTATTGGGCTCGGTTCCCTTTGCCATAATCATATGCAGAATCTGGAAGGGAATAGACATAAGGGAGCATGGATCACGGAATGCCGGGTTCACCAATGTCTACCGGGTCATCGGACGCCTGCCCGCTGCCATCGTGCTGATCCTTGATATCGGCAAAGGCATGGCGGCCGTGCTCCTGCTGATTCAGATTGTCCCGGATACTTTCCCGTTGAGTTCGGTGGATCTCAAGATTCTGGCAGCCGCTTGCGTCATCTTAGGCCACGTTTTTCCCGTCTTTGCCGGATTCAGAGGAGGGAAGGGTGTCGCCACGGGCCTGGGTGCACTTCTGTCCATAATCCCTCTGGAGGCGGCTGCCGCCCTGATCCTGTTCGTGTTGATAGTGGCGATCACCAGATACGTTTCCTTAGGTTCGCTTTCTGCGGCAAGCTTTATCTTTCTTGCGTTACTGTTCGAAAGGTATTATCTTGGAAGCGAGGTGCCAAGCAAGCTAATCTTTGCGATGTTTATTCTGGCTGTTTTTGTCTTCTTCAATCATAAAGGCAACATAAGACGGTTGCTGACCGGCACGGAGAATAAATTTGGCCGGAAAAGGAAAAACACGAGCTAAGATCACAAGCGAAGGAGTTCGCCTGGCCGCGAGGCAGAGCAAGCTTGTCGTTGCGAAGAGGGGTATGTGCTCCCTCGCGATCTAAAGTTGACGTGGGCTGTAGGAATTATTCTGGTCTTCAGTTAGGTGAAGGATCGAAGGTTATGGCAGAGATTGCAGTATTGGGTGCAGGAAGCTGGGGGATTGCCGTCTCCACCCTGTTGAGCCACAACGGACACAAGGTGACCATGTGGGAGTTCGACCCAGAGGAGATGAAAAGGCTCCGTGCCCAAAGGGAACACAGCCAAAAACTTCCAGGCGTCAGAATACCGAATGAGATCAAGATTACAGACCAGCTTGAGTCAGCCGTATCCGGCGCGGAGATGCTGGTGCTGGCGCTGCCTTCTCACACGGTGAGGCAGGTGGTAAAAAGGGTTGGCGGAATCCAGCTGAGGGACCCCGTGGTGGTCAACCTGGCTAAGGGGATCGAAAACGACACTCTTCTCAGGATGTCAGAGGTGTTAAAACAAGAGTTGCCGCCTGTGCTTCACAATAGGATTACCACCCTTTCCGGTCCCAGTCATGCGGAGGAGGTGGCCAGAAAGGTCCCCACCACTGTGGTGGTGGCCGGATTCACCGAGGAGGTGGCCAGAGAGGTCCAGCGTGCTTTCATGAGCCCGCAATTCAGGGTTTACACCAACAGCGACCTGGTTGGAGTCGAGTTGGGCGGTTCGCTCAAGAACATCATTGCCATCGCATCGGGAATCTGTGATGGAATGGACCTGGGTGACAACAGCAAAGGAGCATTGCTATCCCGTGGGTTGGCGGAGATCATCCGACTGGGAGAGAAACTCGGAGCAAAAAGAGAAACCTTTGCCGGGCTCTCCGGGTTGGGCGACCTGGTGACCACCTGTATCAGCAAGTTTTCCCGGAACAGATTCGTGGGAGAACAGATAGGCAAAGGAAGATCACTCAAAGAGGTGCAAAGCGGCATGACCATGGTGGCCGAGGGAATCAAGACCGCCCGATCAGCCTTTCAGCTTTCCTCCAGGCACGAAGTCGAGATGCCCATTACCCAGCAGGTACATCAGGTTCTCTTTGAAAATAAAAGCCCCAGGCAGGCCATGGCCGAGCTGATGACCAGGGATCCTAAATCGGAAATTTGGAGTTGACTTGAGAAGTGAAAATCCATATCTTCTTACTTGGAAGTTGATGAATAGAAGCGATTCAAAAGGTGAGGGGAAGATTTGAAAGCCTCGAATAAGGATAAGCTCTACTATTCCATCAGCGAGGTTGCGCAGACAACCGGAGTCAAACCATACGTGTTGAGGTTCTGGGAGAAGGAGTTCGGTCTGCTCAAACCCAAGAAAAACCGGGCGGGCAATCGTTCTTACCAGCAGAAGGACATCGATCTAATCAGCCAGATCAAACATCTTCTGTATGAGGAGGGATATACCATTGAGGGCGCCAAGTCCAAGCTGAAGAACCTCAAGCGTGATGACAAGGGCCCTCTGGTGGCGGAAAAGATGCGACTTCAGAGCCTTCTGGCCGAGATAAGAAAGGAACTCTCCGCGCTGGTCGAACTTTTGTCTTGATTTTTCCCGGAAAATGGTTATGTTGGGAGTAACGAATCGGGGCGTGGCGCAGTCTGGTTAGCGCACTTGCTTGGGGTGCAAGGGGTCGGCCGTTCAAATCGGCTCGCCCCGATTTTTTAGAGAAGAGTCCTTTGACTCACATTCCGACCCGGGACCCTCCAGGGGTCAGCGTTCTCGCATGAATAAAATCGCGGTTATCATCCCCGCCTACAACGCCGGTTCCACCATCGGTGAATTGATTGAGAGGACCTCAAGATTCGTAAACAGAGGGGACATAGTGGTCATCGACGACGGCTCATGTGACCAAACGTGTAAGATAGCCAGGGCGACCGGCGCGGTGATCTTAAGACACGAAGCCAACAGAGGCAAGGGGGAGGCTTTAAAAACCGGGTTCAAGCACGTGCGGCTTAGGAATTACGCCGCCGTTATCACCCTGGATGCGGACCTGCAGCATGATCCTGAATCCATTCCGGATTTCCTCCTCAAGGCCAACGGCTTCTCCGGGATCATAATCGGAACCAGAGAGAGAGACCTTGAAATCATGCCCTTCGCCCGCTGGCTCATCAATAATCTGACCTCAATGATAGTCTCCGTCCTCTCCGGTCAATCCATCCGAGACAGCCAGTCAGGATACAGGCTGATCACCACCCAGGTTCTAAAAAGCGTCAAACTGGAATCGAGAAAATACGATCTAGAGTCGGAGATTCTGATCAAGGCAAAACGAAGGGGGTTTGAGATTGCCGAGGTTTCCATCAGGACCATCTACGCTGGAGGGAAGAGCTTCATCAATCCCTTAGTCGATACGGCCAGGTTTATCAGGCTGATGTGGAGAAGTCTGTGGTGGTGAGTCGAACAGGATGACGTTATCCGGGGATTTCTGTGCAAAAGTTAGGCTTGGCCTTCATTCCCAAAAACGTATGTTACAGGGAACGTTATGTGCTCAGTTGGAAGGTCGGAACCCTGCCTTCTAGTTTGTCAATAGGAGGGGAGATTGATAGTCCTGCTCACCAACGATGATGGGGTAAACGCAAAAGGCCTGTTGGCCCTAAAAAAGGAGCTCTCCAGAATCGGTCAGGTCTGGGTGGTAGCGCCGGATAGAGAGCAGAGCGCCACCAGCCATTCCCTAACCCTGCAGCACCCACTGCGCATAAACAAGATCGGGGAGAGATTCTACAGCGTGGACGGTACCCCCACCGACGCGGTGATGCTGGCGGTTCACGCTATTCTGAAGAGAAGACCCGACATCCTCATCTCCGGCATCAATCACGGGCCCAACATGGGTGACGACGTCTCCTATTCCGGAACCGTGGCCGCGGCGATGGAGGGGACTATCCTCAACATCCCCTCCATCGCCGTCTCTAACGTCAATTGGGACGCTAAGCACTTCGAATCCGCGGCCAGGTTTGTGAGGAAGTTGGCGAAGTTCGTCTTAGAGAACGGGCTTCCCCAATATACCTTCCTGAACGTAAACGTCCCGGATAGGAGGCAGGCCGCAAAGGGATATAAAATTACCCGTTTGGGCAAGAGAGTATACAGTGACGTGGTGATCGAGAAGATTGATCCCCGGGGCAGGAACTATTACTGGATCGGAGAGCAAACTCCGATCTGGGAGAAGAAAGCGGATGATACCGATTTTGCAGCCATAAAGAAGGGATACATCTCCATTACTCCCCTGCATCTGGACACGACTGACTACAGGGCCATGGAAAAGATTAAAGGTTGGAAGAAACTCTGAGGGTGGCCGGAGAAGGTTTACTATCTGACGCTGGCGCTTACGCCGTTGTCTCTTATTGCATCAACGAGTCTCCTGCGGAAAGAGGAACTTCGCGGGCGATGACCGCCGGAGGGTAGGTTCAAGCATATTTTGAACTTACCCCATTTTTTTCTTGACAAAGAGAGGCTAGACTCTTAAATTCGGGCAAATTGTGTCCTGAATGCAAAAGAGGGACAAAGAAAAGCAAAACGAATCTCAACATGACTGGAGATACACAAATTAGATAAGGGAATACGCTAACCATAGTGCCACATGACATAATCTTTGAGAAGGAGGTGGTTAATAAGAAGTCAAGTGAAAAAGATCACAAGCTGTAGGATTTTTAAACACAGACATGACAAGAAAAACATAAGGAGGTGAAAAACGTAGGAATTATGTTAAAGCCAGGAAAATTGTGGAGCACTTTGGCTTTGACACAAAGATGAAGAAGGTTTTGGTTAAGGAAGGTAGTAAGTGAAAACTTCCAAAAGATGATGGAGGAGAAAATGAGGAAACTGAGTTTAATAACCGTGGGCTTAATACTGATTTCTTTGTTGGTTTGCAGTTTCGCCATGGCGGCAACCGAAGTGAAAGTTGGAAAGGGCGACCTGAAGATCGGCGGTATCCTTCAGGGTGGTTTCAACTACTTCGTGGAGGATGAGACAGGCAACAATTCGTTCTTTCTCAAGCGAGCCCGTTTCCTGTTCTGGGGAACAATCATCCCCGACAAGGTAAAGTACTTCGTACAGCTTGACCATCGGGGAAGCATAAGTGTGCTGGACTACAAGGCGCAATTCTTCTATATCGAGAAGACCGAGATTGCGGTGGGGCGGTTCCTACCGAACTTCACCCTGTACATGCCATACTCCACCGCCAAGCTGGAAATGATCAACTATCCCTTTACTACCACCAAGTACGCAGTCTGGCGGCAGTGTGGTATTCAGAGCACCACCAAGACTGACTACGTGGATTTCAATCTGGGAATATTCAACGGCGGTGATCAGACCAACAATTGGTCCGACAACAATGATGCCAAAGACTTTCTGGTTCGAGCAGACGTCAAGCCCCCGATCGACGAAGCCACGGTGCGTTTTGGCGGTTACGCCTGGTTAGGTTTTGCTCCGGCTCCCAGCGGGTGGGAGAATGGGGACGATGCCTTCAAACGCAATCGATTTGGTGGATTCGCCAAGGCCGACTACACCAAGGACGAGCTGACACTTCGCTTCAGGGGAGAGTTCCTGATGGGGCAGGACGAGTACGCGGTCTACCATGATACTGATCCCGATGAGAAAAAGACCCGAGACTCGCAGGCCTTTTTTGCCCACGTGGGCGTTCAGCCGGTTAAGCAGGTGGAGTTTTTAGCTCGTTATGATTTCCATGATCCCGATAAGGATATGAGCTTTGAGAAATATGACAACGATCTGGGGTCTGGGAAAGCTGCATTGCTCGATGGAATATGCAACGATGATGAAGCAGCTGCCTTGACGGCAGGGGTGAATTATTACCTCGATGGGATCAACGCCATGTTCTATTTGAACTACATTCACAAGATGGAACCGGGAAAAATGAACACGTGGGATTCCGACGCCGGCGAGTGGGTCGAAGAAGACAGAGAGGTGGACAACGACGAGGTGCAGGTGCAGGTGCAGATAGCGTTTTAGGTCACCTCGGCGGCGCTTTGCTGTCATCGCTTAGATGCTAATGCAGGGGAGGGGGAAGCAATTCCCCCTCCTTTGTGTATATTCTCTGAGGAGGTTGGCCATGTGTTCCGAAGGAGGAGAGAAGATGAGAGACGTCAAGGTTAAGGTGAACGGCAAGGACATTCCGCTTAATCCGTTTGCCACCAATATTTTGGGGAATGCCATCTGGGCGATGATCATGTGCTTGCGCCTGGAAGAGAAGCCCACAAAAGTGGAAATAGAAATCTCGGAATAACCGGGTCAACTCCACCGAGAAACCTCGGTCGGTAAGACATTATCACAAAGACCCAAGAGAAATCGTTCTCTCTCTGGCGTCAAAAGAAACGTCCTAATGCAGAATGCTAGCGGGATCATTCTGGCTGGGGGGAAAGGGAGCAGGATCAACAAGAACAAGGCACTAATCACCCTCCCCGACGGGAAGGCCCTGATTCAAAGAAGCATAAGTGTCTTGAAGGATCTCTTCACGGAGATACTTATTGTCGCGAATCAGACGGAACCGTACGAAGACTTTGGTGTTCAGGTAGTTGAAGACCTGATGAAGGGAATGGGGCCCTTGGGGGGCATCTTCACCGGTTTAGCCTATTCCACCTCACACTTCAATTTCGTGATCGGCTGTGACATGCCGTTTCCCCAGCCTGGTCTGATTGAGTTGTTGCTGGAAAAGTGCGGTGACTACGATGTTGTCATCCCGGAAGCCAGCGGGGAAGTGGAGCCTCTCTTTGCCGTCTATTCCAAAAGTTGCCTGCCTGCAATTCTTAACCGTCTTCAAGAACGTGATTTGAAAGTCCGCAATATCCTGGCCAAGCTAAAGGTCAGAAAGATTGAAGAGGGAGAGATTAATAGGGTGGATCCGGAACGCCTGAGTTTCTTCAACATCAACACCGACGAGGATCTGCAGAAAGCCCAGGCCATACTGCTGATGTCTAACTCCGGACACCAGGATTAAAATACTGCTTCATCAAGATCGTCTTCTTAGCTTTGGGCGTTAATTCAAGGAAGGGGAAGATTGCAAGAACGGTTGGCCCAGGCTCCGCAAGATGCCTCCAAAGTGCGCAGAAGGGTCTCTCGAGGATCCCGCCGGAATGCGGCATCTCTGTAGATTTGGCTAACTGGACTAAAGGAAGTTAAATCTCCAGAGGGTCTCGCAGATAGACAGACAGGCGTTAACGAGGGGGCGAGTTACTTTTGTTTGCTTTTCTCTATGATCTCTTCGGCTAAGGAGAGAGCCACGCCGGAGAGCATCACTTCCACTCCGAGTTTCGTGAAATCTCCGGACAATACCTCCCGTTTGACGTTGGCATAAAGCGAACAGGCGGCCTGGCTTTCCACCACCAGCCCGGAGACCTTTCCGCCGGTTTCGCCTACGAAGGTGACCTCGCCCAGTTCCTCGCTGATGACGTACCCGGAGCAACTGTGCAGTTGAAGATGTGCATTGCCGGTGTAGAGCACCAGCATGGGTCCTTTTCCCTTCCCCAGACTCACCTCAGGGTAGATTTCCAGAATCAGAGTTCTCCGTCCTTGGTCGGCAGTTATCTTGATGCGGAAGTGATCCTTCTCCTTGTGCACGCTCTCCGCTTTAAGGCAGGCGGAGATTTTGTCTACGTCTCTCTTGGCGAAAATGGGCATGTCTTGGTCCCTTTCTTCAACCCGTTCGGTAGCTCTTCTTCGGGCGGAGTACAACAGCCCGTTAGACGCCTGGTGGTTATTTCTTTTCCTCTGAGTCCTTCTTTTTCTCCTCAGCGGGCGGTTCGGGTTTGGTCAACTCGTCCTGCGTCTCCTTCATGGCCTTTCTGAACTCCCTCATCCCCTTGCCCAACCCCTGGGCCATCTCCGGGATTTTCTTGGCCCCAAACAGAAGAAGGATCACCAGAAGTATTAAAATCAATTCCTGCGCGCCGATTCCTCCCAACATGGATTACCTCCTTCGGATAGATTCGATCCAGAATATCATACGTTGGCCTTTAGTCGATAGTTCTAACTTCTTTTTTAGCTGATCAGATTGCCTTTCTTTAAAGAAACCACCACCGGAAATAGAGCAGCACCATAATTAAAAACAGGATGCTGACGAAATTTATCTTGACCATCAGGCCGATGGTGAAGCTCACTGCATAAAGGTCCACGGTCAGCGGCTGAAATCCGATGGAGATGCTTTTCTCGAAAAGCGTTTTCACTGCACCTTCCGGCAAGAATGATCCCGTGATGTCTCCAACAAGTCCTCCCACCACCGCAGCCAGCACCAGAGAGACAAGCAAGAACGTTACCTCACGCGTCTTCAATCTCTTGTCTCCTTCACTTCTTCTGGTTAAAGAAGTTGACTATTGACTCAAAGATGTATTTACCGTCGTCCGATCCCAGTATCTTCTCCGAGGCCCTCTCCGGGTGAGGCATCATGCCCAGCACGTTCCGGCTCCGGTTGCAGATTCCGGCGATGCTCTCCAGGGAACCGTTGGGGTTCGCCTTCGGGGTGACGTTTCCCCCCTCATCGCAATATCTGAAGGCTATCTGGCGATTTTCCTTAAGCTGCCTTAAGCCGTCTTCCGGTATGAAATAGTTTCCGTCGGTGTGAGCTATCGGAATCTTGAGAACCTGCCCCCTCCTGCAGAGGTTGGTGAAAGGAGTATCCTGCTCCTCGGGCCGAATGTGGACAAACCTGCATATAAAACGGAGAGAGGTGTTTCGCAGCATGGCCCCGGGGAGAAGACCCGCCTCTAAGAGTATTTGGAAGCCGTTGCAGATTCCTACCACCAATCCACCGTCTTGGGCAAAATCCATCACCTTCTTCATGATGGAGGAGAACCGGGCGATGGCGCCGGTCCGCAGGTAATCGCCGTAGGAAAAACCGCCGGGTAAGATGATGCAGTCGCAGCCGCGAAGAGAGGTGTCCTGGTGCCACAGGAAATCAACGTCCTGTTTTATCACGGTCTTGATCGCCATGAAGGCGTCATAGTCGCAATTGGAGCCGGGGAAAACTATCACGCCGAATTTCATTTGACTATCTCGAAGTTAAAATTTTCTATTACCGGATTGGTCAGAAGCTTTCGGCAGATCTCGTCTATCAGCTCCTCAGGTTTTCCTCCACCGTCTTTCTGGAAGGTAATCTCGAAGATCTTTCCCGACCGAATCTGCTTTATCCCCTGATAGCCCATGTCGTCTAAGGCTCTCTCTATGGTAGACCCCTGAGGATCCAAAACTCCATCCTTGAGCCTGACATACACTACCGCAAAACCATCTTGCTTTTCTATGCTCATGATATCCGCCTGCTCCTTTTTGAAATTTCCGTTTCCTCAACTAAAAATAGCTTCCTTGAGCAAGTTTGCAAAGGAGTTTTTTTCGTTTGCCGGTTAGTTTACTCTCTTCCAGTTGGGGTTAAGTTGTCAGATGTTCTGGTGCTCCAAAAGATAAATCCTTGCTAATCTTCTGAGTTTTCAGAATGGCCCGCGTGTACTTCCTTTAAATCGAGCCCTCCGGTCTTTCGGCCTTGAACAATTCATAAGCACCTTTGGCAAATCCGGAGAGGACGTAGAGCATGCAAAAGGGAAACAGTGCCAGCCGGGGATTGATTATCAAAGCTACCAAAAACACGAAGAGATAGACCAGCTTGATCCTGTTTCTTCTGTCGCCGAAGGAAAACTTGGGCAAAGTCTCGTATTCTATTCCACTCACCATCAGCCCGGAAAAAACGACGATCATGGTGATCATGACCTTGGGAAATCTCAAGGTTCCCCATATCTCGTAGCATAACAGGATGTAGCTCACCAGCGTCACCGCCGCGGTAGGAATGGGCAAGCCCACATAGGGGAGCTTCTCCTCAAGCTTGGTCTGCTGGAGATTGAATCGGACCAATCGGAAGACGCCGCACAGGATGAAAACAAAACCCAGCATCGATCCCCATCTCCCTAAAGGGTAGATGTTCAGATTGTAGAATAGCACTACGGGTGCTACTCCAAAAGAGAGGAGGTCGGCAAAGGAATC
>Ga0114919_10003347_pt1 | contig 12948 bp, 10 predicted proteins | sample BlataG_FD_88682 | JGI IMG/M metagenome (GOLD analysis project Ga0114919, IMG submission 88682) | Deep subsurface microbial communities from Black Sea to uncover new lineages of life (NeLLi) - Black_00105 metaG | ecosystem: Environmental > Aquatic > Marine > Oceanic > Sediment | place: Atlantic... | reverse complement strand
GATTACCAGAAGTCGGTGTTAAAGAATGCCTCCATCTTAGCTTCTGAGCTTCAAGGGCGAGGGCTACGTATTGTTTCTGGAGGTACGGATAGTCACCTTGTTCTTGTTGACCTTTCCCCCTTTGAAATAAGCGGCAAGGAAATCGAGGAGGCTCTGGAGGCTGCCGGCATATTGGTAAACAGAAATAGCATCCCCTTTGACCCCAAGCCGCCGCAGATTACAAGCGGTATTAGAGTGGGTACACCAGCAGCGACTACGAGGGGCTTTGGCGTAGAAGAAATGAAGCGGATCGCCTCTCTCATTTTCCGAGTTCTCTCTTCTCCCTGTGATGAGCATCTTCAGGAACAAACTCGTGAAGAAGTAAAGGAAATGTGTCAGCGTTTCCCCATACCTGGGATAGCGTAGGCCATAGTTCTTCGCAGTGACAGTCTAGTCCGCTACTTCTGTTTTGACATAAATAGACGTATTCTATTGGCTCTCGGCAAGAAAGGAACATGGCTAGTAAATCCGAAACGGGCATCTTCTACGGATGGGTCATAGTTGCTGCCGGCTGCGTAATTCTGTTGGTGGAGTGGGGCTGTCTCTATTCCTATGGTGTTTTTCTTACGGAGCTGTGTGCAGATTTCGGCTGGACAAGAACAATGGTCTCTGGAGCTTACTCCCTGTATTTTCTCTGGCACGGCATTATCTACTTTGTGGCAGGTACCTTCACTGACCGATACGGCCCTCGGCTTATGCTCATGATTTCCATTCTTATCCTCGGCTCAGGCTATGCCTTGATGTCTACCATAGACTCACCTTGGCAGCTTTACATGTTCTACGGCATCATAATAGGCACTGGAATGAGCTTTGGCTTTTTGCCCGTGATATCAACGGTGTCACGCTGGTTTGTGAAAAGAAGAGGCACCGCACTGGGGCTCACTGTAGCCGGAGTTGGCATAGGGACACTCGTTTTAGCGCCTTTTGCCCAATTCCTTATCTTTGAATTTGACTGGCGCACTTCTTACCTGATCCTGGCTGGTCTTGTTGTAGTCATAGCTCTTCCTGTTTCCAGATTGATGATCCGCGAGCCATCAGAGAAAGGACTCCTCCCCTACGGCATGAGGGAACTGGAAACAGAAAGCAAGCACAATGATAATTCGCCTTCCAGCGTGGTAGATTTCTCGCTTAAGCAAGCGATCAAAACGAGGCAATTCTGGCTGTTGAGTGTGATGTACGCCTGTTTAGTCCTGGCGGTTCAGATGGTGATGGTTCATTTGAAAGCATACGCCACTGATTTTAACGTCGCCGAGATGACCGCCGCCACTGCTCTGGGTCTTGTCGGCGGAGCTAGCATTGGTGGCCGGATAGTCATGGGCAGTCTCTCAGACAGAATTGGAAGAAAGGCATCATTCCTTATTGCTTACTTCTTGATGGCTATAATCATGCTGTGGTTGCTTAAAGCGAGGCAGCCGTGGGAGTTTTACCTCTTCTCAACTATTTTTGGTTTTGGCTATGGAGCTTGTGTTCCCCTGTTCCCAGCAGTAATCGCTGACTGGTTTGGGACGAGATTTCATGGCAGCATTTTTGGCACGCTATCCGTAGCAGCTGGCGTTGGTGGGACGCTTGGCCCCCTATTAGCTGGTTACAGTTTCGACATTACGGCAAGCTACAATATCGCCATCATGATAGGTGCAGCAGTGCTTTTTCTAGCTCTAGCTTGCACTTTTGTAATGAGGACGCCTCATGGGAGGCCACTCTAAGAATAAGGCGCCAGCCCGCGTTTTCTCTCCTTTCACAACAATGCCATCCTTAGCGACTGAAACTGCATCCATGCTATAATCAACTCAACCATCTGAGTAGAGGAGTCATTATGGATGAATTGAAAGTCTTCAGCGGCAATGCTCATCCTGCTTTAGCTCAGGCAGTATGTGATTATTTGGGCATGCCCCTGGGTAGAGCCGAGATCTTCGAATTCAGCAATGAGAACATCTTCGTTCGCATCTTGGAGAATGTTCGTCAGCGAGACATTTTTGTTATTCAGCCCATTTGCTCCCCGGTCAACAAGAGCTTGGTTGAGTTGCTTATTATGCTCGATGCCTTTAAGCGGGCTTCCGCAGCGCGACTCACTGCCATTATGCCCTATTATGGCTATGGTCGCACGGACAAGAAAGACCAACCGCGAGTGCCTATCACCGCTCGCTTGATCGCCGACTTGATTACCACTGCTGGGGCCAATAGGGTACTTGCTATTGATCTCCATGCTCCTCAAATTCAAGGCTTTTTTAATATACCTGTTGATGAGCTGAGTGCCTTGCCTCTCCTCACCCAATACTTCGAAGATAGGGCTCTTGACGACCTGGTGGTAGTAGCTACTGATATCGGCATCTCTAAGCGAGCCCGCGACCTCGCTGCTAAACTCAATGCGCCACTGGCCATTATTGAAAAGAGGCGCCTGGGAAATAGTGATACTACTGAGACACTCAACATAATTGGCGAGGTTCAGGGGATGCGCGCCCTGACTGTTGACGATGAAATTGATACTGGTGGCTCCTTGGTTGGCGCGGTGAACACCCTTATAGAGCATGGCGCCACCGAGGTCTATGCTTGTTGCACCCATCCTGTCTTTTCAGATTCAGCTCCTGAAAGGATAGCGTCCAGCCCGGTAAAGGAGGTGGTGGTCACCGATACTGTACCTGTTGCCGCCAACGAAAAGCTGAATAAAGTCACTGTCTTGCCTACAGCTTCGCTTCTCGGCGAAGCTATCCACCGCATTCACACGGGCTTATCTGTAGGAGCAATGTTCGAGTAACAATGTTTAAGTGGCTTGGCGGGTTAATTGATTCCAATGAGAAGGAGCTAAAACGCCTTCAGCCCTTAGTCCCCCGAATAAACTCACTTGAGCCTGACTTCGAGAAGCTGAGCGATGCTGAGCTTCAAGGCAAGACAGATGAGTTCAAGGCTCGACTGAAGGACGGTGAGAGCCTGGATAAGCTCTTGCCTGAAGCCTACGCAGCGGTTAGAGAAGCAGCCAAGCGAACTATACGGCAGAGGCACTTTGATGTCCAGTTAATGGGTGGGATCGTCCTTCACCAAGGCAAAATAGCCGAAATGAAAACTGGTGAAGGAAAGACCTTAGTAGCTACCCTGCCCCTTTATCTCAATGCTCTCAACGAGCAAGGTTGCCATCTGGTTACAGTTAACGATTATTTGGCCAGGAGAGATTGCCATTGGATGGGACCCATCTATCGTGCTTTGGGGGTAACCGTTTCCTGTATCAATGCCCAACAGAACCCAAATGAGCCCGCCCCTTCGTATATTTACGACCCGAGCTATGAATCAGAGGACCAGAAGTGGCGTTTCCTCAATCCCATCACGCGCCGCCAGGCTTATGAAGCAGACGTGACCTATGGCACCAACAACGAGTTCGGTTTCGACTATCTTAGAGACAACATGGTTTTGGATCTATCTCAGTGCGTCCAGAGGTCACTTAATTACGCTATTGTTGATGAGGTTGATAATATCCTCATTGACGAGGCCCGCACTCCGCTGATCATAAGCGGTCCTGCTGAAGAAGCTACACAGAAATACTATATCTTCGCTCATCTAGTTTCTCGCCTAAAGAAAGACGAAGATTACACCATTGATGAGAGGACGCGTACTGCAAGCCTTACCGACACTGGCATCACCAACATGGAGAGGATGCTCAGGAAGGAAGGTTTGCTCAAAGCGCCTAGCCTCTATGACCCCTCTAATCATTTCCTTACTGAGTATCTGGAGAGTGCCCTTAAGGCCCATGCCTTGTTTAAGAGGGACAAAGACTACATAGTCAAGAATGATCAGGTGATTATTGTTGATGAATTCACTGGCAGGTTGATGTTTGGGCGAAGGTACTCCGAGGGGCTGCATCAGGCTATTGAAGCTAAGGAGAGAGTAAAAATCCAACGAGAAAGCGTTACCTTAGCCACCATCACTTTCCAGAACTACTTCCGCCTGTATCAAAAGCTGGCAGGCATGACTGGAACTGCCACCACTGAAGCTGAGGAGCTTCACAAGATCTATGAACTGGAGGTAGTGGTCATACCAACCAATAAACCCTTGATTCGCACTGAATACCCTGACCAGATTTACAAAGATGAGAAGGCCAAGTTTGCCGCTGCGGTCAGGGAAATCGAGCAATTGCATAACATGGGCAGGCCTGTTCTTGTAGGCACAACTTCCATCGAGAAATCAGAGAATCTGAGCGACCTTCTGACGAGAAAGGGTATTCCTCATCAGGTGTTGAATGCTAAGAATCATGAGCGCGAGGCGGGCATTATTGCCCAGGCTGGGCATCTGGGAGCGGTCACGGTGGCTACGCACATGGCTGGGCGCGGCGTGGATATCATTCTCGGTGGCAATCCTGAGGGGCGTAGCCATGAAGAATGGCTTGAGGAACATGAGAAGGTAGTCGAGCCCGGTGGACTTCATATCATCGGCACCGAGCATCATGAAGCTAGACGCATTGATAATCAGCTTCGGGGGAGGGCAGGAAGACAAGGAGACCCGGGCAGCTCTCGTTTTTATGCCTCTTTGGAGGATGAGGCCCTTCGCCGTTTCGGCGGTGAGCGCGTCAAGGGCTTTATGCAGTGGGCCGGAATGGATGAGAACACCCCTATTGAGCATAGCTTGGTTACCAAGAGTATAGCCAATGCCCAAGTGGAGACGGAGGGCTATCACTTTGATATTCGTAAACATCTTGTTGAATATGACGATGTGATTAACAAGCACCGTGAGATGATTTACGCCGAGAGGAAGAAAATCCTCAGTGGTGCCGACCTCAAGGCGAACATAATCCCTATGATTCAGGACGAAATTCAAGCCGTGGTCAACGCTCACTTTAACCATAACCTCGGCGAGCTAGACTCATCGAGTTTGCTTCAAGATCTTTCCTCCATCCTCCCACCACCACCGCAACATCTCATTGCGGGCGAAGCGAAGCAATCTCGCTCCAACGGCAAGGAAATCGCAGAAAAGCTCAGCGACTACGCCGCGGAGCTTTACAACCAACGGGAGCAGGACATAGGTGCTGATATCATGCGCCTCGTGGAACGTCAAGTAATGCTTCGCGTTGTTGATAGATTATGGATGGAGCACCTCACTGCTATGGACCGCATGCGCCGCGGCATAGCACTGCGAGCTGTCGGGCAGCAGAATCCGCTCGTGGTCTACAAGAGGGAAGGGTATGCGCTGTTTGAAGCCCTTTTGTCTGGCATCCAATATGACGTTGTCCACAGCATTTACCACATCAACGTGAGCAAGGAACCCCCGCGCAGAAAGCAAGCTGTAGTAGCAGGCAAGAGAGTTGGCCGCAACGCCCCTTGTCCTTGCGGCTCAGGTAAGAAATACAAACACTGCTGCGGGAAATAGGAAGCCTTCCTTCGCTCACAATGTCATTTCCTTCAAGCTATCCAGAAAACCCTGGAGGATAAAAGCTGCTGCCACAGCATCTACTGCAGCTTTAGCCGAAAGGCGCTGAGTCTCGGACCCCTTTCTTGCCCTAGAGCGCGGTCTATTTCTCGCACCACCAGCCCCCATCATCAATCGCTCGGCAGCTTTGGTGGACAGCCGTTCATCCCACATTCGTATATCAAGTCTAGCAAAATAAGATTGCTTCGCTTCGTCCGCAATGACATTTCGAAGTCTCTCAGTGAAAGCGGTTACCTTCTCAGCTTGTCTCCCAATGGATCCGTCCAGGGAGTAAGGCAACCCAACCACAATGCGCTCCACCTGATACTGCTGAGCAAATCTCATAACATCGGCTATGGCTGATTCCTCGTTCTTGTGATCAATGACGGATAGAGGGAAGGCGACGAGACCTTCTGCATCGCTTATTGCCACTCCAGTCCTTCTGTCCCCAATATCTAATCCCAAGCTACGCATATCAAGAATTAAGTCTCACGAGACTGCTTCGCTGTGGTTCCAATGACAGATTCAACTAAGTTCAAAGCCTCGCCAAGCTTAGATGAATCCTTGCCCCCTGCCTCGGCCATAGTTGCCTTGCCCCCCCCACCACCACCAGTGACCTTTGCCACCTGCTTGACGATTTCACCAGCATGAAATCCCTTAGCCACTAGGTCCGGAGTAACCATGGCCAAGAAGTTAGGCTTATTGTCATAAACTGTAGCTAGCACTACTACCGCGCTCTTTAGCCTATCCCGCAATATATCTCCCATTTCCCTAAGAACAGGCATGGTAAGCGGGGGCACTTCAGCGGCTAGAACGGTCACCCCATTCATTTGCTTCGTCTGCCCTAGCAAGGATTCGGCTATTTTTGCTGACAGCTCCCTTTCTAACCAGACAGACCGCTTGCGCTCTTGCTCTAGTTCATTAGCCAGAGCTCTTACTTTGTTGTGAACTTCTTCAGGCAAGCTTCCTATTTCCTTAGCCATGTTTTGCAAGGCAGAACGATTTCCCTCAATCAATGATTCAGCAAATCTTCCGGTTGAGGCTTCAATACGACGTAAGCCAGTGCCAATGCTGCTTTCACTACTTATGAGGAAAAAACCTATTTCCCCTGTTGACTTGACGTGAGTACCACCACAGAGCTCCCTGCTTATTGCCGCCTCGCCGATTTCCACCACTCGAACTGTTTCTCCGTACTTCTCCCCAAATAGAGCGATAGCCCCTTCAGCAAGAGCCTGGCCATAAGGAATATCCCTTGCTTTCACTGCTAAGTCCTGCCGAATTCTTTCATTAACCCATTTCTGAATTGCAGCAAGTTGCTCTTCGGTTATGGCTGCCAAATGAGAGAAATCAAATCTGAACCTTTGTGGCTCCACCAGTGAGCCTCTTTGATAAACATGGGTGCCCAAGACCCCCCTCAAAGCAGCTTGGAGAAGATGGGTAGCAGTGTGGTTGCGAGCGATATCGAGGCGGCAGGCAACGTCAACCTTGGCCTCTACCTCATCACCAATAGCTATGCCGCCTTCGATGACCTTACCCTGATGAAACATCACCTGCGAAGGGCTCCTAACCGTATTTACAATAGTCACTTTCCCCTTTCGGCTGCTTATTTCACCGGTATCACCTACCTGCCCTCCCATCTCACCATAGAAAGGTGTTTTGTCGAGTATTATGTCAACCTCATCCCCCTGAGAAGCAGTCAGCATTGATGCACCAGCAACCTTTAGGTCGAGTACTTGAGATTGCGAAACAACCGCCTCATAGCCGATGAAATTGGTTGGTCCATATCTCCGCTCAACTCTAAGCTCAACTCTAGCTTCACTATGCCCAGTGGCCCTGCCCGAGAAAGTAACAAACCTCTGCCCCGCTCTGGCTCTTTCTCGCTGTTTTTCCATCTCAGCTTGGAAACCCTCTAAATCAAGGGATAAGCCCCTCTCTCTAGCAATTTCGGCCGTTAGTTCTGTAGGGAAGCCATAAGTGTCGTAGAGCGTGAACACCTCTTCCCCTGACAGCCGTTCTCTTCCCTGAGCTAAAGCATCATCAATAAGATTTTCAACCAAGCCGAGCCCGATATCTAAGACAGCAATAAATCTATCCTCTTCTGCCTCAATCACCTCCTTAATCAAAGCTCGATTATCCATCAGTTCAGGGTACACATGACTCATTCTATCAACAACAACTTCTGCAATTTCACTGAGGAAGGGCTGATCCAAACCCAGTCTTCTGGCAAAGAGAGAGGCGCGACGCAATACCCGCCTCAGTACGTAGCCTCTTCCTTCATTGGAGGGCAAAACACTATCAGCAATAAGGAAAGTGGTAGCGCGACCATGCTCAGCAACTATCCTAGTAGCTCTGTCGACATTCTCATCTTCTCCATAGCTTTTCCTGCTCAAGTGGCAAACTCGCTCCGTCAGCGGTACGAAGATGTCTGTTCCATAAACCGAGGCTTTGTCTTGCGTAGCTGCCACAGTTCTTTCTAGGCCCATACCAGTATCAATATTCGGCTTGGGTAAAGTACTGCGTTCTCCACTACGGTCTTGGTCATACTGTGTGAATACCAGATTCCATATCTCAGAAAAGCGACCACAGTCACAGTTGGGTTTGCATTCGGGTCTGCCACAGCCAAATTCCTCTCCAAAGTCATAATGGATTTCACTGCATGGCCCACAAGGTCCTGAATCACCGGCGGGACCCCAGAAATTGTCCTCTTCGCCAAATCGCAATATCCTCTCTGAACGAACTCCAGTCTGCTGCCAATAGGCGAAAGCCTCATCATCGTCAAGGTAGATAGTTACCCATAGCCGCTCCTCGGCCAACTTTAAACGCTGAGTGACAAACTCCCATGCCCAGGAAATGGCTTCCTTCTTAAAATAGTCAGCCACACTGAAGTTCCCCAGCATTTCGAAGAATGTGAGATGCTTGTTATCACCTACCAAGTCTATATCGGTGGTGCGAAAGCATTTCTGACAAGAAGCTAACCGTGGGCTGGGGGGAACTTCCAGTCCCAGGAAGTAGGGCTTCATCTGCACCATCCCAGCACTAGTCAATAGCAAAGTGGGGTCGCCATGTGGAATTAGAGAGGAACTAGGGATTGTCTTGTGTCCTCTCTCTTCAAAGAACTCCAGAAAAGCCCGCCTAATTTCGTCGCTGGTCACGTGCTACCTTGAGGGGATTTTAGAGGATGACAGCTCAGGTGTCAATTCTGCAGATTTCGATTGAAGATAAATGGCAAAGTCACAGGACTTCTCCCCACCAGAGAAGATGCGCGCAAGATGGCCCGTTCTGGCACCCGGCGTGTCAGTCGATTCTCTGCAGGCCTTTGATAGTGCTCTCAAGATTAAGGGACTTGCTGATATCATAATCCCCAACCATGACCTCGAGACTGCCCAGAGGAAAGAAATACCTTGAGAAGCCGAGCCGGCAATCAGAGTGATCTTCCAGCAGACTGGAAGACGTACATGGCAGCACCTAGTACTCCAGCATTATCCCCTAATTGACTGGGAACGATCCTTAGCGACCGAGCTGGTAATTGAAATGCTCTTTCTCTCACGACGCGCCTGGCTGGCTCCAGAAGCATATCTCCCAAGCGAGACATGCCCCCACCAACGATAATCAGGTCAGGATTAAATATGTTCGCCAAATTAGCCAGGCCTATTCCTAAGTAATCGGCTGCTTTCTCAATAATGTCGCAGGCCAGGACATCCCCCTCTTTAGCTGCTGCGCCCACCATGCTAGCATCGATATCTTCGAGCCTGTCTCCGACAAGTTCAGTCATGCGGCTTTTCTCGCCTCGACTGATTCGCCTCACTGCCTCCCTGGCTACAGCAGTCCCTGAAGCGAAAGCTTCCAAACACCCTACATTGCCGCAGTTACATCTTGGGCCGTTTACATCTACAACCATATGCCCTACTTCACCGGCGCAGCCATCAGCTCCAAGATAGAGCTTGCCGTTCAGAATAATGCCACCCCCGATGCCTGTGCTCACCGTAACATAAATCAGATTGCTTACCCCTACCCCAGCCCCAAGGAGATATTCTCCCAAAGCAGCGGCGCTGGCATCGTTTATTATGTAGGCCTCAACGCTCAATCTTTCAGCTACAATGTCCCCCAATGGCACATTGTGCCAGCCCAGGAGATTGGGAGAAAGCGTTACTACCCCCCTCCCCGCATCTAAAACTCCAGCAGTAGCTACGCCCAAACCACTTAGCTGCAAAGATTTCATCTTCGCTTTACCTAGAGCATGGTTGACAGCAGTTAGTAATCTGTCTATCACCGCCTCAAGTCCTTCATCAGCCAAGGTCAGATAATTCTCCTGAGATATTATCTCACCGGCCTCTGAAATCAAAGCGGCCAAGATCTTGGTGCCACCTATGTCTACAGCTAGGGCTACCCGCTTCCCATCTTCAAGCATATCTCAACTCGCCGCGACGCATTCTAGTGCAAATCCTTCAACTTGTCGAACCTCAATCCCAACTGACTTCGCTCTCCTGGCGCGCCACATGAGTCCTTTGAAAGACCACATCTCTATTGGATATGCTTGGATTGCTCGTTCCGTAACAAAAACCGGTAAGGAGGTGTAGAAATGGGACTGAGAAAACCCGAGCAATATGTGGAGAACCTGAAGAAGCAAAGGAGGGAAATTTACGCTTTTGGTGAAAAAGTTGAGGGGGCCTGGACAGAACACCCTGTCATCAACGCCTGTGATCAACGCTAGTAGGCTAGTATTCGAGTTTGCCCAGATGGATGAATACCAGGACCTCATGACAAAAGAGTCCCCCCTAGTGGGGGAGAGGATAAGCAGATTTGGCCAGCTTCACAAAGCACCGACGATGTGCTGAAGAGGATGTCGGCTAATCGTGACCTTTCAACTGAGGCATGGGGCCTGCCACGCTGCTAGGTGTGCTGGAAGGCATGGCATAAATGCGCTTTGTGCTGCAACTTACGACGTGGATAAGAAATTGGGCACCAACTATCACGATAGATTTAAGAGATGGGCCGCGGATATCCAGAGGGGAGACTTAACTGTAAGTCTAGCTTCGGCTGATGTCACAGGAGATAGGACCAAGGGTCCGTCAAAGCAAGCCTCAAGTCCCTTCAATCTTTTCACCTCTTGCTTCAATTCAGGTATATCCTGACAGGCGTCGGAGGCATTGGATAGGGAGATTGGTGGACATAGGGTCAGCTTCTTAAGGTCTTTCTCCACCAATTCAGGAAGACTGCCATAGACTAGACCATCCTAAGAGTAGTTGGAGTAGATGGCTTCCCTGGCGTAGCAAAAGATACAACCGTGCAGGCATTGGTTTGTTCCAGGCGGCGTGACATTGATAATCCAGCAGTGGAAGCACCTCCTGTCTGGGCTGGAACAAGGGAAATCATGCAAAGTGGAGCTTTTCTCGGCGATCAACCTTGTTGACACAACCGTATTCTATCATTCGTTTGATTTTCCTGAAGAAAACAGCATAATCCCTGAACTTTTGCCTTGAAAATAGCGTTATATCATGAAAGGAGGAAGGAGAGATGAACAGAAAAAGGTTGACTCTACTGGTAAGCACTGTTTGTGCCGTGGCCCTGCTGGCAATAACAGTGGTGCCAGCGGTTGCAGCCCCACCCAAAGCTCCCCGAGCTGTGTTTGCTGCCACGCTACAGCAGTTAACCGAGGAAGGAGTGATAAACTCTGAGCAAGCTGAGGTGATTATCCAGAGATGTGAACCGAGATTTGGCGTGATGCGGGTGATGAAGCGTCCCTATCAGCAAAGAGTCAAGGAGCTGGCGCTTTGTCAGTCAAGGCCTATTCTAATGAGAATCAGCCAACTGCTTCGCATGGAGGCCGATGAGCTAGTTCCCCAGCTAAGAGAGGGCAAGACGGTAGCAGAAATTGCTGAGGAGCAAGGAATACCCGCCAGTGTGGTGGTGGAGGAGCTGCTGATACCTGTAGAGCAACGCTTGGATAGAGCTGTTGCCGATGGTAGGCTCAGTCAGGAGCAGGCGAGGGAAAAGCTCAGCAGCTCGGAAGTCACGATAAGCAAGATGGTGCACGAAGCCGCCCTTGGGGATATAGTCAAGCATGAAGTCAAGAAAATCGTACAGAAGGACAAAAGAGCAAGGCAAACCAAGTTGTTGCTGCATCAGGTATGCCAGATTGTGAATTTGGATCACATGGGGATGTTAGCGGAACTGAAAGAGGGCAACAAAATAGCCGACATTGCCGAAGAGCAGGGCATCAGCCAGAATGAGCTACTGGAGGAGTTAACGCAGCTTGCTCAGGATAGGCTAGCTACGGCGGTGAGCAAGGGTAAGCTGGATGCGCAGAAAGCAGAGGAAATTATGCAAAACATCCGCGATAGGCTCGCCCAGTTTGTAGAGAATTTTCCTCCCAAGGAATAATCGTCACCGGCAAGAGACCCCCTTTTATCACTTCGTCCATTTTGGGAGGTGGTTGGAGAGAGGAAGTCATCGTGATTTCCCACACTCATCCTACCACCTCCCCCAAAATGGGAGAGACACAATAACAAGCAACTCGGCGAACCGCGATTGGATCTAATACAGCAGTGGTAAAGCGGTGATTCTAGCGCCTTTGAGGCACTCCTTAACCATTGCGAAGATATGGCGTTTGTAACCGCCTTGCTCATGAGACAATCGCCCAGATTCTGGACATACTTATTGGAACGGCCAAATCCGAGCGTAATACTGCTATCAGAACCTTGCTCAGGCCTGCTAGACGCGGAGGAAAGGAGGTGACAGCGTGCTCAAGTGCAGACATGCAAGCAAGCTACTGCTATCCTATCTAGATACCGAGCTTGGCAAGGGATGTGGAAAAGCCCCATCAAAGCTCGTTTTAGATAGCATCCTATGGGCTGGTGGCAAAGATAGAACTGAGTTACAACTATTGGAAGTTTATCCAGACCTCAGGCACACCAAGAGGTGGCAGAAACTATATTTAAGCCGAACCTCAATAGAGCGGACATTTTCAAAGCTAAAGAAGGATGGGGCTGGGAAACCAGTTAACCACTGAGTAAGCGGCTTACCGAAAATACCTTAACTTGTTCATTAAGCATTTGGATTGTCCGTGTCAAAGTGCTAGCGAGAAAACCATCTAGCTTTGTTCTTGACGCTTCTAATAAGATTTCCAAAAACTTGGAATTTCTGAGGATGGGGAAGGCACGTTTGAGCCCACGTTCAACAAGCGCCGCTTAGTCTGTACCTCAGGACTTTCAACCTTCTTGCTATTACGGACGCTACCCTCTTCATCACAAGATAACCAATGTGGTTATTCTTGTCAAAAATGTCCCTCAATACTTCACCTTGGACTACCAAAGCTCTAGTGTCTTCAGCTGCCCATGCAGCTGCAGTAAAGGTATAAGGTTCCGTAACTGCGGACCACCCAAAAATCTCACGGGGCTCTATGTAGTCTACCTCACGGTTACCCATTTTGATTACGACTTTTCCTTCGATAACCATGTAGAGATTTGTAGCCAGAGCCTTTTCTTCAAAAAACCTCGAGCCTTTTTGGTATGTTACCTCTTT
>Ga0114919_10003346_pt1 | contig 12952 bp, 13 predicted proteins | sample BlataG_FD_88682 | JGI IMG/M metagenome (GOLD analysis project Ga0114919, IMG submission 88682) | Deep subsurface microbial communities from Black Sea to uncover new lineages of life (NeLLi) - Black_00105 metaG | ecosystem: Environmental > Aquatic > Marine > Oceanic > Sediment | place: Atlantic... | reverse complement strand
GACAAACCTTTGGAGAACAACCATAAGGATTCTCATTGCCATCAAGTTTCACTATCCTTTCCAAGGGCAATTGAGTTCGCTGGCTCAAAACTTCTACCGGCTCGATAGGAGTGTAACCTTCCACGGTTGCCAGTTCAGGCCTTATCAGCTTTTTTATGTCCATTTATCCTTCGGCATTGTCTAGCTTCACTCGCAGCGCCATTGCTTGAGCGTGGGCATCCAATCCTTCAGCCCTGGCCATCGTTATCGCTGCTCCACTCAGTTCTTCCATGATAGATTTGTCCAAAGCGACGACGTTGCTAACCTTCAGGAAATCCTCAACGCCCAAAGGGGAACTGAAGCGAGCACTGCCCCCTGTGGGCAATACGTGGCTGGGCCCAGCAACGTAGTCGCCTAAGACCACCGCCGAATCCTCGCCCACAAAAATGCAGCCCGCGTTCTGAACTCTGGAGACCAGCGAAGAGGCATCAGCCACCATAAGGGCAAGATGCTCTGGAGCATAGACATTGACTAAGTCAATAGCCTCCCCAATATTGTCAACCACCACGATCATTCCTCTACTGATGACCTGGGCAACAATGGAACCCCGCCGCAATCGCTTCAATTGCCTCTCAATCTCCCCATCCACCCGCTCAGCCAGCTCTGATGAGGTAGTGACCAAGATTGCTGCAGCCATGGAATCGTGTTCAGCCTGAGCCAGAAGGTCAGCAGCACAGAGGGATGGATCGGCCTCCTCATCAGCCACAATTACTATCTCGCTTGGCCCTTCAAGACCATCAATATCCACAACACCGTAGACCATTTTCTTGGCCAAGGTCACAAAGATGTTCCCAGGGCCACAAATCTTATCTACTCTTGGTATCGACTCTGTGCCAAAAGCTAGAGCGGCGATGGCTTGAGCACCACCAACCTTGAAAATATGGTTAACTTGGGCTATGTCGCCGGCTACCAAAGTAGGTGCGGGAATATCACCATTTTTGTTAGGTGGCGAAACCATGATGATTTCATTCACGCCTGCCACTCTGGCCGGTATAGCTGTCATCAGCACTGTGGACGGATAGGCAGCAGTGCCACCGGGGATGTATAAGCCTACCTTGTCCAACGGTTGAATCTGCCTTCCCAAGTATTTGTCAACGAAAGCGATGCCCCGCTTCGGCTCCACAGCAAGATGGAAGGCACGTGTCCTCTTAGCAGCTAATTTGAGCGCTGAAATTAGCTCAGTATCCACTGCGTCGTAGGCTGCTGAAATATCCTCTCTCCTAACCTCCAAGGAGTCAAGCTCGACACCATCCAGTTCCTTTGTATAATGGAAAAGGGCTTTATCGCCTTTGTCCCCAACCTCATTAATGATCCGCTCCACCACAGCTTGGGGAGAAAGCTCCTCGCCAAAAACCCGCTTTATCTCCCTCTTCAATTGTGGCGAGACGTCAAAAGTCTGAAAAGACGCTTTCCTGGTCAGCAACTGCTTTGCTTTGCTAAAGCCTTCGACCCTTATCATGATAGACCTCCCCGGAACATTCGAGTAAGAGAATCGATTTCCCCCCTTTTGTTAGGGGCACCGAGACTTCCTTTGTTCCCGATTAGGCAGGCTACGGATTCGCAAAGTGTATCGATGATCTTCAAGTCATGCTGTGCCAAAGTCTTGCCCGTTTGAATATTGTCAATGAGCAAATCAGCATCTTCAGGCAAGAAAGCTTCGCTTGCCCCCCAAGTTGGAATTAGTTTATACAAAGAGATGTGATTATCTCGCAGATACTTGTCAGCAATATTTACATACTCCGAGGCCACTCTTAAAGGAGTAAGCTGGCCACTTTGAACAAGCAGCCTTAATTCATCAATGTTAGTTACGGGCATATCTCGACTCACGGCCGCTACAATCCTGACCATACCAAAACCAAGGTCCAACAGATTCGTCACCGGACTTGAGGGGAAACGATAGAGATGGTCAAACAACCAATCATTGCCAGTTATGGCCAAGTCAAAATTGCCATTGGCTACCTGGCCAGGCATGTCCTGGGGCCTGATTACTTTGATATCAAGCCAGTCCAAATCGGCACTCGGGCGACGGATTAGTTCCTCCCCCGAATATCCCCGAAAAGCAAGCCCCGCTTGCTTCAAGAATTGTGAAGTTGGCAATTGTTGATGGCCATCTGGCAAAGCCAGCTTGACTGCTTTGTTCCGCAGTCGGCGACGGAGACCACGGATGTATCTCCTGCTACTTGGCTCGCTATGCATCGAGACTTGCCTTCCAGAAGCAAACCTAGGGCTCAAGCAGTTCAATATTTGACTTAAATCTTTGTCCTTCAGACTTCCGCGATTAGCAATTAGAAAAGCACTTACCGGAATCAACTCCCTTAAGGGAACTAAGCCTTTGGCCTCCACCTCGTTTTCATCGCTTGCCCACAGCACAGCTAAGTCGGCATCTTCCGGAGGATAAACCTCAGCGGCGCCCCACACAGGAAAAACCTTGAAGGCTTTCAATCTCAGGCTTAATCCCAAATCCTGAGACAGGTTGGGATACTCGCTCACTATCCGCCAAGTATTTTGCTTCATAGCTAGTTCAGTGACGTTAGATATCCCTGCTTGATAATCGGTTGCTAAATATATGCCGCCCTCACCATAACCTAATCCTGATATTTTTGCTAAAGCGCTCGCGGGGTATCTGGCCACAAGCTCCTCAATCCAATCCAACCCGCAGATGCCCAAGTCGTAATTGCCTATAGCTACTTGTATCGGGATATCCTTCTCTTGAAATATCTTGGCCGAGAGGTAAGGAAACCTTTCCGAGGTTAAGCGGTATTGCCTTGTTCTGTCATCATAGCGCTCAAAACCTAGAGACGCCTCACTGAGCAAATCGGCTGTGGATGATAGGAGCCTTCCTTTAGGCAGGGCAAATCTTACATAGCTTGATTCGTACTTCACTGAAATCGAGGCTTTTATCCTCTCAAGGTATTAAGAACTTCTTCTAGAGAAGCTACATCTCGCTGTTCCTTTTGCTTTTGGTCCACAACCGCAAACGCCGACGGCTGCTCGCCAGAAACTGAGACGATCCAACGATAGCCAGATGTTTCTCGACCAACAAAGTCAAGCTCTGCTACGTGTCCCGCATTGCGAAGCGACTGAGCTAGATCGAAACATGTTTTTGCCACTTCCGGGCTTGGTCCCTCACTTCTAACCAGAACCCCAGACTCACCCCCTTCCTTGCTTTGCAATGGAAGCAATTTCATCATGGGGTCAAGATAAAGAGCAAAGCCACAGGCAGGAAGGTCCTTGCCACCCATAAGTGGGATGAGGTCATTGTACCTTCCTCCACCACCTATCCTCTCTCCACCACCCAATAGCTGAAAGCAAACCCCTGTGTAATACTCGAAATCTCTTGTTGCCGCAAGATCAATTTCATAATCACAACTCAGGTTATCCAGCAACGCAGCAATGTTTATGAAGTCTTCCAAAGCAGACCTGAGATCCGATGAAGCTTGTGATGACAGAGCTTTCATATTCTGCAAGAAGCCGCTTGACTTCCCCTTCAAGTTCAGAAGCAAAGATAGAAACCTATCCAGTTCAGAGTTGCCTGATTCTGTCTCAGTTAACGCCTGCCAATCTCCGCCTAAAACACGGCTTATTACCTTGGCTTCTTCGCCCGGGCTTAGCTTGAGCTCTTTGATCAACGCCTTAACCAAGCCAGCATGAGATAACTGCAGCTTAACCTCACCAAGGCCAAGCTTATGCACAACCTCTTCAGCCAACAGAATTATCTCCGCATCTGCAGTCGCTTCAGCACCACCCAGAAACTCGGCACCACACTGCCACCTTTCTCTATTCTGCCTACCTGTTTCCTCAAAGGCAAAAATATTCGTTACGTAGAAAAGCCTGGCTGTTTCCTGTTCGCTTCGATTATCGATATAGAGCCTAGCTACAGGAATGGTGCCATCTGGGCGCAAGACAACCCTTTCCCCACTCCAACCATCCCAATCAAGGAACGAATAGACTTTGCCCAACATGCTTGGGGTAAGCGTTCCTGTAGCGGTAAATAGGTGAAGGTACTCCAACGTTGGTGTCCTTACCTCTTGATATCCCCATTTAAGGCAGCACCGTCGAAACACATCTTCGATATGGCGAAAACGCAACATATCGTCAGGAAGCAGGTCTCGCATGCCCTTACACTTCTGTTCTTCCATCTTTAGAGCCCATTCTACACCAAGCTACCTCTAGCTTCAACGATGAATTTGAACTTGCTCGACAATGCATCTGTCATTCCGAATCAACGCTCCGAGTGAAACAAAGAGACGGCGAGAAATCCTTCCTCCCATCTGGCTCAGGCCGAGTGTCACATGCCATCGCAATTTGCCGCTTTTAGTTGCTTAGTTTATAATCAGCTTGAGGTCAAGGATAGATGTTTAGGACTCTGCTCAGGATTTTCTTCCTCGCTTTTATCGTGCTCCCCATAATAGGGCTTCTGGGGAATAGTCTGGCTAGTGCCTCAAGTCCAACGATCCACGTACTTCATGTAGAAGGTGCCATTGTGCCTGTGCTGGCCGACTACATCGACAGGGGCATAACCCAGGCTGAAAAGGAAGGCAGTGTTGCTTGCATCATCGAGCTGAATACCCCCGGAGGGCTTCTAGATTCGACTGAGCGGATAGTGCAAAGGATTATGAACGCCGATGTGCCTATCGTAGTTTACGTTTCTCCCAAAGGCGCCTGGGCTGCCTCAGCGGGGACCTTTATCACTCTATCCGCAAATATAGCCGCCATGACGCCGGGCACTACTATCGGGGCCGCCCACCCGGTAGCTGCTGGGGGACAAGAAATACCAGAAGACCAGATGAAAAAGATAGTCGAGTTCTCAGCCAAGTGGCTGGAGACTATTGCTGCGGACCGTGGTCGCAATGTAGAAGAAGCCAGGCTGGCAGTAACAGAAAGCAAATCCTTCAGGGATGATGAGGCACTGGAGTATAACCTCATTGACCTGCGAGCTGATGACTTGGAAAGCCTCATTTCCCAAATCAACGGCTGGAAAGTGACTCTGGCTAATGGCGAGGAGGTTATCATAGATACCACGGGATACGAGACAACTAGAAATGAAATGAATGCCATTGAGAAGTTCTTGCAGACTATCAGCGACCCCAATATTGCCTACATCTTGCTTAGCCTGGCCACTATAGGGCTAATCACAGAGATTTCCAGCCCGGGCCTAATTTTCCCCGGTGTATTTGGTGGTATTAGCCTGATTCTCGCTTTTTATTCTCTGGACGTGCTCAATGCGTACTGGGGAGGCGTGGCACTTATCGTACTTGCTATTGGGCTTTTTGTAGCAGAGTTCTTCACCTCTAGTTTTGGGTTATTCAGTGCTGGAGGAGCAGCCGCGCTAGTCTTTGGTTCCCTAATCTTGTTTACTCATAGCCCGGGAGTCGAGGTGAATCGCGGACTAATTGCTGGGGTCACGGTTGCACTTGTCGCCTTCGCCGTCTTTGTCGTCGGCGCTATCGTTCGGGGCCAGAGAAGACGTAAGGCCACCGGTGCCGAAGGAATGATTGGGACAACAGCCATAGCCAAAACACCACTGGACCCCACAGGCACAGTTCTAGCTCAGGGCGAGCTATGGACGGCCATAGCCAAAAACGATACAATAGCGCCAGGTGAGGAAGTGACAATAACTAGAGTAGAGGATTTGAAATTATGGGTGACAAAAAGATCAAAAAAATAGGAAGACAGCAATTATGGAAATAACGCCCCTCATCATCACAGTTATAGTATGCGTCGTGGCCTTTATCGCTTTCGTCATCTACGCCGTCGTCAAAGATCAGAAGCGAAAGCTTGCTACCGGCACAGAGGAAATGATAGGAAAGGAAGCTGTGGCGCAAACAGCTCTTAACCCCAAAGGCACCGTTTTGGCCGAAGGGGAGCTATGGACAGCCATCGCCAAAGGTAATAGAATAGAACCAGGAGAGGAGGTGATAATAACCAAAGTAGAAGGATTGAAATTGTGGGTAACCCAGAAATCTGAAGCAAAGGAGGGGGAATGAGCTGGATCCTTTATTTCATCATAGCAATAGTGGTAATAATTCTTCTTTCGGCGGCCTTAAAAATCGTTCAGGAGTATGAAAGAGGAGGGGTTTTCCGCCTGGGTAGATTCGTTGGCCTCAGAGGTCCAGGCCTCGTCGTCATCATCCCTTTCATCGAGCGTATCAGGAAGGTTGACCTTCGTGTAATCACCATGGACGTACCACAGCAAGAATGCATGACTGTGGATAATGTTACCGTTACGGTTGACGCCGTGATTTACTTCCGGGTAGTTGATGCTGCAGATGCGATTCTTAAGGTGCTCGATTACATCAAAGCAACCTCGCTGCTTGCCGCCACTACACTAAGAAATGTTGTAGGGCAATCTGAATTGGACGAGCTACTGGCCCACCGGGATAGGCTTAACGAAAAGATACAAGTAGTAGTTGATGAAGGCAGCAACCCCTGGGGGATAAAGGTAAGCATGGTAGAGGTTAAGGATGTGGAATTGCCCGAGACAATGAAGCGATCCATGGCAGCCCAGGCTGAAGCTGAGAGGGACAGGCGAGCCAAGGTTGTTCATGCCGAAGGTGAATTCCAAGCAGCGCAGAAATTGGCTCAAGCCGCCGAGATTATCTCCACTCAGCCCGCAGCTTTACAGCTTCGCTATCTTCAAACGGTGAGCAATATCGCTACAGAGCGAACCAACACCATAATATTTCCCTTGCCCTTGGAATTGTTCCGTGCCTTTGCGGGCATAAGCAGTCCACAACCCAACGCACCAGAAACTAAAAAGTAACCTATCTTCCATAGAATGGCAACTTCTCGGTACAAGGCGATTAGGCATTGCAGGCAGGTTACATCGTAATGGCAATGCCTGCTCGCTTTTGCAGCAAGTGCCCGCCCGTAGTGCTGCGGAGGCGGCCCAGGGGAAAGTTGTTCTCCCCAGTGAACCCAGTATAGTTCATTCCCGTCACTACAGCATGATTGGAAACGGCCAAGCGTTAGACATAGCTCATGCTGGTGAGTTGCTTTCTTCAGGAATACAAACATGAGGGGCTGTCCCTGAATACCCTGCGTGGTCAGAGGAAGCTTCTGCCTCCCTACGCAAATTAGTCAAGAGCGTCCAAGCACTGGTAATTGTGAAGGCAAGAAATATATGCTAGAATGCTCCGTTTAGATTTGGGAAGCTATCAGTGGGTGACAGCAATCATGGCAAGCCAAGCAAGACTGATGCGAAACCGCTGAGTATTGGTTCAGACGAGACGACCGCTGTATTGCGTGAAGCTGCCGCGACACCACACGAATACTTAACTTTTTAAGGGAGGCGAGTATGGCGAGCAAGAACAAACAAGAATGGCGCGACACTACCTTAGCTGCGACATTGAAGCGTGCTCCAGAACGAAAGGACAAATTTGATACCATGTCGGGGGTAGAAGTCGACACACTCTATGCACCAGAAGACTTGGCGGATTTCGACTATGCTAGAGACTTGGCTTATCCCGGCGAATATCCCTTTACTCGAGGCGTCCAGCCTAGTATGTACCGGGGCAGGGTGTGGACTATGCGGGAGTACAGCGGCTTTGGCACTGCCGAAGATACTAACCAGCGGTATCACTACCTTCTAGAGCAAGGACTAACAGCTTTGAGCGTTGCATTCCACTTGCCCACACAGATTGGATACGATTCAGATCATCCCCTAGCCAGAGGTGAGATAGGCAAAGTTGGTGTAGCCATAGACACTCTCAAAGACATGGAAATCCTCTTTGAGGGTATTCCTCTGGACAAGGTAAGCACGTCGATGACCATAAACTCAACTTGTGCCCCTATTCTTGCCATGTACATAGCTGTAGGCAAGAAACAGGGGGTTGCCCCGGCTGACCTCAATGGCACCGTTCAGAATGACATCCTCAAGGAGTACATCGCCCGAGGTACTTATATCTTCCCGCCTCGCCCCTCTATAAGGTTGACCACGGATATAATCTCCTACTGCCGCAAAGAGGTTCCTCGGTGGAACAGCATCAGTGTCAGCGGATATCATATACGAGAGGCAGGTTCTACTGCCGCTCAAGAGATTGCCTTTACGCTGGCTAACGGCATAGCGTATGTGCAAGCACTCATTGATGTTGGGCTGGAGGTAGATTATTTCGCCCCAAGAATCTCCTTCTTCCAAACCAGCCACCTTAACTTCTTTGAGGAAGTAGCCAAATTTAGAGCGTTACGTCGCCTCTGGGCAAAGATAATGAGAGAAAGATTCCAAGCCAAAGACCCACGCTCCTGGATGTTTCGCTTCCATACTCAAACTGCCGGTGTTAGTCTTACGTCTCAACAGCCCTTGAACAATATCGTTAGAACCGCCTGGGAAGCTCTAGCAGCAACCTTGGCAGGCACTCAATCATTGCATACCAACTCCTTCGATGAAGCTTATGCCACGCCTTCTGAAGAAGCAGTGACGACTGCTGTACGCACTCAGCAGCTTTTGGCTTACGAAAGTGGCATTACCGATGTTGTTGATCCCCTGGGCGGGTCTTACTATGTAGAATCCCTTACCAACAGACTGGAAACGGAAGCCACCCAGTACATCGCCAAGATCGATAGCTTGGGAGGCGCCATAGCGGCTATTGAGCAAGGCTACCAGCAAAAAGAAATTCAGGACGCCTCTTATCGCTACGTGAAGGAAACCGAGGAAGGTAAACGCATCGTCGTGGGCGTAAACGAGTTTGTTTCCACCTTCCCTAAGATAACGGGTTTGTTGCGAGTCAATCCACAAGTGGAGACAAGACAAAAGGAAAGAACAGCCCAAGTAAAGAAGGAGAGAGACAATGGCAAGGTGGAGCAAACGCTTAGACACTTGGAAGACGTAGCACGGGGCACAGACAACACCATGCCCGCTTTCCTTGAGTGCGTTGAAGCGTACGCTACCTTAGGCGAAATGTGCGACGTCCTGCGCAAGGTTTTTGGCACCCAGAAGGAATTCCTTGCCTTTTGAAAACGTGAAACCATGTAAGGAGCTAGAGAATGGATTTCTCCTTTAATGAGGAACAGAAGATGTTTCAAGCGATGGCGCGTGACTTCGCCAAGCGAGAAATTGAGCCTCTAGCGGCTCAATGGGACGAGGACGAAAAATTCCCCTACGAAGTCATAAAGAAGATGGCCGACGTTGGATTATGTGCCGTAGGATTGCCTGAGGAATATGGAGGGAGCGGAGACGAGCTATCCTTTGTCATACTCTCCGAGGAAATCGCACATGCCTCTGCTGGCTTAGCTGTCATAGTCTTCTGCAACGCCGGGCTAGCTGCCTACCCAATCACACTGCACGGCACCGAGGATCAGAAGGGAAGGTTCATTCCACGCACAGTCGAGGGAGCGATATCCGCCTTTGCTTTGACTGAAGCAACAGCAGGCAGCGACCCTGCAGCCATACAAACAACGTACGTGCAAAAAGACGAAGGCTATGTTCTTAGTGGCACCAAAACCTTCATAACCAACGGGGCTGAAGCCGATTGGGTTGTCACCTTCGCCACCAAGGATAGAGCTCTGGGATATCGCGGCATTAGCGCCTTTATTGTGGAAAAGGGCACGCCAGGTTTTTCTGTAGGCAAGTTAGAGAGAAAGACGGGAATACATCCTTCCTCCACAGCGGAACTGATCTTCGACAACTGCAACGTGCCCAAGGAGAACCTGATAGGCGAGGAGGGAAGAGGATTCAGAATATCCCTGGAAGCCATAGACGCCAGCAGAGTCACCGTGGGGGCTCAGGCGCTGGGCATTGCTCAGGCAGCCCTCGATGCCGCCGTTGACTACGCCAAGCAAAGGGAACAGTTTGGGCAAGTCATCGCTAGATTCCAGGCCATTCAGTGGATGATTGCCGATATGGCAACGGAAATTGATGCAGCCCGACTGCTAACCTATAGGGCAGCCTGGCTGATGACCAGACAAGAACCCCATCTCAAAGAGGCAGCTATGGCGAAGCTCTACGCCAGCGAAGTGGCTCACAGGGTTTGTCACAAAGCCGTTCAGATTTTCGGTGGCTACGGCTACACCAGAGATTTTGCCGTTGAGCGCTACGCCCGGGATCAAAGAATAACCGAACTCTACGAAGGAACCTCGGAAATGCAGCGATGGACCATTGCGCGCCAAGTATTAGGCATCAAATAAAGGAGGTGAAATGGCCAACAGAATTGCACATATCGCGATTTTAGTCAGCAATTTGGATGAAGCAGTTAAACTGTATGAGGACTTATTTGGTACCAAACTGGACATGAGTAAGACTGTCTCTGAACAAGGAGTGAAGGCAGCTATCCTTTCCCTAGCCGATGGGGCTAAACTCGAACTGCTGGAGCCCCTCCCTGGCAGCAACATGGCTAGAATGCTGGAGAAAAGGGGCGAGGGCCTGCATCACATCGCATTCGAAGTTGACAATGTCGATAAAGAGCTTGACCGCCTGTCTGAAAAAGGCGTGGAATTGATTGATAAGAAATCGCGTCCCGGTGTAGAGGGAATGGTTGCTTTCATTCACCCTAAATCCATTAGGGGAGTGCTCACTGAGCTCTGTCAAGAAGATTAAGGAGGAAACTAGGCGATGGCAAGAGACAGAATCCGTGTTCTAGTGGCTAAACCAGGTCTGGATGGGCATGACCGTGGTGCTAAGGTGGTGGCCAGGGCCCTTAGGGACGCTGGCATGGAGGTAATCTATACCGGAATCCGCCAGACTCCTGAGATGATCGTTCAGTCGGCGGTTCAAGAAGATGTCGACGTCGTTGGCCTGAGCGTACTATCGGGAGCCCACATGGAGCTCTTTCCCCTAATCATAGATGGGCTTAAACAGAAAGGAAAGGGAGACACATTGGTTATCGCCGGCGGCATAATACCTGATGACGATATTCCAATTTTGAAACAAATGGGCGTAAAGGCTGCTTTTGGCCCCGGCACCCCCACCCACGATATTGTGGCTTTTATCAAGGAAAAATCAGGTGCTGAGTAACATCCGAAGATAAGTCAACTTTTGGCGATCCCCACAAGCTCAGTCAGGTTCTGGAGTCCCTGCTCCATCATGAAATGCTCTATCCCCTCCAGTATCTCGAGCGCAGCACGGGGATTCGCCAAGGTGGCGGTACCAACTTGTACTGCGCTAGCACCGACTACGACGAACTCCAGGGCATCACTACCGCAAGAAATGCCACCGCAACCTATCACCGGAATCTGCACTGCCTTAGCAACATCGTACACCATACGAAGAGCTATAGGCTTGATGGCTGGACCAGAAAGCCCGCCGCTAATAGCCCTGAAATAGTTTCTGTCCTCATTGATATCAATTGCCAGCCCCTTAACGGTATTGATCAGACATACGGCATCAGCCCCGGCTCCCTCCACCACCAAAGCGATTTCCACAACGTCAGTGACGTTGGGACTCAATTTCACAATAAGAGGCAAGCTGGTCACAGCTTTGACTGCCGCAGTAACTTCAGCAGCAAGATGAGGATTTGCCCCATACTCCAGCGCTCCAAACGCCACATTGGGACAACTGATATTTAACTCAACGCCACTTACTCCCGCTACTCCCTCCAGCCTAGTGGCAACTTCGACATACTCGCTTACGCTTTCCCCAGCAATATTCACGATGACAGGAACACGCCAGCTTGCCCATATAGGCGCTTTGTCCTTAACCACAGCATCAACTCCGATATTTTCCAAGCCCACGGAATTGAGCAGTCCGTGGCTCGTTTCTACCAGCCGAGGTTGGGGATTTCCCTCTCTTGGCAAAAGGGTAGTGCCCTTGCAAACGACAGCCCCCAACCTCTGAATATCAATAAGCTCGCTATACTCGATGCCATAACCAAAGGTTCCAGAAGCCGTCATCACCGGATTGGCTAGGACTAATCCCTTGGGATGTCGCGGGGCTAATTGAATTGAAAGGTCCACAACCCTGATATCATCCTTTGAGGGCAATCACTATAACCATTACTTCCACCATTATAGCAAGACGCGTCGAAAATAAGCAGCGCCAACTTCTTTGGTCTATTCCAAGCCATAATATGTGCTAGAATTTGAGTGGCAGTCAGAGTGCGGTGTTGGAGCTACGGTGTACATTATTCGCTCTATGAAGCAGAAGGACATCGCCCAGGTAGCTGAGATAGATCGTGAAGCCTTCCCCAGTAACTGGTCCTCTTTCTCCTACATGTCTTACACCCAGGAAATGGACAATCCGCTAGCTCACTACATAGTGGCGTGTACGCAAGAAGGAGCTAGAACAAAAGATTCTGGCAACACCCGGAAGAGAAAATTCTCTCTCTTCAAGGAGTTTATTAGTTACAAGCCCTCTCCTAGCAAGAAAGATTATGCGGTTGATGAAGACTACGTCGTTGGCTTTGCTGGCTTAAGGCTGGTACTGAGTGAGGCGCACCTCGTTAGTATCGCCACAAGAGACGGGTACCGCGGTCAAGGGATAGGAGAAATGTTGCTTATCTCAATCATCGAATTGGCCACAAAGCTAAATGCCAGCACAATAAGCTTAGAGGTACGAGTCTCCAACAAGGTAGCGCAGACACTCTATAAGAAATATGGGTTCCGAGAGGTGGGAATACGGCGTGCTTACTACTCAGATGACGGTGAAGACGCGGTGCTCATGGACGCAGATGCTGTAGCGCTAGCTTCTTTCCAATCGAATTCGCAGCAACTAAAGCGCGCCCACGGCAGGAAGTGGCAGCACAAGTTCTATACTGGTTAGTGGCTTTGCTTAACCCCGTTTCATCCAGGGTGGGCCAGGTCATTCATATCGACTGGAGAATGCAGATTCTGACCTAGGTGCTGAAGATACAGGGATGAAACCCGGAGTTGACCAAGCAGCCCACTGATCTTATTTACATAGACGGGTGACGTGTCAGGCAGTTCTTGCTGTTGGCTGCGAACCTCGCTGTTCCGTCATTGCGAGCAAAGCGAAAGAATCCTT
>Ga0114919_10003344_pt1 | contig 12954 bp, 8 predicted proteins | sample BlataG_FD_88682 | JGI IMG/M metagenome (GOLD analysis project Ga0114919, IMG submission 88682) | Deep subsurface microbial communities from Black Sea to uncover new lineages of life (NeLLi) - Black_00105 metaG | ecosystem: Environmental > Aquatic > Marine > Oceanic > Sediment | place: Atlantic... | reverse complement strand
TTTTTTGGCATGTCGCGAGCACTAAACACACTCTGCACAAGCGGCTCGAACCGCTCCAGCCGCCGCTCCCAGATCCATTCATCCTGCTCTCGTACTTTCAGCATTCCCGACTCAACATGATCAAGACCAACGTGCCGGGGTGGCTTTTGATCATCAGGATCAGCTCTTCTCTTATTTTCTGCTTTATACGGCAGGTCATGCTCTGCGTACCATACACGTGCCGCTGCCTCGCGCTTATCGACCAGCTTTTCCTTTTCCGTCCTGGCAAAAGTCAACATCTCTTCAACAAACGCTTTTTCTGAATCGAACCGATCACGTGATTCAAAACTCAAAAAGGGTGCTGGCCGCTCCACCGGAAAGGTTGTCGCAAACGCCGCATAGATGCCGTAGTAGTCCCGAGTAGGAATTGGGTCAAACTTATGATCGTGACACTTACAGCAGCGGAGAGTTTGTGAAAGAAATGTCTGGCCCGTGATATTAACAACATCATCTAGATAAATCTGACGCGCCTGATCATCATCAACCATTGCATTGTCCCACGGACCAAGCCGAAGAAAACCGCTGGCAACAAGAAGCTCTGCTTCCCTCTCTGTGTACCCACCTTCCGTTTCGGTCTTGCGGACCGCTGCATAGAGTTGTTGGCCCTCGAGTCCCGCTGCCATATGCCGCTTTTTGACAGATGTTTTTGCAAGCTCATCTCCAGCTATTTGCTCTTTGATGAAGTCGTTATATGGCTTGTCGTTGTTAAAACAACGAATGACATAATCCCTGTATCGCCACATGTTTGACCGCTCATAGTCATTGCTCATCCCGCCGGTATCGGCATATCGTGTAATATCAAGCCAGTGCCTCGCCCAACGCTCTCCGTAACGCGGACTACTGAGCAGTCGGTCGATGAGGTCCTCGTAGGCAGAGTCACTATCACGAGCAAACGCATCAGCGAACGTTACAGTCTGTTTTGCCGTCGGTGGCAAGCCCGTAAGGTCGTATGTTACCCGGCGAAGCAACTCCACGGGATGAGCCGGCGGTGAAGCAACAAGTTCTTTCTCCGCGATCCGCTTATCCACAAAAAAGTCAATCGCATCAGCATGTGTCACATCCGCAGGCAGAAGACTCTCTGCTGCAGGCACTCCCACAAAAGCCCAGAGGTCTTTTTCTTTATACTGTCGGTCTGTCCACTCCTGGCTGGTTCCACCACTGGTCTTCCATCGGACGAACCCTGCATCTAATGCCTGTTCTTTCGCGGCCTCCTGAATCGAATGTTGCACCTGCAAGGAAGGCCATGGAGCTCCAGCTTGTACCCACTTCTCAACCATACGAATCTCGTCGGGCGTCAGTCGCTCACTCTTTTTCGGCGGCATTTCGAGCCCATCCCACCGAATTGCGTCCAGTAGCGAACCGGTGCCTGTATCTCCTGGAACAACAGCCGCATCTCCTGACTCACCACCACGAACCAGAGCATCCCGAGATGTCATGTAATATTCACCGCGAAGTTCATCACCTTCTCCATGGCATCCGAAACACTTCGCCTTGAAAAGCGGCAGAACTTCCAGAGCGAACAGCTCTTCAGGATGTAATTCGAACTCGCCATGAACGGAGCCACTCTTCTTTTGGTCGGCTCTTGCATCACCACAGAATGCAACGGTGACGGCTATCGCAATAACCGAGCAAATAGACCAACCAACAACACGTCGGAATTTTTCTGCCGAGATAACGCTTCTCATATTCATTCTCCACCAGAACTCTGCGAATACATCGTTGCGATTTCACTGGCACCTAGCACACCATCAAAAATAAATACCTCATCGACTGATCCATTGAGGTTTCGACATGTAAACTCCTCATCTGTCCGATACAGTGGATTTGGTTCCGCCCAGTTGGCGATAGAAGCGGCACTTATATTTATACGGGACACTCTTGCATGGTCCGGTATCAACTCCAGGCTAATCTGCTTTCCATTGAAATAATGGGCTACTTTGCCTGCCTTCCGGTCGTAGGTCACCGCCAGCATATTCCAGTCCCCGCTCATTTCATCCCGCCATATCGGTGGCGAATAAAACACCATCTGCTGCCAACTTGTTCCCTTACGATGCGGATGCTTCACAGAGAAAAAAATCCGTCCGTCTCGAAGAATTTGCCAGTGTGGCTCACCCTCTTCGTGCCCATCTGTCAGAAAAATGGAATTAAAAAGGTTATTCAAGCTGTTTATTTTCAACCAACAAACAAACGAAATATCATCCATCGTTTCTGGTAGAGCCACTCGCGAACGACTTCCGAAACGTGTGTAATCAAAAGCTCGACCCTCCTGCCCCCATCGATTAACGCAAGCAGTTGCTCCAACGACTGCCGCTTGTGTCGCCGTGACTCCACCGTCAGCAAGGTTTTCGAGCACGCGGCTTTGCTTTTCACTCGGGCCGCGGTAACAGGCCACAAGCCGAGGATCACGTAACCATTCCTGAAGCGATGTCTCCCAACGAGCTTCCTGTATTGACAGGCTCTGCTGAGCCTCAAGCGATGCAGTTGAAGAACTCATTACACGGATTGGATTTTTTAGTACTTCCGGTTTCCCTAGCGCACTCCGCACGCGTAGAGAATCCCCGCGAGTAAACCGTATCTCTGGTCGCTCATCCTGCAGAAGGCCGACCTCACCATCAAGAACGGTAAAGTCGGTAGTATCTCCGCTCACCCGCACACTGAACTCTGTACCGTAGTCGATAATTTTTCCCGCTTTTGTTACAACGCGAAAACCATGCGCAACGTCAGGAACATAGGCACGCACCGCACCCTTGTTCAGCGTTACAACCAGTGGAGACTCGATACTAAACTCGGCTTCACCTTCAACCACAAGTTGAACACCACTGTAAAGTTCAAGATGGACAACCCCCGACTCGATGTAATGGATTCCACGCGGTAACACATCACCTGACGACACAGCCGATGTCTCCCAATCAACATCTGTCTGACTGGCAACAACCGCAAATCCCTTTGGTAGCGGTGCGGTCCCTGAACCAGAGTCTCCCTGCTTCGGTCCTAGGCCCCGATTGAACACGACAACCAGCACGACGACCAGCGCCATCGTGACCATGAACGCCTGCACACTTCGAGCGGGCCACAGCCCTCCTGTCTTCCTGTTTGCCTCACGCCGTGGAGACGACGACTCGTCTGAACGACAAACAATAGCCCCTGTGGAAGCATCGCCCTTTAAGGCGTCTTCCAGGGCACATTCAAATGCTGCGAACCCAAAATATCTCTTCCTCTCCTTCTCACTCTCTTTTAGCAACTCTTCAAGAGCATGCACCTCATCTGCACCCGCGAGACCCTCGAGTGCATTCACAGCAAGGTCCTCAAACCCTTGCTTCTGTCGAATTATTCGTTTTTCTGCCATTGTCTCATTCCAGTTCTATTCACATGAAAAAAACAATTGTTAGCTGGTGTGTTCTTTGCTCATTCGAGATTCCACACATTTTTTGAGTGCTTGCCGTAGCCGATGTAATGTCACTCGCAACCCCGCCTCAGACCGACCGGTTTTCTCTGCATATGCTCGCAATGTCTCCTCACCCGAATACCGCTCCTTCAACAACGACCGATCTTGTTCACGCAATGCCTTGAGGCAGTCTCTAAGTGCTTGGGCCTCGGTCTCCAAATCACCTTCACAACCATCATCGGTAACAAACAACAGTTCTTCAGTTTCTCTGGAAAGCATGGTTTCCTTTTTTCGAGCCTGGTCTCGACGATGAGCGAGCATTTCATACCTTACGATTGCATTGATCCATCTGCGGAAATTCGTTCCCTCTTCGAAGTCAGTCCGTTTTTCCCAGGCGATAAGGTTTGCACGCTGAAGGATGTCTACGCTTGTTGCACCACATAAAACGACAGACCGGATAACTCGACGCAGTCGATTTTGCTCAGAAGCAAGAATTTCAGCGAAATCGTCGTCTGCCATGTGCCCTGAAAAAACCTCTTTTGTCATACGTAGACTCCGCACCCGCAATAAACGTTAACGATCTCTGCGACATGCCCACACACAACACGTTGAACTGCCAAAAACCCCATCACATGTAGCAAACACTTCTCCACCCCTCGCCGCTGACAATACTACCGACCATCACCCTCATACGTAATCTGGCCATTTTGAGGGGGGGCAGGCCACGGGTACGTTCCTGGCTCCCATATCTGCTGCTGACCGTGCCGCGCCTTTTCAACATGGGATCGTATTTTTTCTGGAACAGCGACGTTTTCGGTCTGACCATAGACATATGGAAGAGCAGGTTCCATTACTTGAGAAAGTTCTCCGAGCGGAGGTCGCTCAGCCGACAGTGCGAGAATTCTATTCCGCAGCTCTATCACAATTTCAGAATGTGCCTCTGACACATCGTCTTGTTCCCTAGGATCACGTTCCAAATCATAAAGTGCGTCACCAATAAGTTTCCACTGACCACTTCGTATCGAAGGAAGCCGTACACTTCCAGTGGCCTCGATGAGGATCTCCGTCCGCGGGCTCTTCTTCCCTTCAAGAACAACAGGGCTCATATCCCATCCATCGAGTGCCAGAGAATTGTTTGTCGAACCACCCCCAATGGCAACGAGTGTTGGAAAAAGATCCGTGACATGCATAAGTTCGTTACACCTTGATGCTGGCATGATGACTCCGGGCCACCGAAGCACACAAGGAACACGTATACCACCTTCGAAGGTCGTATTTTTTGTTCCTCGCCAGGGGCGGTTGACCTCTTCGGTAAGTCCGCCATTATCATTTGTAAAGAGAACCAGTGTCTTCTCTGCAATGCCTAGCTGGTCAACCGCTTTCATCATGCGACCAATGGCATCATCTAGGCACTTAATAGCTGCACTCCGCTTATCAAAGATATCACGGTGCCGTGGAATCTCCTCGAGAGGTCCGTGAATTGCATTAAATGCTACGTAATGAAAAAAAGGTTTTGCTTTGTCCGCATGAACCGTCATGAGTCGAATGGCTTCCTCAGCAATTAGATCCGTTGAATAGCCCGTTTCCAGTACTGGCTGCTGATCACGGTGCCAATCAAAGACGCACAACGGCTGTGGGGCATTATGCGGAATGAGGTATTTGTTGTAATCGATACCCCAGCCGTAATGACCATATTGATGATCGAATCCACGCGCTAACGGAAGATGTTCCGGCAGCCATTCGCCCAGATGCCACTTCCCGATCATGGCGGTTGTATAACCAGCCTCTTTCAGAGCGTCAGCGAGCGTTCGTTCACATGGGTTGAGCCCGTGGATTCGTCGAGTTGGTGTCCCGTCAGGGAGTGTGGCCAACGGTATATCGAGTAGTTCAAGGTAATCCGGTTTACCGAAATCCTCACTTCGCCAGTCCATCCATTGGCGGAATGGGTATCGGCCTGTTAACAATGCGCTGCGTGAGGTGGCACATACTGGCGTCATACAAAACTGACTCAGTTGCATACCTTGTTGAGCGAGTTGGTCAATGTTCGGCGTGAGTCTGGCATCACCGCCGTGAAATCCTGGGTCAGCCCAACCGAGATCATCCACCAAAATCAATATGATATTCGGATGCGGAACCGCGCTGGAATCTTCATCTTTTGCATTCACACAACTCGGGCTCATAAGTATCCAGAATAAAATACTTGCGACCAGCTCCGAGAAACCCAAGACATGGGCTAGACGCTTTTTTTGAACCATAAAACTTTCCTTCGTGTGAACCTCTCGACTTGCTTTTCTACCATGCATCCCGAAACTCTCGATATACTTTCACGAGGGGTTGGACCGAAGATACCCACACGTTCTGCTGACCGTGAATTTTCGGTATTCCGACACACATCAACCAGAACTCTCGAAGAATAGGAACTGTTTCCAAATGTATTGCCTCCGTTGCATTGCCATCTCGATCGTTCTGCTTGCGACAACTGGACGTGCTGCAGATCGCCCAAATATTCTCTACATCATGTCCGATGACCATGCTGCTCACGCAATCTCTGCGTACAAGGGCCGGCTTGCTGAGATCGCACCAACACCCAACCTCGATCGAATTGCACATGAGGGCGCCTTGTTTTCCAATGCATTTTGCACGAACTCTATTTGCTCTCCATCACGGGCCTGCGTGATCACCGGACAATACAATCATACAAATGGTGTCTTTGATCTTGGCGGACGAATCCCACCCGGCAAACAAATGCTCCCTCTTCAGATGCGAAAAGCCGGTTACCAGACAGCCATGATTGGGAAGTGGCATCTTAAAAACGAACCAGCCGACTTTGACCATTACTGTGTTCTGCCAGGGCAAGGAAAATATCATGATCCCGAATTCCGAATTCGTGGACCAAAGCCCTGGGGCAAAAATACGATCCAATTCAAGGGCAAACACGTCACGGATGCCATAACTGATCTCTCTCTTGATTGGATGGAGAATGAATGGGACCAATCAAAACCATTTTTTCTAATGCATCATTACAAGGCACCACACGACTATTTTGATAATGCACCACGATATGAGTCGTATCTGGCGGACGTTGACATTCCATCACCAGCGTCTCTTTGGGAAATGAGTCCAGGGTACGGCTCACTCGCCACCCGTGGCGATCAAGATGAACTTGTCCCACACATTGGTACGTCAATTGGCGGGCGGAATCCTCGAAGGTCATACCTCCGCGACCTGCCCACTCGTTACCCTAAAGAATTTCCCACCAACTTCGACCCGGCCGACTATACAGACGATGAAAATAAAAAATTTGCCTACAACGCCTACCTCAGAAAATTTCTTCGCTGCGTAAAAGGCATTGATGACAATATCGGTCGCCTTTTTCACTACCTCGAGACCTCTGGCCAACTAGAAAACACGATTATCGTCTACACAGCTGATCAGGGCTTCATGCTCGGCGAGCACGACTATCAGGACAAACGGTGGATGCTCGAACAGTCCCAGCGCATGCCACTCATGGTCCGCTATCCAAAACGAATCAAGGCCGGTCAACGGCTTGACACACTCGTTGAGAATGTTGACTTTGCGCCTACGCTGCTTGAATTCGCAGGTGCAACCATACCGGCCACCGTCCAAGGTCGTTCGTTCTGGCCTCTTCTTGAGAGCGGCCGCGAACCAGACGACTGGAAGAAAGAAACCTATTACCGGTACTGGATGCACATGGCCCATCATGACAACCCGGCGCATGTTGGTCTTCGGACAAAGACTCACAAACTCATCTTTTACTATGGTTGCAATTACGATGGAGGCTACCGCACACCACCGGGCTGGGAACTCTATGATCTCGTCAATGATCCTGATGAAACGATCAATATCTACGACGACATCAACAACAAAGACCTCGTCACTGAGTTAAAGACTCGGCTCGCCACCTTGCGGCGGCAGATTGGTGATGATGGAAGTCATTACCCAGCGTGCGAAGTGATACTCCAGGAGTACTGGGACTATGACCCAGGCGACCGAGAGAAGGCAATTCACATTTCACATGAATTTCTTGCACGCAGGCTTGGTGAACTAGCCCGCGGCGACAGAACACCAAAAACATCTGTGGGTACAGACCACGAATAGTTTTGGCCGTCTTCAGGAAATCTCTTTTCTGCATGTTCCATCCACAAGGCTGACAGAACACTAAAATCGAGAGTTCGTTCTAGATTTCCGGAACAATGAAACACCTATACCGAACTGAATAAGCGGACGGGGTGGGATTTGAACCCACGAGACGCTTTCACGTCTGCCGGTTTTCAAGACCGGTGCATTCAACCGCTCTGCCACCCGTCCGAGTGACACATCTGCCGGAATACCGAAATGTGAGCCACAAAGTCTACATCGCTTCGCGTCCGAGCCACAGTGGCTACCTTTGACGACCGAACTTTGCTGCTTTACAGTAGGAATTACACAATAACTCAAGGAGAATCGTGATGGGTGGTATCAGCAATCGTATGAAGGAAGTCAAACGCCGACGTCACCGGCGGAAGAAGGTTACAAAGTTCGAAGGCAAATTGTCGAAGGCAACGACCAGTGAAAAACAAGTCATTGCAGAGAAACTTCGCAAGATGACTCCAGGATGTGAAGACCTAATTGTGCGGCTTGGCATTGAAGACGGCAAAGCATAGTCCATGCCTGAGTCTCTCTCAGGGCGACAAAAGTTTTTTTAGAACTTAGTCAGCCTGCTTGCTGAAGAGAAACTCATCCTGCTTGAAGTCCACAGTGACCTGATCACCCTCAGTAAACTCACCACCAAGTAAATCTTTGGCCAACTCATTCTGCAATTGCTGCTGAATGACTCGTTTCAGTGGTCTCGCTCCATACATCGGGTCGTACCCCAAACGAGCAATCTCGTCCACAACTGCCTCACTACACTGGAGTGTAATACCAGCTTTGTGCGATTGCTTGACAAGTTGTTCCAGCTGGAAAGAAACAATGCGGTGGATGTGTCGCTCATCAAGTGGATGAAAGATAATCGTTTCATCGATACGGTTTAGAAACTCTGGCAGAAAACGTGTTGCAAGCGACTCCTGGACAGCTTCACGAATCTCTTCGTCACTACCCTTTTCTTTTGTGATCTCCTGAATCATCTGGCTGCCTACGTTGCTCGTCATAACGACCAGAGTGTTGGTGAAGTCGACGGTATGGCCAAGACTATCTGTGAGCCGTCCATCATCAAGCACCTGAAGCAGCACATTAAAAACATCCCGATGTGCCTTTTCAATTTCATCGAGCAGCACAACTGAGTAGGGACGGCGGCGCACCGCTTCTGTTAAACGCCCACCTTCTTCATAGCCAACATAGCCAGGTGGTGCACCAATTAACCTCGCAACAGTATGCTTCTCCATGTATTCACTCATGTCAATTCGCACCATTGCGTTTTCATCGTCAAAAAGCACTTCTGCTAAGGCTTTGCATAATTCTGTTTTCCCAACGCCTGTCGGGCCCAAGAAAATAAATGAACCAATCGGACGGTTGGGGTCCTGCAGGCCCGAACGACTTCGCCGGACCGCATTGCTCACAGCCTCAACTGCCTCGTCCTGACCAACAACGCGCTGATGAAGCCGGTCTTCGAGAACAAGTAGTTTTGCCCGCTCGGTTTCAACAAGCCTTGTAACAGGAATACCCGTCCATGAGCTCACGACTTCTGCAATTTCTTCGGGACCAACCGACCTGCGGAGGAGTCGCTTGGTTGCCTTCGTTTCTTTGGCAGACACCTTCTCAGCCGATTCTTTTTCTGCCTCTTCCTGTTCAAGACGGTCTGCAAGCTGCTTTTTCACAACATCAAGCTCGTAGAGTTGTTGATACATTTCCTCACTGACAGACTGACCAAGTGACTGCCGCTCATTCACTTGCAGATTCACTTTGTCAAAGGCGAGCTGTGCCTCATCTAGCTTCTGCCGGAGTTCCTGCGCACTACCGACGCCAGATTTTTCTGCCTCCCACTGTTCACGAAGACTTGCTAGTTTTCGGCGAAGTTCTGCGGCCTCAGATTCGATCTCGACAAGTCGGTCCTTTGCGTGCGACTCCGTCTCTTCAGCAAGCTGCCGCCCAGCCAACTCGAGCTGCACAAGGCGTCGCTGCACCTCATCAATTTCACTTGGAACACTTTGCAACTCCATCGCAATGCGGCTGGTTGCTTCGTCCATCAGGTCGATTGCCTTATCCGGCAGAAAACGGTCTGCAATATATCGATGGGACAATTCAGCAGCAGCCACGAGTGCTGAGTCGTTGATTTTCACACCCTTGTGATGAGCTTCGTATCGCGGCTTCAAACCCCTCAGTATTGCAATTGTGTCTTCGACAGAAGACTCGCCTACAAACACCGGCTGAAATCGTCGCTCAAGCGCTGCGTCTTTCTCAATATGCTTGCGGTATTCATCGAGGGTTGTTGCCCCGATGCATCGCAGCTCACCGCGTGCAAGCGCTGGCTTGAGCAAATTCGCTGCGTCAGATCCACCCTCAGCGGCACCGGCGCCAATCACTGTATGGAGTTCATCAATAAAAAGAATGACGTTGCCTGCCGCTGCTTCGACCTCACGTAGAATTGCCTTGAGTCTGTCTTCAAACTCGCCACGATATTTTGTACCAGCAATAAGCGCACCGAGGTCCAGAGCGATGACGCGACGATTCCGCAAGGTCTCCGGAACGTCCGACTGTACAATCCGTAGGGCAAGTCCCTCAGCAATGGCTGTCTTTCCGACACCAGGCTCACCGATCAGCACTGGGTTGTTTTTCGTGCGTCGCGACAACACTTGAATAACCCGACGAATCTCTGAGTCTCGGCCTATGACCGGATCCAATTTTCCCTGACTCGCCCGCTGAACCAGATCAATTCCATATTTTTCAAGCGCCTGAAACTTCTCTTCTGGGCTCTGATCAGTGACACGTGAACTGCCTCGAACTGCCTGCAACCCAGCCAACAAATCCTTTTCGGTTACCGCTGCAAGCTTGAGTACGTTCTGTGCCTTGGATGGTGACTTAGAGATCGCGATGAGCAGATGATCAGTCGAGACAAAATCATCTTTCATTGTCCCCGACTCGGACGTTGCGATTTCAAAAACCTTAATGAGTTCCTGATCAGGTTGCGGCTGTGCTCCTCCAGCAACCTTTGGGAGATGCGAAAGCTCTGCTTCGATGATTCGTTCGAGATGCCCTCGATCAACACCAATCTTCTCAAGCAAGGGACGCACGATACCTTCTTGCTCGGACAGGAGGGCAAATAACAGATGCACGGGCGTCGTCTGAGGATTACCACGGTCTGCAGCGAGGTCCACTGCACGCTGAACGGCTTCCTGTGCCTTAATTGTAAATTTATCAAATCGAAATGCCATCAGATCATTCCTTTCACACTGCCTTGGCGCGCAGCAACGCTCTCACTAGTTTTTCCAGATTGCACGTCCCCTGCACATGCCAACCGGAGGCGCCGCGCTGGGCACCTCCGGCGACAAGGCTTATTCGTAGTCTTGCTTGACTTCAAACTCAGCATCAATGGTATCGTCCGCAGCTGCTGCGGCACCAGCTGGTTCACTACCTGCGGTCTCACCTCCAGCTGCATCTGCCGCCTGAGATTCATACAACACTTTTGAAAGTGCGTGAGATGCCTGCTCAAGTGCATCGTGTGCTGATTGGACTGCATCAGCATCTTCACCCTTAGCAGCCTCACGAGCTTTTGCAATCGCTGCCTCGAGTGGCGCCTTGTCAGCATCCGACAATTTCTCATCGTTTTCTTTAATCAGTTTCTCTGTTTGAAAGCACAGTGCCTCAGAACGATTACGCACTTCAGCCAACCGTTGCTTCTGCTTGTCTTCTTCAGCATGCAATTCTGCGTCCTTACGCATCTTCTCAATCTATTCTTCATTGAGACCGCTTGATTGCTCAATCGTGACTGACTGCTCCTTGTTCGATCCAAGATCTTTCGCATTCACCGAGAGAATACCGTTTGCATCAATATCAAATTTCACTTCGACCTGTGGAGTACCACGAGGTGCTGGAGGAATTCCTTCTAGATTGAACTGACCAAGGAGACGGTTGTCCTTTGCCATCGACCGCTCACCTTGATAGACACTGACCGTCACTGCCGTCTGGTTGTCTGCCGCCGTGCTGAAGACCTGTTTTCGCTCTGTTGGCACTGTGGTATTTCGTTCAACAAGTTTAGTGAACAATCCACCTTCGGTTTCAATACCGAGGCTCAGTGGCGTCACATCAAGCAACAGCACGTCTTGCACGTCACCTGCCAACACACCACCTTGGATCGCAGCACCAAGGGCGACGACTTCATCTGGATTCACACCCTTGTGTGGTTCCTTCCCAAAAATACTCTTCACAAGTTCCTGAACCTTGGGGATTCGTGTTGAACCACCAACAAGAACAACCTCATCAATGTCTTTTGGATCGAGCTTGGCATCCTTGAGTGCCTGGATAACTGGGCCTCGGCATCTTTCAACAAGTCCGTCACACATTTCCTCGAACTGTGCCCGTGTTATCGTTATTTGAAGATGCTTTGGACCGGAGGCATCTGCAGTAATAAACGGCAGATTAATGTCGCTACTTTGCGCGGAACTCAATTCTTTCTTCGCTTTTTCGCACGCTTCCTGCAGTCGTTGCAGTGCCATGGTGTCGTCTCGCAGATCAATGCCCTGTTCTTTTTTGAACTGGTCGGCAACATGATTAATGAGCGTCTGATCAAAATCGTCACCACCAAGGTGCGTATCACCATTGGTACTGATTACACGAAACACTCCATCAGCCACTTCAAGAACGGAAACGTCGAACGTTCCACCACCGAGGTCAAAGACAGCGATTTTTTCCTGGCTCTTGCTCTCAAGACCGTAAGCCAGTGCAGCTGCAGTTGGCTCATTGATGATTCGCATGACCTCGAGGCCGGAAATCTGACCAGCGTCTTTCGTGGCCTGCCGCTGAGCGTCGTTGAAGTATGCCGGCACTGTAATGACCGCCTTATTGACCTTATGGCCAAGGTAGCTTTCTGCCGACTCTTTCAGAGACCGTAGCACCGTGGCAGAAATTTCTGGCGGCGTGAACTCCTTATCACCAACTTTCACCTTGACGTAATCTTCCGGACCGCCAACAACGTCGTAGGGCACAATTTTCTCTTCGCTTGCCACCTCATTGTGGCGACGACCCATGAATCGCTTAATCGAATAAATTGTTCGCGTTGGGTTTGTGACTGCTTGTCGCCGTGCAATATCGCCGACGAGTGTTTCACCCTTGTCGTTAAAGGCCACAACACTCGGAGTGAGGCGGTTGCCCTCTTTATTTGCGATGACCTTCGGTTCTTTGCCTTCCATGACTGCAACAACTGAATTCGTTGTTCCAAGATCGATACCGATTATTTTTTCGCCTTGTTTGGTTGCCATGTTTTGTGTTTCTCCTTCGATGTCCTAGCTTTTCTTTTCCGTCGCACGACCGTGCACCATGAAGCCTGGTCCGGGAGCCAGCCAGTTGCCGTTGCCGACTACTTCTCCGGGCCGGTT
>Ga0114919_10003343_pt1 | contig 12956 bp, 9 predicted proteins | sample BlataG_FD_88682 | JGI IMG/M metagenome (GOLD analysis project Ga0114919, IMG submission 88682) | Deep subsurface microbial communities from Black Sea to uncover new lineages of life (NeLLi) - Black_00105 metaG | ecosystem: Environmental > Aquatic > Marine > Oceanic > Sediment | place: Atlantic... | reverse complement strand
AGCCGAAACCCTGGCAACTCCCGCACCGACTTATCCAGTATGCCAGCGATGCCCACTCTAAAAACCTCACCACGGATGCAGCCGAGCTTCTAATCGAGCTGACCGGTGACGAGTTAGGACGGCTGTACGGGGAAATCGACAAGCTTGCTCTCTTTGCAACCGACCAAAAGACCATAACCGCAGGGCACGTGGAATCTCTCGTCGGCCATAATCGGTTCTTCAATGCTTTTGCCGTGATTGATGCTGTTATCGCCGGCAATGCCGGAAAGGCCGTGGACCGGCTCAGAAGCATGTTCGCCGAGGATAAAAACACAGAGTTCACCGTGGTCGGCGCCTTTGCGTATCATTTCCGCAGAATGTTTAACGCCAAGGTACTGCTTGAAGAAGGCGTGCGTCCCGCTGAGGTTGCATCGCGACTTGGAATATGGAGCGGCAAAGACAGCTTCTTTCTACAGGTACGGAGGACGCCTCTCAGGAAAATCGGTGATACGCTCCAGCGTCTGGCTGAGATAGATTACGCGATAAAGACCGGCCGGACAAAGGCCCGGATTGCCATCGAGCAGCTCGTTCTGGAGCTTGCCGCCGGGTAAGATACAGGCTGAGGTATTCCGGGCAAATCTTTTCCGCCAAACGGATTGACCACGCCGGGACGTCCGTTCTGTGTGCGAATCCCGGCAAACATTTGCAATCTTGCCTTGGAACGAACAAAACGGAGAGGGCGGGATTCGAACCCGCGGTAGGAACAAGTCCTACACAGCCTTTCCAAGGCTGCTCCTTAAGCCACTCGGACACCTCTCCATCATTAGTTGATAGTCATTAGTCGCTGGTATTTAGTCCTGGTCCTTGGTCTTTCCTGGACCTTCGAGCTTTTCCCAAGTATATATCAATTGAGAAGCGTTTTTGCAATTGGATTCTGGACAGCGATGACTACACTTTTCTACAATAAAATGAACCGCTAAGGTCCTCAAAAAGACTAAAATAACAAAGATGCAGCCGGCAAGAGAACAGATTATCGACCAGCTTCTGGTAATGGATGCCCAGGACGGCGATGCTCAGGCTATGGAAAAGCTCGTCAGCCGGTGGCAGAAACGCCTGTGGCAGCACGCTTTTAGATTAACCTCAGATAGCCAGGCCGCATGGGACGTTACTCAGCAAAGTTGGCTCGGCATCATAAAAGGGTTGCAAAAATTGTCTATTGGCAGACGATACACAGAAATAGGGTCACGCGGGAAATAAAAAGGCTGGAGCTTCGCATCGCTGAGTTGGACCAGACAGTCAAAAACAAATAACTAAGAGTCGCTTGGTTTGTTTCTGTTGCTGTTGTCTTGGCGTCGGCGAGCAAAGAATTCTTGTAGCTGCTCTCGGCATTGGTCTTCCAGAAGGCCGCTTGTAACTTCAAGGCGGTGATTGAGCCGGCCATCTGTCACGATATTATACAGGCTGCCACAGGCCCCGGCCTTGGGGTCATCGCAGCCGTAGACCAATCTGTCTATCCTGGCCAGAACCATCGCCCCGGCGCACATAGGACAGGGCTCGAGCGTGACGTAAATGGTGCACCCGTTCAAATGCCAGTTCTCCAGGAACGCTGCGGCCTGAGTAAGCGCGATGATTTCCGCATGGGCTGTCGGGTCCTGGAGCTGCTCTCTCTGATTATACGCCTTGGCGATGATTTGGTCTTTATAAACGATAACCGCCCCGATGGGAACGTCGCCGTTGTCCTCGGCGACTTTGGCTGCGGTAATGGCGGCTTGCATAAACCGCTCATCTTCTTTGTTATCAAGCGATTCGGTGTCCATTTTTCGCAACAGTCCGTATCCAATACCCCCAAGGGGAGTCGAACCCCTGTCTCCAGGATGAGAACCTGATATCCTAAGCCACTAGACGATGGGGGCATTTAGTTTTTAGTTTATAGTTTTTAGTCGTTAGCTTATTAGGTTATTAGCGTTATCTCCAAATCACGGAAACTTTTAATCTTGGCCCTGCCTGCGTTTGGACTCTTCGTCACTTTTTAACCACTAAAAACTAATCACTAACAACTAACGAGTAGCGGCGGTTGGATTCGAACCAACGACCCTGGGCTTATGAATCCCATGCTCTAACCAACTGAGCTACGCCGCCAAATACTGCCAACGGCTTAAACAATAACAATTCTCGGTGTGTCTTGTCAATCATCTTGGCACGAAGAATTTGTAAGAATCCACCAATGGTGCAGGCTCTGTTTGGCGGAATTTTCTGTTTGCAGCCTCCAGAGACATTTGCGGCAGAATTCCCACTCAGCGTCCGGCGTGCTGCTACTTTGGCGAGTTGCCAGGGGGCAGCCCAACAGTAAGATACAGATTACGCGCCCTCTCGGAGCATGAGTGTCTTCGCAGATTGACCAACTGAAATTCCGCCGGCTAATTCGCGTGCCGAAGGCCCTTATGCATTGAAGCTATTGTCGGTCCGAACCGCGTTTGGGGCCTTGTAAAGGCACACTGCTGAACTATTTAAGGAAAATCGTGCTGAAAGGCCGATAATGATTATATGCTTGAGATGGCGCTAAATCTGGAGCAGCGGGCGGCTGAGCTGCCGTTCAAGCTGCTGGTTGGTGTGGGTCTGGCCTCGGTGATAGTGGGCTTGTTTATCTGGCTGGGCGGACTGGGGTTCAGGAAACTGCTGGCCATAATTGCCGGGCTAGTGGCAGGTGGTGTGGCCGGTTCTATCGTACTGGGTACAAATACCATAGCTGTGGCCGTTTCAGCAGCAGTCGGGGCGGTTATCGCGGTGATGCTGGAAAAGGTATTCATGGGACTTCTGGCGGCGGCGCTGATGGCGGCGTCTGCGTTCTGCATCATAGCTGAACTTAAGGAAATTGATTTAAGCAACGGATTGTGGCAGGGCCTGCGGGCGATGCCCTTCGAGGGTCTGGCCGTGATGGCAGCGGCTGTGGCGGTTGCAATAGTGCTCACCATATACCTGTGGAATTTTATGTCGGCCTTATGCTGCGCGGTTTTGGGAACTCTGCTTGTTTTTGCAGGAATGGTTTTGCTCTTGCTGTACAAAGACACGCAACCGATTACCGCCATTTCCAACAAGCCCTTGTTTTACGGCGGCGTTTTTGTGGTGATGGTTGCTTTCGGTGCAGTCGAGCAATTGCTGCTGTGCAAGGGCAGTCGAAAAGAAGCAGGAAAAAAGAAGACCGTCGCCGGCAAAGAAGAATCGGAACCAAAGCACCGCAAATGGAGGACTTCATAGCCTGCTGAGCATGTGGTTCCGGGAACCCGGTGCTGTTCGGGCCTGATGAAGTGCCATAAGCAGATTTATTAGGAGAAAGAGGATGGATTTTCTGACCGTGCTGGCGCAGACGGCTGAAGTAACGGACCACACGGCGACAGAAGCAGTCGTTCCAATTGATTTGATATGGGAATATGTAACATCGCTCAATTATCTCGAAGCTGTTACATTTGTGTCGTTTGGTGCAGTATGCCTGATGTACGGGTGGCGCGTATTCAAGATTTTGGTGGTAATCAGCTTCGGGCTGCTGGGCCTGACCCTTGGGGCGGTCTTAGGAGACAGGATTCAGGGTAACAACAGCCAGCTCTGGGGGGGATTCATTGGCCTGGGACTGCTGGCAGGTTTTTCGATTCCCCTGATGCGGTATGCGGTAAGCGTACTCGGAGCGATAGCCGGCGGTGTACTTACTTCGGCATTGTGGTACGCCTTCGGGCTTACCGAGCAATACATCTGGGCGGGCGCGCTTATCGGCATGATAGCCGGGGGGATGGTGTCATTTATCGTTTTCAGAATCGCCGTTATGCTTTTCTCCAGTCTGGGAGGCAGCAGCCTGATAGTAATAGGGCTGCTCGCACTTTTGTATCTATATCAGCCGACAAGCACCGCGATAAAAGAACTCGTCCTTGGCAGAAGATGGTTCTTAACAGCCGCTCTTCTGATACCAACGACAATTGGCCTGATAGTGCAGAACAAATTCATTAAAGCCTCGAAAGAATGGCGCGTGTGAGTTTTGTCGGCCTTAGTGCGGTTCTTTGAGCATCAGTTCTTTGTATCCACGCCCTATAAAAAGTAAAGTTATCGGTGCTTTATTGCCGAAGGGAATGTAGGAAGTCATTTTTCAGTACTGAAAAGGCACTTCTGTATTGAGGTGAGGGTTTTAGGCCGTCAGTTTTATGGCTGGGGGAAGTTGGCTAAGCGGCAGTGGTCGCAGAGTGCGTCAAGCGTTTAATCAGGTTCGAAGGTTGTATTTTGATGAGAAGGGGTAGGCTATGAAGAGCAAAAACAGAGCAGGCCTTGAGAAAGTTGTTGTGACAACCGCCCTGTGCGCAGCAGCCGCGGCAGTAGCGTTTCAATGTGCAGGCTGTGGCAAAATGAATGCCCTCAAGCGAAATCAGCTCAAATTGCAGAAGATGGTGCAGAGTGGTAATCAACAGATAGCCGGCAATATGGCGACAATAGAGAAACGCCAGATTGTCCTGCAGAACGGCTTCGAAGCGAGCTCCAAGCAAATGGCAAATAATATGGCAGCGGTCCGGCAAACTCAGGGTGTGCTGCGAGATGAGATGAGAATTCAGATAGAGCAAATGATGGGCAGTATCGCAGCGATACAGGACACTCAGGTGCAGTTACAGACGGGTATTGAGAACAACACTGAGCGACTGTCAGCTAATACGTCTAATCTCGCGTCTAATCTCACTGCGGTCCAGGACAATGTGGTCAGAACCCGGCAGATGCTTGCAAATCTGCAAAAAACCCAGGTACAGTCGCAAAAGGGCATTGAAAACAACACCGAACGGCTGTCGGCTAATATGGCCAATCTCAGCAAGGTTGAAGGCAGCGTACTTAAAGTCCAGCGTATGCTCGCAGATTTACAAAACCACTCCGGTCAAGTTGCAAACAAGGTTGCCTTGGTTGGTGAAAAACAGGCCGACCTGGGCCAGTCTCAGGGGGCGGCGGCGACCGGCATCCAGCAAATACTGAGCAATTTCGAGGCGCTTGGCGAAAGCCTGGCCGAACTGCACGAAATGCTCGCAGCCGTTCAGGACAATAGCGAAAAGACGACGACGAAGTTGGCGGAAATCCGCCGGAACCAGCTCGAGCTGCGAGGAAGTATAAAAGACAACATCCGACAAATAGCCGAGAATGCAGAAGCAATCGAGCAGCTAAATCCGAGCGTTCTGCCTTCGGAGTCGCTGGAGGCCGTACCTGCTGAGAATCCAATCGCCACTACGGCAAAGGCTGCCGAGAGCGACGAATAGTTCCTTTGCCGCCGTTGTGATTTAAGACCGTGTGATTGTCGTACCCTCGAAGAAGACTTTGTGCTTCTTCGGGGGTTTTTTTAGCGGATGATTAAGCAGCTCCGCAGGCGGCCAAGGGTCTCTGTCGGTATGTCCTTGACAGCAGGCAGCGGCATTTTTAGTATGATGTGCGGCCCTCAGGGGATAAGTATTTCTGTTGCGACCGGTTAATACCTGTTACGAGTGAAGGGACGGCAAATGAATTACAGGGAGCATCCGTGGATGGGAGTATTTCCGGCGACGCTGTGTGCTTTCCGGGACGACCAGAGCGTCGACAAAGAGGGTCTGCGGAGCTACATCCGGGACCTTTGCGGGGTCGAGGGTCTCAAAGGGCTGGTGTGCAATGGTCACACGGGCGAAGTTATGTCGCTGCGACCGAGAGAACGGGCGGAAGTTACACAGGTTTTTGCTGAGCAGGTGAAGGAAAGCGGCAGTTCCTTAAAAGTGGTTTCGGGTGTTTCGGCCGGGGGAAGTCACCAGGCCATCGACGACGCCATTGCGGCCAAGCAGGCCGGAGCGGACGCCATTTTGCTTATGCCGCCGCACCACTGGCTGCGTTTCGGAAGGTCGAGTCAGACCGCTGTGGGGTTTTTCGAAGACGTGGCGGCGGGCGGTGGAATCGAGATTATTGTTCATCAATACCCCGCCTGGACAAAGGCAGGCTACAGCCTCGAAGAGATGCTGGAGCTTATTAAGATACCGCAGGTAGTCTGCATCAAAATGGGCACGCGGGATATGGCTCGCTGGCTGTGGGATTACGAGCAGTTAAAAGCTGCCAGGCCGGGCCTTTCTATCATTACCTGCCATGACGAGTATCTGCTGCCTACGCTTCTGGAGGCCGGCGACGGCGCCCTTATCGGCTTCGCCGGTTTTGCGCCCGAGCTGATGGTGAAACTTGTCCACGCCTGTCTCGATGGCGACCTCGAAGCTGCCAAGAAAGCCCAAAGGACCGTGGCGCCGTTGGCCAGACTTATCTACAACCTTGGCGAACCCGGATGCGGCGCACACCAGCGTATGAAAGTGGCGAAATGGCTGCTTGGCGAATTTTCGAGTCCCGTGTTCAGGCGCCCGCTCCGGCCATTATCCCAGGCGCAGGTTGACGAAATCCGCCGGGGCTTGCAGGCAATCGGACTAAAAACCGTCAACTAAGAACACGTATGAGAAGACAAGAAAAGGCCACAGCCGGAGCCCCAGAGCGCATTGAAAATCATTGACTGGATAATTGTAGCGGCTTACTTTGCTTTTGTCATCTGGCTGGGCTCACGTTTTGCCAGGAGACAGACGAGCTCCGACCGATACTTTCTCGGGAATCGCAGCTTGCCCGGCTGGGCGGTTGGAATGTCGATTTTTGCAACGATTATTTCCAGCTTATCGTTTCTTGCTCTGCCCGGCAAAGCGTTCAAGGACGATTTGCAGTACCTTGTTACTATTGCTTCGGTTCCTATAGCAGCGATAATTGCGACATCCTTTATTATTCCCCTGTTCAGGCAGACAATAAAGCTGAGCGCGTACGAATATCTCGAGAAGCGTTTCGGATTGCTGGCACGGTTCTACGGTAACAGTATTTTTCTCATCACCAACTACTTTAAGATGAGCCTGGTGCTTTACCTGCTTTGCCTGGCTATTGCCGGCATAACAGGATGGAATTTGTATATATTGATACTTCTGGTCGGTCTTGCTACAACGACCTACACCTTCTTCGGCGGTATTGAGGGTGTCGTCTGGACGGATGTCACACAGGGGATTCTGCTTCTCGGCGGCGGTGTAATATCGCTGCTGCTCATGCTTTTCCATTCTCCTGCGGCCCCTTCTGAAATTCTTGCGACCGCGTACAATGCAGGAAAGTTCAAACTGGTGTCACTTGATTTTCAGTGGAGTCAGGTCTCCGTTTACGTGCTGGTCTGCTTTGGCTTTAGTCTTTATATGACCAGATACGGCACCGACCAGACGGTTGTTCAGCGGTACCTTCTTTCATCTTCAACCAGGCAGGCCCGCCGGAGCCTGTGGGTCTCGGCCATATTCCTGTGCGTAGTGTGGCTGGTGTTTATGTTCATCGGTGTTCTGCTTTGGGTCTACTACGACGTGCAGCCGGGGCTTCTTCCGGACCACGTTCGCGCCAGGCCCGACCAGGTCTTCGCGTACTTCATTGGACATGAGCTGCCGTCCGGGGTAGCCGGCATGATTCTTGCCGGTCTTTTTGCCGCTTCGATGTCCACGCTTTCGTCGGACCTCAACAGTATCGCCTCGGTCCTTGTGGATGACTTTTACAACAAGATTGCCAAAAGCTCCGACGATAAATGGCGTCTTTTGTTTTCGCGAATCAGCGTGCTTGTGATTGGTTTTCTTTCCATCTTTCTGGCCCTCGGCCTTACAAGATTTACGTCGATGGTCGAAGTTTTCTTCGTTTTCAGCTCAGTCATAGCAGGCGGAATGATGGCGATGTTTTTTCTTGGGCTTTTCACCAGACGGGGCAGCAGGAAAGGCTTGTACGTCGGTCTTGCAGTTGGCGTGGTTTTTATAGCCTGGGCAGCCTTGACCAACCCGTCGAAGGCAGACAACTGGCTTCCGGAGTGGCTGCCAAGGTTCCGCATACATATTTACTGGTTGGGCCTGGTAAGCAACATTCTTGTATTTGGAGTCGGTTATCTGGCCAGCCGAGTCCTCAGCCCCGGATACTCAGCCGAGGCGGCACTTACCGTCTACGGCAAAGATTCTGCTCAGGTCAGGCAGCAATAGCCCCTGCGGTGTTGCAATTGTTACTCTCTTTGCCTACAATACTTACGAATAACAGGAAACTAAGAGCTGTAAGGAAAAGAAAATGGCTACAAAAAAAGGAAGGTCCTCTTCGGTGCAAAACGCAGGCGTTATTTTGCTTGTCGCTTTGATGCTCGCAGTGCCGGCGCCGGCGCACACAAGTTCCGGTTTGGTAACTCTTAGCCTTCCGGGCGGCGTGAAGCTGGAGATGGTGTGGATTCCGGCAGGCAGCTTTGAGATGGGTTCGGCCAATAACGAGCCCGGCCGGGCAAGCGACGAAGGCCCACGCCGTACCGTTACCATCAACTATGATTTCTACATCGGCAAGTGCGAGGTTACGCAGGCCCAGTGGGAGGCGGTGATGGGCAGAAACCCCGTCTATCGGTGCGGCATCGGTCCGGATTATCCCGTCACTCATATCTCCTGGGACGACTGCCAGGGATTCATCGGCAAACTCAATCAGCTCGACATCGGGACTTTTCGGCTGCCGAGTGAGGCCGAATGGGAGTATGCCTGTAGAGCGGGGACAAGCACGCGTTTTTACTTCGGAAATTCATACGAGGCTGGAGATGCGTGCGGGCAGGGCCAAGCCGGCTTTCTTGCCGGTCAGAGGTCCGACTACATGTGGTTTTGCGGAAACAGCGACGCGCCGGGCGGCCCGAAATTTGGTGCGCGAGCTGTCGGGCAAAAACGTCCCAATGCCTTCGGACTCTATGACATGCACGGCAACGTGTGGGAGTGGTGTCAGGACGAATACCACGCCAGTTATGACGGTGCGCCGGTGGACGGCAGCGCCTGGCAGGGCGCCGGCAGCAGCTCTCGCGTGCTTCGCGGCGGCGCCTGGAGTTACAACGCGAAGTACTGCCGGTCGGCCTGTCGATGCGGCTACACCGCGTCGCGGGCCTATACCTTTCACGGGCTTCGCCTGGCGTGGTCTCCGCATAAAATGTACTCGAAGCAGTGGTACGGAAGCTGGCAGGCCGCCGCCATCGCCGACAATATCATCTCCTACCAGACGGAATTGGGCGGCTGGCCCAAGAATATGCACTGGCGGCTACACGGCTATCAGGGCGAGAAATTCACAAAGAACTGGGCAAATACAATCGACAACGGTGCAACTCATAGGGAGATGCGTTTTTTAGCCAACGTGTACCACGCCGCAGGAGAAAACCGCTTCAAGGATTCTTTCCTGCGTGGGTTGAATTTTCTGCTTGAGGCCCAGTACGACTCGGGCGGCTGGCCACAGCGATACCCGCCGGGCGGCGACTATGGAGACTGCATTACGTTTAACGATGATGCAATGCAGGGCGCTGTGAAACTTATGCGTGACATTGCTGAAAAACCTGAATTCGCGTGGCTGGATGCAAAACGTCGGCGAATTGTCGAAGAGGCTTACAAGAAAGGCCTTGAGTGCATCCTGAACTGCCAGGTCGTGGTTGATGGCCGGCGGACTGTCTGGGGCCAGCAGCACGACCCCAAAACGCTCATGCCCAGGCCGGGAAGGGTGTATGAGCCGGCCGCACTGTGCTCTCGTGAAAGCAGCGGCGTTGTCCTGTTCCTGATGAGCTTCGAGAAGCCCTCCAAACGGATTATCGAGGCGGTTGAAGCAGCGGTGGATTGGTACAGGAAAAACAAGCTTACCGGCATTGCCGTAACACGCAAAGACGGAAAGAAAGTAGTCGTCAAAGACGCTGATGCACCGCCGCTCTGGGCCCGGTTCTATGAAATCGAGACGGGCCGACCCGTGTTTAGCGGCCGTGACAGAGTCGTAAAATACAGCCTTGACAAGGTAGAAAAGGAACGTGCAAACGGCTATCAATGGTACAGCCGTTCGGGCGAGCAAGTGCTTGCTCACTATGCCCAATGGCGTGCGAAGATAAAGAAATAAACCAACATCAAGAAATATTGGCCGGAAAAACAATATTTGGCCGAAATCTGTTGAAATGACCGAGCCATTTATCTAAAATCCGACGATTCCATTTGGACAGTTTTGAAAGGATTGCAGGATGTACGTGATACCGGCCATTGACCTGCTGAAAGGCAAATGCGTCCGACTCATCCAGGGTGAGTACCATCGCCAGATAACGTATGATGATGACCCGGTAGAACAAGCCGAGCGGTTTGCCTCCGCCGGTGCGCAGTGGGTGCATATCATAGACCTCGAAGGCGCCAAGGTCGGCAAGCCGGTCAACAGCGAGTCGGCGAAATCAATAGCTGCCTTGAAGAAGTTGAAAATCGAATTGGGTGGCGGAATCAGGCAGCAAGAGTCAATACAGCAGATGCTTGATACCGGCGTGGAGAGGGTGATAATCGGCACCAAAGCCATCAGCGATTTTGACTGGTTCAGCCAAATGGTGCGGAAATTTGCCGGCAGGATTGCATTGGCGCTGGATGCACGCGGCTCAAAAGTAGCTACCCATGGGTGGACGCAGGAGAGCCACCAGAGCCTTGTGGAGTTCGCGACCAAAGCGGCTGAGCTTCCACTGGCTGCCATAATATATACCGATATCACAAAGGACGGTATGCTGGCCGGACCGAATTTTGAAAGAACAAGCTCGCTGGTCGAAGCAGTGAATATGCCGATTATCGCGTCGGGGGGCGTCAGCAGGATAAGCGATATAAAGAGGCTGGCCGAAATCGGCGTCGAAGCCGTGGTAATAGGCAGAAGCCTCTATGAAGGGACGCTTCAACTTAGTGACGCCATTACAGCGGCGCAGGAATAGTCCCTCAGGCTATTGCGCCGGCTCGAATTTATATCCGATTTCTCTTATGGTGTGAATGAGGGTCGGATTGTGCGGGTCGGGTTCGATTTTGTTTCTCAACGTGGTGACAAAACGGTCGACGCTGCGGGGGCCTGAGAAGCAGTCGTAGCCCCATACCCTGTTTAATATCTCGTCGCGGGTAAGCGCTCGGCCCTGCTTTCTTGCGAAGAACTCCAGAAGCTTCATTTCTTTCGGCGAGAGCTTTACTTCTTTACCGTTTTTCGAGAGCTTTCTGGCCCGTATATCAAGCACAAGGTCGCCGAATTCGTACGTGTCCTTCTCTGCCTGCCTGCTTCGTCTGAGAAGAGCGTCCGCACGGGCCAGGAACTCCTTTATGCTGAAAGGTTTGGTGACATAATCATCGGCTCCAAGGTTGAGACCCAGCACGATGTCAGACTCTTCGCCCTTGGCAGTCAGCATTATGACAGGCATCTCAAGTTCTTCCTGCCGCAACAGTCTGCATATTTCATAGCCGTTAATCTTCGGCAGCATAATGTCGAGGATAATCAAATCGGGTCTGCTGTTAAGCGCCGCGTTGAGACCCTCCTCACCGTCGCCGGCGGTCAGGACGTGATAGCCTTTGAACTCGAAGTTGTCCTTCAAGCCCCGGAGCATTGCCGCGTCATCCTCTATTATTAGAACAGTCTCCATTTGGCTTTTGTCTCAATTCACTTGCGGCAGTTTCACCGTGAATGTGCTTCCTCTGCCGGGTTTGCTGTCAACTGTTATCCGGCCCTTATGAGCATCGACTATGAATTTTACGATGCTAAGGCCCATACCGCAACCTCCGGCCGGTCGCGAGAGACTGCGGTCCGCCTGGTAAAACTTCTTGAATATTCTTCTGACCGTGCCCCGTGACATGCCTATGCCGTCATCCGAGACCTCGAAGCAAACAGAACCAGCCGCACTGAAGAGTCTCAATCTTACGTGTTTCTCGTCGCGGGAATATTTGCAGGCGTTTTCCAGTAGATTTACCAGTACCGTTACCATGGCGTCTTTGTCCGCCAATATCTCGGGCAGGTTCTCATCGATGGCTGCTTCCAGCCTGCATTTACCTGCGTTGAGATTCGTGCGTACCGCTTCGAGTGCGACTTTTGCGACCTCGGCAGGGCTAATCCTGATTATGTCAAACGCCTGCCTGTTCCGCTCCATCCGGGAGAACGTCAGAAAATTATCTATAAGTCGGCTCAATCTCTCATTTTCCTTTGAGATAAGCTGAAGATACTCTGTCGCCTGCTGTTGGTCTCTGAAGCTGCCTTCGAGCAGAGTATCGACCAGAACACGCATCGAAGACAAGGGGGTTTTGAGCTCGTGCGTGACCGCTGCCATGAAATCGTTTTTCAGCCTGTTAAGCTTTATCTGTCGGGAGAGCATCCTGGTGGCAAGACCGCCGGAAGCAAAAATCAACACTATGACAAGCACGCCTGTCCATGTATACAGCGCTGTTTGCCTGCCGGCTGCGTTTTCAAAAATGGCGGGCTCCGTGAAGAAAAATTCGACTTTCCATTCCGGTAGAATTCTGCCCATAGGCAATGTCAGGAAAGGTCTGTCTTCTGTCTTGGCGGCGCCGGCAGCGAATTCGCCGAAATTGTCGTAGACCCTTGATATGACTGTTTCGTCGCCCATATCGTCCACAGCGGCCCGGAGGAAGCGCAAAAAGCGGGACTCCGTCGTAAGGCACAGAACGGTTTTGCCGGAGATTTTGTAGTATATGCCATAGACCGGCTCGGACAGGTCAAGTTTTTGGATGGTGGCCTCCGGCCAGGACCTCCAGAGCCGGCCTGGGTTGAGATTCTGGGCGGCGGCTAAAGAATGTCGCTCTACCTGGATAGTCCTTTTGGCTTTTTTCAGCTCATATTCGAGCTTTTGCGACAAGCCTGCTCGTTCTGCGGTCTCAATCAGTCTTTCGAGCCCCCAGATTCTGGCTTCGGATGGCAGAGCTATAACCGGCTGTTTCTTCTCACCGTCGTAGCGCGAGTTTCCCAGGACCCCTCGAAGATGAAAGAAAAGCTCATCGCTGCCGGTTTTCTCGTATAGCTCGGCAAGCCTTACTCTTGCCCGAAGCACTTGAGCGCCAACAGCAAGGTTGCCGGCGTCCACTGTTGTTGGATAAGCGAGCTTGTTACAAAGGGCCGCCGCCTGCTCGGTT
>Ga0114919_10003342_pt1 | contig 12971 bp, 14 predicted proteins | sample BlataG_FD_88682 | JGI IMG/M metagenome (GOLD analysis project Ga0114919, IMG submission 88682) | Deep subsurface microbial communities from Black Sea to uncover new lineages of life (NeLLi) - Black_00105 metaG | ecosystem: Environmental > Aquatic > Marine > Oceanic > Sediment | place: Atlantic... | reverse complement strand
GTTCGGGCATATCGAGCCTCCTTGTAAAAATTGAGAAGTTGTCCGATAACATATCGGCCAAATGCTCTCAATATGCCCAATTTTGTTGTTATTCTTTACCAATATCATGAGTGAGAACCAAATCCGTGATTAAAAATCAATCAAAAGTGCGGGTAGCTGGAACATAAAATCGAAAAATCGAAAAAAATTTTATCTTCTTTTCTGACAACCTCTTATCTCTGTCAATCCTGTCAAAAACACCCCAATTTTCGACTCAAACGCGCATGTTCGCCCAATTATAGAGGCGCGTCTTTTTTGCCCCCGGCCGAAAACAGGCCAAGATTCGTAAACTGGAGCAAAGCGCAAGTCCTGAGCGCATTTATACTGAATGAAATGGAAGTAGTCGAATGGGAAGAAACTCGTTTTACATTTTGAGCTTTGGTTTTACATTTTCCACTTTAAACTTTAAATTCCCTTCGTGCCTGTCCTCTGCCCTTTACAACTGTAAAGAGTTCTCTACAAATCAGCCCTTTTTATGCAAAACAAACCCAATCTTGTCCGCCGTAGGCGGATTGCAAATGAACGTAACTTCTTTTATAACAAGGTATTATGAAAATAAATGGCAGCGGAGAGTCCGAAAAAACAAAGCCAATTCAAACCCAATTTCCGTAAAGGCCAAAATGAACGTAAACTTATATGTCACAAAGGATTACAGAAAAAAAGATGATTTCGCAGTCCGAAAAAACAAAGCCAATTCAAACCCAATTTCCGAAAAGTCAAAAATGAACGTAAACTTATATGTTATAGAGGATTACGAAAATGAAACCGTTTTCAGGCTCGAACAAAACAAACCCAATCAAACCCAATCCACCAACCCCCATTTTTACCCCAAAAACCCAACATCCCCCCAAAAAATATCCCGAAAAATCCTATTTCCCGCTAAATCACGATAATTTTAGTCCTGATTCTGTTAATCTGCGCAAAAATCCTCGATTTAGCAGTTGCTTGTCTTTCGCGAAAAACCCAGCAGCGATTTGAAATAATTTTTTATCCAGCTCCAGTGCAGATTGTTTGCACAACCATCAAACTGACAAACAGAAGAGCCAGATAAGAATGGACATCACCCCATTCGTGGCGGGTGAGTTTAATATCGTCCATATCGTTTTCCTACACTTTCGACTGATTCTGTACCCGATTCTCGATGTCGAGTCCGTCGATGCGGCGCCGGATGACGCACATCCGGCATCGATTATAGAATTTCTAAATGGATTCGCAACTAAACCCCGTTAGAAGCTATCTGACACAGGCGGATTTTTTACACAGGCGTAGCCAAAATACAGGCCAACAAGGGAAAATTTCTAACGGGGTAAAGGTTAGCTCGTTTTAACGCCGATATGGATGTTATTCGGTTATAGTTTATCTGGGAGCCCCCAGGTTAGCACGGCCATCCTGGCCGTGTCACACCAAAATGGGAACCCTGGGGAATATTGCAGTGCCCTCGATTCAGACACAATCCGTTGCAGATAAAGTACTTGCGTTGCCTTTAGGACGGAACGTCAAAGATTTCCTCGATTATTTAGTTGTTGAGGCCGGCCTGTCTAACAATACTGTTTTGGCCTATGGCCGCGATTTGAAAAGCTTTCTGAGGTATTGCAAGTCCAATGGAGTCAGGCAGTTACAGCAGATAAACCCGGCCCTTATCCAGAAATATCTGCAAGTGCTCAGCCGGGCCGAAAAGAGTGAAAGCTCGATTAAGCGGTGCCTTGTCGCTATACGGATGCTCCTGCGGTTTGCCAAACTCACCGGACTTGTCGAAGAAGACTTCACCGCAATCCTTGAAGGTCCAAAGCTCTGGCAGAGACTGCCCACTATTTGCAGTAAAAACCAGGTTATCAGTATTATTAACGCTCCTTCGCCGGGCGAACCTTTTTACCTTCGTGACAAAGCGATGCTTGAATTGCTCTACGCCACCGGCATGCGTGCCAGCGAGTTAGCCGGCTTGAAAACCAGCGATTTGAACCTTGACATCGGCTACTTGCGCTGCCTGGGCAAAGGTAATAGGGAACGCATAATCCCGCTCGGCAAAGCTGCCATCGCAGCAGCAGTCGAGTACCTGACAGATCTTAGACCGAGGCTGGTCCGTCCAAAGGCCGGATTCAGTAGCGATTTTCTACTGCTTTCCCGAACAGGCCGACCTTTGGGTCGTATTGAGATTTGGAGATTAGTTAAAAAATATGCAATTCGTGCGGGTATGCCCAGAAATCTAACCGTTCATACGTTTAGACATTGCTTCGCAACGCATCTGTTGGCCGGCGGAGCTGATTTGCGAAGCGTCCAGGAAATGCTCGGACATGTGGATATAGCCACCACCCAGATTTATACACACGTTGACCAGGAGAGGTTGCGAAGTATTCACAAAAAGTTCCACCCAAGGCCGTAGGAACGTGAATAGTGATTCGTGATTCGAGCCACGAAACGCGAGACTTGACTTGGATGGGTTTCAGGATTATTATGGTTAAATTGAAACGCAGAGTTTTGTTTAAGGTCGTCCGGATGAGTGCAAAACGGCTATATCTGGTAATATTGCTGCTGGTAATAGGGTGCCAACAGGCCGGTGTTGGTGCAAACAAACCATCCTTGCTGGCTAATGAAGCAATCGCAGAGGCCGAGCTCGACAAGCAATTGAAAATCAACAGGAATGCCTTGCTCAAAGGCACAAGTGAACAGATGCGTATCGATGCGGCGGCTGTAATGTTGTTTAGTGAAAACCCGCTGGCCAGAAAAATTCTGCTTGCCGTACTAAAGCAGACTGAAAATATCGCTGCCCGAGTGGCTGTCTGCAAGGCATTGAGTCAAACCCGGGCATCGCAGGAACGTATAAAGGAAAATGGTGACTTTGTCCAGCCGCTGCTTGAAATCTTAACCGCCGAGGAGGATTTTGACAGGGCGAAATTGGCCGCTGAAGCAACCTTGATTTTCGAGTATGAGCAGATACAGCAGCACCTTGAAAAAATAGCAACAGACACTTCACTGTCCGCCAAAGTAAGATTGAATGCAATATATACGCTCAAACTTCAGCCGGCCAAGGAAGCGATACTCAAACTTATGGACCTGCTTGATGACCCTGAAAAACAGGTAGCTGACGCGGCTGAGAAAGCCCTGATATCCCTCAACATACCTGTGGGTGAAGACGCCCAAAGTCGCAGGCAAATCAGGGATGAATTCAACCGCATGGGCAGAGATGAATTTCTGAGGGTTTGGAAGATTCGCCAACAACAGGAAAAGCGAATGCGCGCGCTGGTAATTCAATTGAACTTGTGGAAGGGCAAGTATTTATCTGCATTGGGTAAGATATACAGTGATTTCGGCGATGACGCAGCTAAAAAAGGCAAATTTTTAGCTGAGCATCTGGGTGATTCAGAGGTGGATGTAAGATTGTGGGCGCTGGAAAAGGTTTCTCAATGGCGGATAGGAACGGCACTGAAATCAAAATTGCCCGCCGAGCTTGGGCCCATTTTGGTCGGTTTGATTTCGGACCAGGACAGAAGTGTTCGGCTAAAAACAGCAAAGCTGCTCTCTTTGATGGAGGAATTGAATTCAGCCGAAAAACTTCTTGAACAACTCAAAACCGAACAGGACGATGAGGTCAAAATGGAGCTGTTCGTTGCGCTCGGCAGGGCGTGTTACTACGCCCTCTTGCCCACTTCGGGCATCAAGGTCCCAAAGGAGATAAGAAAACAGACCCTGGAATGGGCTGCAAAGTACCTATATGAGGAGGAGACAAAAAAGGCACAAAAAGGCGCCGAAGTCATAAAAAAGCTGCTTGAGCAGGACGGATTAACCCCGGCGGAGGTTAGCGAATACCTTGGTTTGCTTGTGGAAAGATATAACCAGCAAAAGGATGAGGCCGACGGGGCCTTGAGAGGAGAATTGCTCAGTGCAATGGCAGACCTGTGCGCGCAGAGCGTTTGCCAGGCGGAATCAGCCAGACTTTTTAAACCATTATTCGAAGAAGCACTGACCGACGAAACAGATTTGGTTCGAGAAGCAGCGGTGAATGGGCTTGTCTATATTGACAAAGCAAAGGCACTTAAAATATTGAGAGATTTTGTTAAAGACAACAGTGAAATCGTCAGGAAGAAGATAATAGAGCTCGCCGGTGAAGTTGGAAACCAGGATGATTTGGTTTGGCTGAGGGAAAAGATGGGTTTGACCGCCGAAAGCGAGCCGGCCTGGCAGGCAATGCTCAAAATATTCAAACGCTCCGAGGCTGACGTCCTGGCCAAATGGGTAGGCAAATTCGACTCGCCAACGCCAAATACTAAAGGCAAGTTATCTGATGAGCAGAAGGTCTCCTTTCTTGAGATGGCAGAGCGAAAAGCCGCCGGCGAAAATAAGCTAATAATACTCAGAGATATTAGAAGGAAATTGGCAGACCTTTACAAGAAAAGCGGCGATTTTGAAAAGGCGGCAAAGTATTTAGGGATGACGCTTAAAGACGCCCGGACCGCCGAGGAAAAGGAGTCAATTCTGGCCGAGTTGATGGATGCGTATTTGAGATGGCCAAATGTGAAGTCTGCGGAGGATTTGGTGGCTAATTGCTTACTGGAAAAGGATTTAGACCCCAACAGTGCCGTTGTGGGCGCAATTGACAATTATCTAAGCGCCCCGCCTCCTGGAGCTGACCCTGAGGCGGTGTTAAAAGCACTAACCCAGATAAATCCCCCACCTGAAAGACCCAAATGGCTCGAGCAGGTGAAGCTTTGGGCCGGCCGTCTTGGCCGGGCCAAAGAGTCGGATAAGCCAAAAAAAAGCAGTAATTAACAGGGATTTAGTTTGCAATTGATGCAAGCATTTGTATGCTGTTGCTGTGATACGAGGGTGGTTTCGGTGCGATTTTTTGCAAGAAACTAAAAAAATATGAATTTTTTTTGCTTTTTCCCGTTTTTTTTAGTTTTTTATGTTTGTAGTTCTACTGTTTATTCTATAAGATATTGGGTTTATATTAAAAACTGATGGGTGTTACAGGTTCCTGTGCTCATTGTATGGGTTTATTGAGGCAGAAAGAGAGGGTCCGGTTCATCTTTTGCGGCTTGGAAGCTGGGGAGAGTTGTTCTTTGTTATTCAATTCACCGCAGAGCGGCGAACGGTGAATTTAGTTTTGCTGCTGTAGCTCAGTGGTAGAGCGCGTCCTTGGTAAGGACGAGGTCATGGGTTCGAGCCCCATCAGCAGCTAAATGTAAGCAGGTCAAGCTCAGATAGCCTGCCCCGCACCAGAAGAGCTTCGGCTCAGGCCATTTGGGTGCGGAGTATCAGTAGTCTTGAGTCTTGGCTGTGAGTTGATGATAGAGGTTCGAAAGCAGTTTTTTGGGAATCCGATAGGTGAGTGAATAAATACTAACCCGGCACATTGGAGGTTTATATTAAGATGGCTAAGGCAGTATTTGAGCGGACAAAACCACATATCAATATTGGAACCATTGGTCATATTGATCACGGTAAGACGACGCTGACGGTGGCGATTATGAAGCGGCTGGCGCAGAAGGCCGGCGGCGGCAATATCAAGGAGTTTGACGAAATCGATAATGCGCCGGAAGAGAAAGAGCGCGGCATTACGATAAACACCGCGCACGTGGAGTATGAGACGACCAAGCGTCACTATGCCCACATTGATTGTCCCGGGCACGCCGATTACGTCAAGAATATGATTACGGGAGCGGCCCAGATGGACGGGACCATTCTGGTTGTGGCGGCCAACGACGGTCCTATGCCTCAGACCCGCGAGCATATCCTTCTTGCGCGTCAGGTCAATGTGCCGAAGGTTGTCGTTTTCCTGAATAAAGTGGACATGGTTGACGACCCTGAGCTGCTCGAGTTGGTTGAGCTGGAGACAAGGGAGCTGCTGAGCAAGTATGAATTTCCCGGCGATGATATTCCTATTATAAAGGGCTCGGCTTTAAAGGCAATGGAAGATGAGGGTAAGAGCGACGAGGTCTGCAAGTGCATCGACGAGCTGATGGAGGCGGTTGACGAGTATATACCGATTCCGGAGAGAGAGATTGACAAGCCGTTTCTTATGCCGATAGAGGACGTTTTCAGCATTAAAGGCCGGGGTACCGTCGGCACAGGCAGGGTTGATCGCGGCAAAGTCCGCGTTGGCGAAGATGTTGAAGTTGTCGGGTTGGCAAAAGAGACGCGAAAGACGGTTGTTACCGGCGTAGAGATGTTCAACAAGACGCTCGATGAAGGCCAGGCCGGCGACAACATCGGCATACTTTTGCGGGGCGTGGAAAAGAAAGACTTGGAGCGAGGCCAGGTTGTCGCAGCGCCCGGCAGTATTACTCCACATACGAAGTTTCACGCCGAAGTTTATGTTCTGACCAAGGAAGAAGGTGGTCGTCATACACCGTTCTTCCCGGGCTACAAGCCGCAGTTTTATTTCAGGACAACAGATGTTACCGGTTCGGTTCGTTCATTAATGAGCCGGGAAGGTAAGAGTGCAGAGATGTGTATGCCGGGTGATAATATAACGATGGAGGTGGAGATTATTTCGCCAATCGCTATGGAGGATGGCCTTCGCTTTGCTATTCGTGAAGGCGGCAGGACAGTCGGCGCCGGTGTGGTAACGAAAATCCTTGCCTAAGCATCTCTGAATAACCGTTGCCCCCTGCCGGTAACAAGCAGGGGGGCAAAAGTAAAGGTGCTCGCCTCGCTGAAGTCCAGATTGTTGGGCATTTTCAGGGAAAGGATATATTTCTCAAGTAAGTGTGCCTGCTCGGTGGGGAAGACTTTATGGCTAAAAAGAAGAGCAAAAGGGAGTATGTCTGGCTTGAGTGCGTTCAGTGTAGCCAGAGGAACTATCGTACAAGTGTTAACGTAGCAGAGGGTACGCCGAAATTAAAGCTCAAAAAATTTTGTAAAAATGAACGTAAGCATACTGTTCATAAGATACGGCGGAAATAATTCGCAATTGATGATTGAACCGGACTTTTTAATAGTCAATAGAAAATAATCAATAATCAATAATCAATTAATATTAGGCCAGTAGCTCAATTGGCAGAGCGTCGGTCTCCAAAACCGAAGGTTGGGGGTTCGATTCCCTTCTGGCCTGCTTTGGAGTCTGAAGCGAGATATGAGATACGCTTCGCGAGATACGAGATTATTATGGCATTTGAGATTTATAAACGCGGCCAAGGCAAATACACAAGACTCTGTAGTGGTTTTGGTGCGGCAATAATTGCAGGATTGGGCTGTTTTCAGTTGTATGTAAAACTGGAGCCCATTAGCTGGGGTTGGGGCCGAAGAGCAGCATTGTGGATTGCGACCATGGTGCCCGTCGGTTTGTTTATTATCCTTGGACTTTTGGTTTTTTGGTTGATAAATAAACCCACGGTTGCAGATTTTATGATTGCCGCTGAAGGCGAAATGAAAAAAGTTAGCTGGTCGAGCAGAAGGGAAATAGCCGTTTCGACATTTATCGTTATTGTGGTTGTGATTCTTGTAGCTATACTTCTTGGGGTCACAGATTTAAGTTTTCGAATGTTTTTTGATTGGCTTTTGTGAGCTCAAGGCCGGCGGAATGATTAGTGGATAATCAGAAAGAGATAAAGACAGAGCAAGAACAATCTGAAAGCGGAGAACGAGGTACGGATTCAGGTATTAATATGCAGTGGTACGTTTTACGGGTTGCGGCTAATAAAGAAGTGCAGGTCAAAGAAGCTCTTACGCAGAGAGTAGAAAGGGAGGGTTTAAGCGATATTGTCGGCAGAATAGAGGTCCCTGTTGAGCAGGTGAAGCGCATCCGCGGCAGCAAGCAAACAGTCCATAAGCGAAAGCTGTATCCCGGCTATGTTTTTATGGAGATGGAGCCGACCGAGGATGGCCGGGTCCGGGAAAAGGCCTGGTTTATGATTAAGGAAACCTCCGGCGTGGGAGATTTTATCGGCACAGAAGGAATTCCCACTCCGATGCGGGATACAGATGTGGCAAAGATGCTTTTGGAAGCGGAAAGGCCTGAGGAGGCCCCAAGCATCAGAGTCGAGTTTAAAAAAGGCGATATGATTAAAATTCGAGAAGGCGCCTTTGAGAACTTTGAAGGCACGGTCGATTCGATTGACTCCGAGCGCGGGATTGTGAGGGTGATTGTTGCGATATTCGGCCGACCTACGCCGCTGGATATAGAGTATTGGCAAATTGAAAAGATATAAGTTCGCATTGTGTATTGCGTGATGCGTATTGCATAAGACGCTATGCGACATACGATATAAAGGTGAAGGATGGCCAAAGTAGTAGTGGTAAAGATTAAGTTGCAGGCACAGGGCGGGCGGGCGACACCGGCGCCGCCGATAGGGCCTGCTTTGGGTCAGAACGGCGTTAACATCGGCCAGTTCGTTTCGCAGTTCAATGAACGAACAAAAGAGCTTAACGGAACAATCGTGCCGGTCGTGATAAGCGTCTATAAGGACAAAAGTTTCACCTTTGAGGTCAAAAGTCCTCCGGCGGCGGTGTTGCTGAAACAGGCGGCCGAAGTCGCAAAGGGCAGTGGCGTTCCAAATAAAGAGAAGGTCGGAAAAATCAGTGCCGAGCAACTGCATAAAATCGCTGAGACTAAATTCAAGGATTTGAACGCATACGATTTGGCCCAGGCCGAAAAAATTATCAGAGGTACCGCCCAAAGTATGGGTATAGAGGTCGAAAGATAGGTTACTTATTACTGCTGTTATGAACAATTATACAAGGTTTAGAAAGATATGAAAGATTTAGCCCAGATACCGAACTTTGAGAAGATTAAGTTTCACAGTACCGGTTTTCGTGTCCGATTTGTTGCTCCTCTCGATGAGGAAAACTGTATAGAGGTTCTATCCAACGTAATGGAGAAGAGTTCAGTTAAGCTGGAGCCTGTCTCCACTAAGGATAAGAAGCGCCCAACTGATCTTGCGAAGGGGCCGGGCAAACGAATACTTTTTACTGTTAAAGACCCTCATGAGCTTATGATAAGATGCCTAAGCGAAGTTTCATCTGCTGAAATTAAAGAATCTATCAAGAGTATCTTTGAAGCGGCCTTTAAGGTCAAAAGAGTTCAAGTGTCAGGTATTGCATGGGCTGATGTGGTGCACATATTTGATACGAAGTATTTAGGAAATCATCACGCATTGCTGTCAAAATTATATCACAGGGGATCTTTACTGGAGAATGTTTTTAGTTCAAAAGAGATTTATTCAAATGATATTATGATTGGAGGTCTTGTTTCAGGGGCTGACAGTCGGCGATGCGTAATATCTATCAAAGGGGCTACCAGTTTACGTGAGATCAAGTCTGGGGACTATGACAACGATGAGATAGATATTTTTATATATTATGCGGAGACTAAAGATATTTCTCGAAGTGATATAGGTAATTTTATGGCAACCTTGGCGATTGATGCCCGGGAATATATTATCTCAAATCTGCTGGACAAGGTGGTCAAGCCATTGGATTTGAAAATGACAGAGCTTGAGGGTGCTGAATCATGATATTTGCTAATGTAGGATTTGGAGAATTGTTAAAGGCAGTACAGGAGAACGGCGTTTGGGTTGTTGCTATTTGGTTTGTAGTTCAGGTTTTCGAATGGATTAAAGAAAGGCCGGGACGTTTGGAGCGGAAGGCTATACGAGTAGCTTTTGAGAAGCATATCCAACAAATTCAACAAATACCTGTAGAGTTGAAGTTGATGGCAAGAGATATAAAGGATTTTAGTTCATTGATTAAACCTCTGTCAGAAAATTGGAATTGTATACCTGAAACGAGGGATTTGGCTGGAAAAATTTTGAATAGACTGTCCAAACAGGATGAACATAAAAACTCCGATAATTGATTTAGGAGACCATTCTTATGATATTGAATTTTCTTTACTATTTTTGCGTTGTTTGCGTTGTAGTTGTTCTGATAGTTCGAGTTTTCAGGCTTTTGTTCCGTCCTTACAGAAGTAAATATGTTATTGTTAATCGGGAGTTGTCTGAACTTACAAGGGTTTTTACAGAAGCACACGAAGAGTTGATAGAATCGCGAAAAGCTTTGGTGGAAACAAAGAGTCGATTCGAAAAATGGTCGGAATCAAGCGTTACTACTGATGACAAAGAGCGAGATACTAAGAAGGTTAAAACAGATGATTATTTGGCAGAAGCATTTTCTGCGGACTTGGGTGTAGGAAGGATTCCGGGCAGACGGAAAGTGAGAATACAGAAATTGCAAACTTCAGATTATACTCATTTTATCATCCCGCGGCGACCCGCTGAGAAATATATTGAGGCGATACGCTTATTGCGTGACGATATAGAGAATATCCTTGAAGAAGAAAAGTACGAATATATTCGAGCAAGTTAAGCTGCTATGATGGTGTTGCTGTAGAACATAGCAAAGTGTAGAAGAGCTTATTGCATACCGGAAGGTGGGAGCGAACAAAGGTTTTATTCACAAAGCAGATTTGTATGAGATTTAGAAGCAAAAGATACAAAAAAGAGTTGCAGCAGCTAACCCCCGCTTCCGTGGTGGCGATGAGTCTGGCCGAGGCAGTCGAAAAAGTCAAATCGTTTAAGTCGGTAAAATTTGACCAGACCATAGACTGTGTGCTGCACCTGGGCATCGACCCGAAGCAGGCCGACCAGTTGATTCGCGGCTCAATATCTTTGCCTCACGGGATAGGTAAGCAGAAAAAAGTTATCGCTTTCTGCGAGGACTCGGACATCGAGGCGGCGCGGGCGGCTGGTGCCATTGAGGCCGGCTGCGATGAGCTGGTAAAAAAGATATCGGATGGCTGGATGGATTTCGATGTGGCCATCGCCTCGCCAAAGGTGATGAGCAAGGTAGGCAAGCTCGGCCGGGTTCTTGGGCCCCAGGGAAAGATGCCTTCGCCTAAAAACGGCACGCTAACCGCCGATGTTGCAACCGCAGTAGCTGAATTTGCTGCAGGCAAAGTCGAGTTTAAAAACGATGCCGGCAGCAACATCCACATAGTAGTCGGTAAGCAGAGCTTCGAGGCCGAAAAACTGATAGGAAATATTGAGGCATTTGTCTCACATATAAAGAAGATCAAACCAGCGGCGGCAAAAGGTACGTATATCAGAAAAATGTGTATATCTGCGACAATGAGCCCGAGCATAGCGGTTAGTATTTAGAAGCTGTCTGCTGACCGGCGGTCAAAAATTAGCTAAAGGCCGAAAACTATTAAACATTGACAGGCGATAAGCCTGCCCTGAGCGCTGAGAAAGAGATTCTTCGCTGCGCTCAGAATGACAGAGAAAGCGAAGGGATGAGCAAGTACGTAAAAGAATTGCTGCAGGCGGAGCTGGAAAAGAAAATTGCCAATGAAGGTATCAAAGATTTTCTGGTTGTCAGTACCAGGGGTGTCGGCGGCGTTGACGGAAACCAGATGCGCGGCGAGCTTAAAGAAAAAGGCATCAAATTGCTGGTGGTGAAGAATTCGCTGTTCAGAAAGGCGCTGCGTAAGCAACAGATGGAACCAGCAGCGGCTCTGTTCAGCGGTCCCTGCGCTGTTGCTTATGGCGGTGACAGCATCGTTGACGTTGCAACAGGGCTGGCTGAGTGGAGCAGGAAGGTTCCGGTGATAGAGATTAAAGGTGCCTTTCTGGATGGCTCAGCTTTAGATGCCGGAGCTGCAGAAGAACTTTCGAAGATGCCGACCCGAGGCCAGTTGCAGGGCGAAATTGTTACCCTGGCACAGTCGCCCGCGGCAAGATTGGCCGCCACCTTTAGTGCTCCCGCAGGAATTATCGCAGGTTGTATAAAGACCATCGCCGAAAGGGATGAAAAACAAGCAGCCTGAGGCGTGAAGCGAGATATGAGATAGTGTTGCTTGCGTGGTTGCCCCTGTAATGGGTTAAACGGAACGGTGGAGTTCCGGCTACCACCAGGTGTTAGCTGATAGGAGTTAAAAGAGATGGCAGAGGAACAAGCGAAGGAAAGCAAGGAAGCGAAGGAAACCAAGGAAGTGAAGGAAATCAGGAAAGCGAAAGAAACGCAGGAAACTAAAGAGACAAAGAAATGGAGCAGTGAGATTAAGAAGCTTGGCGACAAAATAGCAGGCCTGAAATTGATGCAGGCCAAGGAGCTTGGCGATTATCTCAAGGAGGAATATGGTATTGAGCCGGCTGCCGGCGGCGCTGTTGTGATGGCGGGCCACGCTGCACAGGCCGAGGCTGAGGAAGCTGAAGAGAAAACCAGCTTTGATGTAATCCTTAAAGAATTCGGCGATAAAAAGATTCAGGTTATCAAAGAAGTAAGAGCCTTGACGGGATTGGGATTGAAGGAAGCCAAGGACCTCGTCGACGGCGCTCCCAAGCCGGTCAAAGAAGGCGTGAGCAAAGAAGAAGCCGAAGCCGCTCAGAAGCAGCTTGAAGCTGCAGGTGCAGTCGTTGAACTGCGTTAGTTTTTAGTGTTGAGTTTTGAGTTATAACTCAAAACTAAAAACTCAAAACTAAGTCTGGGAGTGTCAGATGGTCCAGCACCAATCTTTGGTGGTGGAAAAGCAATTGAGACATTTAATGCGGGAGACCGGTAATGCGAGAGATAAGTGCTGGACAAAGCGTTCGCAATTTCGGCAAGGTCTGCGATGTCGTTAAGATTCCGGACCTGGTAGCGATACAGAAAAGAAGTTACGGGCACTTTTTGCAAAAAGACGTGGCACCGGCCAAGAGAAAGTGCTTCGGGCTCGAAGCGCTGTTTCAGGAGATATTCCCTATCGAGAGCTATGACAAGTCTATGCATTTGGAATATCTCTACTACGAGCTGGAAAAGCCGCATTATACGCCTGTTGAGTGCCGACAATTGCGGCTGACCTACGGCTATCCGTTAAAAATTCATTGCAGACTGCACAGGAAGGACAGCGAAGATTCGACCGAGCAGGCGATATACCTTGGTGAAATGCCGGTTATGGTGGGCGGCGGGGAGTTTATCATCAACGGGGCCGTGCGGGTTATGGTCAGCCAGCTGCACCG
>Ga0114919_10003341_pt1 | contig 12973 bp, 9 predicted proteins | sample BlataG_FD_88682 | JGI IMG/M metagenome (GOLD analysis project Ga0114919, IMG submission 88682) | Deep subsurface microbial communities from Black Sea to uncover new lineages of life (NeLLi) - Black_00105 metaG | ecosystem: Environmental > Aquatic > Marine > Oceanic > Sediment | place: Atlantic... | reverse complement strand
CTCGGCCGTGGCCTACTCGGTGTTCTGCCTCTGGCTGCCGCCCGAACTCCGGTTTTCCCCGCTCTTCGGCCGCCACGTCTTCTACGACGTCGGCTCGCCGCTGGAACTCCTGCCCTACGCCGCGATGGCCGTGGTGCTGGTGGCCGCAGGCGTCCTCTCCATCAAGACGTTCTACGGGATGCAGGCCCTCTTCAAGCGGCTGCCGATCGTGCCCCACCTGCGGCCGATGCTCGGGGCGATCCTGGCCGGCCTGGTGGGCCTGGGAATGTATTTCGGGTTCGGGAAGAATCCCGATGCGCTGGCCGTGCTCGGCAGCGGCTACGGCACGCTCCAGAAGACGATGGCCGGCACCCTCGACGTCGCCGTGCCGCTGCTGGTTGCCGTGGCGCTGGTCAAGATTCTCACCACCTCGCTGACGATCAGTTCCGGCGGCTCCGGGGGCGTGTTCGGCCCCTCGATGGTGATCGGCGGCTGCCTGGGCTCGGCACTGGGGCAGGTGTTTCACGCCTGGTGGCCGGAGCTCGTGCGACAACCCCAGGCCTTCGCGATCGTGGGCATGGCCGGCTTTTTCTCGGGCTGCGCCCGGGCGCCGCTCTCGACCGTTTTGATGGTCAGCGAGATGACCGGCGGCTACGGCCTGCTGCTGCCAACCCTCTGGGTTTCCACGCTCACCTTTCTCTTGGGCCGCCGCTGGACCCTGTACGTCAAGCAGGTGCCCACCCGGCTCGACTCCCCGGCCCACCGGGGCGACTTCTTCGTGGACGTGCTGGAGGGCATCCAGGTGGAGAGCGTCTACCGGCGGGATCGGCCGCCCCGGCTGATCCACGAAGGAGAGTCGCTGGAGGGAATCGTCCACGCCCTGGCCGAGTCGACCCAGCGGTACTTTCCCGTCGTCGACGAGGAAGGCCGGATGGTGGGAATCTTCTCGGCGGAGGATGTCCGCGGCTATCTCTACGACGACGCGATCTGGAAGATCGCCAACGCCCGCGACGTCATGAAGAGCAAGGTCGTCACCGTCCGGCCCGACGAAGACCTCAACTCGGCCCTGGGGAAGTTCACCTCGCTCAACGTCGACGAACTGCCGGTGGTCGATCCCGGCGACCGGGGCCGGCTCGTCGGCATGCTCCGCCGCAAGGAGGTGATCGCCGCCTACAACCGCCGCCGGATCGAGCACGAGAAGCACCGGCTGGCCGCGGGGTAGAGGGGTTGCCCATGCCAATCGAGCCGGCGTTGCTGGCCGAGCGCAGGCAGGATGCCGAAGCGAGGCGTGCAGCGAGCGACCGAAGGCCAGGATGGCCTGAGGGAGCGTCCGGCGAGATGGCATGGGCAACCCCTCGCGGTCGACCTTCCCGAGCGGGGCTCGGTGCGGGGCGGGCGGGCCGGCGACCTGCTACAATCCTCGGCTTTCCCGCCCGAGGAACTCCGCGTCCGTGCCCAGCAAACCAGCCTCCAACCGCGCCCAGCAGAAGGCGATCCAGAAAGCCGACACCCTGATCGAGGCCCTCGGCTGGATCCGCAAGTTCCGTGACACGACCACCGTGATCAAGCTCGGGGGCAGCGTGCTCGAACACCCCGACGCCCTGCGGCACCTGTTGCTCGACATCGTCTTCATGACGACGCTCGGGATGCGGGTGATCGTGGTTCATGGCGGGGGCAAGGCGATCAGCCGGGCGATGGACGAGGCCGGGATCGAGCCGCGGTTCGTCCAGGGCCGGCGGTATACCGACGAGGCCACCCTGGCGATCGTCGAGCAGGTGCTCGCCACGGACCTCAACCACGGACTCGTGGCCAAGCTCGAGGAGTATGGCGGCCGGGCGATGTCGCTGAACTTCCTCTCCACCAACGTCCTCTTCGGCGAGCGGCTCACGCTCGAGGGGCCGGGGGGGGAGCCGCTCGATCTCGGCCACGTCGGCGAGGTGACGCGGGTCGACCGGCTGACGATCGACAACCTCGCCTATGCGGGCCAGGTGCCGGTGATCCCTTCGATGGCGGTCGGGCCCGACGGCCACAAGCTGAATGTCAATGCCGACACCGCAGCGACGGCGGTTGCGGCGGCGGTCGGAGCCGACAAACTCGTGGTGCTCTCCGATATTCCCGGCGTCCTCCGCGACATCAACGACCCGGAGAGTCTGATCCATTCGCTCTCCGCGAGCGAAGCCCGCCGGCTGATCGCCGACGGCACGATCGCCGCCGGGATGATTCCCAAAATCGAGGGCTGCCTGGAGACGCTCGCCCGGGGCGTCGGCAAGATCCACATCATCGACGGCCGGCTCCGGCACTCGCTGCTGCTCGAGATCTACACCACCAGCGGCGTCGGCACGGAAATCGTTCGCGACGGCCCCGCCGGTTCGGTGGGGCCCCGGGCCGAGGCCGCTGCTGCGACCTGATCCGGTGAGCCTGGCAAACCCCGTTGGTGAGGACAGCGACGATGGCAATGATTGATTCCGCCGCACCGGCCGTCGGTGCGAAGACCCGGGCGGTGATCGAAACCTTCGACCGCTACGTGGTTCCCAACTACCGCCGGTTCCCGGTCTGCCTGGTGCGGGGCGAGGGTTCCCGCGTCTGGGACGCCGAAGGCACCGAGTATCTCGATCTCTTTCCGGGCTGGGGCTGCAACCTCCTGGGGCACTGCCCCGAGCCGGTCGTGAGGGCCGTTCAGGAACAGGTCGCCAAACTGATCCACGTCCCCAACTCCTGGTACATGGAGCCGCAGGGGGAGTGGGCCAAGTTGCTCTCGGAGCGGTCCTTCGGCGGGCAGGCGTTCTTCTGCAACTCGGGCACCGAGGCGAACGAGGCGGCCATCAAGCTCGTTCGGCTGCGGACGGGCGGCGAGCGGTACAAGATCATCACGTTTCAGGGCGGCTTTCACGGCCGCACCTTGGGAAGCATCTCGGCCACGGCCCAGCCGAAGTACCACGAGGGCCTCGGGCCGCTCGTGGCCGGCTTCCAGTTCGCCCCGCACGGCGATCTCGAGGCCGTCGAACGGCTCGTCGACGACAAGACCGGCGGGATCATGGTCGAGCCGATCCTGGGCGAGGGGGGCGTCGTGCCGCCGCCCGCGGGCTTCCTTCAGGGGCTGCGCCGGATCGCCGACGAGCACGACCTGCTGCTGGTGTTCGACGAGGTTCAATGCGGCTGCGGGCGAACGGGGAAGTGGTTCGGCCACCAGCATTTCGGCGTGACGCCGGACGTGATGACCCTGGCCAAGAGCCTGTGCGCGGGAATCGCCGGCGGCGGGCTCGTCACCACCGTCGAGCATGCCCGGCATCTGCGGCCGGGCATGCACGCCGCCACCTTCGGCGGCAATCCCGTGGCCGCCGCCGCCGGGATCGCCGCGATCCGGATGATCGAGGAGGAGGGCCTGCTGGCCCACGTGGAGCGGGCGGCCGGACTGTTTTCCGAGCGGTTGGAGGGGCTGAGGCGGCGGTGCGACGCGGTTCGCGACGTCCGGGTGCTGGGCATGATGATCGGCGTCGAGTTGGCATTCGACGGAGCGCCGGTCGTGCAGGCAAGCCTGGAGCGAAAACTCCTCGTGAACTGCACGCAGGGCAACGTGATCCGACTGCTGCCGGCGATGACCGTGTCCGAGGCCGAGATCGAGGAGGGCTGCGACCGGCTCGCAGAGGCGATCCTCGACGTGGCCGGTCGGCAATGACGGGGAGGACAGCCCAGCCATGCGACACCTGATCGTCCCCGAGGATCTCTCGGCCACCGAAGTGGAGGCCGTGTTCGCGATTTCCCGCGACCTGCAGGAGAAGTTCGCGGCTGGCCGCCGCGACGCGCTCCTGCCCGGGCGGGTCCTGGCGTTGGTCTTCGAGAAGCCGAGCCTGCGGACACGCGTCAGCTTCCAGGCCGCCATGACCCATCTGGGCGGGGCAAGCCTGTTTCTTGGCGAAGATTCGGGGTTCGCCTCGTCGCGGGAGAGCATCGCCGACTTCGGCCGGGTGCTCGGCGGTTATGTGGACGCGATCGTCTGCCGGTCGAAGTCCCACGAGACGATCGAGCAACTGGCCGCGGTGGCCGGGGTGCCGGTGATCAATGGGCTCTCCGATCTGGCCCATCCCTGCCAGGCCCTGGCCGACCTCTACACCCTGCGGCAGGAGATCGGTCGCGTCCGGGGGCATACGCTCACCTTCGTGGGCGACGGCAACAATGTCGCTCGCTCGTTGGCCGTGCTCTGCGGCCTGCTGGGGATGCGATTCGTGCTGGCCGCACCGCGGGCATACCACTTCGACGCGGCCTTTCGGCGGCATCTGGCGACGATCCTGCCCGATGCCGAGATCGAGGAAACGACCGACGCGATCGCGGCGGTGACCGGCGCCGCGGCGGTCTACACCGACGTCTGGGCGAGCATGGGACAGGAGCAGGAGCGGTCCGCCAGGCAGAAAGCCTTCTTGCCCTACCAGGTCAACGAGGCCCTGATGGCCCATTGCCCCGACGCCGTGTTCATGCACTGCCTGCCGGCCCGCCGCGGCGAAGAGGTGACCGACGGGGTGATCGACGGGCCGAAGAGCATCGTCCTGCCGCAGGCGGCCAATCGGATGCACCTCCAAAAGGGGCTCCTGGCCTGGCTGCTCGGGCACGCCTGAAGCGGAGCCTTGACCGGGGGTGGTGGCTGCGTCGTGGGTAGCGCAGGCTCGGGGCAAGCCCATGCCATCTCGCCGGACGCTCGCTGCGGGCATCCTGCCCTCCGCTCGCTCGATGCTGTTCTCGCTTCGCCATCCTGGCTGCGCTCGAACAGCAACGCCGCTCGATTGGCATGGGCTTGCCCCTCGCAGGCCGTGAAGCGTTGGCTGGGGCATCGCTCGCGGCGGACGGATGGTCATGTCTCCGCGAGTCCATCGCGGATCGTCTCCCGAGTCACCGGCTCGATCACGCCCCGCTCGGTGATGATCCCCCGGATCAGCCGGGCCGGGGTGACGTCGAAGGCCGGGTTATAGGCGGTGGCCCCTTCCGGGGCGGCCCGCACGCCCAAAGGCGCGAGCACCTCCGCGGCTGATCGTTCCTCGATCGGGATCTCGACTCCGGTGTCGATCGCCAGGTCAAACGTGCTCGATGGGGCGGCGACGAAGAAGGGCACGCCGTGGGCCGCCGCGAGCACGGCCAGCGAGTACGTGCCGATCTTGTTGGCCGTGTCGCCGCAGGCGGTGATCCGATCGGCACCGACGATCACCGCGGCGATCCGGCCGGTGGCCAGGAGGTGGCCGGCGGCGGCATCGACGAGCACCGTGACCGGGATCCCCCGCTGCACGAGTTCCCAGGCGGTCAGCCGCGATCCCTGAAACAGCGGCCGCGTCTCGTCGGCGAACACCGTGAATCGCCGGCCGGCATCCCAGGCCGCCGTGATCACCCCCAACGCCGTGCCCGCCCCGCCGGTGGCGAGCGCCCCGGTGTTGCAGTGGGTGAGGATGTCGCCCTCGGGGAGCACCGCGAGCCCATGCCGGCCGATCGCCTCGCAGAGCCGGCGGTCCTCGTCGTGGATCGCCCGGGCTTCCGCCAGGGTGGCGGCGACGAGTTCCTCGGCCGCGGCCCTGGCAGGCAGCCGGTCGATCGCCGCCACGCTTCGCTCGACCGCCCAGCGGAGATTGACGGCCGTCGGACGGGCGGTGGCGAGTTCCTCCGCCCGGGCGAGCAGGTGGGCCCGGGCCGCGTCCGGCGGGAGGTTTTCGCGGACCGCCTCCGTCGCGGCCACGACCAGCCCGTAGGCTCCGGCAATCCCGATCGCAGGCGCACCGCGAACCCGGAGGCTCTTGATCGCCTCGACAATCGCGTCCACGTCGCGGCAGGCGATCCACTGGGTCGCCGCCGGGAGCAGCGTCTGGTCGAGGACTTCCAGGTGCCCATCGGCGTCGCCGATCCAGCGGAGCGAAAAAGGGGACATTCTGCTTTTCCCGGCCTCCGCGGGCGTTACGGCGTTTCCCGTCTGCATCGGTGAAGCTGCTTCGCGGAAAAGCAGAATGTCCCCTTTTTGGTTCCCTTTTTGGTTCATGGTTCAAAGGATTCGCAGGGCAGGTCGAAGGCCGCGGCCACCGCCGGCTGCACGAGCCGCCCCTCGAACACGTTGACGGCCGAGTGGATCGCCGGGCTTGCGGCGGCGGCCGCCGCCACGCCCACCCCCGCCAGTCGTAGCACGTAGGGGAGGGTGGCGTTGCAGAGGGCGTAGGTGCTCGTGCGGCCCACGGCCCCGGGCATGTTGGTCACGCAGTAGTGGACGACGTCGTCGACGATGTAGGTCGGCTCGGCATGGGTGGTGGGGCGGCTGGTGGCGATGCAGCCCCCCTGGTCGATGGCCACGTCGATGATCACCGCTCCCGGCTTCATCAAAGCCAGGTCCTCCCGCTGCACGAGGTGCGGAGCCCGCGCTCCCGGGATCAGCACGCTGCCGATCACGAGATCGGCCCAGCCGAGCCGCTCCCGGATGGCGTGGCGATCGGAGTAGAGGCAGTCGATGTTGGGGGGAGTGACGTCGTCGAGGTAGCGGAGCCGTTCGAGGTTCGTGTCCAGAAGCGCGATGTTCGCCCCGAAACCGGCGGCCACCTTGGCGGCATTGGCCCCCACCGTGCCGGCGCCGAGCACGAGCACGTTGGCCGGGGCCACGCCCGGAACGCCCCCGAGCAGGATCCCGCGGCCCATCTGCGGTTTCTCGAGATACTTGGCTCCCTCCTGGATGCTCATCCGGCCGGCGACCTCGCTCATCGGGATCAGGAGGGGCAGCCGCCCCGAGGCATCGCGAAGCGTCTCGTAGGCCACGGCCGTGCCGCCGGTGGCCAGAAAGCCCTCGGTGAGCGGCCGGGAGGCGGCGAAGTGGAAGTAGGTGAAAACCGTCTGCCCGCTGCGGATCAGCGGAAGTTCCGGCGGCTGGGGCTCCTTGACCTTCACGATCAGGTCGGCCCGGCCGAACACCTCGGCGGCCGTGGCCGCGATCTCGCCGCCGCAGGCGGCATAGGCCTCGTCCGGGAGGCCCGACCCGGCCCCGGCGGCCTGCTCCACGACCACCCGATGGCCGGCCCGCACGAGTTCCTCGACCCCCACCGGCAGCAGGCCGACGCGGTATTCGTCCCGCTTGGTCTCCCGCGGCACGCCGACGATCATGAACGGCCGCTCGTGGTCGCGTCCGTCACCCGGAAGCTGGCCGGCATCGCGAGGGGATACCGTCCCTCGGCGTCGGGCAGCACCGGCGGAGTCGATGCCCAGGTGAGATTCTCGGGCATCAGCCGGTAGTCGAGGGCGAGGGCCCGGGCGTATTCCTGCTGCTTGCCGGAGTAGGTCGCCAGCCGGCCGAGCACCGCCGCGAAGCTGGCCGTGACGCCGTAGTAGGTGTTGTTGAGCGGCTTGTCCTCCCGGATCGCGGCATGCAGTTCGTCGTGCTCGACCTGGTACGGGTTGGGCGTGGGGCCTTCGAACTTCCAGAGCACCTTGCCGTCGTAGTCGGTGATCTGGCCGATCTTGACGCTGGCTTTCGTGCCCTGAAACTCCTCGTTCACCCGCCCCTCGCCGCCGTTGATCTGCTTGCAATGGCTGGCGATCCGCACGCCCCGGGGGTAGGCGAAGTTGACGGCGTGGTGATCGTAGATCTCGCTGTTCTTCGAGCGGTCCTGCCGCCCGCCCACGCCGTAGGCCGTCTCGGGGTGGTAGCCCTGCGGGGCGTCGGCCCCGAGCACCCAGTTGGCCACGTCGATGTTGTGGACGTGCTGCTCGCAGATGTGGTCGCCCGAGAGCCAGGTGAAGTGATACCAGTTGTTGACCTGAAACTGCAGTTCGCTCTGGTCTTTCTCCCGATCGCGATACCAGATGCCCGCGGTGTTCCAGTAGACCTGCCCGCCGATGATCTCGCCGGCGAGGCCCTCGCGGATCCGGGCAATCGTCTCGCGATACTTGTTGTCGTATCGCCGCTGGAGGCCGACCACGACCTTCCGCCGCTTCTCATCGGCGAGTTTGGCCGCCTCGAGCACCAGTCGCGCACCGAAGGAATCGACGCAGACCGGCTTCTCCATGAAGACATGCTTGCCCGCCTTGATCGCCGCCTCGAAATGGTAGGGGCGGAATCCCGGCGGCGTGGCCAGGATCACGAGATCGACGTCGGGCAGGTCGATCACCTTCTGGGCCGCGTCGAGGCCGGTGAACCGTCGGTCCTCGGGGCAGTCGACCTTGTCCTGCATGCCCTCGACGGCCTTGAGGGCGCCGTCCACCCGGTACTGGAACGCATCGGCGATGGCTGTCAGCTTGACGTTCGAGCCCCGCACCGAGAGCGTCTGCTGCAACGCGCCGGTGCCCCGGCCGCCCGCCCCGATCAGGCCGACTCGAATCGTGTCGCTGGTGGGGCTTTCGGCGTGGAGCCCCCCTGCCGCGGAGAAGGCTGCGGCGCCGGCCGCCGCCTGGAGGACGCCGCGGCGGGAAACGGACGCTATCGAGTGTGGGTCGGGCATGATTCTGGGCTCCAGAGAAGGGTGCGGGCCGAGGGCCGGAAGCCGGAGGATACCCCGGCCGTGAGGTCCGGAAAAGCGAGGAGCCGCCGCCGGGTGGCCCCGGCGGCGGCTCCAATGGGCTCGGGTGGCCGCCCATCCCGCAGGATGAACGGGCCTCGTCAGATTTACTCCTGGAGGCTGGCCGATTCCTGGCCGATCCGGGAGCAGATCGCCAGATAGACGCCCGGGTCGACGTCGGCCGTGATCTGGGCGACGTGGGTGTCGCCGAAGGCGTGCATCGTGATGCCGCCCTGGTGATCGCTGCCCGGCCCGTACGCCATCCCCTGGGCCATCCGGCTACCGAACTGGGCCGCCGGGAGGAAGCGAACCAGCGGCGAGAGCGACGGCTGCACCGTCAGGCCGCAGACCGTGACCGGCGTGGTCCCGGCGCTGCACCAGATCCCGTTGTTGTTGATGGGGACTCCTTGATTGGGGTCGTAGGCCACCACCCAGGCGGTGGTGCCGTCGATCCAGGCGGAATAGCCCCGCTCCTTGGTCTCGGCGACCATCACGGTCTTCGACATCCCGTCCGACACCGAGCCGGCCGTCACGCCCGAGCGACTGGCGAACCAGGGGGTGGAGGAGAGCGACGAGGGCACCGGCATGTCGGGCTGGAACTGGATCGCACCGTTGGTCATCGGCACCAGGGCAGTAGCACCGTCGACCGGGAGCGAGGCCATGTGGGTGCCCGCCATCGCCTTGTAGTTGGTGATGGCCGGGGTCGCCCCGATGGTGCTCGCGATCGTGCCATACTCCGACGAGTAGGACAGGCCGCCCGTCGGGCCGGTGGCCGTCGTCTCGACCGTGCTGCCGCCGCCCGAGCTCGGGCAGATCAACTGCGAGATCACCACCGCCGCCCCGTGGGTGCCCTGCCAGTTCTGGCCGCTCCAGGCCCCGCCCGCCGCGGCTGTGTTGCCCGATGTGAACGGGCCGAACCGGAACTTGCTCGTGTTGGTCGAGACGTTGTTGTAGAACGCCCCTTCCTCCATGTAAGGCAGGATGTGGAAGATCCAGCTGTAGCCGGAGGTCGTCGCCGAGTTGCCCCCGGTGCCGGCCAAGCTGGTGGCGGGGAGCCGGTCGGTCACGGCCGGAAGCCGCTTCTTCGTCGACTCGTAGACCATGATGGCCTGCGTGAGGCCGCGGATATTGAAGCTGCAGCCGGTTCGGCGGGCAGCCTCACGGGCACTCTGCACGGCCGGCAGCAACAGACCGATCAGCGTGGCGATGATCGCGATCACCACCAGCAACTCGACGAGGGTGAACCCCCGTCGCGTCGACTTGTGAGGGAACGTAGCCATGGGAAAATCCTCCGCCCTTGCGGGCCTGAATGAAGAAAAATGAAACAATGAAAAGCAGACCGAGAAAACTGCAACGAACACTCGAACCAGAAACCATCCGCCGAGTTGCGTCGCCCCGGGCGAGGAGCAATGAAAAATGTGTCCGGAAGCGGCCAACCCCTATGTCGTCAGAATACCCCCCCCTCCTCCGCTCCGTCAACGGCTGAACCGACGCCATGCCAGCACCGCCAGTTGATCCTGCGGCCTCGCGGGACTTTGCGGCCGAGGTCGTGGCCCGCCTGCAGGGGGCCGGCCACGAGGCCTACTGGGCCGGGGGCTGCGTCCGAGACGAGCTTTTGGGCCGCACGCCCGCCGATTACGACGTGGCCACCGGGGCGACGCCGGAGATTGTGAGAAATCTGTTCGGCCGCCGGCGGACGCTCGCCATCGGGGCCGCCTTCGGCGTGATCACCGTGCTCGGGCCGAAGGAGGCCGGCCAGGTGGAGGTGGCCACCTTCCGCTCCGACGCCGCCTACACCGACGGCCGCCACCCGGCCGGCGTCAGTTTCTGCTCGGCCCGGGAGGACGCGCAGCGTCGCGACTTCACCATCAACGGCCTGTTTCTCGACCCGCATTCCGGCGAGGTCCACGACTTCGTCGGCGGCCGTGCCGACCTCGCCGCGGGCGTCGTGCGGGCGATCGGGGTGCCGGCCCTGCGGTTTGGCGAGGACCACCTGCGGATGCTGCGGGCGATCAGGTTCACCGCCTTCTTCGACTTCGTGCTCGAGCGGGAGACGCGGGCGGCCATCGAGCGGATGGCCCGGCTGGTGGTCTCGGTCAGCCCGGAGCGGATCGCGGCGGAACTCCGGGCGATGACGTCGCGGACCGGACGGCGGCAAGCCTTGGAACTCCTCGAGGAGACGGGGCTGGCCCGGGAAGTGCTGCCTGAACTCGCGCCGGCCGACGCGGCGGCACGGCAGGCCTGGGAGGAGGGGACGCGGGTCGTCGCGGCGCTCGACGAGCCTTCGCTGCCCCAGGCGTTGGCGGTGCTCGCCGCCGATCGCGAGCCGGCGCTGCTCGGGGCCGTCGCCGGCCGGTTGCGGCTCTCCAACCAAGAGGCGAAGGCGGCCCTCTGGCTGCACGCCGGGCTCCGCGAGTTTGCCGCCGCCGCTGCGGCCGGCCGGGCCTGGTCGGCGGTGCAGCCCTGGGTGGCCGACCCGCGGGCGTCGTTGCTCGCCGATCTGCTCCGGGCCCGGGCCGCTGGTGGGCTCGGCGATGCCGCTGACGCCGCCTGGTTCACCGCCCAGGCGGAGCGGCCCCGGCACGAGATCGATCCGCCGCCGCTGGTCACGGGCACCGACCTGCTGGCGGCCGGCGTGCCGCCGGGTCCGCCGGTGGGCGAGGCGGTCGCCCGGATCCGGCGGCTGCAACTCGACGGCGTCGTCGCGACGAAGGAGGAAGCCCTGGCGGCGGTGCGGCGGCCGTAACGGCGGGCCGGTTGCAGGGGCTGGAAGCCCGTGGCCACCCGCCGCGGCCGCCTGGCCCGTCACCCCGGCGGCTCGTCGGGCGCCGGGAGGTCGGCCAGGCTGTCGAGCTTGAAGATCTCGAGAAACTTCGGCGTGGTGACGTAGCTGGGTTCGCCACCGTCCGCCGCGGGTTCGACCGCCAGGAGACCCCGCCGGACGAGTCCCCGGAGCGTCGCCGGTCGGGCATCGCAGCCGAGTTCCACGATTCGGTCTCGCGGCACCGGCTGGTGCCAGGCCACCAGGGCCAGGGCGTCGAGCGATTCGGCGTCGAGCCGCACCAGCCGCGTCCGCTGCTCGAGCACGGCGCCGAACCGGGTGAACTCCGGCCGTAGTCGCAGCACCCAGCCGTCCTCACGGGAGGCCACCTCGTAGGGGCAGTTGTCGGCCCGATAGCGGCGTTCGAGTTCTGCGGCGAATCCGTCGATCTCCTGCGGCCTGACGCCCCGCATCAGCCCGGCGACCACGCTGCTCGACAGCGGCCGTCCCCCCGGCATGCCGACGAACAGGAGGGCCTCGAAAATCGAGAGCGGGTTCACGCGGCCCTGCTCGTCATCGGCGTCGTCGTCGAGCACGGGTGAGGCGTCGACCTCCACCACCTCGGCCGTGGCCGGCGTCTCCCGCTCGGCCTCCCCCATCATGGCCGCGAAGGCCCGCGCCAGTTTGTCGATCGAGAGGCCGCCGTCGTCCGGCGGCGCCGCGAACCCGGCCGCCGGCTGCATCGGCTCCTGCACGCGTGGCTTGCGAGGCATGGGAGGAGGCATGGGAGGAAAGGGGACAGTCCCCGTTTCCCCGGGGAGTTGAGACACCGGTGACAGGTTCACGGGGGAAACGGGGGCTGTCCCCGGGGGCTCAGCCGCGGCGGCGGGCGACCTGGCGCTTCATGAAGGCCAGCGCGTCGGTGGCGAGCTGGTCTTCCGAAGGAAACATCTTTCGCCAGATCTTCGTGGCCGCGGCGATGTTCGGCAACGCCAGCCCGAAGGCCTCCACCACCATCCAATCGTCGTAGCCGACGGCCTGGAGCGTGTCGAAGGTCTCGTCCCAATGGACATGCCCGGTGCCGGGGATGCTGCGGTCGTTCTCGGAGATGTGGACGAGCGCCGTCCAGGGGGCGGCCGCCCGGATCGCCGCGGGAATGTCCTTCTCCTCGATGTTCGCATGGAAGGTGTCGTACATCATCCGCACGTGCGGATGGTCGACGGCCTTCACGAAGGCCACCGTCTGGGCGACGCTCGTGAGGAAGTAGTTCTCGAACCGATTGAGATATTCGGTGGCGATCGTGACGCCGGCGGCGGCGGCATGCTCGGCCACCTGCTGCATCGTCTCCACGCCCCACTTGAACTCGTCGTCGGTCGGCCCCGTCCCGGTGAACTCGCCGATCGCCGAGTGGGTGGGGCCGCAGAGGATCTTGACGCCCGCGGCCCGGCAGCAGTCGATCGTCTTCCGCATGGCGTCCACCGCCGCGGCCCGCACCGGGGCCGACGGGCTGATCGGGTTGTCCCCGGCATTGCGGACGGTGACGGCCGTCCGCTCCAGGCCCAGGTCGTCGAGCCGCTTGCCCCACTGGGCATGGAGCGGCTCGTTGAGTTCGAAGATCGGCATTTCGATGCCGTCGTAGCCGAGCGCCTTGACCCGCTCCACCACCGGCACGAGCCCGTCGTGCATGCGGTCGGTCCAGAGCAGGAGATTGAGGCCGTATTTCATGGGG
>Ga0114919_10003340_pt1 | contig 12974 bp, 11 predicted proteins | sample BlataG_FD_88682 | JGI IMG/M metagenome (GOLD analysis project Ga0114919, IMG submission 88682) | Deep subsurface microbial communities from Black Sea to uncover new lineages of life (NeLLi) - Black_00105 metaG | ecosystem: Environmental > Aquatic > Marine > Oceanic > Sediment | place: Atlantic... | reverse complement strand
TCAATTGGCCACTTTTTGAGCTTTTCGATAGAATTGCAGTTAAATATATTGATGAGATTGTAGTAATGTCGCATATTGATGAGGATTTGGTTAAAAAGGCTTATGGTATATCTGCTACATTAATAAGAGAGGGTATTGATGTGGAATTCTTTCAAAATGTATCAGGAAAAAGATTTAGAAAAAGATATAATGTAGAAAATGATTTTATTATACTTCAAGTAGGCACGTTAATTTATTATAAACGCCCTGATGATTCTATCAAGGCATTGGCTTATTTATCAAAAAAATATGACAATTTGAAGTTGGTATTAGTGGGTTATGGTTCGATAGAGCCATATAAAGAACATGCAATAAAGTTGGGCATAGAGGATAAAGTTTTATTTCTGTCGAGTGTAAGTGATGATGAACTACGAGATATTTATGCCGCTTGTGATGCATTTGTCTTTCCGGCTGAGCAAACATGGGGTCTTGTTGTAACGGAAGCAATGACTGCTGGCAAGCCAGTTATAGTTTCAAAAAGCGCTGGAGCTTCTGAGATCATAGAAAATAACATAAACGGGATTGTTGTCAATCATGCGAATCCAAAAGAAATTGCAGAACAATTGGAAAGATTAATTAACGATTCAGAGTTACGTAAAAAACTCGGAAAGAATGCTTATAAATATGTGAGAAATAATTTATCCTGGGAAACTTACGCAAAAAATATGGAAAAAGTCTTTGAAGAAACGCTGGCAAAACAATGAGGCAATGAAAATGTTCATTAGAGTAGCTTCCTTAAAAAATTAATTAAGTGTTGGTAGTTATACCCAATAGAAAGTTTTAACATGCATTTTCTTGTTACAGCCTTTTCTTCATCCTTGAAGGATTGAAAATTATAAAGTAGTTCTATCCCTAATGCTCGAGCAAGCAGATATATTGTTTTAAAAAATTCTTTTGTGTCATATTCCTTTCTTTGGTTACCCATATAGAAATCCATAAGTGCTACGGATACACCTTCGTAATAAAATCGCTGATAATGCCATTTCTTTTCTAACCGCTCTTTTGTAACATGATGAGTAACAATTATCTTTGGATTATAATACATTTTCAAATTTTTATTTAGCATTCTATGGAAAAATTCTATTTCATCATACGATAGAAGTTTTCCGCCTATCCTTCCTAGCTCTACGTTAAATAATCCTATCCTCTTAAATGTATCTTTATGGAAAGCCATGTTCAGCCCTCCAAGAAATTTATCAGGTGTCTTAACAAAGAACGCTTCATCGCCATAATCGAATTCACCAAGAAAATGCAAGAGCGATTCACTTAACCAGTTAGGTCGAGGAAATTCCCAATGGAGTTCTACTTTTCCGCCACAAGCAGCAGGGGTTGGCTTAACTTTTGTAAAAGTATTTATTATCTCTTTCAACCAACTTTCATCTGCCATCGCATCGTCATCCATAAAAGCAACTATATCACCTGATGCGTTTTCAATTCCCACATTACGGGCTGCCGAGAGCCCCATCTTAGGTTCTGAGATATAGTGTATGTTGCCATACTTGCAAAAACTCTCCACCACCGCTTTTGTATCGTCTATCGAATCGCTATCAATTATTATTATTTCATACTCTTTTTTTGAGATGGTCTGGTTTAAGAGACTCTTGATAGCTTTTTTAAGATAGGCAGCGCGGTTAAGCGTGCAGATGACGACGGAAATTTGTATGCTCATAAATGGGGCCTCCTTATTGCTTGGTCAAGACAAGCATAAATTTATACAATCTTCTCATAAATAAGAATGTCCTGATATGAAAGGAATTCGGGGTTACCTGACCATCGTCCATATTTTGGGTCCAAGATACGTTTCATACCACAATTATTGAATAACTCGTCAATAAATTCGAGATTATAGGCAACGAAACTTTCTGGCTTGCTTGGGTCCATTACTTTGAATTTGAACTGATCGGGATAACTATTAGAGTCCAAAGAAACAAGGCGCTTGTAATCATCATTCACCTGCCACATTTCCTCACTCGTTGGGTGATTGTCGAGCAAGAAAAAGGTAGCGAAGCACTTACCACCACAGCGAAGTACTCGCCCAATCTCTTTAACGTAATTATTTATGCCAGGGGGGAACATATGCGTAAAAACTGATGTCAAGTATACAAGATCAAATTGTTGATCTTCGTATGGAAATCTAAACTTTTCGGGTGGAATTGCATCAGCCCTATCGTTGTAGCTACTATTGTAAACATTAAACCACCTAAATTTAAAAGCGGGATTCTTCCTGCCAATTGTTCCATTAGCATAATCAATTAGTTCTTCATCTATATCGAAACCATCATACAATCCTGGTTCCTTGATGTAATCAGCAATCCCCAAACAAGTTCTGCCTACTCCGCAGCCAACTTCCAAGATGTTATGGTATGGTTTCAAACCGCACAGCACTTTTAGCCAACTAGCAAATTCATAAGAAACTAAAAGGAACTCCTCAATCTCAGGGGCTCCAACTTTCCCCCTCAAACGACGGGGGGGCAAACCATACCTGTTGCCACTGAGTTGGAAGTAAACCGATTCTATCCAATTCAGCCCTTTTAATGCGACAAAAAGCTTCCCTAAAAGTCTTTTAAAACTGCTTTTCATCCTCATCTTCTCCCGGTAAGATTTGAATACCGCACCCACATCTCAGTCAGCCCCATCCCCTGCTCTAAATCGAAACGCGGCTCATACCCCAGCACACGTTTAGCGTTGTCTATTCTAACACGAGTGCGAGCACGGAAAAAGTCAACTCGGGCGTTTGTCAGCGGTAAGAGGGACTTTTCCAGCGAATCCTGTGATTTATGATCCATTTTCAGGCGAGATATAAAAACATTCTTGAAACGGTTCCAGAGTGGGTTGGGAACTATTGCTTCTGCCATTCGGTAGGGTTTATTAACAACAGGAAGTTGTAGAATCTTGCTTAAGATATAAGGGTTTTCTCGCAAAGCAGTCATTATTTGGCTAATCGTCCCGCTTTTTCGCTTGTAACGTCGGTTAAAATCTCTTATCTCGCTCCGACTCATAGAAATTGTTGATTCAACACCGAGCATCTTCTCATAAGCGCCATAGAAATCGCGCCAGGTTACTGGCTCCTCGGCAGAGATGAGAAATGCCTGACCGACCGCTTCATCTTTGGTTGCCGCCAGTATTATCGCATGGATAACATCGTCAACATAGACGGCGTTACACAGCCCGCTTCCACCCTCAACCAGAATAACTCTTCCAGTCTTTAGTTGATTGATGGGTCCGATTGTCCAGGGTCCTGCAAAAGGACCATACACAATTGTCGGTTGGATAATCGAAACAGGCAACCCATACTTATTGAAATAATGGAAAACTAATTTCTCGGCTTCAAGTTTTGTGTCCGCATAGACTTCTTTTGAATATTTTCGTGGTGCTGATTCATCGAGGTCGCCATCCTCTGTTTGCCCGTACACGGAAATTGTGCTTACATGCACCACTCGCTTAATATTATGCTCCAGTGCAGCTTTTAACACGTTTTCAGTTCCCTTAACAGTTATCTCTCTTTGCTGTGCTGGGCTACCGGTGTTTCCGTATGCACAGTGAAAGACGATCTCACAGCCTTCCATAGCTTTTCTCACCGCTGTTAAGTCAGTAACATCACCGTGAATCATTTTGACGGGGAATCTTGCAATTCGTGATGCTCTGGCAAAGTTTCTAACAAGGACACGCACGTCAGCACCACAGTCCATTACCAAACGCTCAACTAAGCGACCACCGATAAAACCTGTACCTCCCGTGACCAGAATCTTTGTGCCTCTCAAATTCAATCGGGCAATATGCTCAGGCAATTTCGTTGTTGTCCATGGCAGTTCAAGATTTTTTCGGTTTTTGTAGCATGCCTCGATCAAAGCAACGGACTTACGTGCCTCTTCGCCGGGGATACAAGGCTTGCCTTTGTTCTGGATTGCCTCAACCAACTCCTCAACTTGTGTAGTCATCTCATTAACAAGGGTCGGGCTTTTCTGTTACTCTGGTTGGATTTTTCACCAACTGGATAGCATGGGCTTTTGCTCACTGTACTCATGATAAGCATTTTAAACACAAACCTACTTTTCAACATCTCAACATCATTTCATATCAACATCTTTTCGTATCTTTCTGTAATGCTTGTAAAACAGGAATAGTGAGGTTAATAACCGCAGAACTTTTCTTATTTGAAATATCTTCTGAGGTGCTTTCAGGCTCATGAGAGATGTAGACAGCTTACAAAGTGCGTGGTGTTCATAAAAGAGCTTCATGAGTTCAGGTAATTGGTCCTGTGAGAAGCTCTCGGTATACACTGGGATGTTATCTAATATCCCTTCACCAAAAATATTTGATCTAAACTCAAACCATATATTGTCCTCTAACGCTCCTTTTGATTTTATATCAACATACAAAGGCGAGCCTGGAAAAATCATAAGTGGTCCCAATCCGCAATAATCAAAATGCTTGCTTATCTCTAATGTTTGTTTGAAATCTGCTATCGTCTCTCCTGGCAATCCGATAATGAAGAATGCTTTTGCCTCTAACCCACACTCTTTACTCATTCGTGCAACTTCTGGAACTCTATCTAAATTTATCCCTTTGTTTATTTTCTCCATTATCCTCTTGCTCCCAGTTTCAACTCCGTATTCAACTTCGTGGCATCCAGCTTCAGCCATTCTTTCCAGCATTTCTCTATCCACGCCACCAATTCGTGCCTCACAACGCCACTTAATTCTGATGCCTCTTTTCAATATTTCATTACAAATTTCAATAACTCGCTTCTTGTTGACAGTGAAATTATCATCGTAGAAGCGGATATATTCTATACCAAACCTATCGACCAAATATTGGATCTCTTCAACAACATTTTTTGCTGATCGTGCTCGAAATCTTCTATTCCAAAAGACCGAAGAGGGGCAGAAAATACAATTATAGGGACAACCTCGACTGGAGACCATTGGGGCATGGGTAAAATCGCTAAAGGCTGCTGGAACTTCATCCAACTTAGCGTACTTATCGAAGTTAGGGAAAAGATGATATGCAGGAAAAGGCAGATTGTCCAGATTGCCAATTAGAGGACGATTTGAATTTCGGATGATTTCCCCGCTCTTCTCTCTATAGGTCAATCCTAGAATGTCACTGAAGGTACCGTCTGTAAGAACTTCATTAACATACTCTAAGCAAGTATATTCGCCCTCTCCACGTACAATAGCGTCAATGCTCTTGATTTTTTCCAGGGTGATTAGATCGAGAAAGGAGACATGAGTTCCACCAGCCAATATTTTACGCTCTGGATTTCTCATTTTAATAAGGTTAGCTAATTCAAAGACATCGTATCTATACGAAGTTAAGCAATTTAACCCAACAACCTTAGGATTTAGTTGGTATATTCTTTCCACGACATCACTTTTTGATAGTCCTTCTGGGATTGGGTCAATACAATTTACATTAATCCCTTGGCTTTCAAGGACCGCAGCAATATATCCTAAACCTGGTGGTGGAGCCATGTTTACAAAACCGCTTTGGCTACCTCTAAAGTTGCTATTAACAAGGACAACATCAACCATTTTTCTATCCTCCTTTCCTCATTCTCCTGTTTGGCAATCGCTGGTAGGTGACAAATTTCAGCGACCGCACCGCCGCCGACTATAGTTAAACGTTGTTTCGGCATATAGCAACACCCCACATATACTGTCTCCACACTTTTTGACACCATGTTTTGGATAATCGTTCATCTTATTCCTGTCCCTCTTTGGGTTATCCTCTCAGCCGCAATTCTTGAGGCATACTCTCCACATTTATCTTCCCTCCATCCTTTGGATAGTCCATATATGAATGCTGCTCCGTATGTATCTCCGGCTCCAGTTGTGTCTACCGCCCTTGTAGTATAAGCTTTGATATTATATATGTTGTTCTTTGTCCCTACGATACTCCCCGTATCTCCCTTGGTTAAAACAACTTTGTCTACAAGAGCGAGCAAACGCCTTATAAGCGACTCATCTTCAGCAATGCCCGTTAGATATTGTCCCTCCACATGGTTGAGAATCACAAGGTCAACATATTTTTCCATGATATCAAGGAATGAATCACTAAAGCTTTTTGCCAGAGCAGGGGCACCAGGATTAAAAACAATGGTAACATTACTTTCGCTAGCCTCTTTGACAACTTTTTGAATAGCTTTACCAGCTTCCTTATCCTGAAAAGAGAACCCAGCGAAATAGAGATAATTAGAATTGAGAATCAAATCAAAGTCAATCTCATCGTAGCTGAGCTCGGCATTTGCACCTCTATCAACGATGAAGAACCTTTCCTGGTTTGGAAAAAGTAGCAAGAAAACGATTCCAGTCGCCTTCGTTTTGCTTATAGAGATATTCTTGGTTACTTTAGTTTTATCCAAGCCTTTGATAAAGGTTCTTCCCCTGTAGTCATCGCCTATTTTGCCAATAAAGCTTGATTTACCACCCAAATTTGAAATACAGGAAGCTACATTTGCTATTCCACCTAAGGATATTTTAGCTTTAGTATTGGTTATACCACCTTGAAGATCCAACTCTTCAGACAAGGGTAAAACTATATCTACCATTGCATCTCCAATTACGGCACAATCAACTTTCTTTTCCATTTTCATACCTTTTTAAGTTTCATAATTGAAATTTTCCCCGCCATCACCAATTACTGCTTTTCCAGGTATCTACAAGTACATCCCGGAACAGAAGCCATCTATGCAAGCTATTAGCGTCTTGCTTGTTGAATTGGGCTGATTCCTTTTGTGGTAGGATAGCGCACATATATTTTTGAACCTGATCGAGAGCTGCCAAATCCACCTGGGCTACAACTCTTCCATTTTCGATGCCAATGTTTAAAGCACTGAGGAGGCACGGAGCAGCAGCAAATATATAATCAATCCCAGGCAAAGCAGGAGGTATTTTTCGATAACGCAGTGTATAAAGCATCTTTCCAATAATGTGCACAGGTAAGCGCAAAAGGACTATCAATGTTTGACGATTTAACCTGCGGTGGTGTTTGATGTTGCACCTTTCTTGCATTCGACTGGCTATGAATGCTTCTGTCTTCTTTAATAAACTATCTGAAGGAGAAATCGAGAAAGCTTGACTAAGATAATAATCTAAGGTTTTAAGGAGGATGTCCCTCGACAGACACCAGTGTTCCAGCAGGTTATTAAAGTCAATATCCTTTATGACAAAACTTTTCCTAGTGTATTCGTCAAAAAGCGGCAATAAATCCGGGTTCGTTCGCAAAAAGCTATGTTTTCCACTCATGCTCTTCAAGGTTTCAATTCTTTCTTCGTGAAAGGGTGTGTATCTTCCTGATAGGATCAACAATGCAGCTGCTGAGTCAAGAATCCCTTTGATGGCAACATAGTAAATCCAGTCAGCTTGGTCAATATCTTCGCGCTTTGTGATGAGATCAGGAGAAAAAATTTCAGCTAAGCTCATGCATCTGTTAAACAAGAGCAGTAATCCATCCCAAGCGGGAATCTGCTCACTCCCAAACTCGGGTATTTGTGACAATACCTGAGCGCCGTAAATAATCGTGCTGCCATATTTCAGGTCGTAATTGAACTGAGATGGAGCAAGCTCTGGAAGGTCTTCCTCTTTTAAGTTAAATATATCCACATGAAAATCAAGTTTGCAATATCCATCGTGAACATACTGAGTATCCGGTTTGACTATCCTTGCAGCGTCCATCATAAGTTGCTCTAAGATACTTCTTTCTATACGTTCATGGCTTACCACTGCTAAGTCAATATCGTTGACCGGGGATGCACTATTCCCCTGAAGCATAATGGTCCCTTCACCTCTACCATATCCGCCAATGAGTACCACTGAAACTAGATTATCTCCCACTCGCGACTGTATTAGCCTCACCATGGACTCAAGATATCCATCAAACTTCTCCTCAAAGGATGGGTCTCGATACTTGACGTACATGATTACTTACGCCCTCCAAATCCGTTCCTACTTCCTGACCCATCGCTGGTTTTCTGTCGTTGAAGGAGTGATCTTCCGGTATTGGAATCAGGAATTGGCAAACCAAATATATTTAACATTGTTGGAAATATATCCACCATTCTGGCTTTGTCTATCGACACACTTGGTACAGAGGGGCCTTTCAGGATGATGACCGCATCTAATTCTACAGGTCCAGGCTCATAGCCATGCATGCCCTTGACACGTTCGAATCCGTGGAAGTAATCAGGAATGAAAACGGTGCCCGGTCTGGCTAAGAAGATAAGATCGCCGTATCGGTTATCCCGAAAATCTATTCGTAGTCTTTTTAGATCGCCCTTCGTCAGAATTTTCCCGCAATCCAACCGTGTTAGGTACTCCCTCGCATAATCAAGATCTTTCTGATTCCCCCATATTCTTACCATTGTAGAGTCCACAAATATAACCATTCTTTTTCGGGCCAGACTTGCTTTCAGAAATGCTGAGATGTCTACGTGCCGGGTTACCTCAGTCATACCGTGGTCTGAGAAGAAGATGAAATGAAGGTCATCTGGACTGCCTGCCACATCGTAGATTGTCTGCACAAACTTTGCTATCAAGCTATCCTGGTAACGCACAAAAGAAAGTGTAGTCGAATCGAAAGGACCGTATTTGTGCGAAACTTGGTCCAGACTACCCAGTGTGTGGACGATGATCAAATCATGTTTCTCTACATCGCTATGTGCTCTGAAGTAGCTTGTGGCACTTTCTATCTCACCAAAAAAGTAGCTTGAACTTAATCCATGCTCTCTTAGAATACCAAAAATGGTCTTTTGACCATTGTAAAAATCGTATTCCAAGAATGTTTCCGATGCTATCGAGTAACCAAAGTGATGAGCATATTCTAACGGGATTTTGGCAAATCCACCAGAGAAGAGCGGATGTCTGGGGTTAAGACTCTGGAAGACTCGGCGCAATCCCCTTATCATAAGTGAATTAGACTTACTATCTTGCCGACGACAGTCAACTAGATACTTCTGTTTAACAATCGCACCTAAGGGACGAAATGGGCTGAATCGCAGGGGAGAATGTCGGGAATCTCGTAAGAATCTCATCCAGATACCATGTTTGCTTGGCCAGGTACCCGTGAAAATGGATGCATTGATGCCATCATAGGCTAACATCGTTTGCAGTCGTCCACTAGCAGCATCTTGGGCAAATTGATGGAGGAAAGGGGTATACTGCGGACCAAAGTAGGAGTAGGATAAAGCATCTAACTGGACTAGAATGAGTGTCATCTCCAACCTCCAATGATTGATTCGAAATTCATGTATCGTGTTCGGTTGGAACTCATTTGTGCCTCTTAACTGCTAATATAGTAAAACCGTGCCGAAAAAACGGTAACATAAATTCCCTATTGAGAATGTCTTTTACCCTGTTTTTGAACCATGCTACTATGCCACTTCCAGACTTTACCCAAGGTTGGTAAACCAATCTAGACTCGAAACCGTAGCGACTAAGCGTCCTTTTCAAAAGTAAAGGATTGAATGCCTTTTCCTGATATTCCCCTGTGAAGGGATTTCTAGGGAAGTCCGCTTTTCTCGTGACTATCCCCCGGGTCAGATATTCATCGGCGGCCTCGATTATTTGATCTCCCCACATGCCCCTTGTTTTTTTTGCGATTGCATAAATGGTCTTTGTGTCTAGTGCTGGATAGGATTTCTCAAGGATATTTACTCTAGCTGCCAAAAATGGTATCCTGTAGTCTTGGGAACCGTAATCTGACGATCGCTCATGAACAAGGCGCTGACCTTCTCTGATTGGACCATATTCCCACTCTTTCCACTTTGTGCGAACCCACCTTCTGTCTGGCAAGTATAAGCTATTGTTTCCGTCCTCAATATACAGTACCCCATTCGGCTTCAATAAGCGCTGGATATTCTCCAACAAAAGCTCTGTATCACGGATATGAGATATTGCCTCTATAAGAACCACGCAGTCAATAGAATCCTCTCTAATTGGCAATGATAAAATATCTCCTAGTTCTGGTCTTACTTTAACTGGTAACTCTAACTCATTAGCAACTGCAAACAATTTATGGCAGCCCTTAATCATCTCTTCATTCATATCTAAAGCAATAACTTTTTTCGCGCCCAACAATGACAAACAAACCGATGTTAATCCATAGCCACAGCCGATCTCAAGGCACACTTTCTCCCATGCATTTGTAAGATTTGCTATCCTGAAAACTTGATCAAAATGTTTTTTAAGTTGCTCATCGCTGGAAAGGATATCTTCATGACGATAGTAAAATTCAGGGTTCATTCCCGTTCTGATTTCTGAAGAGGACATAAGGCTTCGAAATTGCGCCAAAGATGTCGAATAGCCAGGTCGACAGTCTACTGTCTTTGAATCATGGGTATAAACTTCTCTATTTTGCCACATTATTAAATCCCTCTCCAAACCTATGCTCGATTCTGAACGGTACTCCAACTAGATCGCCACGCCCATACAAAAATCCAGTGTCAGTACTGAGACCCACGCCAGATACAATGAATCTACAATCGCCATCATCCCATATATCAAAGGCTTGCGTGGGATAGCCTATTCGAAGATATAAACCATACCGACGAGGTCGAAAAGGAATTGGATCAAAAATACAGTCTACTGCACCAGTCCCTTGTATAACTTCAGGAATAAGGCTGTTTTGCGAATTCACATCTACCAAGGTAACTATGATACCCGTAGCCATATCTCGAATACCAAATTGGAAGTGCGGATCGCGTATCGGCTCAAATGCTTGATAGGTCACCCGTATCTTCAATACCCCCCCAGCTCTCACTACATTTATTGGGGTATCATTCCCGTCCATTACCTCCACATTAACAATTCTAATCTCCCCAGATCCTTCCCGACTCCCTGGGACAGAAGTTCCTGGGGTATGGGTCTCCACTCCTGCCTTTTTGTTCATTTCATCACTGTAGAGGGCAACAACCTCTCTTGTCTCTCCTTCTGCCCTTATCTTCCCTCTATTCAGCCACAGAGTTCTCTTACACATACCCTGGACTGCGGGCATACTATGAGAAATGAACACTATTGTCTTTCCTTCCCTCAAAAATTCATGCATCTTCTTAAAGCATTTGGTTTGAAATGCCATGTCTCCGACAGCTAATACTTCGTCCACCAGCAGAATATCAGGCTCAGCGTGCACAGCCACGGCAAACCCCAATCGCACATACATACCACTTGAATAATGTTTCACAGGTGTATCAATAAAATCACCAATATCCGCAAACTCCACAATATCATCAAATTTCTCATCTATCTCTTTCTTGCTCATCCCCAGTATAGCACCATTAACGTAGATGTTCTCGCGCCCTGTGAGCAAAGGATGAAATCCTGCACCTACTTCAATAAGCGCGCCCACTCTGCCGTTTATCTCTATTTTACCCTTATCCGGCATGAAAATACCGTTGAGCATCTTCAGGATAGTGCTTTTGCCTGAGCCGTTTGGTCCGATTATCCCCAGTGTTTCGCCTCGATGCAGTTCAAAAGAGACATCGTCAACCGCCCAGAATTCGTGTTTTCTTAGCGTATCCGGTTTTGTGCTCATTCCGAGCAGATTTTTGCCAATGTCATGCATGCCGTATAGCATGGACTTTCTCAGGTATCGGCAGAACTTTTTGGAGACGTGGTCAACTCTGATGGCGATGTCAGAAGAGGGTGGATGGGTGGATGGGGTAATGGGTAGACGGGGAGATGAGTTGTTGAGTGAAGGGGTATCAAGCCCTTCCTTCGTCTTCATTGTCTCCCCTCTTTCGGGTAAATGGGTGGATGAGTTGTTGAGTGGATGTGTTCCACCCATTTTCTCATTTACTGACTCACTCATTTACTCATTCTCTCTTTTCAAATGCTTAATAAAATTAAGCGTCATCTTGCGTAATATTTCTATTTCATTTAACAAATTATCAATATCAGAAGTATATGCGAGATTTTTTGATATTATAACTTGTGTCTCCAACTCGGACAAAGAACCTAAGGCAATATAAACAAAGCGAATATAATCAGCTTTAGAGTTTCTTGCCGCACCTTCAGCAATATTGCTAGGATAGGAAACTGCTGCCCTTTGCATTTGAGCACTTAATCCATAAGTTTCTTCCTTAGGAAAACTTTTGGTAAGCCCATATATCCCAGTTACTAAATCAAGACCCTTTTTCCAAATATCTAAATCTTTATGTGTTTTCATTTTCTCTCTTTTCCCCTCTTCTACCCATTCACCCATTCACTGATTCACTCCCGTTTTCACCTTTTCAACCCTTCAACTCTTTCTGTATCTCAGCCTCTAACTCCCTCTTTGTTGGTAGATACAATTTATATTTGGATACAAAGAGCTTATTGCTCAACCCTCCCAGCGCATACTCCACGAATACTTTACTGCGATTCGGTTCTGTGCAAAGAATAATACCCACAGGTGGATTTTCATCTTCGAGCATCTCCTGATCCTTGATATAGTTCAAATAAAAGTTCATCTGTCCAACGTCAGCATGTATAAGTTTACCTATCTTCAAGTCAATCAATACAAGACACCTGAGCATTCTATGATAAAAGATGAGGTCAACATAATAATGTTCGTTATCAATTGTAATTCTTTTTTGTCTGCCAACAAAGGTAAAACCTTTACCCAACTCTAAAATAAACTCTTGCAGGTGGTTAGTCAATTCTTGTTCCAACTGCGATTCGGTGTAATAACTCCTCTCGGGCAAGCCCAGAAATTCCAGCACATAAGGGTCTTTTATAGCATCCTCAGGTTTTTCGATAATCTGTCCTTTTTGAGCAAGTTGCATAACCTTATCTTTATCCTTACTCAAAGCAAGCCGCTCAAATAATAGGGTGTTTATCTGTCTTTTTAATTCTCTAACCGACCAGTTGTTTTTGATGCTTTCGATTTCATAGAAGGAACGGGCAAGGACATCTTTGATTGTTATTAATTCACAATAGTGGGACCAGGAGAGTATTTGC
>Ga0114919_10003339_pt1 | contig 12975 bp, 9 predicted proteins | sample BlataG_FD_88682 | JGI IMG/M metagenome (GOLD analysis project Ga0114919, IMG submission 88682) | Deep subsurface microbial communities from Black Sea to uncover new lineages of life (NeLLi) - Black_00105 metaG | ecosystem: Environmental > Aquatic > Marine > Oceanic > Sediment | place: Atlantic... | reverse complement strand
GTCTATAAATTCAGTGCAAGTGATTTCCCCGTCTGATGTGGTATTAAAGACATGCTCATGTATGATTTGCGGATAAGAGCCTGTTCTTATCGTATAGTTATAAGTAATCCCGTCGTGTAAAACAAATTCCTTATCGAATTCTATGTAATGGTAATCGCTGACTGCATAGCCTCTCCAGGTTCCGTTCGCTATTTCTTCGTCTGTTGTTGAGTTATAGAAAGCCGCCCATTCTGAATGTCCACCAGTTCCTTTGCAAGCGTAAGTGTACATTTTACTGACATTGACTTTATGCGATGGTGTGATCGTCCCATTGTGTATCCCCATGATGCTTGGATAAGTGCCAGAGCCAGTGTCAAACATTGGCGGAACAGGCATCATGCCCGGACCAAGCGCATAAAGATCGCAATCGCCACCATTCCCAGAAAAGTAGAGCATTCCATCACAAATGGCAACCTGGGTTGTCTCGTAGGCTTTCTGTCCCAAAGGATAGGAAAACAGCAGTTCCCCCGTAGCCTCGTCTATGGCATACATGTTAGTATCTGAAAGGAAATAGACGATACCATTTGCTACTGAGGGGTTATATATTTCTCCATATCCTTTATATTTCCAGACTTCTTCACCGGTCGTTGCATTCAGGGCATACAGATACGGATCAGTGGGGACATAAATAACATTTCTAGTTGTATTGCACGCTATTGCTCCTGTCATTTCCGAGCAATTTTTTTGCCAAACGATAGTCGGATACGTTGGGTTATAGGCTACCAAAAGTTTAACCGGATCATTCCGATAATCGTAGCCAACCACTAACCTGTCATTACAAAGGCTGTACTGCTCGATATCATAGCTACCTTCGGGCTCAGGTCTATCAAACGTGATTTCGATGTCGCACGAGGAGGCATCAATGCCTAGGATGTAATCCCGATCCGAATATGGTGGCACTTGTAATGGTAACTCTGCCGTAGCAAATATTTTTCCTTCATTGAGAAGCACATAATCCCCTTTGAAGGAGACGTTATCTGTCGCTTTACTTTTATACCAGTCAATCTCGCCAGTTTGTTTATCCAGCGCAAAAAGCTTACCCTCTCTATCTTCCACGATGTAGACAAGATCGTTAGCTTCGTCAACAGTCACTATAGCAGTATCACTAAAGCCGAGCTCGAAGGCAATAGGAGCCTCCCATAATTCATTCCCATTATTAGCATCAACGGCGTACAAATGGGTTGGATAAGAACCTTCCATGTCGAAGATAATACCGTCTTCAGAAACGACGGGTTGGGGCGCCCAGCCGGTATTATTATTGCTAAATTGCCACAACACCTGGCCGGTTCTAGCGTCATAAGCATGTAGCTTACTCTGAGCGGGGCCTGTGTAAAAGCGTGTGTATAACGTGCCATTGTAAATAGCAGGAGAGCGCGAAATTGTACTATAGTACGGATCATCACAACCGATCCCCCATTTTCTTTCTAACTGTGCGACATTCGTAATGCTAATCGTGCTTTCCACCGGGTTATAGGCGGTATACGAACTGTCATAACCAAAGTGCAGCCAACTTGCAACATCGCCCCGCGCAGCTTGAGTTGGTTGGGTCGCCCCGCCGCTTTCCATTGTTACAGTTACACTCAATGCAATGACTACAATGGTTATTAAACCTGCTATGATTTTCTTTTTCATATTTTTATTCCCTTCCTTTTGTTTTTCTAAAAAGTCACTATACCCCATACTTAAGTACAAAGCCTGCTTGGTATTATCAAGCATAAAGGTATGTATGTATAAGCTTTTCGATTTTTTTCGATTATTTTTGATGTATTGATCCCTTATCCATAATAAGTTTGGTATAAAGCGTTATGTACCCGGTTTTGAGCGCTTTTTCCTATTCCTCATCTATTACAACCACCGGCATGGTATCTGTTTTCTCGTAACTATAACCCTTTTGCCTATGGGGGTATACTTCTCCACTACCTCCCATTCATATCCCTCTAATTACGAAGCTGCGGAAATTCATGTTTCTTTGGTAAAGCTTTTCCTTCTTCGCTTCCACTTCGCCCATCTCTCTTTAAGATAATCACTAAAATTAACAAATCAACATAAAAACTTTTCTGTTGCTTTTCTCCTCGAAACTATTTGATATAACAGCTCTGTTCGCAAAACAAAGCAAAAAAAAAGCCAGTTGAAGTCGAGAAAATAAGCTCATTTGAAAGATGAGAAAATAAATTTAACCATCCTCCAGAACCTCTTTCACCTTCTCCTCCAATAGCCTATTTATCACCTTTCCATCCACCTTTCCTCGCAATTCCTTCATTACAATACCCATCAGGGGCCCCACAGCCCTTTCGCCCTTCTCACGTATAAAATCGAGCTTCGAGTGCACAATATTCTCTATAAGCTTCTCCATCTCTTCCAGATTCACTTTAAGCCCGATTTCTTCTATCGCCTTATCTACACTCAGCTCAGGCTGGTTCGCCAAGAATTTCAAAATATCTGGTACGGCTTCCTTCCCAAACGCATTTGCTGAGAGTAGTTTGAACACATCCATGAAATGCTGGTCTTCCAGCTTTTCCACTTCTATTCCTCCCTCTTCTTGCATCAACTCCGCTAACATATCCGTAAGTGTCCTGACCACCAACGTTGCTGGAATGTTCTCATACGATCCCATTATGCGTTCAAAAAGAGAGAAATTGGGGTTTCGCGATATTTTATCCGCGAGTTCGTCATTTAAGCCGAACTTTTCCTTATATCTCGCTTTTCGATGCTCAAACGTCTCTGGAAGCTCACTTTTTATGTATTTCAATCTTTGCAACGATATTTCTACCGGCGGCACGTCTGTCTCGGGATACATCCTTGCTGCACCTGGTAAAGGTCGCATATAAGCACTGCTTCCATTTGGTAACACTTTCCTCGTCTCTTTTGGTATTGCTTGCATCGCTTCCGCAGCCCTTCTCAGCACTGCTTTCAACGCGGACTCCGCACGCTCTCTTTCTGCCGCAACTATTACCACGCAATCATCTTCAGTAGCGTTAAAAGTTCTTTTCAGTTGCGCTACCTCCGCCTCATTTATACCATACGCGGGAAGTTCATCGGTGTGCATCAAACCTGCACCATACTTATTTGCGAAATCCGCCAATTCACTGCCAAACCTTCTATCAGGCTGCATCTCTGTTCCGAGGATACCTGCGAAGCCACGCAGGCATACACCAAACACTTTCCCTCCTGCTTTTTTTATTACCTTTGAAGAAGTGCCTTCAAATATTGCAGATAAATCCATAATTCGATGCTCTGCTCTCGCACCTCTTTTCTTCAACTCATCTTTTAGCTCTATAAGCTTTATCTGTCTTACGGCCTCGTTTTCAACTATTTTTCCTATCAGCCTCAAGTTCTGAACGCCTTTTATCTCAACACGAGCGCCACCCTTTATTGAAATGTTTATGTCCTGCCTGATTGTTCCTAATCCACGTTTCACCTTACCTGTGGAGCGCAATATCATGCCGAGCTGCTCTGCTACTTTCCTCGCCTGTTCTGCCGTTCTTATATCTGGAGCAGTGCCTATTTCTACAAGTGGTATGCCCAACCGGTCTAAGGAATAAACAACGGCGTCACCATTGCCTTCTGTTTCTATCTTCGATGCCGCATCTTCTTCCAGACAGAGTGAATCAACGCCAACAAAACCTTCTTCTGTCTCTATCCCACCATCCGTCGCCACTAACGCAGTTCTCTGGAATCCACACGTGTTAGACCCGTCTATCACAATTTTTCGCATCGTGTGAACCTCATCCATGGGATTCATGTTCAGAAGCAGTGCAACTTCTAAGGAAATGTCAATAGCTTCTCGGTTCAATTCTCCGGGCGGCTGTTCGTCATTTTCCACCCGACAGGTGCTGTCATATCCTTTGTAAATAAAAGTCCTGCTGTATTTCTGCTCTTCAAGCGCAGCTTCGTCCACTTCGCCCATTTCGCTCTTTGACGCCCTCAGATACCGTTTAAAGGATATTTTTGATTCCTTTTTATCCCTCAGCGTAGTTGGGCATTTACAGAAGAGTTTGGTTTTTGTGTCTAACTGCTGGTGTATTTCCAAACCTGCTTTCAGTCCTATTTTATGATAGTCTATTTCCATAGAATCTAATCTCTTTATAAAAGAAAACTTCTTTTCCGCCTCACTCTTTCTTATCCCTATGTTCCTTACCTCTCCTTATCTATTATAAACCATTTTAAATAAAAACAAAACAAAATATTATCTACTTCAGCATCTCTGCTAAAATTATCTTTGATGTAGTGTCAAACATCAAACACCTTCAGAATGTGCCGAATCTCCTCGGCTGAGATGTCTGCTTGATCAAGTTTAGAGTAGACGGTCACAAGGATGATGTTGGTTTGTGTCTTGAGCTGATAAATCATGCGATAGCCAGAGCGTTTGCCCTTCTGAATATCGCTGTTTCGTATTCGTACCTTAAAGATAGTATAACCTGTTCTCGGTACTTGGTCACCCGCAATCTCGCCAGTCTTAAGTTTATCAATTACAGGCTGGACATCAGACCGAATGTGACGGTACTTCCTAGCAAGTGCCCGCAAGTTGCGTTTGAACTCAGGTGTATATTCAATATGCACCTGTTCAGCAGGCTCACTCAGCATCAATGCCCTCCCACAGTTCAGACACAGGTCTGGTCTCACCTGCTAATGCTTCCTTCCACCCTTGGCGGAAACTTGCTTTAGCTGGCTTTAATACTACACTCTCACGGAACAGACGAACAATCTGAAGCAGGTTGGGCAAATATTCCTCAGGCACCCCTTTGACTTCCTGAACAATTTCTTCTTCGTAGACTTTAGCTGTCATAATCATTTACTTCTTAAATTTTCTCGGTATTTAAATCTTGCTATACCCCTGCTACATATATATACTGTTTTTCCCATTCTTTCGTCTTCCTGATATTATCCTCATCTGTCTCACTGCACTATTATCCTCGAAACATATTTCGCCAACGCTACAATCGTCAGTATTGGTGGTGCACCTGGTGCTGCTGGTAGCACTGACGCATCCGCTACGTATAACCCGCTTATTTCTGTTTCCAGGTTTTTGTCAACCGAGATGCCAATCTTCGCTGTCCCTCCTGGATGCGCTCCCCTTAAAAGTGTAGATACAAAAGTAGAGGGGTCCGCACCTGCTTCCTCTAATATCGAACCTGCGATAGAAGCTCCTTCTGAAATACGGTTGGCATCGCGGTTTGTCACGCCTTTCTTTATTTCTTCATCCACTTCACCAACAGCTTCATCCTTTATCTTCACCATTATCCCGAGGATGTCCTCCTGCGAAGCTTTTAACCCTCTCTTTTCCATCCGTTCTGTTAGATGTTTTGAAAAATGAGGGTACAGAGTAAAATCATCAAATTTTATAAGTGCATTCATCGGGATTTCCTTATTGAACTTTATCCTTTTGATAATCCCTCCCACAGTGATGAATGTATCAACGAACAGAGACTGATTCGTGACAGGTAATCCTGCTTTTTTCAACAACCGAGGTGTCTCCAGAGCTCCCGCGGAAAGAACAACGAGGTCAGAAGAAAAAACCTTCTCCTTGCTTTTTACTCCCTTCACTTTCCCGCCTTTCACTACCAATTCATCAACTGGCATACCCGTAATTATTCTCGCACCTTTTCTTTCCGCCTCATGCACATAATTGAGAGCACTCCATTTCGCATCTTCCGGGCATCCATACGCACACCTTCCATCCAGCTTGCATTTTTCAGAATCAATAAACTTCGGCATGGGCTCCACTTTGAAGCCGAGGTTATCAGCGGCACTCATAATCCTCTTTGTGCCCTGGCCGAAGTGTGAATCAGGAAGAGCCGTGATGCGAAGCTCCCGCTCAGCCTCCTCAAACTCATCACTCAGAGCAATACCTGCCTGTTTCAATTCCTTTTCCAGGCATCTCACGCCGTTACCTGCCGATACCAGCGTGGTTCCACCTAAACAAGCAGTCCTCAGGATTTCTACATCTGCATTGACGTTCGAATAATGTTTAAATGCGTCTTTACATTCTATCCTGGGTCCTTTTTCTATTAGCGTCACTTCCATGCCCCTGTCCGATAGCTCCTTCGCTACTGTCGCACCTCCAGCTCCAGAACCCACTACAATCACCATCTTTAACAAACTTTTTTGCTTCGCAAAAACCTTTACTAAAAATGCTTGCGCTGTTTTGCTGCGCAAAAGAAAAGTTCCTATGTTCCGTATCCTCCGCCACCGGGCGTTTCAATTACCACTATATCACCTTTTTCGAGACGCATCGTAACCTTTGAAGGTAAATTCGACCTCCTATTGTTTCTGATTAAATAGTTCTTCCCTGGTCTTCCGTCCTCTCCACCAAGCAATCCCTTTGGCGGGTATTTCCTTCTTTCCGATTGAATAGAAACAGTGGCATCGTCTGCCAAAACTTTAATCGCTCTTCTTATGCCCAAGCCACCTCTGAACTTACCATTTCCGCCAGAATCTGGAATCAGCTCATACTTCTCTACCCGCAGGGGATATGAAAGCTCTAAAGCCTCTATCGGCGTATTTGCTGTATTAGTCATGTGAGTGTGAATGCCATCTTCGCCATTCTTGTACGGCAAAGCCCCTTGACCTCCTGCAATTGTCTCGTAGTAGGTGAATCCGTTAGCGTCACTTAGACCTCCTATTGACACATTGTTCATCGTGCCTTGCGACTGAGCAGGAATTTTGTGTGGTATAGCTTTATGCAAAGCAAGCAGCAGGACGTCCACTATTCTTTGTGACGTCTCTACATTACCGCTGGACACCGCGGCTGGAGGATTTGGATTCAAAACCGTGCCTTCTGGTACAACAATGTTTACGGGCAGGTAACAGCCATGATTGGGCGGTATTTCAGGGTCGGTCACACACCTCAGGACATAGTAAACGGCAGAGAGCGTGACTGCGTAGGGTGCATTAATATTTCCTTTTCTTTGCCTCTCAGTGCCTTCAAAACTTATGGCTATCTTACTACCCGCTATTTTTATTGTCACTGCTATTTTCACGGGTTGTTCTGTAACGCCATCATCGTCCAGAAAGTCGTCTGCGGTATAAGTGCCATCGGGCATTCTTGAGATAGCATGTCGCATCCTCTTTTCGCTGTATTTTATGATGCTTTCTGCAAACTCCGTATAAGTATTTGCGCTATATTTTTGTACAAGCTCTGCCATTCTAATTGCCCCTAAGTTGTTAGCAGCGACTTGAGCCCTTATATCGCCTACGCGCTCCGTTGGTGTGCGAGTATTAGCTTTTATGATGCCGAAGACGTCTGCATTCTCCCTTCCTTTGATTAAAAGTTTGCAAGGCGGGATAATAAGACCTTCCTGGTAGATTTCTGTGCTATTTCCAGGCATTGAACCTGGGGACATGCCACCAACGTCCGCATGATGTGCTCTATTTACCGCATAGCCTACTAACTTCTCTTCATAAAATGCCGGTCTTATCAGCGTGATGTCGGGAAGGTGTGAACCGCCTTGATAGGGGTCGTTAACCACGATTTGGTCACCTTCGTTTAATTCATCAAAGTGCCTCACGGCAAACTCCACGGTGAGCGGCATAGAGCCTAGATGCACAGGTATATGTTCTGCCTGTGCCAGCATTCTGCCTTCAGCGTCAAAGATTGCACATGAGGCGTCCATCCGCTCCTTTATATTTGGCGAGTATGCTGTTCTTTTTAATGCCGCACCCATCTCCTCTGGTATTGCGGTAAATGCGTTCTTCAAGATTTCCAGCGTTATGAGGTCCATGGTATCTGATATTGTCTGTTAAGATTCTTTCATCGGTAATCAAATTGCCTGTAATACCCATCAAACCACTTCTGTTTGAACATGGCATTCACATTCGGGTCCGTGAGTTTCTTATACAGGTCTATCTTGTTATTAACGAAGCCCAGTAATAACGAATCCACCACCTTATCGAACTTATATCGGATATTTTCAAGGGTATTGTTTTCGTTCATCACTACCTGGAGTCCCTCGTTTTCTTCCAGTTTAAACTTCATACGTTCTATATCCACTTTATCTTCATCCGTCAAATTGAGACCGTGCGTTTCATTAAGCGTTTTTATGATATGCGATAAAAGGTCTTTTTCTCCTTCCTCGTGTTGTGGTCTTCCACCGGTGATACCTGATACCCCCGAATCCTCTTTCACCAGTGGCAGATACCCCTTAAATGTTTCCTGGATTCTAAAAGAATCCAAGTCCACCGCGTCTATAATTTCATGCGGAAGACGTTTTTTCCGTTTGGGTAGTTTCCTGTTCAAGTTCTTTGCAAATACATACAATTCTTCCAGCTCTACATCTTCAAAGGTGATGAGTTGAGAAACAAATGCATATAACCGGATAAAACTTTGCAGAATGGACTTGAAATCCTCCTGTTTTTCGTCCGTCAGGTATCTCCAAGCGTTCACCACGCGATCCAATATCGGTTGCAGTTTTTCCGTTTTTTCTTGCGGATTGAAAAATACCGCTGCAAATTCTTTTATGTCTTCGTGTTTATATATTCCAAACTGCTCCAGCTCAGATTGCAGGTCGTAGAGTTTGTTTGGGTCAGTTTCTTCTTCAAGGAACGTGGTCTGATAATAGGGTTGAAAAGACTTCTGGATTTCGTCTGCTTCATTCACGAAGTCCAGAACAAGGGTTTCGGATTTACCACTTATCATTCTGTTCAATCTGCTCAGTGTCTGGACTGCATTCACGCCACCCAACTTCTTATCTACATACATAGTATGCAAAAAAGGTTCATCGAATCCCGTCTGGAACTTCTCTGCAACAACCAAAATCCTGTATTCCAGTGTCTTGAATGCGTCAGTGATACTGACCTTAGCGGGTAGCCGGTTCAAGCTGATTTCTGTGTGTTCATCTCCAGTATCAGGATCTTTAACAGTGCCCGAAAAAGCAACCAGCGGTTTGAAAGGTAGAAATTTATCAGCCATGAGCTTTTTTAACATCAGGTAATACTTCACTGCATGGAGTCTTGAACGGGTCACCACCATTGCACGTCCACGACCCCGAATTGTATTTGCCGTCTTTTCCAGAAAATGGTCTAATATAATTCTGCTCTTCATCTCAATTGCATGGGGTTGCAAATCCACATAAGAAGTGAGCAGTTGTATTGCCTTCTTCCGCTCGTATTCTTTGTCGCGCTCAACCGTCTTCACCAGTTTGAAGTATCGTTTGAACGTGGTGTAATGCTCCAGAACATCTAGGATGAACCCTTCTTCAATCGCCTGCCGCATGGAATAGATATGGAAAGCAACAGGCTTACCTTCGGCATTCTTCTGACCAAAGAGTTCCAAAGTCTTGTTCTTGGGCGTTGCGGTAAATGCAAAGTAGGAGATATGAGACTGTCGCCCTCTGGTTCGGATTTCCTTGATGATTTCATCTTCGGGGTCGAAATCGTCCCGGTCTTCTTCCTCTGCTTCTTCAAGATTTACTGATAGAACTTTCTTCAAATGTTTTGCTGATTCGCCTGATTGGCTGGAATGCGCTTCATCTAAGATAACGGCAAACCGGTGACCTTTTAAATTTAAATTGGTCATCGCTTCGGAAATAACCGGGAATTTTTGCAGTGTTGTTGTTATAATATCCTTTCCCTCTTCTAATGCTCGCTTTAACTCTTCAGAATTCTTTTCTACCGCTTTTACCACGCCTGGCGTCTGTTCAAATTGTTTAATATTATCGCGCAGTTGTTTGTCCAATACCCTGCGGTCGGTCACCACAACAATACTGTCAAACAGCCGTTCCTTATCGGTATCCTTCTGATAGAACCGTGCCAGTTGGTGACATAGCCATGCGATTTCATAAGACTTACCAGACCCTGCGGAATGTTGAATGAGGTAATTATGACCCACACCCTCTTTCTTTACTGTGTTCAACAGTTGTCTGACCAAATCCAACTGGTGGTATCGGGGGAAGACAAAAACTTCTTTCGCGGATTCTACTACTCCTCTGGTCTCGTCCCAAAATTTTTCCGTCTTGACGTGGACATGCAGGTAATCATTGATGAGATTCAGCAACGTATCGGGTTGCAGAAGGTCGTCCCATAGATATGCGGTCTTATGCCCATTGGGATTGACCGGGTTTTCTGTGTCCTTATTAAAAGGCAGGAACCTGGTCTTGTCTCCCAGCAGTTTGGTGGTCATGAAGACTTTTTCATTGCCTACGGCAAAATGCACCAGGCAGCGTTTGAACTGTAACAGAGGTTCTCTCGGGTCTCGATTGGTCTTGTATTGTTTGATAGCATCTTCCACAACCTGACCTGTCAGCGAGTTCTTCAGCTCTGCGGTGATAACAGGAAGACCGTTCAGGAAGATACTGAAGTCTAACGATTTTTCGGTCTTATTGCTGTATCTGAGTTGTCGGACAACGGAGAACCTATTTTGTGCATACAGTTTTTGGTGTTCGGGGTTCATTCCGCTTGCGGGTTTGTAGTATGCCAGTCGGAACTTCGCTCCTCTATCCTTTATGCCTTTTCGCAGGACGTGCAGAGTTCCCTTATTACGGATTTCCTGTGACAGGCGGTAACAGAGTTTGTTTGCGGTGTCCGCGCCGTATTGTCGCTGTAGTTTTTCGTATTCCTTTGGTTGCGTGGACTGGATGAACCGGATGACTTCGTCGGGGATGAGGCATAGGTCTTTGTCGTAGTCTTCGGAGTGACGTTTGTGATAGCCAGAAGTCAGAAGGTGCTCTACTATGTGTTCTTCAAAATCCTGTTCTTTGTATGTTTGCGGTGTCATACTGAAACTTCCTCCCTTACATCGATCTTACCTGTAACAGCTTCGGAGATGAGAGCTGTGCGGTATTCTTGGAGGAGTTTAATAGATTTAATATGATTCCCAATCGATATGTCAATCTCTTTTGCTATTTTATCTAAATACTCTGCGATTTGATTTTGTTCATTAATTGAGGGAAGTGAAATATATGAGCTATTAAATGAATGAGTACTTAGACCATAACGTGTTATCCCATTTGCCGATACAGCAAATTGATCATTGAATTTCTTTGCATAGAATAAGCGGAAAAGATATTCTCCTAATAGGAATCTTCTGTCTGGACGAATATGTGTAAGATGATAACCACAAAGAACATTATTAAAGTCTTCAGTAACCAAAGCAGCATTAGCAATATCATCTGGGGTTTCTGAATCCTTAGTAGTTAATACATCACCATATTTAATTGTAAATTTTTCAATTTCACGAGGTAATGCTGTTGCTTTCATAAATCCAATTTTGCTATTAATAAACTCATTGTTATAAACATCTAAATAGTTACATAAAAATACGTCTTCTTCATTTTCATAACTCTTCTTATCAACATTACTAAATTGCACATTAGCAATATACTTTAGTCTTTTCACTTCCCAATGTTCCGGTATCTCCCCCAGCCACTCAATGCCAGAATCTTTCAGTTTCACATTAGCGTTCAGTCCTCTGGTAACTGCCTGGTTAATGATTGCCGTGCGTTGTTCTTTGAGAAGGTCTATCAGTTTCTGCTTCTTCTCAATGAGCGTGTCTATCTGATGGGTCTTGTGGTCGAGGAAGGTTGCAATGGCTTGTTGTTCGGATTTCGGGGGAGAAATGATATTTATTCTAAAAAACTCTTCAGGATACAATCTCAATCGTGAGTCTATTATACCAGTCGAATTACGTTTGAATTCTGCTATATAGAAATCAGTGCGAAGCAAGTAGTGGAGGTATGTTGGATCATAATTGTCCGAAATACAACGAAAAACGGAATAGGATGGACTAACAATTCCATCCCAAAAAGTCACCCCCAATCCTCTTTTCCATGCCAACATGATGTTTATTATCAAATCGTTACGCTTACAAATCTTATACCCAACTAAAGAATCCGCCCTGGTTAACCAATCTCCTTCTTCTATAACTTCACTACGTGGAGAAACCCCATAATATTCGGATACGGATAATAATGTTTCAGAACCATCTTCTGACTTCTCTTTTACTTCATTATAAACATACTTTCCTCTCTGCACTTCCCAATGCTCAGGAATCCCCCCTATCCACTCAACGCCGCTGTCCTTATACTTCAAATATGGTTTCATAGTCCATCAACCCAACTCTTCCAGAATCTTTTTAACTTCTTTTTTAAGCTGTAACAGATTGGTAGTTGCAATCTGCCAGACCTCTTCCGCGTCAATCCCGAAATAATCATGAGCCACCAGATTTCTGAATCCTTTAATTTTTATCCAGTCTATATGGCTATATTTTTCCTTAAACTGATTCGTCAGTCTTTCCACCATTTCGCCAATAATGATAAAATTCATCATAGCAGCATCAAAGCTAATTGTATTTTCAAAAAACTCATCAGCATCAGCAAAAGGAGAAATATACTCCTCTATCTTTTCAATAGCTTCCAGAATTCCCATGAGATTTTGTTTGTCTTTACTCCACATACACCGCCTCGTTGATGATTTGAGCCTTCACGTAAGATTTAAGATATTTCTCCCTTGCTATATCCACATCGCGATGAAACTGCTTACCAATAAGTTCCCGTAATTCCTCTTTCAATTCGTAAATAGCAGGCGTATTCTCTTCCAATTCAATGACAATGTCAATATCACTATCTTCTGTCTGCTCATTATGCACAAAAGAGCCAAAGAGCCCAATTTTTTTAATATAAAAATGCTCTTTTAAATAGTTCTGGTTTTGCCGAATAAAATTCAAAATATCTTCTTTTCCTATCATTTTCGTGAACCTCCCAGAATTTCTGATAGCAGTCCTTCGGTTTCCCCTTCCAGTGCCATAATGTCTGCCTTGATCTCTTCTAAAGACCGCAAGGGTTTATATTCGTAGAAATACTTTGTAAAGTTAATTTCATATCCCACCTTGTCCTTGCTTCTGTCCATCCACGCATCTGGAACGTGTGGTTTAACTTCACGTTCAAAGTATTTGTCAATATCCTCGTTCAACGGAACTTTCTCATAATCCCGCAATGATGTATC
>Ga0114919_10003336_pt1 | contig 12978 bp, 6 predicted proteins | sample BlataG_FD_88682 | JGI IMG/M metagenome (GOLD analysis project Ga0114919, IMG submission 88682) | Deep subsurface microbial communities from Black Sea to uncover new lineages of life (NeLLi) - Black_00105 metaG | ecosystem: Environmental > Aquatic > Marine > Oceanic > Sediment | place: Atlantic... | reverse complement strand
TGATCCGCGCGGTCGATACGCCGAGCTGCCGCCCCCAGTTCAACGCGTCGAACCGATTCTCCGTCAGCCAGGGCGTCAGCGCTTCGGTCCGGACGGCGTCGTCCACGATGGTCAGCCGCTGCCCGGAGGGCACCGTGGCCGGTTTCCCGTTCGCGGTAACGTTCAGGGCGTCGGGCTGCCCCTCGGGGGCCAGATAGCCCAACTCGACCTGTCGGCCGACGCGTGTCAGGAAGGTCCGGCCGGCACCGACGGGGCATTCGACCGCACGTGGCCCTTCCGCCGCCGGGGTCACAATGTAGACCGTTTGCGCGTCCTGAGCAGTCGGCGAGATCGTCATCAGGCGTCCGGAGATAAGTTCGAGATCGACCCGGTCGTCTGCGACCCGGACGGCCAGTTGCGCCGGGCCCAGCACGATGACAACCACGTCTCCGGCCGCGCTGTACAGCATGATCTGCTGACCATCGACGACGTCGAGGCGGGCATCCTCGGCGGCCATCATCAGTTTCAGTTGCTTGGGCTCGCCGTCGGCCACTGTAATGGTGGCGGCATGGAGATCCGAGAGGCCCGTAACGACCGGCGGCACCTGGCCAAGCACACGCTGGCCGGCACAGAGCGCGGAGACCACCAACAGAACCCCGGTTAGCCGTTGCGTAATGCTCGTACCCATCGGTTGCCCCACTTTTCGGCGTCGAGTCGCCGGTGAGCAAGCCCTCAGAAGTTGACCATCAGTTTCACGCTGTAGATCGCCCGATCATATGAGTATACATCCTCGCTCAGGCGATTCCAGATATTCGAGTCCTGGATGCCGAACTCCACGCCGGCCCGCAGCCTCACCCGCAGCGTCGGCATGCTGTTGCATTCGCCGCGGTCCACGAACGTGCGTGTCAGCCCGAAGTCGTAGTGTTGGATGAAGTCGCGGCGCTCGTTCCGCCGAAAATCGAGCAGGCTCGGCTGATTGTAGCCGTCCCAGCTCAAGTCGGTTCTGAACCCGAACATCAGCCGATAGGGCAGCGGAACGTCCAGCCCGGCCTGAATCGTATGCCCCACCAGGTCGAACTCGTTGCCCTGCGTCCGCTCGTTCCGATAGACGTAGCCGAGCCGCACCGCCAGCCAACGCTCCCCGTCCCGGAAGTCCACCGGCTGGACGTCCGGTTCGGCGGCGTAGTAATCGCGCCACAGATTCTGGGCCTTCCAGAGCTTGAACGTCTGCTTGAGGCCCACGGCGTGATAGGGCCCGTCGCGGTCGAAGCGAAAATCCACGAGCTCGTCGAGATAGTCGCGGTAGTCGTAGCTGTAGTAAATGTCCGTACGGGCGCGCTGCTCGCCGAGCTCGCCGGCCACCGCCGGCGGCCCCCGCCAAATCTTCGAGATCACCGGCGTGATCCGGTTGCTCGAGATGAACGGGTCGTGCCCCAGTTGACTGTAGGAGTAATCGTATTGCAGACCCAGAAAGAGATCGCTCAGCGCCTCCCAGTTGACGTAGGCCCGCCCCCCATACACGTTGATGTCGAACTCGGCTATGCTCGGCTGCCACAGGTGGGCCGTCTGGGCACCCACGCCGAGCAGCAGGCTCTTGCCGAGCGCGCACTCCTGCCTGGTGAACTGGCGGCTGACGTCAAAACCGGCTTCCACGCCGAAGCGGTGGTCCCACTTCTGAACGATTCCGCGCGGCAGGGTGGTGTCTTCACCCAGCAGAATGACGTTCGTGTCGTAGAAGTAGCCGAGTGTGAATTCGCCCTGGAAGCGCAGCGGGCCCAACGGTGAATCCAGCACCATGGGGCTGGGGTGGGCCTTTTGCTCGCGCTCGATGCGCTCGACCAGTTCTTCGGCATTGAGAACGAGCCGCTCGCCGGCAACCCCGCGCTCCATCACCTGCCGCAGCTTTGCCAGCGCTTCACGGCGGCGGTTCCCCGCCAGGTCGATCAGGCCCTGGTAGTAGAGCACGCGGGTCTCGAAGGTCTGGAGCTCGGCGGGGTCGAGCACGCCGCGCTTCGCGTCCACCCCCGCCAGGTCCTTCGCCAGGCGCAGGGCTTCGGCCGCGGCGCGCACGTGTCCGGCCGGGTCTTCATGGAAGCAGAGTCGATAATGCGCGACCGCCAGGAAGAAATGGCCGTGACGATCGTTCCGCCCCTCGTCGGTTTCGACATAATCCTGGAGGGTTTTGGCGGCCTGTTGGGCCAGGTCGCGGGCCTCGTCGCGCTTGGCGGGGTCCTCGCGGGCAAGCTGGGCAATGCCCATTGGGAGCAGCGCGTTGTAGTCGGCCAGATTCAACACCGCCTCAATCGGGGTGACGCCCGGGTCGGCCGCCAAGCGCAGCACGCCTTCCAGACAGTCCTGTGCCCGCGCGAATGACTCACGTGCCTGTTCATGCTTCTTTTGCCCGGCGTGGACCAGGCCTTGATCCAGGTAGATCAGACCCAGGTAGTAAAGGCAGGCAGCGTTGTTCGGCTCCTGCTCTTTGAGCTGCTCGAGGATCTCGCGGGCCTCGTCGTACTCTTCCTGCAGGTACGCCGCCATGCCCCGGTTGAGTTTGACCAGGTCGCCCGGCTGGGCCTGCTGCCCAGACGTGGACTGGGCCCGCGCCGCAGCGCCCGCCAGGAGAATGCTCAGACCCACGACCTGCCCCCATCGCATCAAGCTGAAATGACGAGTTCTCATCGCTGTGCTCGGTCTCACCGCCGTCAGGAAACGCTCATGCCTATGGTCCATAGCGGGCGCGTCGTGAGGCGGGCCTGCGTCGCAGCGTGTTTGCTCCGCGGGTATTGCCCGCCCGGGTCACCCGGCCCGCTCCACCCGCTATAACCCCGCCAGCGGGCTCGTCGCCTGGACGAATATGGCGAACAACTGCCCGATCAGGTCGGAGGTAACGCGTGCGAACTCGGTGCGTGTGAGGTCGGCCAGTTGCTGGGAACTGACGCAGCCTCCCAGGCCGTAAAGCACCATCCCACTCAACAGCGACCGTTTCTTGGTGATCAGTTTCCACATAGCCCTGTCGTCCCGTTGCTGTGCCGGCCTTTCGATCCGACGCTGCGGCCCGCACCGCCCAGTTGTGCCGTCAGCTTACCCTGCCAGACGCACCAGCAGGTTGTCGAGAATGAAGAAAACCGTGTCGGTAACGAGGATCTGAGCTTCGCGCGTGACGAGCTGACCCAATTGCCCGGCCAGCCGCTCGAGCTCTTCCGGACTCCCGTTCGTCAATCCGCAAGGGCCCACCTGGCACAACAGCCCGGCACCCGCGGCCAAGGCCAACCGATGCATAGAGCAGATTCTTCGCATCATTTGAGCTACATCCTATCTTGCTGTGCCCGAGTCCATTTGACCAGAGAGGCTTGAGCAACCGGCCCGTGCCAAAGCACGCCACCTGGCCGCCGGCAAACCCAAGATGGACTCCACCAATACCCGCCTTACGTCTGGCGGCCCTGCTCGAACCTCGTCGCAGCAGGCTAGAGCCTCACCGCTACGCCGTCAAGCCGCTGGCGAAGGTTTTATAGGCCTCTGTCCGGGGCGGTTAGCAGTCCGCCGCAAAAGTGTAGCGCCGGACCTCCGAGTCCGGCGCACCCTCGAAAACCGTGCAAAAAACGTCGGACTCGGAGGTCCGACGCTACAAGGATCGGGGCGTTGAGGACTTTTGCGGCGGACTGTCAGGGCCGCCCGGCCGGATGGACCCGCAGAATGGTCCGCAGCCCGGTCAACCCGTCGCCGTACTGCCGCGCCTGCGAGACCAGCGGGCGCTCGAACCACGCCCAGATCTCCGCGCGGTTGGCATCCGCCTTGAGCGGCTCCACCACGCGGTGCAGCTTCTCCGGGAGCAGGCGCAGCGGCGGCCCGCCGCACACCCAGGGCTGACGATCATCACTGTAGCACCATTCGTAAGCACCGCCGACGAAGTCCCGGGCGCGCGCGTCTTGCCAGAGCTTCAGGGCGGCGAGCATCCATTCCGCGCGTGTCGGCAGCTCGCACGGGGACGCTTGCGCCGCGATGGCCTCCGCCTCACTGAAACCGTCGATCAGCCTGATGCGGGTCTGCGGCTGGTCCTCTTGCGGAACGTTCTCGCTCAGCTCGCCGGCCCCGATGTAGAAGACTCTCCACATTCGCTCGCCCGCGGCGGGGCCGACCTCATCCCACAGTGGATCATTAGGGTAGACGTAGACCAACAGCAGCCGCTGACCATCCGTCTGCGATTCCAACGCGGTCGGATATCCGACTTTCGGGTCCCGGGTCTCGTCGACGGGCTGGTATCCGGCGATGGGTTTCCACGCCGGCGGCAACGGTGGATCAAACGGCGGCAAGTCCCCGAAGGGGCGCTTACGTAGCTCTGCCCCGACGAGGTCACATGCGGCGCGCGCCGCGACGAGATCACCTGCATTGCTCTTGCTCGCAACGTACTTGTCGGCCTCTGCCCACAGGCACTGGCCGATCGCTTTCCGGTCCGCGTCGCTTACGCGGCTCCAGCTTGGCTCGCCCCACTGCTCGGACGGCTCGTCAAAGGTTACGGCGCAACGGACGGTCAACGTGGTGCCCGCGACCGCTACGTCCACGTCTTGCCAGGCTGGCGAGAGCTCGTCAGCACTCCGTGTCCACGCGCTGTCCGGCAGACTGACCGTCGTCTCATCCCCTGGCGCTCGCCCAATCGCCTTCAGAATCGTGGGAATGGCCCCTGCTAATTCGGGGCTCGCAGACTCTAAGATAGCCTTCACGGTGGTCTGCATGCCCAGCGGGGATGGAATCTCACGCTCGAGCCCTACTTTGGCGAACCGCTTATTGTTGCCTGGGTCCCTATCCTCCAAATCGATCAGCACCCCCAGTGTACGACTTTCGCCCGGAGTCACAGCAACGGGCGCTTCGGCCGTGTGCGGCCCCGGGCCGCTGTCACCCTCGACAGAGTCGAACTCCTCCGTGCCGTCGAGTTCGCGGTCGCCGTCATCGTCCCAGAAAAACCGGATGGTGAAAGCGTCAACTTCGCCGTCTGCACTCACTTCGTACTGCAGCACAGCCTTCCCAGCCTCCTCGTCGAGATCCAGAGCGGCGATGCGCACGTCGCCGGGTTCGGGCTGAGCCGGCGTTGGACCGGCCGTCTCAGGCTCCCCCGGCTCGGGCTTGATCTCCGACGGTTTGACGGGGGTGGGCTCGGCCGGCCCGCGGACGACCACCGGCGTGTCGGGCTCGGTCGGCGTGCGGGTTGCATACCACGCCACCGCGACTGCCGCCACCGCCACCACCGACGCCGCCACCGCGATCGGCAACACCAGCTTCCGGCGCGGCGCCGGCAGCGCCTCGAACTGCTGCTGCAGCTCTGCCGTCCGACTCTTCTGCTCTTTGGTGGCCAACGGGTCGGCGGCCAAAGCCTGGACGCGCTCGGGAAAGCGGCGCAATCGCCGGCCACGCTGCTCGAGCTGCCCGGCGAGCGCGTCCAGCTCGGCGGTGATTTCCTTCTGGCGATGCGCGATGCGCGTCGTCGCTTGCTTATGGAGTGATTTCAGTCGGGTGGCGGCCAGCTCCGGGATCGATTCATCCTGCAACAACCCGGACACTTCGCGGTAGACCGCGGCCGTCTCGTCCCGCTTCAACGCCGCCGCAAGCGCCTCGACTTTCGGCAGCCACTCTTCAAGCCGGGCTGCCCGCCGGGTGAGTTCCCGGTGGCGTTTCGCCAGCGACGCGTCCAAGGACAGGGCCTTGGCCGCTTGCTGCAGATGGCCCTTCGCAGATACACGGTCCCCGCGCTCCAACGCCGTCGCAGCCGCATCCAGCGCCGCCCCGCCCTTGTCAATGGCCGCCTGTCGTTTGCGTTGCTCAAACTGCTCGATGCCCTGGCGGATCTTGGCGGCGCGCTGGGCAGCCCAATCAGGGAGCTCCGTCGGCAAACGCTCGGCCAGCAATTTGGCCGCCTGGTCACCGGCGTCGTTGTCCAGCGCGGCCTCCGCGGCCCGCAGCGTCTCCAGTGTGCCGCGTTGCTGGGCGAGGGCTTCACGCAACTCGTCGATGCGCGCACGCATCTCGTCCGAGACGTAGGCGGAACCCTCGACCTCCTTCAAAACGGGCTCGGCGTCGTCGAGCTTGCCCTCGGCGATCGTTTCCGCCACCTGGTCCAGCCGACCTTCGAGCTGTTCCCGCTGTCGCTGCTCGAACTCACGCCGCGCCCGCTCGATGTGGTCGCGCAGCTCCGCGGCCTCCTCGGCAACCCGGGCCGGCAGACCCGCGGGGTCCAACTCGCCAAGCAGTGCCACGGCCCCATCGAAATCATCACGCGCGACTCGCTGACGGGCACGATCCAGCAACTGCATGGCCTCGCCGAAACGCTCGCACCCCTCGCGCAACTGCCGGGCACGATCGTGGTCTTCCGTGGGCAGACTCTCGGCGACGACGAAGACAGACTCGAGCACGATGCGACAGGCGTCAATGTCGCCGGTCTCAAAGGCGCGCTGCGCGTCGGTGAGCGACGAGACCGCCTGTTCCACCAGGGCGCGGCGCTTCTGCTCGATCATCTGCTCGCAGCGTTGGGCGAGTCCGTCCAACTCGTCGCGCAGTGTGGCGGGCAAGTCCGCCGCCTCGGCCGCCTTGTGGACCTCGACAATCGCCCCCAACACGTCGCCGGCCTCCAGCGACTCCAGAGCGCGGGCCTTGCTGGCCAACGCCACGCGCAGCCCCTCACACGCCGCCGTCAACTCGCTGTGGCGCGCGGCCAGCTCGGGGTCGTCGATATCTGGCGAGACGCCGGCAAGCGACTCTTCGGCGGCCGCAGGATCGAGGCGCTCCCAGGCCGCGCGGGCGCCGTCAAGTGCCGCGCGCGTCGCCTGGAGCGCGGCCTGACGGCGATCCTCGATGATCTGCTCCCAACGCCGGATGAGCCCGGTCAGCTCGTCGCGCAGCGGCGTGGGCAAGCCGGGCACGTCCGCCGCCTGGCGGGCCTCAGCCAGAGCCGCGGCCTCGTCCCCGCCCTCGGACAACTCGGCGGCGCGGCCTTTGTGCTGCAGGGCCGCGCGCAGGTGCTCGCACGCCTCGGCCAACTCGCCGCGTCGATCCACCACCTGCGGGTCATCCAGGTCAAACGGGATGCTGGCCAGCAGTTCCTCGGCGGTTTGGGGATCGGCTTTTTCCCAGGCGGCGTGGGCGTCGTCGAGCGCCTGCGCATACTCGGCCCGACGGGCCAGCGCGGTTCGGACCTGCTCCAGCAACGCCCCGGCCCGCTCGGCAATCGACTCGCTCAGCGGCTGGTCTTCCAGCAGAGCCTGGAGCGCCTCCGCGGCCTGCTCATAGCTGCCTTCCTCGCGTGCGCTGGAGGCCGCTGCAAAATCGGCCTCTTGCCGACGCAGGCGCTCCTCGGTCTGGTCGACCTCGGCGAGCATTCGCTCGGCCTGCTCGAGGCGCGTTTGAGGGTTTGCCGGGTCTTGCAGGATCGCGTTGAGGCACAGGCGGGCTTCGTTGAACTCCTGGCAGGCCAGTGCGTCACGCGCGGACTGGATATACTCGCGCGCCAGCTCATCCGCGCCCGAACGGATGAGCTCCTCCTGCTCCTCACACAACTTCAGCAGGTGCTCGGCCCGCTGGCGCAAGGTGTCGTCGCATTCGGGGGCCGCCGAGACCTCGTTGGCGATCGTCCGGACCCGCTCCAACTCGCCCTGGTCAAGCAAGCGTTCCCCCTCGTCCAGGCGTTTGGCAAGCGCTTTGCGCTGCGCGATGACCGCCCGCTGCGACTCGACCCGCCCGACGAATGCGGTCAACGGCTCACGCCACAACGTCGGCAGCGCGGCCTCATCGACCCATTGGGCGACGCTGCCCAAGCAGGCATCCACTTGCCCATCGTCGACCAGCGTCAACGCCGTGCTGATCGCGCCAGACGCCTCGGACCAGTTTCCAGGCGCGTAATCGGCGGCGGCCAGCTCGGCATCCGCCAGCTTCGGATAGCGCTCCTCCGCCTCGCTCGCCAGCAGTCGCCGAACCAATCCCGACCAGGCCAATATGGGCTGGTCGATGGATTGTGCCAACCCCTTCCCGTGACGCTTGAAACAGTCGCGCCAATCCGCCCGCTCATCCTCCAGTGCGTACGGTTCCAGTGTGAAATAGAACATGAGCGAGGGGTCCGACAGCGCGGCCCCATAGGGGTGCATCCCGGTCGCCCACAGGAACAACAACACGCCGAGTGAGAACTGATCGGTCTTGAAGTTGGCGCGTCCCTGATCTTGCAGGAGCTCGGGCGGGAAACAGGTCGAGATCCAGCCGTATTCGCGCGTCTCGTCCTCCGCTGCCCGCAGCCACGCCGCGGACAGCGGTCGGCCGGCCGCGTCCGTGCGCTCCCCCACCTCGCACACCACAAAGCGACGGTCCTCGATGCCACAGGCGGTCTCGAACGCCGAGGCAATCCCGAAGTCGCTCAGCTTGAGCCGCCCGGTCTCGTCGCGCAGCAGCGAACCGAGCTGCAGCCCGGCGTGCAGAATCCTGGCCTCGTGCGCGCTGCGCAGGGCACTCAGCCCCGCCCATGTCAGCCACCAGATGTTGTCGATGTCCGGTCGCTGCTCGGCGGAGACAATCAGCTCCGGGTCGGCCGGCGCGGCAGGCTCATGGGGGATGATGAGGCAACCGGCCTCCTCTCGAGGCTCTCCGGTGATTCGCAAGACCGCATCGCAGCGCTCGGCCAGGTCAGCCTGCTGTCGAACCGCGGCCGAGACCGCCTTAACAAAACGCGCGCGCGCATCACCGTCGAGATCCGGGGGAATCTCGACCGCCCGGCAATCCGCAAGCGCGCTCTTGAACGGCTGGAACGCCAAGCTCACTCCCGATGCAGTCTCACAGACGGCGATTCAGGCGGCGCCTCGGCACGCCGAACCCGATGGTACGGGGAAACCTCGCCCCTATCGAACCCGATGGTCAACTCGTCAGACGTGTCTCCCCCGTTCCCACAACGGGCCTCCACGCCGAGCCCGCCGCCTCGGGCCTGCCCGAATTGTCCGCGATCGGCGGGCAGGCGTCCACGCGCCCGCCGCCCCGCTGGTTGCGGCACGCCCCCCGCGCTGGTAGACAAACCGATAGCTGGCACGGTCGCCGCGGCGGGGCGCGAAGCATCGGCCGCGGCGACCACCGACCATCACCAGAGAGGAGCACGCCATGCATTGTTCAGCACGCCACGCTTTCGCCGCACGGGCGCTGGCGACTGTCGCATTGTTCGCTCTCGTGGCAGGCAATTCCGCCGGGGCCCAAGAACCGGCTGCGGCACCGCCGGGGGAGATCGTCCTCCGCGACGCGCTGGTGATTGGGCGGGTCGGCCAGTACGGCCGCGCGCCAGTGCACCGCGACGCCATCGAAGCTCAGATTGTTGCTGGTCGGTGGTCGTCGCCGAAAGCAGGCGACACGGTAACCCTGCCGGACGGCACCACGCAGACTTGGCAGGCGGCCACCGCGAACGAGGAGGGCAAGCTCGAGCACGCGGCGCTGCGCGGCGGCTACGCCTACATGTCGGTCGTGGCCAACGCCAAGCGGGTGATGATCCTGGACGCCGTCGCGCACAGCCGGGTCTACGTCAACGGCGAGCTACGGACGGGCGATCAGTACCGCACGCGCAGGGTCCGCCTGCCGATCGCGCTTCATCCCGGGGAAAACGGGCTCCTGTTTCATTGCGGGCGCGGTGAGGTCAAAGCAAAACTGGTCGCGCCGAAATCCCCTGTCATGTTCGACACCGCCGACGCCACGCTGCCCGACTTGATCGTCGGCGAGAACATCTCGACGTGGGGCGCCGTGGTGGTAATCAACGCCACGCCCGCTTCGCTGACGAACGTCTCTATTCAAGCCGCATTCGACGACGGGGAACCGACGCGAACCGCGCTCCCGCCCATCCCGCCGCTGAGCATCCGAAAGGTCGGTTTCCAACTCGAGGGTCCCGACCCGACCGAGCCGGAGACACGCGAAGTCGAGCTGAGACTCGTTCGCACGACCGATGGCGAAGGCGAGACGCTCGACACGACCAACATCGAGCTGCGCGTCCGCCGCCCCGAGCAGGGGCACAAACGCACGTTCGTCAGCGGGATCGACGGCAGTGTGCAGTACTACGCCGTGACGCCGGCGTGCCCCGCGGAAGGCGACGCCCCGTCGCCGGCACTCTTCCTCACGTTGCACGGCGCGGGCGTCGAGGCAACCGGGCAGGCCAACGCCTACTCGCCCAAGACGTGGGGCCACATCGTCGCCCCAACCAACCGCCGACACTTCGGCTTCGACTGGGAGGATTGGGGTCGGCTCGACACGCTGGAGGTGCTCGAACTGGTGCAGGAACAGCTCGGCATTGACCCGCGGCGGGTCTATCTGACCGGTCATTCGATGGGCGGGCACGGCGTGTGGCACGTCGGCGTCACGTTCCCCGACCGCTTCGCCGCCATCGGACCCAGTGCCGCTTGGATCAGCTTCTGGTCTTACGCCGGTGCGGCCCGCTACGAGGACGCGACGCCGATGCAGCAGATGCTCATGCGCGCCACCGCCCCGAGCGATACGCTCAGCTTGTCGCGCAACTACCTCCACCACGGCGTGTACGTCCTGCACGGCGAGAAGGATGACAACGTGCCGGTGGAGCAGGCGCGCACCATGCGTAAGCACCTGGCGGAGTTCCACGCCGACTTTGCCTACTACGAACGTCCCGGCGTCGGGCACTGGTGGGATGTTTCCCCCGAACGGCGTGGGACCGACTGCGTGGACTGGGCACCGATGTTCGACTTTTTCAAACGACATGTCGCCCCCGAGGCCGATGCCGTCCGCCACGTCGAGTTCGTCACCGCCAGCCCGGGTGTCTCGGCGTCCTCGCACTGGGTGACGATCGAGGCACAGCTCGAACAACTCAAGCCCAGCAAGGTGGATGTCCGCTTCGACCCGGACGCCCGCCGCTTTGTCGGTTCGACCGAAAACGTTGCGCGCCTGTCGATTGATCTAGGACACGTCGAAGCCGGGACGGCGATTCAGATCGAGCTCGACGGTCAGAAGATCGAGGACGTTGTCTCCCCCGCCGGCACGGGCCGCGTGTGGCTGGCGCGCGACGGGGACCAGTGGAGCAACGTGGGCATCCCCGCGCCCGACCTAAAGGGACCGCAGCGCTACGGCCCGTTCAAAGAGGCCTTCCGCAACCGCGTCATGTTCATCTACGGAACGGTTGGCAGGCCCGAGGAGAATGCGTGGGCGTTCGCCAAAGCCCGCTATGACGCCGAGACCTTCTGGTATCGCGGCAACGCTTCGATCGACGTGGTTCCCGACACGGCCTTCGATGCCGCCGCCGAGCCCGACCGCAACGTGATCCTGTACGGCAACGCTGAGACCAACGCCTCCTGGGAAACCCTGCTGGCCGACAGTCCGGTGCAGGTGCGCCGCGGTTTGATCTGCATGGGCGAGCGCGAACTGGCCGGCGACGATCTGGGCTGTCTGTTTGTCAGGCCGCGACCCGGCAGCGATCGGGCGCTCGTCGGCGTCGTCACCGGGTCAGGTCTGCCCGGAATGCGGCTGACGGATCGGCTGCCCTATTTCGTCTCCGGCATCGCCTACCCCGACTGCATTGTCCTCGGGCCGGAAGTGCTAAGCCAAGGCACCGCCGGCGTCCGCGCCGCCGGCTTCTTCGGCCTCGATTGGACCGTCACCGGCGGCGAATTCGTCTGGCAAGCGCCGCCGGCCCCGGCCGACGATTGATCGAAGCTGACCCCGCAGATAGGCGGCGCCCGCCGCGGAGATGGGCTCACACAAGAGAGAAGCGGGGCCGCCCAAACGCGGGCGGCAGCGCTTGCGTGCCATCTACCTGGCGAGGCCACCTGAACGCAGCGGCTTACTTGCCGACACCACAGCCCCAGTTCGCGAGCAAGATGCCCAGGTCGGCTTGATCAACATGCCCATCAAAATTGAGGTCGGGCCGGGAGTCCCAGTTGGGGTCGCCTGCGGACGAGTCCCACGCAGCCAAAAAGATGCCCAGGTCGGTCTCGTCGGTATCGTCGTCGCCGTCGATGTCGCCCACGCACTCCACCGCCACCCAGAAGCAGAGCGTCGCACCGAGCGGATCGGGGCAGAAGCTGTAGGTGTAGTCGTAGCACTCATCCGGCGCCGTGTGCCAGCCGTCAGACGGGTAGTCGTCATCCCACTGCATGGGGCCCTGATGCGACATTCTCCCACGACCGACGTCGTCCCCCGGGGGAGGCCACTCGGCGTCACCGGTACCCCACAACATCGGCTGAGCGCACGTGGCCAGGCTGAAATCCTCTGGGTAATCCGGATTGTCGCCAACGTACGTCAGAAGCCAGATGTTGTACGAGCCGGCTCCGTCCGCTGGCAGCGGGACGCCTTCCAGGCCGCACAGATCAATGTCGGCATAGTAATACCCGCCGGGATCGCCGTTGTAGAACCCGAACGTCACGAGCACGCCGCCCAGGAACTCGCCTTGGTGGTTCGGATCGCCTTCCTCGCAGGTGTCGTCAAAGTCCTCGAAGGTCTCGGTCAGCAGCGCCATGTTCTCCCCGCTGCCCGGGCCGTCCACGTACCAGTACCAGGCAACCTCGATGCGTTCAGCAGACTTGCCGCCGTAGGCCGGATCGAACTGCATGTCGTTCGAGCAATACATGTTGCACCAGTCGTTGCCGAGGCACCAGCGCTGGCTGTCACAATCGTCATACTCGGGCTCGCCCCAGTAGGAGCAGGTGCCAAAGCCGATGGGCTCTCCGTCGTAGCCGTCGCCATTCGGCGCAGGACAGTGGTCCCCAACATCTGGCTCGAAGCAGTCGAAAATGAGCCGCCAATCACACTCCTGCCGGCCGACCACATATTCGACCCACTCGGACACCGTTTGATCCGGGCCGAGGTGGCCGATCTTGGTGGGCAGCACCTGCTTCGCGAGGCCCAGTTTTTGAAGCCTCGCCCCGTCGGCAAGTCCTGCCGATACACACAACCCGACGACGCTCAGACAAGCGAATAGTTCTCTCATGCGCGCCCTCCCTTCTCAGACGTAAGCGTGTGAGGTGGGCACCGCCCACC
>Ga0114919_10003335_pt1 | contig 12983 bp, 11 predicted proteins | sample BlataG_FD_88682 | JGI IMG/M metagenome (GOLD analysis project Ga0114919, IMG submission 88682) | Deep subsurface microbial communities from Black Sea to uncover new lineages of life (NeLLi) - Black_00105 metaG | ecosystem: Environmental > Aquatic > Marine > Oceanic > Sediment | place: Atlantic... | reverse complement strand
CGTCGATCGGGCCCGTGAGCTCGGCGTCACGGTCGCGCTCGAGAACACCTGGGATGATCGCCCCGACGTGCTGCTGTATCTCGCCGACCTCATCCCGGGTGGGAATATCGAGTTCTGCCTGGACACGGGGCACGTGAACGTTTTCTCGCGTCTCTCCGTCCGCCGCTGGTGGGATGCGGTCGGCAATCGCACCGCCGTGCTGCACCTGCATGACAACGACGGGCTCAGCGACGATCACCTGGAGCCGGGAAAGGGGACCTTTGATTTCCCCGGGCTCGCCGGCTGCATCCGGGGGCTTGAGCGAATGCCGCTGCTCGACCTGGAGGTGGATATATCCGATGCGGAGTATGGGCGCCTCTACATCGAGGGCCTGCTGCGCTCCTAGGGAATAACGAGGAAGGAATATGGTGGAAACGGTCACGCTCATGATAATCGCTCTCTTCCTGCTCGTCTGCTTCGTCATGCTCGTGCTGCTGCTGAGACGTTCGGTGGGAGGTGGTGGTGGGAGGACGGAGAGGACGATCCGCGAAGAGCTCCGTATCGCCCGGGAGGAGTCCTCGCGAACCGCACGTGATCTCCGGGAGGAGGTGGTGGGCACCCAGCAGAAGACGACCGACAGTCTCGTGAGGACGCTGGGGGAGCTGAGGGAGGTTATAGATGTGCGCCTCAAGGAGATACGGGAGAGCAACGAGAAGAAGCTAGACCAGATGCGCGAGACGGTCGACGAGAAACTCCAGAATACCCTCGAGAAGCGCATAGGAGAGTCCTTCAAGCAGGTGAGCGACCAGCTCGAGAAGGTCTACCGGGGCCTCGGCGAGATGCAGAATCTCGCGGACGGCGTGGGAGACCTGAAGCGTGTACTCTCGAACGTCAAGGCGCGGGGAACCTTCGGGGAGATCCAGCTCGGCGCGATTCTCGAGCAGGTGCTGACCCCCGAGCAGTACGATAAGAACGTGGCGACAAAGCAGGGCTCCGGTGAACGGGTCGAGTTCGCGGTCAAGCTGCCGGGGCCCGACGATGACCCCAAGGTGTGCGTCTGGCTGCCGATCGACGCGAAGTTTCCCCAGGAGGATTATATCAGGCTCGTCGATGCCGCCGAGAAGGGGGACTCCGCCGGGGTGCAGCAGGCGACCCAGGCCTTGGCGCGCGACGTGAAGTCGTCGGCCAGGGATATACACGACAAGTATATCGATCCCCCGCACACGACCGATTTCGCGATCATGTTCATGCCGACCGAAGGGCTCTACGCGGAGATCCTCAGGCAGCCGGGCCTCTGCGAGCAGCTCCAGCGCGAGCACCGTGTCGTTGTGACCGGCCCCACGACACTCTCGGCTGTCCTCAGCAGCCTTCGGATGGGCTTTCAGACACTCGCAATCGAGAAGCGGTCCAGCGATGTCTGGAGGGTGCTGAGCGCGGTCAAGACAGAGTTTGGCAAGTTCGGAGGCGTGCTCGACAGGCTCGGGAAACAGCTCGAGACTGCCAAGCGGACGGTCGATCATACGGGGATCCGCACGAGGGCGATGGAACGTAAGCTCCACTCGGTGGAGGCGTTGCCCGAGGAGGAGACCGACCGTCTCCTCGAGCTCCCGGCCGGTGAGGCGCCGGCCGGCTCCGAAGAGGAGGATGGATAGCATATTCCGGCCGGGCGGACCGGTTTCACGCCGGCCGGGCGCCGGGCGACATGATGAAACACACTTTAGCGAATGGATCGTGTCCAGATGAAACCGGATGAACGATTGAGGAAGCTCGCAGAGGTGCTGGTCGGATACTCGGTCGAGGTGAAGGAGCGGCAGCGTGTGAGGATCTCCGGGTCGACCGCATCCGAGCCCCTGCTTCGAGAGATCTACCGGGAGGTTCTCCGGGCCGGGGGATACCCGAGGGTCCACATGCAGTTCGAGGATCAGCAGTATATGCTCTACAGCCTGGCCCGCGATTTCCAACTCGACGACATCGATCCGATAACGCTTCGCGAGATGGAGGAGATCGATTGCGTCATCCAGACCTTTCCCGATCTCAATCCCCACGCGCTCTCCTCCATAGATCCGGAGAGGAAGCAGAGGTTCACCCGCGCCACGAAACCGATCATGGACATCCTCTTCGAGAGATGGGGGAAGGGAGATCTCAAGTGGGTCGGCACGGCCTGTCCGACACCGGCGCTTGCCCAGGAGGCGAAGATGGCGTTCGGCGAATACAGCAAGTTCGTATTCGAATGTATGCACCTGAACGACGACGACCCGGTCTCCTTCTGGAAGGGATTCTCCGTCCGGCAGCAGGAGATATGCGACCGCCTGAACGGTACGCGGGAGATGCGCTACGTCGGACGGGACACCGATCTCAGCTTCCGCTGCGAGGACCGCACCTGGATCAACTGCGACGGGAAGAACAATTTTCCCGATGGAGAGATCTTCACGGGGCCGGTGGAGGATTCGGTCGAAGGAACGATACGGTTCACCTATCCGGGCCTCTATCACGGCGAGGAGATCGAGGATATCTTTCTCCGCTTCGAATCGGGCAGGGTGGTCGAGGCGCGGGCGGAGAAGGGCGAGAAGCTGCTTCTCAAGCTGCTCGACACGGACGAGGGAAGCCGGCATGTCGGTGAGATCGCCATCGGCACCAACGAGAACATCGATCGTTTCACGAAGAACATGCTCTTCGACGAGAAGATGGGCAAGACGGTGCATCTCGCCCTCGGTATGGGAATACCGGGCAGCGGCAGCAGGAATGTTTCCGCGATCCACTGGGATATGCTCAAGGACATGTCCGACGGGGGCGAGATCTACGCCGACGGCACGCTGATCTACAGGGAGGGACGGTTTCTCTGATGGAGTGATCCGTATCGGTGCGAATGCGATGGGTGAGGGGTCCGTCGAATATCTAGCGGGAGATCACGCGAGTTTGTAACAACCCCTGCAGTATTCGGGAAGGTCATTCGTTCTGATCCGTCTTCTCAGCTCGCGGTAAGCCCCGCCGTTCCAAATCGATCTGAAATCCTCCTCGAACAAATTTCCCATACGGACGATATCGGAGTCTGCAATGATGCAGCAGGGAACGACGTCGCCGTTCGCTGCAATGTAGGCGCTCGTCCAGGGCCAGGGGCAGGGCCGATCACTCGAATAATAATCGTGGGAGACGATCTTCATTCTTAGCCCGGCTCTCCGGGCTGCGGCGGTCGCCTTTCCGAGGGCCTCTCTCAGCGGCTCCGATTCGAACTCTACCTTGACCGGATCGGTATGTTGCTGCATCTCGCTCTTGCCCCAATCGCTGAGGAAGGTCTGTATCGTAAGGTGATCGAGTCCCAGGGAATCGGTGAGCGCCACGATGCCGGACAGCTCGCCAATATTGTCCCGTGTGACAACGGTCCAGGCTGCGAGGATGGGGCTGGATGCCGTGCCTCTGGCTCTCACGAAGCGGCGGATGTTATCCGTCACCCTCTCGAAACTGCTTCCTGCGCGGATCTTCTCGAAGACGAACGCCGAGGCCCCGTCGAGACTGAAGGTTATCAATGTCGCCTTCAGCTTCATGAACTGATCTGCGATCTTGTCCGTATAGATGCTCCCGTTGCTGATGATGCTCATTTCCGCACTTCGCGCCTCCCCCTCGCGGAGCAGTTCGGAGAGGTTTTCGTTCAGCAGGGGTTCTCCCATGCCCTGGAGCTTCACGCGCAAGAAGCCGTTGAACTGATCCAGAATATGTTTGAATCCGGCCGGATCGAGAAGGTGGCGCTCCTTGTTCCAGTAGGTGACCTGGCAATGGGGGCAGCGGAAATTGCACGTGTTGTTCGGTTCGATATCGAGGTGGACGGGCAGGAAGGGGACACGCTCCGGCCTGTATGCCGCGCCGAGCCGGATCCCGAGGTAGTTCCACATCAACCCGGGCCTTCTGATGGCGTTCGCGAGTTTCCGCATCTTCCATCGGATCACTTTGATCCCGTCCTCTGAACGAAAATGCACCGACTGAGCGCTGGATTCAGCCCCCGAGTTCGCGTAGGAGCGTTTCGAGGCGATCCCCGTATGTCTCCATCGATATATGTTCCTCGGCCCAGCGCCGCGCATTCGAACCGATCCGTTTCGACTCGGTCTCGTCCGCAAGCAAACTCGAAACGGAATTCGCGAATGCTTCGGCGGAGTCGGCCTCCAGGTAATCCTTCCCCGCCGTGAGACCCATCCCGGCGACACCATCCGGAGTGCTCACGACGGCCGTGCCCATAGCGGCCGCCTCGAGCATGCGTATCCGCACACCGCCGCAGAAGCGCATCGGGAGCACCATGAGGGAGCATCGCCCGAGGTGTGGAACGACGCTTTCCGCATACCCCGTGAACGAGACCTCCGGCGGGGCGATGCGGCGCATCTCCCTGTCCACACCCTGACCGACGATGTCGCAGCAGACATTCGGATGTTTATCGAGGACGAGGGGAAGCACCTCATGGACCAGGTAACGATACGCATCGACATTGAAATCGGAATAGAAGGTACCCATGAAGAGGATACTGTTCCGCTCGCGCCTGTAGGCAGTCGGATCGAATTCGGATAGATCGAGCGCGAGTGGAAGGGCATGGACATCCTTGCCCTCTGAGATTGCATCGAGTCGGAGCCGCTCCGCATCGGCCTCCGTGACGGTCAGTATCGTCTCGTAACGCTCGTATGCCAGCCGCTCTATGCGCTCGAGCGATCGGGCGCGGAGGGCCGCCGCGGAGCGCGGGATTCCGCGAGGCTTGAGGCTCAACCTGCTCGGGTTGACCAGATAATCCAGATCGTGTGTGATCAGGGCCAGTTTTCCCGGATCGATGTATTCGGGGAGCCGGTAGAGGTGCCAGTAGTTGGCGAGGACGATGTCGGCCCCGAAGGTCCGGGCCGTATCGGCGATGAGCTCGAGGTAGGCCCGCGGAGCCGCGTAGCTCACCTGGGCGGGGACGCCGGCGAGGAACGCCGCCGCGAGGTTGCATGCCTTGTGCCGGATCCTGTGCCCGACTCCGAGCCTGTGGGGAGCGAGCATCGCCTCGATACGGATGCGGGGTCCTTCGATTTCCCGCAGCCTCGACAAATCCTCCCGGCCGAGGGCCATCGTGACGAGGGCGATCTCGTGCGAGGCCGAAAGCCCCGTGAGGAGATTCATGATAAGCCTGTCCGTCCCCTTCCTCACGGGCCAGGGTGAGAAGGGTATTGCCACGACGATTCGCATGCGGGATAACTCCTTCCAAGGATTCGATGAGGCTGAATGATAGAGGAAAAAGAGGGCCGTGTCAATCCGGTCCGCCGCCGCCCCTTCCGCACCACCGCTCCATCATTCCGCCGCCCCGAGGCAGGCCCGGCCGCAGCGCTTCTATTCTCTGTTGCGAATTCCGGGGCGTCATGGCACAATCGCCTACACATTCATCATTCGAATCATTGTTCGATCCAACAGTCGCACAAACGCACAGACAGAGAGGAGGCGGGCATGAAGGAGATCGAGGTCGGAAAGGTGGCCGACTACTTCTCGCACATCGACGTCGTCGCCATCGAGGTGACGGCCGAGGGCATCAAGGTGGGCGACACGCTGCATTTCTTGGGACACACGACCGATTTCACCCAGAAGATCACCTCGATGCAGGTGGAGCACCAGGCTGTGGAGGAAGCCCCGGTGGGCTCGAATGTGGGGATCAAGGTAAAGGAGAGAGTGCGGTCGCACGACAAGGTGCTGAAGGTGATCGAGGAGTAGGCGGCAGCATCACTTGCCGGCGAGGATCAGCACGCCGAAAAGGATGAAGAGTCCCCCGGAAATGGCTCTGACCGTCCGTTCGCCAAGCACCGATGGGAGAAAGGAGCCGACTGCGACCCCTATGGCGGTCGCGAGGAGCATGGCGAGGCCTGCGCCCGCGAAGACGATCCAGGGGGATCGAAACCGCCCGGAGAGGGATATGACGGCAAGTTGGGTCTTATCGCCGATCTCGGCGAGAAGCGTGATCCCGAACGATGTAAGAAAGACCTTCCACATAATTTCTACATTCCTTTCTCGAGTTTGTCCCTGATGGCGATGACCATGCGTTTCATCGAGGGGAACCGGCCCGATTCGTCGATCCCGGCTTCCAGCAGATCGAGTCCTGCCGGGATCGATTCGAGAAACTCCTTCTTGCCCTGCACCTTTCCGAGCTTGACGAAGGCGGCCAGCGCCTGGAGGTTGCGCTGTATGCCGGCGAGAACGAAGCCTTCGCGGAATTCGTCGAGGCCGCCCGCGGGAGGAGCCCCCTCATCCCTCAGACGCCCGTAGAGCTCGCCGACGAGTATGCGCGCCGTCCCGCCGGGCAGGGGGTGGTAGGGGTCCCTGAGGAGCGAAGCCGTGTCGTAGAGCCCCGGGCCTCGATGGGCCGTCTGGAAATCGACGAGACGCAGCTTGCCCTCCCTGACGAGTATGTTCCGGCTCTGGAAGTCACGGTGCATGAAGACGGGCCGCTGCCGAGAGAGGAAGTCCGCGAGAAGGGTCCGTTCGCGTTCCCAGCCCCCGCCCAGGGGGACGGGGCAGTAGTTCTCGATGAACTGATCCCTGAAGTAGTCGGTCTCTCCGATCAGCGCCTCCTTGTCGAAGCTCCTGCTTTCGAGCAGTCCCGCCTCTAGCATCCTGCCCGTCACGACCGACTGGAGTGTTGCGAGCAACTCGAGCGCCATCCGGTAGAGGGAGAGCTCCTCTTGCTCGTTCGCCCCACGCAGCGCCTCCTCGAGATGAATCGAGCCGAGATCCTCCATCAGGACCGTCTGCTCCGTCTCATCCATCCCGTAGAATTCGGGCACTCCGACACCGCACTCGCGGAGGAACCGGCCTATCGAGATGTAGGATGCGAACTCCGCGCTCCGGTCGACGAGGAGGACGGCGCTCTTTCCGCCCTCGTTGATCCGGAAAAAGTTCCGGTCGGATCCTCCTCCCGTTATCGGAAGGGCGACGGCATCCGAGCTGAAGGCCCCTTCCGGCATACCGGCGGAAAGTGCGACGGCCTTCCGTAGGATCTCCCTGCTTGGGGCCGACTTGTTCGCTTCGTTCTTCATCTTCTCGTTCCTCTATCCCTTCACCGTAATGACGCCCTCCGGGAATATGATCGCCTTTCTGTGGTGCGCCCCCCGCTCTACGAGCGCGCCATCCAGGACGATACATTCCTCGAGCAGGGCGTTCGTCTCTATGAAGGCTCCCCTCTCGACCGAGAGAAAACCCTTCCACTCGGCGCCCGGATCGACCCTCGCCTCGTCAGCCACATAGAGAGGGAGGGGGGGAGGCTCGAGAAGCGGATCGAAACGCTCCTTCCCGATGAGTATTCTCCTGTGCAGTCCTATATAGCTCTCCGGCGAGCCGATCTCGCCCCAGAGCATTCCATGGGATGCGTCGTACCCCGCGACCGATCCGGGCCTAACCCGTATCATCTCCAGCAGGCTCTCGACCAGGCTGCCCCCTCTGTCCCTGGGAAAGAAATCGAGGGCGGCAGGGCCGAAGACCGCCGTTCCGGTATAGCCCCTCCGGCGGGATCCGGCCGTCCCTTCGGCGCCGATACCCGTGACCTCTCCATCCGGGTTACACAGTACGCTAGCCGGGGGCCCGGAGTCTGAGAGCACCATAGTGAAGAGGACGCCGCGCTCGCGGTGAAATGCGATGACAGGCTCGAATTCAATGTTCGAGACGATATCCCCGTTGTGCAGTATGATCACGTCGAATCCAGCAAGATCGCCCGCCATGTTGCCGATACCGCCCGCCGTGCCGAGGAGCTCGTGTTCGCGGTAAAAGACGATTGGCCATTCCCATTCCGCTGCCGTCTCCTCGATGCGGTCGGCGAGATGAAACAGGTTGCAGTGGAGGGATGAGGCGCCCGATCGGAGCAGCTTCTCCGAGACGATCTCGATCGCCGGCCTTCCCAGTATGGGCAGTCCCGGCTTCGGGCGGGATTCTGTCAGGGGCCGCATCCTGCGTCCCTCGCCCGCCGCAAGTATGACGCCGGCGATATTCGATGCTTTCGAGGATTCGAGCATAGGGCCATTATTATGCAAAGGGACGATGTCAGTAAAGAAGGAAAGGCTTTCTCTTTCGGGAGAAATTCCGTTCACCGCGCTTCCAGTCATCGAAGAGAACCTGCGGTGACCGTCCCGCATCGATCGATTCCCTCAGCCCGGTTCCGCCGCAGATCACGTCGATGGGGGGACGTTCGAATTCGTATTCGTAGGGCGGTTCGCTCCAGGCGAAATCCTTCGGATAGAGGTCGGCGGCCGCCGCGATCAGCAGCGCCCCGCATCGAACGGGCTTGAAGGCCCTCCTCTTCACGACATGGATCTGGACGCCGCCGCAGAGCTGCCCTTCGTACTTGTCCCAGGTCGGCTCGAAATGGACCGGCCTGAACACTGCTCCTTCGATGCCGCAGGAAGAGAGTTTCCGCGCGAATCCCTGCGGCTCTATCCAGGGCGCTCCGACGAGCTCGAAGGGCCTCGTCGTTCCTCGGCCCTCGCTGATATTGGTCCCCTCGAGCAGAACGATTCCCGGGTAGAGGAGCGCCGTGTCGGGTGACGGTATGTTGGGAGAGGGCATGATCCAGGGCTGTCCGGTGTCCCGGAAATACATCGATCGATCCCAGCCCCTCATCCGTATCACCTCGAGGTCGCACCCGATGCCATGCGTTTCGTTTATGAAGTGGAGAGCCTCGCCGATCGTGAAACCGTGCCTCATCGGGAGCGGGTAGAGTCCGACGAAGGATCTGCAAGATTCGTCGAGCGGCGGGCCCTCGACCGTCGATCCGCCGATGGGGTTCGGCCGGTCGCAGACCTTTACACGGACACCGATTCCGGCGCATGCCTTCATCATCAGGACCGCCGTCCAGAGGTAGGTGTAGGGCCGTGCACCGACATCTGGCAGGTCGATGACGACCGTGTCGAGATCCTGGATCATGAAGGGATCGGGCTCGCGTTTCTCCCCGTAGAGGGAATAGACCGGGATTCCGAGCTCCGGGTGGATGTAGCCCTGCCACTCGATCATGTTCGCCTGCGTCTCGCCCCGGTAGCCGTGCTGGGGTCCGAAGATGCAATCGAGCCTGATCCGTTGAGCCGCCAGCGAGTCGGCTATGTGGACGAGCCTGGAATCGACCGAGGCGGGATTCGCGAGAAGCCCGATGCGCCTCGTGCCGAGGCGCCGTCGGGCTTCCCGCGAGATGATATCGTTTCCTGTTCGTACCACTGTTCCGCCGTCCGGACGGGCGCCGGGAAGCGCCCGGTGTTGGTCTAGAGTTCCCAGCCGTATACCGAGAGTGTGTCCGAATCGCCGGGACCGTTGTCCTGGACGATTCTGACCGGCCCCGCGCCCGGTGACAGCCAGGTTATCTCGTGAAAGCTATCGGTACCGACCAGGACGCCCTCTAGATAGAACTCCAGGTCCCCATAGAGGTGATGGACGTAGCATCCCCTGAAGGTGCCGTAGAGCGGGTCGTAGTCGGCAAGGAGATCCACTGTAGGATAATCTATCTCGACCGTTCCCTCGATGTGCAGGCTGTCCATGCCGCTTTCGGGCGGGAGAAGGGCAAATGTCGCGAAGTCCCAGCTATCGCCCGCATGGTCGCCGATCGGGAGCTTGAGGTAGGGTATCGGCTCGTCCCAGGTCATTGTTCCCTGATAGACGCCATCGTCGTATTCGTCCCTGCCGAGGTGCAGGATCTCGGTCGGGTTCTGGTCCAGGTGCCAAACCTCGTTCGTCTCCCAGACGTCAGGTGACACCTCCTCCTCTAAGACGACATCGAAGTTCCCCGTGCCGGCCGTATAGTTCTCTATATAACGCATCTCCTCGTTGCTCTCGCTGTGGAAGTAATGCCAGATATAATTATTCTGGATAGGGAAGTAGGAGACGGTGCCCGTCGTCGTGAACTCGTAGTCGGTCGGATCCGGGTCGATGATGTTGCCGGCGAGATCGGTGACGCCGCCGCCGAAGCGGGCCCAGTAGGTGCAGCCGGGCAGCAGCCTGTTCGAGAGCTCCAGTGTGATCGTCGTCAGCTCCTCGTTCCATGGATTCTCCATCTCTCCCATCGCCTGCGCGAACCGCGCGTCGAGGTTGCTCGCCGGCATCTCGAACTCGGGATTCATCGCCTCACTGAAGATGAGGACGACGGTGTTGAGGCTCGTCGTCACCCCCGTTGCTCCGTTCGAGGGGCTTTCGCTCAGAAGGTAGGGCCTTTCATTGTCGGTGAGCGTGCGGAAGGACCAGGTGTAGGGGGCCGCCAGGGGGTTGCCGGCGAGATCGGTCGCGGTCGTTTGAATCGTCACCGTGATCAGGCTGTCCTGTGGAAAGATGCCGTGATTGATTTCCATCGTCGTCCCTTGCCAGTCGATGTAGGTTATACCGGGCCAGGGGTCGATATCGACGGAGTTCTCCGCCGACGTGAGGTTCATCGGCTCGCTGAACCGAACCTCGATAGACTGGAGCGGAGGGACGTCCTGTTCGTCGCTGCCGGGGCTCGTGCTGAGTACCGTCGGCGCGACGAAGTCGCCGCCCGTTCCGGTCGTGAATGTTATCAGATAATCCGCACCGAGGTCGTTGCCGTTCAAGTCCTTGCTCGTCTCGTCGATCGTGATCGTGTGGGTGGTGCTCGCATCGAGCAGATTCGTGGGTGTGATATCGAGCACGTCACCGTCCCAGGAGGTGATATATCCGAAGGGTGGGCTGATCGTCATGTTGCCCGTGACCGACTCCTCGTCCATCGATTCGTTGAACTCTATCCAGATCATCACGTTTCTCTCGACGTCCGTGGCCCCCCCGGCGGGATAGTGATCGACGACCTCCGGGGGCGTCGTATCCTCGGCAGGTTCGCTCGGCGATTCGTCGTCCTCGCCGAAGAAGCAGCCAGCGCCGAAGACCAGGGACAGCACGAGCATGAATGCGAATAGAGAGCGGAACAGGTACGAATGAGACATGATTTCTCCTCTCGAGAGTGGCTTGCCTGAGTTACGGTATGGAGAGCACGCCGCGACGCTGCGCACCGGCCGTCCGAGGCGGCGACCTCCTCAGTTCCCTATCGACAGGCAAGTTTCGCGCCCCGATATCCCTATATTTTTCTTCCGTATACAGAATGCATTGGTATAATGCAAGGTAAAGGTTATATATAATCACTACGGAAGGATCATAGGAAGGTAACCCGATGATATACAGTAAGAATTTTTACCGCGTGATGGCTTGTTTCAGTCTCCTGCTCCTCTCGGTATTCCTTGCGTCCTGCGGCGAGAAGGGAGAGCCTGTCTCGTGGGGAGGGATCCTGATCGTCGGCGAGATAAGCGACTTCGAGAATCTCAATCCGATGGCGACGACCGACGCCCATGCACGGGACGTCTACAATCAGCTCTTTCTGAGCCTTCTCGACGAGCAGCCCGATTTCCTCACCTTCGAACCGCGCCTCGCCGAGTCCTACGAATTCAGCGAGGACCATAAGAGGCTCACCTTCCATCTGCGGCGTGATGTGTTCTGGAGCGACGGGGTGCAGGTGACCGCCCACGATGTCGAGGCGACTTTCAGGGCCCAGACTGATCCCCTCGTGCTCTGGGCGAGCAGGCACCTGAAGGAGCACATTAATAGGGTCGAGGTGCTCGACGACTGGACGGTCGTCTATCATTTCGACGAGGTCTATCCCTATCAGCTCATGGACGCCAACGACGGACCGATACTGCCGGGGCACATCCTGGAGGAGGTGCGGCCGGAAGAGATTAGATTGATTCCGATAGCGGAGATCCCGACGAACGGCCCGTTCAAGCTCGAGCTCTGGCTGCGGGGGCAGTCCCTCGCTCTCGTTCCCAACGAGCGTTACTACGAGAGCGGCAAGCCCTATCTGGACAAGGTCGTCTTCAAGATAGTGCCCGATCAGGTGACGCTTCTCACACAGTTGAAGTCGGGCGAGATACACTGTATGGAGAGCATACCTCCGAGTGAGGTCTCCGGCCTCGAGGAGAACCACCCCGAGTTGCGGGTGTTCGATTTCCCCACGAGGGCCTACAACTATATCGGATGGAACGCGGTGAAGAGCCTCTTCCAGAACCGTCGCGTGCGAAAAGCGCTCACCATGGCGATCGATCGAAAGCTCATCATCGATAATCTCTGCTACGGTTTCGCCGAGGAGTGCACCAGCCCCTTCGTTCCTCTCATATGGGCCTACAATCCGAACATCGATCCGTTTCCATATGATCCGGAGCTCGCGAGAAAGATCCTCGCCGACGAGGGCTTCATCGACCGTGACGGAGACGGCTGGCTCGATCGGGACGGCAAGCGTTTCGAGTTCGACCTCATAACGAACTACGGTAACCAGATCAGAATCGACACGCAGATTATGGTGCAGGAGATGCTGCGGGTCGTGGGGGTTAAGGTCAATCCGATCGCGCTCGAATGGACCGTCATGCTCGACCGGATCAAGGCGGGCGATTTCGATGCGATCGTCAGCGCGTGGCGTGTCGGCACGAAGGCCGATCTCTCAGCTATCTGGTCGTGCGAGGCGAGACGGCCCGGAGGATACAACAGGATCGACTACTGCAACGAGAGGGTGGACAGCCTGAATGCCCTCGCCTGCAGGACCATCGACTTCGATGCGGCGAAACCGCTCTTCTTCGAGGCCCAGGAGCTGATCTACGAGGATCAGCCCTATACATTCATCTATGTCCATCACGCCTTGAGCGCTCTCGACCGGTGTTTCGGGGGGGCGAAACCGGACCCGATCGGTATGTATCACAATCTTCACGAATGGTATGTCGCCGGGGAGTGATATTACCGGCCGGCGGGGTGCAAAATGGTCCACAGGATAGGAATGGCGGCACTGATCAGCGGGCTGACGGCCCAGGTGCTGAAGGTGATCATAGACCTGGTCCTGAAACGGAGGTTCAATCCGCTCAGGGTGATCGACACGGGCGGCATGCCGAGCTCCCACACATCGGTCGTGACGACGCTCACAGTCGGTGTGGCGGTCTATCAGGGGGTTTCATCGCCGCTTTTCGGCATATCTCTCATCATCAGCCTCTACT
>Ga0114919_10003334_pt1 | contig 12984 bp, 10 predicted proteins | sample BlataG_FD_88682 | JGI IMG/M metagenome (GOLD analysis project Ga0114919, IMG submission 88682) | Deep subsurface microbial communities from Black Sea to uncover new lineages of life (NeLLi) - Black_00105 metaG | ecosystem: Environmental > Aquatic > Marine > Oceanic > Sediment | place: Atlantic... | reverse complement strand
GGTCCTGTTCCCCACGGGCCTCACCCTCGCGGCGTCTTCGATGGCCTCGACGCACATCATGAGCCTCCTCTCCTCTTCCTCCCTGCCGACGCCGACGATGTCCTCGTGCTTCCAGCCGTGGGTGGCCAGCTCGTGGCCCCTGGAGTAGATCTCCTCGACGACATCGGGGTGGTTCTTCGCGTTCATCCCGACGACGAAGAACGTGGTCTTCACCTCATGCTCGTCGAACAGGTCCAGCATCCTGGGAATCACCCTTGCGTTCCAGACGTACTCCCCCTGGGAGAACTTGCGGGGCATCTCCACCACCCCGGGGTCGTTCCCCATGAACACCCACTCTGCGTCCAGGTCGAAGGTCATGCATACGCAGCACCTCGCCCCGTCCGGCCATACGCCCTCAGACAACCAGAATCACCTTCAGAACAATCGGATTAGCTCTATTCGATACATTACATAAAATTTCCTCTTCCTACGTGACAGACATTTTTTCTCGACCTAAGTTAGCATAGGCACTGGATCTGTGCGTGCGCGCCATCACGTGTAAAGACTTCTCGCGGCCACGGCTACTCCTTGCTCCAGAACATCCAGGGCCTCAGCCCGAGGTCCTCGGGGGAGTCCGGAGGCGGCACGAGGGCGTTGTAGACATGACTCGCCAGTGCTTGGCACCTCGTGTAGGCCCTGATCGCCCTCCCCCAATGGAAGATAGACTCGTTCCCTGCTGTCTCAAGCGCGTGGGTTCGGTAGAACTCACCCTTCTGCCACTCAACGGCGGCCTCGTCGAAGATCTTGTCCAACGGGACGTACGGAGGGTCCCAGTAGTCGAGCTGCCTGAGCTCTACGTTCGCGTAGTACTGGTCCAGCTGGGCCTGACGCTTGGCCGCCTCCGCCACCTTCCTAGGGCTGGAGGCGAGTTTGAGCTTGAAGAAGGAGTACGTGGGGGCCACGCGGTAGTAGTGGCCTCCGGGAACCAGGGGAGAGGTCAGCCTCGCGGGGCTTCCATGGGACACGTAGTAGTCGCCGTCGTCCCCGTCGTCGGGTTTCAACACTCCCACCATGGCGTTCTCCAGCGTGCTGATCTTCTGGTGCCAGCCGGCCCCCTTGGTCGGGTAGTAGGCCTCCTCGGCCTCCTCTAGGGTCGGGTACGACGGCTGCTCTCCCGGGAAGCGGAACATCATCTTGGCGAACTCGACATCCACCTCGCCGTGGTAGTGATGGAGCATGTTCCAGAGCTGGAGGTTCCGGGTCACGGCGCTGACGGTCTTCCCCGTCCCCAACCACCCGGCGTGGGGCACGAAGACGTTCCCCTCCGGCGGGGGCCTCTGTGCGTGGCTGAGCTCACCGGAGAACAGGTTGTTGGTGGAGTAGATGAAGTCGACCTCGTCGTGGTCCCCGGGCCTCCTGATGCACCTTGGGTTCTCCCTGTTCTCTATGTCGTAGGCGTAGCCGTTTACGTCGGCCCAGGTGCCGCCTAGGCCCCCGATGTCGTTGCTCATCGAGAGCATGGTCTCCATCGCCTCCTCGGCGCTGTCGGCCCAGCGCAGGGTGTGGAGGTACCCGAGGAGCTTGGACACCCCGTAGCCCCATTCCCTGTCCTCGGGCTCCGACTCCGCCCCCAGGTACCCCGTGCAGCCGTGGTGCACGAAGGCGACTCCCCTGTTGTTCATCCCGGGGTGGCAGGCTCCGCCGGTCGGCGGTGAGCAGATGAAGTTGTTCCCCGTCTCCGGGAAGTGGATGATCGTGTACTCGGGCCTGTAGCCCTTGATGAGGTCGTGGTCGCCGGATCCGCCGCAGACGAGGGAGCCGTCCTTGGTGGCGCTCCCCCAGGCCGCGAATCCGCTGCACTCGGACTCCAGGGTCTCGTCCTCGCTTCCCTCCGGGGCCTCCTGGAACATCCTGTTCGCAGTGAGGTCGGCCAGAACGTCGTTGTACGAGAGTGGGACCCCAGCGTCCCTCGCGCCTGCGGCCATGCCTCTGATGTAGTCGATCAATTCGGGCGTGTACTTCCGAAGGTGCCACTGGTACGCCTTGAGGGCTTCCCTCTGCTCCTTCGAGTACTCCTCCTGGATGATACGGTTCAGGAAGAAGGGGCCGAACACCTGCACGATCTGGTTGTTGTGCTGGTAGCCCATGTCGAAGTCAGAGCCGGTGACGACTATCACGGGCCTCACGTTGGGGACTATGGGGACCTCGCCTACGTAGGGTATCTCGGGTGCCATGAATGAAGACCATGTTAACTGTGTGAAGCATTATTATTGTTTATGTCGCCGGAGGATCTAGTTCTTCATGTAATCCCTGATGTGCTCGATCAGGGGCCTTTTAAGCGCGCTCTCTATCGGTTCGATGTTCTCGTGCTTCCAGCCGTGGGTCGCCGGGTCGTTCCCTATGAGCACCCACTCTGCGTCCAGGTCGAAGGTCAGGCACACGCTGCAACGGGCCCCGCTGGGCCAGGCGCTCTCAACCATCATCTGCACCTCTAAAAATCTCGGGAATAGGTCTCTCACTGAGGTTACTAATGTCTCAAGTTCATCGGGGTTCAGACACATTTTTATCTCCATCCCCGTTTGCTTAGGCACTGAATCCGTCCCGTGAAATATCGGAGGGTTACACGGACTTCTGGGGGATTATGGAAGGTGGCACTCAACGTCGAAGGGTTCCTGCTGCTCGTATCGGCCACCCTCTTCCTCAGCTACATCAGCAGCCTCATCTACTCCAAGACCAAGATACCCGACATTGTCTGGCTTCTCTGTCTCGGGTACGTCCTAGGGCCCGTGCTCAACTTTTTCAGGTACGAGGACTTCATCAAGATATTCGAGTACCTCATCCTTGTCGTCGTCGCCCTCTTCTCGTTCGACACGGGGATAAACGTCAACATATCGTCGGTGATGCGGAACGTTGTCAAGGCCCTCACCCTCTCGGCGACGACATTCATCGCCATAATAGCCGTCGTCGGCTACTCCATGCACTACCTCATGCCCAGTCAGTTCCCCCTGCTTGACGGCATGCTCCTGGGGGCGATGATCGGGGGCCTCGGCGGCATCTCCGTGACGGGTATCCTGGATAGGCTGAAGACACTGATCCCCTCCATGGAGAGGGACGGGGTGGTCCTCAACCTGGAGTCGACCCTGTCTGACACGTTCAGGCTCGTGGCCGTCTTCACACTGTACAGCCTGAAGAAGATCGCGCCCTACACCCTCGAGGAGGCCCTCAAGGAGATCGTCTGGGTCTTCACCATCGCCACGATCTTCGGCATCGTCATCGGGCTCCTCTGGTCGGAGGTCCTCAACTTCCTCTGGGCACGGCCCTTCAACTACATAATGACCATCGCCGCCCTGTTCCCCGTCTATATTTTCTCGGAGAACTACGTCGGCAACGCCGGGGGAGCCATCACCGCTCTGGCCTTCGGCCTCGCAGTCAACAACCACAACTACCTGTACAGAGTCTTCGGATGGAAGCGGAAGCTGAAGGTGAACAAGTTCAGGATACGGGAGTTCAACCAAGAGATAACCTTCCTCGTGAAGGCCTTCTTCTTCGTCTACATAGGCCTCATAGTCTCCCTCTCCCTGGAATACGCGATCCTCGGGGTGGGAGTGGTCGCCCTGATGCTCGCCACCAGGTACGCCGTGGCCACCGGCGTCGGGAGCCTCCTCAGGTTCTCCGTGGGCGAGAAGGTGCTCTCCAGGCTAATCTTCCTCCAGGGCACCTCGGCCCTCGTCATGTCCCAGCTCCCGAGGATATGGGACCCCGAGATGGCGGTGTTCGCTGACCCGAATATCTTCTCGGACCTCTGCTACCCGATAGTGATAATCACGTTGGTCTTCGTGTCCATACTGGGCCCTTTGATCGCAAGGCGTCAGCTACGGGATGCCTGATCCCACAACTTTCACAGCGACGCAGTGTAGACGTTCATCCTCTCCTCGTCGAGGGTGAACCGGTGCCCTGCGTCCGCCAGCTCCTTCGCTGAGAGCTTCAGCCAGCTCCCGAAGGAGCCCTCCTCCGTGTTGTCCGGGTCGATCTTCGACAGGTCGCCGTGCCCCTTGAGCCTTGCCGCCTGCATGAGGACGTGCTTCGAGGCCCAATAGTCGAGGGCGATGGGGTCCGTGCCCGCCATAACAGTGTTCAGCCTTGAGGCCTGGCCGTAGGGACTGGATGGCCCGCTGCCGGGGTTGGCGTTGACCCATATTGCGTCCAGGACGTTCAGCGTGGGCATCCGGGTGGCGGCCATCTCTGTCCCCATCCCGCCCCTGCGGACGCTCCTGTGGGAGTCTCCCCCCGTCAGCTTGTCCGAGACCACGCCCATGTAGTGCTTGACGCTGGCGGTGACGCCGTAGATGAAGTGGGCCTTCAGCACCGGGACATTGATGACCTTCAGCCTCTCCCCGTCGTAGCCCGAGACATCCGGCAGCCAGACGCCGTGTCTGAAGCTGATCCGGGTGCCATGCTCCGTCTTGAACTTCGGATACGAGACCCTGAGGGCGCTGCCCCCACTCGCCCCCTCGTCGACGACATAGCCGTCCCCGTCGTCCCCCATGAAGTACTCGACGACCTTCGTCGTGGTTATCGTGTCCCAGAGGTAGGTGGAGACCCTGTGGACCCCCGAGAATCCGTCCACCACCCTCTGGATGGAGCGGGAGGTGTCCTCGGCGTTGTTCCTCTCGTAGTCCAGGCTCCCACCGCGTCGGGTCGAGCCGTACTGGGCCTGCCCGTTGTCGGCGACCACGACCTCCCCCGCGTAGACATCGGGGTGCTCAGTGACCGCCCTGATGATGGACTCTACAAGGTCGGTGTTCGTCCCTCCTCTCTCGTCCCACTGGGAGTTCACCTTGATGACGACCACGGCGTCCCTCGGGATAAGCCCCTCCGGCCCGGAATGCTCCCCCTCCTCCCCTGACCTATAGAATTTCAGACCTCTATCCGCCATGAGGCTCAGGAGGGCCTTGAAGCCTCCGTCAAAACCGCTGGTACCGGTTACGGCGAAAATGTCTGATGCCGGCTCGCTCCCAGCGCGTTTATCTTCTATCTTGAAACCTTCCATCTCTCAACCACCAATACAAGAGCGCTAAAACGGGTTGAGTTCACATGGATCCGGGAATTAATAATGGTTGACATATCAAAGGCGGAACGAGGATTAGGCGAGGTAGACGTAGTTATAGTAGATCAGGTAAATGCCGACGGCGACGAGGACCACCCCACTCACCCGTTGAAGCCTCTCGGTCGCACTGGAGATCCGCCCGATCATGGCCTCCTTCGCCCTGGCGACGAGGACGCTTGTCACGATGAGAGGGAGACCCATCCCCAGGGAGTAGACAAGGAACATCAGCACGCCGTTGAGCACCCCCCCTGCGAGGGCGTAGAAGAAGACCGAGATGAACACCGGAGCGGAGCACCCCACACCCGCGATCCCATATACTAAACCGAAAAGGTAGAGACCTACCAACCCCTGCCTCCGGGAGGGGGATGCACCCACCTGAATGAAAGGCAGGTTGACGTGGAGGAGCGTTGCCACACCCATGGCGATCATGAGCAGCCCCGCAACGAGGCTTACCGTAGGGATCACCGTCGAGAGCACGGCCCCCAGGCCCGAGGCCAGCACCCCTATCAGGGAATACAAGGTCATGAAGCCGAGCGTGCAGACCAGCCCCCCTGTGACCGCCTTCACGACCGAGAAATCCGACCCTAGATAGTACGAGATGTAACCCGGCAGGAGCGCGTAGCCGCAGGGTGAGAATATTGACAGCAGGCCAGCCGTGAAGGCGAATGCGATGCCAGCCGTGTCCACGCTCATCAGAATCGCGTTCCTCTTAGACGGATATAAAGATTTGAGGGTAGATTAAGCTAATCTCCCCTATCGAGTTGCTCTAGTCGTTGTATCGTTTCCGGTAGAACGGCGCAAGGCGTAGCATTATCATCGTCTTCTCGAAGATGTCCACCCACTCGTTGAACTCGGCTGAGATGGCCTTCGGGGTAAGGATACCAGCGTCGAACTTCCTCCCAACCTCTCGAGCGGTTTTGGCCCGGTAGACCGAGAGGGTGCGGTCACCTTCGCGGCCCACCTCGAAGAAGTCCTCCGAGAGGAAGACGACGACGGGGACCCGTAGTGCACCCAGGATGCGGAGCTCGTTCTGGAGCTCCTCTGAGGTCGCACGAGCGATCACCTTAACCGTGGCCTTCTCGCCACATGCGTCGGCTATCCTCTTCAGCATGGGCCCCGTTCTGGCGCAGTCACCGCACCAAGCCCCGGCGTAGATGAGGACGTTCAGCTCCCGACCGTACCCTCTCAGGCGGTCCAGCTGCTCCTCCGTCAGCTCCGGCGTCCTCTCCGCCCGCTCCCTCCACCTCTCAGCGAACTTGGGGTTGGCCCCCTCAATGAAGGCGTCGTAGCCCTGGGCCATCTCCCAGTGGCGCTTCCAGAAGTCGCTGCGGACATCATAATATGCAGGTTTCTCGGTTAACATGACTGACGTATGAGGCTATCGGCTCCATTTATAGATTGAGTAGTAGATGTATGAGAAAACATGTAAAAAAGGATGAAAAAAGGGAGCTGTCCTACATCATGGGGGGCATGCCGCCCGGCATACCGCCAGGCATCCCGCCCATTCCACCCATGCCGCCGCCGGGAGGTCCTGCGCTCATCTTCGAAGCCGCGATGACGTCGTCGATCTTGAGCAGCATCGTAGAGGCCTCAGTGGCCGACTTTATGGCCTGAACCTTGACCGCCATGGGTTCGTAGACGTCGAGCTCAGCCATGTCGGAGACCTCGCCGTCGAGGCTGTTGACCCCCGCCCAGATGACGCCCTTGGTGTGCAGGGACTGCATCTCGGAGATGGCGTCGATGGGATCCATCCCCGCGTTCTCGGCTAGAGTGATCGGGATCACCTCCATGGCGTCTGCGAACTTGCCTATCGCGAGCCTCTCCCGGCCCGTCACGCCCTCGGCGTACTCCCTCAGCCTCCTTGCGACCTCGACCTCGGGGGCGCCTCCGCCCGCCACGACCTTGGGCTCCTGGACGACATCCCTGATAACGCAGAGGGCGTCGTGGAGGGACCTGTCGGCCTCGTCGACGATCCGCTCGGTGCCTCCCCTGATTAGGATGGAGACGGCCTTGGGGTTCCTGCAGCCCTCGACGAAGATGAGCTTGTCGTCGCCGATCTTCTTCTCCTCGACGGTTGCTGCATACCCTGCGTCGTCAGCGTTGAGTTGGTCGACGTTGGTCACGACCTTGGCTCCCGTGGCCCTCGCCAGGGCCTCCATGTCGCTCTTCTTCAGCCTCCGTGCGGCAAGTATGCCCTCTCGGGCAAGGAAGTGCTGCACCATGTCGTCGATGCCCTTCTGGCAGAGCAGGACGTTTATCCCTGCGTCCTTCACCTTCTGGACCATCCCGCGGAGCATGTCCTCTTCCTGGTTGAGGTAGGCCTGCATCTCGTCCGGGCTCTCTATGTGGATCTTGGCGTCGAACTCGGTCTTCTCTATCTCCATGGCTGCGTTCAGCAGGCCGATCTTGGCGTCCCTTACGAGTTTGGGCATGTCGGCGTGGACTGCCTCCTTGTCGATTACGAGGCCCTTGATGAACTCTGTGTCAGTCAATGAGCCCCCTGGCTTCTTCTCGATCTTGACGTTGTCGAGGTCCACCGTGTAGCCTCCGTCGGCCTCCTCGGCGACCTGGAGTATCGCGTCGATGGCGATGTCCGATAGGTAGTCACTGTATCCGTGGATGAGCTTGCTCGCCATGCTGGTCCTCGCGACCTTCTTGAGGATCACCTTGTCCATTGGGTCCACATTGATGGCGATCTCATCCAGGTACTTGAGGGCCTGCTCCTGAGCGTCCCTGTAGCCGTCGATGATGACCGTTGCGTGGACCTTCTTCTCCATAAGCTCCACGGCGTTTCCGAGGAGCTCACCGGCGAGGACCACCACCGTCGTGGTTCCGTCCCCAACCTCGTCATCCTGTGTCTTGGAGATCTCCACCATCATCTTGGCGGCTGGGTGCTGTATGTCCATCTCCTTGAGCATCGTAGCTCCGTCGTTGGTGATGGTGACGTCGCCGAAGCTGTCCACGAGCATCTTGTCCATGCCCTTGGGGCCGAGGGACGTCTTGATGGCCTGGGCGACGATCTGGGCCGCCTGGATGTTGGCGTCCCGGGCTGATGCGCCCCTGCTTCGCTCAGTGCCTTCCCTGAGGATTATAATGGGTTGTCCGCTTGCGCTCATACTCATCTCACTCCTCGTCCATGTCGGGCATGCCGCCCGGACCGCCCGCCGGCATGGAGGGCGCAGTAGCTGCGAGGACGTCGTCGATCCTGAGGATCATGGACGCGACCTCGACCGCCGACTTTATCGCCTGCTGCTTGACCACCAGGGGCTCGACGACGCCCTCCTTGAGCATGTCGATGACCCCCTCGTCGTAGACGTTGACCCCCATGCTGCCTCCATCCTTCTTCTCGTGGGCGGCCTTGATGGCGACCATCGTGTCTATGATGTCCAGCCCCGCGTTCTCTGCGAGGGTCCTGGGCACGACCTCGAGGGCGTCCCCGAAGGCCTCGATTGAGAGCTGCTCCCTGCCTCCGACGCTCGGGGCGTATGCCCTGACCGACTTCGCCAGCTCGGTCTCGATGGCTCCTCCGCCGGGGACCATCTTGGGCACTTTCACTATGTCGCTGATGACGTAGAGGGCGTCGTTTAGAGCTCTCTCAGCCTCGTCGAGCATCCTCTCCAGGCCCGCCCGGATGAAGATGGCGACCGACCGGGGGTCGTCGCATCCCTCGACGAAGATCATCTTGTCGTCGGAGATCTTGCGTTCCTCGACAAGCTCGCACTGTCCCAGGTCCTCGGCCTTCAGGTCGGAGAGGTTGGAGACCACCTTTGCGCCGGTGGCCTTCGCCAGCTTCTCCATGTCAGACTTCTTGACCCGCCTGGCGCATAGTACGCCGGCCTTGGCCAGGTAGTGCTGAGCCATGTCGTCGATGCCCTTCTGTGCGAATACAACGTTCGCGCCGGACTCCGTGACCTGGTCCACCATTTTCTTCAGCATCTCGGCCTCCTGGTCCAGGAACGCCTTGATTGCGTCGGGACTTCGGATGCGGATCTCGGCGTCGAACTCGGGCTTCTCCACCTCCAGCGCTGTGTCGATGAGGGCGACCTTCGCCTTCTCGACCTTCTTGGGCATGGCGGCGTGGACGACCTCCTTGTCGATGATGACTCCCTGTATCAGCGCGGTCTCGTCGAGGCTCTTGCCCTCCTTCTTCACGATCTGGACGTCGTCCACATCGGCGAGGGTCTGCCCGTCCCGCTCCTCCTTGACCTGCATGATCGCGTCGATTACTATGTTCGCTAGGCCCTCGCGGGCCCTGGCGACGGTCTTGCTCCTCATCGAGGTCATGGCCAGCTTCATCAGCGTCTCCCTGTCTTCGAGGTCGACGTCCAACGCGACGTCTTCCAGGGTCTGCAGGGCCTTCTCGGCGGCCTTCTGATAGCCTGCGATGATGAGTGATGGGTGGATTCCCTCGTCCAGGAGCTCCTGGGCCTTCTTGAGCAGCTCGCCCGCAAGGATGACCGACGTGGTGGTTCCATCTCCGACCTCGTCGTCCTGGGTCTTCGCGACCTCGATAATCATCTTTGCGGCGGGGTGCTGCACGTCGATCTCAGCGAGAACGGTAGCTCCATCGTTGGTGATGGTGATGTCCCCGAGACTGTCGATGAGCATTTTGTCCATGCCCCTTGGGCCCAGGGTCGACTTCAGCACCTCAGATATGATCTGCGCGGCCATGAGGTTGGACCTTCGGGCGTCCCTGCCCCGGCTTCGCTCGGTTCCTTCCTTCAAGATTAGGACAGGTTGTCCTGTCATGTATGCCATTTCATTTTTCACCTAATTGTATACTTGAAGAGGTGCCATTCCAGAGGGGGAGGATGTAAAAGGGTCACCTCCGACCTGAAGCAGCTAACCCATTCAATGCATACTTTTTATAGCGCATACGTTTCTTCAGAGCCGAGTTTAAAAACGTTGTGCGAAAAAACGACAAAGTTCCGGGAAATGTGCCCGTAAGAGCTTGGCTAGGGGCGGAATCTACGTCTACGTTACATCAGCCCAATCTCGTAAACAAGTTCGCCCTCATGAGCCTCGATACTCAGGATATCACGAAAGCTCAAGGTGACTGTGGTCTAATCGCGTCAGCTATCTCACCGATGTCAATTGACATCGTTTGAACTCCGCTCCCCTTCAGGGCTCCGCCGAGGGGCAGTCTAACCGTGAATGTGGAGCCGACTCCCACCTCGGATTCCACCATTATAACTCCGCCGTGGGACTCCACGATCCTTTCACACACGGAGAGACCTAGGCCGGTCCCCTTCGCCTTCGTGGTGAAGAGGGGCCTGAATATCTTCCCCATGTTCTCCTCGCTGATACCCACCCCCGTGTCCACAATGTCAACGAAGACGTACTCGTCAGAACTATGCCCCCTAACGGTCAAGTCTCCACCATCGGGCATGGCCTGGACGGCGTTGTTCACCAGGTTTGTGTACAGACGCCTCATCAGGCTTATGTCGACGTATAGCTCGGGGAAGCCCTCGTCGAACACAACAGAGACGTCGACGTTGGAGGGTACCTTCACAGATGAGAGGACGTCCTCTATCACGTGTCTGATATCGACTTCGTCAGGTACAAGCCTGATGGTCTTGGAGTAGTCCTGTAGGTCCGAGACGATCTTGTTCATGTACAGCATCTGCTCATGGAGTTCATCGTCAACGTACTCGAGGTCGCGTATCTGTGACTCGTCTACTCCGAGCTTCTTGAGATCCTCGACTTTCTTTCTGAGTATCGAGCAGAGCCCATAGACCACCTGGATAGGATTACGTAGGTCGTGGCCGACCATGGCTGATAACTCTCCGATGGTCGCCATCCGTTCTCTCTCCTTCAAGCGGAACTGGTATTCCTTCAGGACTTCAAGCATGTCTCCGATGTTTTTTGTCAGCACAAATATCTCGTCACCACCAGGTGCTTCAACTGTAGTCGACTCAGAGGATGGTGTGTCTGCCCTGCTGACCGCATTGCTCAGTTTGGTTAGTCGGGATATGATCAACTTGTCCATGACCAACATCGCCAACACCCCGATGGTGATCCCGATTATCAGGAAGGATCCCATGACATACGTGATGCAGGTCAGCCCGTACTGATATACGTCTCTCGGTGCCTCCACCTTGAACAGCAGGGCCGGCTCATGGGATACGTCTTCGATGAGTGAGTATCCTGTTATCAGCTTCGGGCTTTGTTTTCTGATGGCGATCGGATCCTCTTCAGAAATGTCCGCCAGAGTGGCTCGGTATTCGCTTTCAGTGGATTCATCGAGTTCCAACATTTCCAGGGATAATGAGGTTAGCCCCATCAGTGTCTCCATCTCTCTAACGTCGAGACGTCGGGCACACACCACCGTGCCTCGTATGGGGCCCTCCTCCTTACTTGTGATGATGGGACGTGATGCGACGATCAACGGTCCTTCTGAAGTTCTTAATACACCGCAATAATTGCTGGATGTACCCTGATGGTCAAGGAGATCTCCGTTCTCACGGATTTGGTCCCCCACGTAACTGGGAAGGGGGGCCTCATCCACGTCGACTAGGTCGAAGGCCTTACTGAAGACAAGCTCACCCTCATTGGAGAAGATAAGCATCAGGTTGATCTCCGAGTCAATGAATGTCGAGTCTAGTACAAGGGATTCAATCTTCTCGACATTTTCATCGAGGCTGAAATCGTACACGTCATCCCCTGCGGCGAAGTCGTGAGTGACAGCGTCCAACTTCGAAACAATCCAATCGAGGGCTGTCAAGCCCAACTCTGTCTGCTGCTGGATATCCGCCCTCTCAAGCTCGAGAACCCCTCGCATCAAAAACGTATTGGTGGTTAATTGAAGGACTACAAGGATTAAGATGTAGCTTCCCGCAAAAACTGTGACGAGCTTCCCCCTCAGCTTCAGTGGCCGTCACCCCCCGCGGATACCCACCCGCCATTACTGTGCTGGTAGGGCGTTCTCCACTGCCAGCAGTAGCTCCTCCTCCGTTATCGGCTTCAGGAGGATGTCGCATATCCCAATATTAGTGGCCTCTATGCAGGCCTGAAACAGGGAGTAACCCGTGATGAAGATGATCTCCATGGACTCGTCAATCTTCTTGAGTTTCTCCGCGACCTTCTCTCCCCTGATATCGGGGAGAACGACATCCAACAGGGCGATCTGGTACTTGTTCTTCTCCGCCTTCTCTATCGCATCTAAACCTGTTCTAGAAGTCTCAACACTGTAGCCTCTATACTCCAACGTCTCCCTGTACAGGTCTAGGATGTCTTCGTCATCGTCGACGATCAGTATAGATGCTAGGCCCAATACTCTCATTTTCCACTGAAACCAATAATACCTATATAGAATATGGAGCCATGACAAGTATCTCCAGATCATCAGTTCCTGAGAGTAAACTCAACGAGATCACTTAATCTCAGGGTCAAATCCTATGGAAATGGTGGGGCCGGAAGGATTTGAACCCTCGACATTTGGGTTTCCGCTCCAAAAACTCGTCATCCCCTCACGGGTCAGCTTCGCTCATTATATTTTCTGGAGCCCAACGTCATGCCAGGCTAGACCACGGCCCCCCATGGCAGAAACCGCTAACCCCTCAACATAAATAAAGATTATCGTCCAGGGAAAACACATCAACTCTAACATACGTAAATTACCGGAGACGACCCCCTCGACTTTGACCACACATGGTGTCCCCATTCACAAGCATAAACGAAGATGTAACCCGGTAGATCTACCCCAGAAAGAAACCGGAAAAAACACACAACACTTAATCTCAACACAGGCCCTAGAAACCTAATTTGACGATTCTCTTTAAGAAATCCTACATTACTAAGATTATAAACGGCGAAAAAACAGCCACAAGACGCCCCAAGAGACCCATGGTGAAGCCGGGGGGAGAGTACAACATACGGGTCAGCTTCTACACCCACCT
>Ga0114919_10003332_pt1 | contig 12989 bp, 16 predicted proteins | sample BlataG_FD_88682 | JGI IMG/M metagenome (GOLD analysis project Ga0114919, IMG submission 88682) | Deep subsurface microbial communities from Black Sea to uncover new lineages of life (NeLLi) - Black_00105 metaG | ecosystem: Environmental > Aquatic > Marine > Oceanic > Sediment | place: Atlantic... | reverse complement strand
TTTTTTGGTGACCTATTGTGATTGAATAGTGTGCTTTCGGTTTGTATTATTGGGGTAAATTGGCTAAGGACTGAACCGGGAGGAGAGCTATGTTCTATATTCCCGTCTTCCTCTTCCTCATCTCCATGGCTGTGGGCTTGTTACTGCTCACCAAGTTTGATAAGCTGAAGGGTGTTGAGCTTGCGCTGGTAAAGGTAGGTGCGTGGTTCATCGTGGGTATCTCCCTGGTTTCTGCTCTCTCCTTTATCATCTTTGACCTGGTGGGTGAGGATGAACGTTCATCCCAGGAGGTTAGCGTATCCTCGGAGATGCAGAGGATTCCTGAGGGAAAGAAGGGGGATTACATTGAAGACCTGATGGGGGTGGAGACCAACGAGGAGGGTACACCCATCGGTTATAAGCAGAAGAAGGGCTATAAGCCAGGCTACGGTCCCGAGGGAGAATAGTCCGACGGAGCACAGTATTCCTCATCCTCCCCTGGATAATACCTGGGGCTTTTGGGAGGGTTTGTTGCGATAATGGTTGAGAGCCAATCCAGTGCAAAGATAAAGTTCCTTCTGCCGACAATGAACTGCCCCAGTTGTGCCTCCAGGCTGGTTTCGTCCATTCAAAGTAAGGAGGGGATAGTCGGTGCCGATATTGACCTGGTTTCTTCCACCATCACCATCCACTATCACCCCGAGCTGACCGACCCACAGAGACTGGCTGATCTTTTGGCAGGCGAGGGTTATCCACCCAGAATTGAACCAAATGAAGGGCGCAAGCTACCCGCCAAGCTCATCACCACCACCTTGAGCGGTTTTTTAGCGGTCATCGGCACCGTCCTGGATTTTCTCGGCTTCCCTTTATACGTGCTTGTCCCTCTGCTGTCGGCGGCGATTCTTCTTGGTGGGTATCGGATTGCATATCGGGGTCTGCGCGCTCTCCTGAGCGGTAGGCTGGATATGAACTTCCTGATGACCGTGGCGGTCCTGGGAGCGGCGATAATCGGGGAGTGGAGCGAGGCTGCGGTGGTCATCTTCCTCTTCTCACTGGCTGAGTTGATAGAGGGCTATACCATGGGGCGGGTGCGTCGGGCGGTGGAGAAACTTACCGAGCTTTCACCACCGATGGCTAATTTGATTTCCGACAACTCAGTTGTTGAAGTGCCAGTGGAGAGGGTGGCTTTGGGCGAGGAGATTCTTATCCGGGAGGGGGAACGCATACCTCTGGATGGGGTTGTCCTGGAAGGACGCTCTCATGTTGACCAGAGCACCATTACCGGCGAATCCATCCCCGTTTTAAAGGAAGCGGATGATGAGGTCTTTGCCGGAACCATGAACGGAGAGGGAGCCCTCACCGTGCGGGTCACCGCCGGTTATCGGGATACCACCCTGGCAAGAATCGTCCACCTGGTGGAGGAGGCTCGCTCCAAAAGAGCCAGAGTTCATCGTTTCATTGACCGCTTCGCCGCTTATTACACGCCGTTGGTGGTCGCTTCCGCATTATTGGTTGCCATAATACCTCCCCTCCTCCTCGGCGCCGGGTGGCTCACCTGGGTCTATCGTGCTCTGGTGCTTCTGGTCATCTCCTGTCCTTGCGCTCTGGTCATCTCCACCCCGGTAACCATCATATCCGCTCTGACCGCCGCCGCTCGCAGTGGTGTGCTTATTAAAGGTGGAATCCATCTGGAGCAGATACGCAAAACCGCAGTCGTCGCCCTGGACAAGACCGGCACCTTGACGGTGGGTCGGCTCCAGGTATCGGCGGTCATACCCCATAACTCCTTTCCCAAGGAAGAACTTATTACCATCGCCGCCTCCCTGGAGGTGGGCTCCGAACACCACCTGGCACGGGCTATCCGCACATACTCCCAGCGACAGGGCATATCCCCCTTGCCAGCCGATTCCTTTAAGGCCATTCCCGGCAGAGGTGTGGTGGGAGTGGTGGAGGGACGGCGTTACATCCTCGGCAACCATCTGATGGTGGAGGAGTGGGGCTGGTGCGACCGCAAGATACACGACGAACTGGAGCGACAGATAGCGGGTCACAAGACCGCCGTGCTTCTGGCAAGCTCTGCAGGGGTTGTGGGAATCATCGCTTTTGACGACCGCCTGCGGGATGAAGCGAAGGAGAGCATTGAGGAGCTTAGGCGGATGGGAATAAGACATCTGGTTATGCTAACCGGGGATAATGCGGTGACCGCAGAGGAATTTGCCCGCCGGGCGGAGATGGACCAGGTTTGGTCCGGACTCCTTCCCCAAGCCAAGGCTGAGGTGGTGCAGGAGCTTGGCGAGCGTATCGGTGCGGTGATGATGGTCGGCGACGGAGTCAACGACGCGCCCGCTCTGGTAGCTGCAGATGTGGGGGTGGCTATGGGCGCAGTCGGCTCCGATGCGGCTATAGAGAATGCCGATGTAGCCCTGATGGGGGATGACTTAAGGAAGCTTCCCGCCCTTCTAAATCTCTCCCGGAAGACCATGTGCATCGTTGTTCAAAATGTCGTTCTGGCTCTCTCCATAAAGGCTGTCTTTCTGGCGCTTGCTGTTTTCGGACTGGCAACCCTGTGGATGGCGGTGTTCGCCGATATGGGAGCCAGTATCGTGGTCATATTCAACGGGATGAGGTGCTTGCGCAGGATATAATCCTCTCTTTCCCCCTTGCCTTTCCTATAAAACTCTGCTATAATATATATTAACTTAAGAAGTGGATAGATACAAACGTAATGACGGTCAAAATAGATGTGGTCCTCTCCCCGGATGAGGTATATAGAGGGCGAGAGGAATATGAAGTGGATTTTGCCGGTAAGCTGGTTGTGGTGGTGGATGTCCTCAGAGCGACCACCACCATCACCAATGCTTTTGCCAGTGGAGCCGAACGGGTCATACCGGCTGAGGATGTCCATGATGCCTTCAACAGGGCAGGGGAGCTGTCTGATGCTCTGCTCTGCGGTGAACGGGGTGGGTTAATCGTAGACGGCTTCCATATGGGCAACAGCCCCCGGGAGTACACCGCCGAAAGGGTCGCCGGACGGACCCTCATCTTCTCCACCACCAACGGCACACGGGCACTGAACTCCACAGTTGGGGCGGATACCGTTCTTCTGGCTTGCTTCAACAATTTGAGGGCGGTGACCCAAAGGATCCTCAGCTTGGGTGACGGTCTGCCCGACGGGGAAGTGATAATGCTCTGCAGTGGCAAACTGGGGCGGTTTTGCATTGAAGATGCGGTCTGCTGTGGTGCATTGACTGCGCAGTTGGCAAGCGATTATCTGAAGGTTGGAGTGCCGATGGAGTTATCTGAGAGCGCTGAGGTGGCGGTGAAACTCTACGGTGCCTACGGAAAGGACATTCTTTCCATGCTTATAGGAAGCCAACATGGACGATACTTGAGCTCTTTGGGGCTTTCAGCGGATTTGGAGTTTGCCGCTATGTTAGATTCTACGCAGGCAGTGCCTTCCTTTTTTGATGGAGACATCAGGCTTTTATGATATGCTATATTTTTGGAAAAACATCCCTTTGATTGGATATGAAGGCTGAAGAGATATTAGCCAGGGCACTTGAATACGAGGCTAACGGTCATCTGGAGCTAGCCAGCCAGGAGTATATCTGCTATGCCGATATCCTCTGGCAGAGCGGCGAGCAGGAAGAGGCGATAGCCTATTACGAGACCGCTGACGCCCTCTCACCCCTGCCTTTCAACGCTCGGCACACTTTGGCGGATATGTATTTCCAGTTGGGGGAGACCAAAAAAGCGGGACAGGAATATGCCTTCGTAGCCAGTCTCTACGCTGAACAGGGGCTGGTGGATTCGGCAATCAAAATCTGTAAATTCTTCCTGGATAAACTGCCAGAGGAGGTGACCCTGCGCTACGAGCTGGCGGAACTGTATCTGAAGGCGGAGCGTACCCAGCGGGCGGTCAACGAATACCAGCGCATCATTGAGATTGGCAAGGAGACCGCCCTGGCTTACGAACGGCTGGGTGAGATATATCAGCGGCGCAACTCGCTGGGGGAGGCGCTGGACTCCTTCATCCGTGCCGGGCAAGCCTACGCCGAGAGCGGGGATTATGACCGTTCCGCTCGCCAGTATGAGTATATTTTACGGATTCGCCCCGACTCCATCTCCGCCCGCAAGAAGCGTCTGGAGTTCCTTTCTCTGGCAAGAAAACGGCGAGAGCTTCTGGAGGAGCTCTTCCTGTTGGGGGAGGTGCTCTCCCAGCGGGGAATAGAGGAGAAGGCTGTCGCCTGTTTCCAGAAGATTACAGAGCTGGACCCAGCCCACGAACTGGCAAAAGCCCGCATGACTCAGTTGGGCTCCGTCCCCACCGGGGTTTCTGTCCAGTCCCCGCCCGTTCCCAGTTACTCTCCCGGGAGGACCTCATCCGATTTCAGCAGAGAGATGAGTGAGGAGGTTATGGCCAGTCTGGACTCCATTTTGGAGGAGCTGGGTCACGTTGAGGATAGCTTGCCCCATAGTCTGGAGGACCCCAAAACGCATTATGATCTGGGCTTGGCGTATCTGGAGATGGATATGTTTGATGAGGCGATAAAGGAACTACAGATTGCCAGCCGAGACCCTCGCCTGCGAGTGAGGAGCTGTAATATGCTGGGGTTGTGTTTTATGGAACGGGATGAGGTGGAGTTAGCCATCAAGGAGTATGAGCGTGGGCTTTCCACCCCCGGCCGAGAGGAGGAACATTTGGGCTTGCGCTACAACCTGGCTCGGGCTCATGAGAACCTGGGTAACATTGAGGGGATGCTCAACCAACTGCGGGAGATATATGCTGTGGATGTTAATTACCTGGATGTGAAACAACGCCTGCGCGAACTGACCGAGCGGATGAAAGACGGACAAGGATAGGCTGGGGTGAAAGATGCGACGCTTTCAGGAGTGTTGTGGCGAACAACGCTCCTCTTTTTTTGTCGGGAAGCTATGAGATAGGTCCCCACCGATTAAAACCATTATGAAGTGATTGAGTTATCTTTGAGGTCTTAGGCTCCCGTGCACGACCGCACGACTTCTCCCTCCTTGACAATCCATTCCAATTTATTTATCATTATATTCACCTTGAGGTGCATACCGTCATGGCTACCGATTATCGCGGAAAATTGGCTGACCTGATAGACGAGCTCTCCCGTCTGCCGGGCATCGGGCGCAGAAGCGCTCAGAGGTTGGCACTTTATCTTATCCGTCAGCCGCTTGAGCGGGTGGAGGAGTTGGCGGCTAAAATGGTGGAGTCCCGCAGACATGTTCACCCATGCCCCCACTGTGGAAACCTGTCGGAGGATGAGTGCTGTGACATCTGTGCCGACCAGTCCCGGGACCGCTCAATCATATGTGTGGTTGAGGATGCGGCGGCGGTCATCTCCATTGAGCGTTCGGGGGAATATGGGGGTCTCTATCATGTGCTGGGAGGCATCATCTCTCCCCTGGACGGAGTGGGTCCGGAGGATTTGACCGTCAATGAGTTGGTTAAGCGGGCAAAGGATGTTGAAGAGGTTATCATCGCCGTCAACCCCAGTGTGGAGGGCGACGCTACCACATTATACATTTCCAAGCTCCTGAAGCCTTTGGGGGTGAAGGTAACCCGTCTTGCCAGTGGTCTGCCGGTAGGTGGGGATCTGGAGTATGCTGATTCTGTAACCTTGGCTAGAGCTCTTCTGGGCAGAACCGAGGTTTAAGATATTTCTGCTGTTGGGAAATTAAATTGGAAGCAAGAGGAGATGGCTACGAAGGGGAGGCTTTCTTTCGTCGTTATCCTGGTCTGTATCCTGGCGATGCCTTTTCAATCGGCGGTAATTTCTGAAGCCCCGGCGGAGAGGTAAGCGTCAGGGAGACGCTGGATGGGTATTTCAAGGCGGTGCAGGAGAACGACTTTTCCTCAGCAAACAGTGAAGCATAGACGGAGGACGGATATGTCAGCTATCAGCAGAATTTTACTCTTCTCCTTAATCCTTCTTCTGACGTGTCTGCTACTCCTCTCCTTGGGCTGTAAGAAACAGGAGAAGGTGGCGAGCGAGCAGAAGGGGAAAGAGAAGCCCGTAGATGAGCCCCAAGTAACCGTTCGCAAATACTTCAACGCCCTGGAAGAGAAGAACTATTACGATGGGCTGAACTGTTATAACTCCACCAGCAAGATACAACTCTCCACCCAGGAATCAAAGGAGAACTTCTACGATTTCGCCAATAAGGTGAAGTTGGTGGAGTATAGCGTCCTTGACCAGAAGATAGAGGGAGATACAGCACGGGTGGTAATCTCCGGGGTGATGTATATGGTGGATGGCAGTGAGAACCCCACGGAAAATCAGGTCTATAATTTAATAGTGGAGGGCGGTGTTTGGAAGATAGACCTGACTGCCCCAACGGCGGAGGAGGAGGAGCTTTTAAATATCAAATAGGCGATAACGGCAAGCAGGATTTTGCCGTTATTTGATTGTGAAAAAATCCCCCCCGCAGAGCGGGGGGGGATTTTTATTGCATTATGTTCTTGACGAAGCCCTATGGGCGCTGGTTTACTGAGACACCTTACTCAGAAAATGGGCCCTATAGCGATGTTCCCATTGATTACATTCATTGTCGTCTCTATCCAGTCAAAGATGAGGAACTGCATTCGCCCGATGAGCAGGGAGATACGAGCCATGACCGTGTAACCGAAGGAGGCTCCGAAGGAGATCATCAGGAACCAGATGCCCAGGCGAGCCACACCTCCCAGAAAACCTTTATGGGGTTTGGAGAAGTAGAAGTAGGTCAGGGCGGAGCATACCCCGATAATCGCCACCAGGTTGAAGACGGTGTTTTTCCAGTCAACCAGGATGCCCCCCTCTCCGGAGACCAGAGTGACCAGTGGAGTGATGGTGCCGTATATCTGTGCCAGGGCGTTGGATTGGAGATAGGAGATGAAGTTGATGCCTGCACCACAGCCGATGACGAAGGCGAAGCCAAATCTGCTCACCCAAGCCTGCTTGCGGGAGAGGCGGAACAGGATGGTAATTCCCAGGATTACGGCGATGAGATACTCATAACGCCCCTGGTAGTAGAAGGGCTCCCAGAAGTTGGGCAATAGCACATTATAGTAGTAGTAACCGACAAAGTAACCGGCGGATATGCCCACAAAGAGGTGCTCGGCGAACTTGTAGAATGGGTTGTCCTTATAAAGAAAGGAAAAGATAAACAGGGTCAGGAGGGCTGCAACCCACACTCCAAAGAAATCCCAGAAGGGTATATTTGCGATTTCCATTTTTTAATTCCTCTCCATAAAGGGTCTCTCCCCCGGGGGGAGTTAGGTTGCTTTCCTCTCTTCCTGCCGTTTCTCCAGGAAGAAGAATATATTTGCCATGATGATGAATACCACGATTACCAAGTGGGCGATAGATTGAGGGTCCATACCCTCACTCGCTGTGCCGGGTAATGCGAGTAGCGTCTCGTAGTCGGCGGCACCGCGCATTCCCCCCAGAAGCCCCTGCATCTGGTTGGTGTTGAGATAGGGGTAGAATTGCGGAGCGGAGACTGCGGTGGCACCACCCAGGAGTAACATCTTACCGGTGATATCGGTCTCACCCGGCTGGGGCGGTGTGGGATAACCAGCCATACGGCTGACCATAACCCATGCGGGGATGCCCGGGTCTCCGGCGGAGAGGGAGAACACCGCTTGCAGATCGTGGGCGGATTTTACTTTGTCCATGAGCGGAAGTTCTGAAATCCGGGTTCCGTTGGTGTCCAGGGGAAAGATGGCGCCGAAGTTGGTGGCAAGACCGATAATCACCAAACCACCCCCGGATTTGTATCCCAGGTTCACATAGTCTTTACCATATTCCGGCAGGGGTTTGCCCTCAGCTTGCAGTTGTTGGTTGACCGTCTCCATTGCCAGGTCAGCCATCTGAGCACCCTGGGGCCAGAGGGCAATCATTACCACCTTCAAGTTTTTGCTGAAACAGTGGTAGAGCAGGGAGATAGCCATGGGCTGAAGCTCGGGCATGGTGGAGGGGTCGTAATCAAAGGAGATGAGCACGTAGGAGCCCTCGGATATCAACTCTATGGAATCATAAAACGCTTTAACCGGAGCGGTAGGTTTAATAGGCAGACCGATGGGCAAGAGCAGGGGGATGATTACCGCCAGGGCGACGACTAGGAAGATAATCCGCCTATCTAAGCTGGACATAGTCTTTACGAGTCCCATTGTTTTTCCCTTTCGTTTTTACCTTAGGATAGGGGATTAATCCTCACCTAGATAGGCACGTTCAATGCCCAGAAGGATGCGCAAGGAGATAGCCACCACCCCCAGGGCGGCGCCGATCATAATTGCCCGCTGACCGGCCATATTGGGATAAGCCATAATCCACTGGGTGATATCGGAGAGCCTTAGATGTCCCATGAAGCCGGCGGAGCCGATGGGCACCTGACCCAGCATGACGATGACCGCAGCAACCAATAGCATAACCGCTTCCTTGTGGCGGGCACGGAAGGCGCGATACGAAGCGGAAGCCACGAAGAAGGCAAGGAGAGAGAACATGGTCGCAGACATGGGAAGCATCATGTTGTTAAATAGCCATACGAAGGGTCCTTCTTCAATGCCGAAGATGAACGAGCAGAGAGCCATTCCCACCAGACCGATGAGCAGGGGTATGCTGTAAATCCAGCCCTCCTGTTGGCGATGAATTTTCTGCAGATTGAGTCTGGTCAGGTTGGCTAGGCCCAAAACGAAGGCGAAGACAGCTACGACGATATACCAATGAGTGAAGCGCTCTTGAATGGGGGTGAATGCCGGGGAGAAAAACTGCACGATGAAGATCATGCCGGCGATAAATACAATGGCTAGGGGAAACTGTTTTTTCACTTTTCTCCTCCCCCCTTCTATTGTATCTCAAACCAGGACTTGATGCTTATCAGGTCCGGGTTGAGCTGGTTGAAGATGGCTATGATGGAGCCGATGATGATGAAGAGGAGAAAGATTAACTTTCCCCAGTCCTGCCCCACCAGACTGCCCAACTGCTTGGGCTCCTTGGAGAGATAGGCGCTGGCGGCGAAGAGTTCCTCGCCTATCAGCGTATAGTCGCAGGCGGCGACGAAGAAGGGAAGCTGGCTGGGCATGGCTGTTCCCGCTATCTGAATGGCTCCCACGGAGGAGCCGGTCTCGGCAAGGATCAGGGACTCGGCGTAGAAGGTGCCCAGGTAGAAGTTTGCCGCCGGTCGCTCACGGAGCATAATACCGTCCACGCCGGCGACATATCCGAACTGGTCGTCGGTCAGATAGCGGATGTTGTCCGGCTTAAAGGCATCTGGACGGCCGGCGTCCAGGTAAGCCTCCCGCACCACCTCCGAAGCGATGGTCATTACCAGTGAACGGGAGCAGGGCACCAGGATATCAGCGTCATACTCCGCTACCATACGGGCTACCCTGCCCAGGATGGTCACTCCGGCGATGGTCTGAATGTCATCCATGTCCATAATCCCGGGTATAAAGAGCACCGGTTTTCCCATCTCGGTGGCGCGACCGATGGCTTCCTGAACCGCTTCCAGTCCAGCTAGGGGACGGATGTACAACTCCTTACCCAGGGATGCCTGCCAGATGAAGAAGAGGATGAACAGGGAGAGGACGATGCTTGCCACCAGCATGTTTACTCGTCCGGGGTTGAACCACTGGCGAGTAGCCACAGCCGGCCCATCAATCAAGCATTCTTCACTACGCACGCCTCCCTTGCCCAGGGCTATGATTTTGTAGTAGTACTTTATGCTGTTTCTCGGCTCTTCCACTATGGTTACCCCGTTCTCATCCACCTCGCCGGAATCTACATAGCTATCCGAACCCAGAGGGATGCTATAGGGAAGCTCTGTGTAGGGTCCTTCCTCTTTGGTACTGCGCAGGAGAATGTATTTCTCTACCAAGCCCCCTTCTCTGTCATCCGGGGAGAGAGCCCAGGTGAGTTGAATACTTCCGCCGTCATCAAGGGGAAAGTCCTCTCCCTGGAGATTTGTTGGGGGTCCGGGGGACGGCCGCCCCCAGGTAACAGTCGGCACCAGAGAGAAAACAAATAAAGCGACCATCACCGAAAGAAGACCGGCTGTGGGCGCTTTACTTGTAAGGGTAGGGATTCCTCCCTTTCTTTTCGGCATACCTCCACCACTCCTTAGGTTAAAAAATTATTGATGACAACTGGACGGTTGAGTAGCCACCCATCTACTATTTAATCTATATATTTATCACAGGAATCAAGTTAAATCAAGTGAAAACCTGAGGGTATTTTTCTTTATAATCCACCCGAAATCCCTTGACTTTCTTATCCGTGGTGTGTTATATTCATATATGTGCATATAAGCATACCTGAATTATCTGAGGTATTATCCTATGGATAAGGTTGTCAATATGTTGCGGGCGTCTGCGGATGCGACCAGGCTGCGCATCTTAGCCCTGCTTTCCGACGGACCTCTCTGCGTCTGCGACCTGGGGGCCGGAGGGAAGGGATAAAGACCATATTGAAAGGAAGGTTTATTATAATTCGGTGGATAAAAACTTCTTCAATTGACTCACACTGGGTGAAAAACCAGATACAACAATCTTATTATCAATGAGAACTGCTGGAGTCGTTCGGACTCCCATTTTCATGTATTCAAATACATTGTTAATAAATACAATTTCCGCCTCTATTCCCAGCTCTTTACAGGCTTTAATCAAATTCTCTTTTGTCTGTTTACACCGCGGGCATCCTGGTCCGGCAACAGTAATCTTCATTTTTTCCTCTCACTCAAAAAATTTCAAAAACATAAGCCAGAATGTAATAAGCTCCCACCAGAATAAATATAACACCGGTTATCCTGCGTAAATAGAACTCTATTCTAATTAATTTCTTGTATATATTACTGGCATATTGTGACCAGATAGCGACCACCAATGAGAAAAACAAAACAGGAAAACTAGTCCCTATCCCATATAATAAAGGCATTATAATTCTTGAATTGGACTGTAGAGCAAGGGGGATAAGACTTCCAAAATACAAAGCTGCCGAGACCGGGCAGAAAGCCAAAGCAAAAATAATACCCAGGAAAAACGAGCCGATAATACCCAGACGGTCAAATTTGACCTGCATTTTTTCTGAAGGAGATAGCCTGGGCATTTTAAGTTTGATAAGGTCCAACAAAAGCATACCGGTCACAACTAATAGTAACCCCAGTATCTTATTGATATATAGTTGCAGGAATTGAGAGATAGTAGGAATAGTTATCAGGGTTTTGATGATTAGAAAGCCAATTCCTATATAAGTTATACTTCTTCCCAAAGTATAGACTAATGCATAGAAAAGTGCCTGAAAGCGTCTATTTAGCCGTAGTGAAGTATAAGAGACGGCAGCAATATTGGAGGCTAAGGGGCATGGACTAATAGAGGTTAGTATTCCTAACCAGAGAGCAGTGGCAAAAAACAGAAGCATTTATTCTATCCCTGATTCGGAAAGATAGCTTTTGATGCTGGTCATAATATACTGGCTAAATTTCTCTTGATCGTTCAGATAGACCCACACCTTGTCCAAATTCTGCCATTTTTCCTCCCTATTACCATCATAAAGTGCAATTACCAGGGAGATAGTGAATAACTGATAGTCTTCTATGTAATGTCTGTTCTGTGGTTCGTCAACATTTATAGAAATAAATTCCAGCTCCTTCTTTTGGAGTTCAGCCGAAAAATATTTATTAAGGGTCTTTGTGGTAAGATCTTCAATTGTATTACAGCTTGGACAGCGGTGAGTTTTATGAAATAAATAAGTGACCACTTTGAAGTTGTTTTCTATTGGTTTTTGTGATGAATTGTCATTGTTAGCTTCATTATCATTTGACATATTATCACTCGCTTTTTCAATAATGTCATTATTTATATCCCAATTGGGTTCGTTGGCAATGTGGTCTTTGCTGGTTATATTGGATTTTTCCTTACGCTGGTCGATTTCTCTATAGATCAAATAAGTGAGACTGGCAACGAGAAAAACGGCAAGAATAATAGAGAAGGCTGTTTTGATTTTCATCTTAAAGCTCCTTTTGATTCCAAAAGTAATTTGTTTGCAGTTGTTTTTTATTGCTTATAGCGATGTTTAACTCATAAGAACTCTCCACTACTTATAGTATGGGTTTTTCTTGATATTCTAAGGACTTTATGATATACTATTATGCACATATGTGAATATGAAATCATAACCAATATGCTTCAAAAAGTCAAGAAAAAGAATGGAAAAAATCATCCAAATGCTTCAAGCTTGCGCCAACCCCACTCGTCTGCGAATCCTCTCTCTGCTCAGCGACGGACCTCTCTGCGTCTGCGACCTGGTCGCCGTCCTGGGGCTCTCCCAGCCGACGGTCTCTCGCCACTGTGCGGTCTTGCGCCACGCGGGGATAGTCTCCGCCAAACGGGTGGAGAGATGGGTGCATTATTCTATTGATAGGTCAAATGCAGAGTTTATGGGTACCATATCGGCGATATTGGCTCAAATTGCCGAAGATAAGCTCATAATTGAGGACCGGGAGAGGTTGAATGAGAGGCTTGCCAGCGGTTGCTGTTCCGCCAGGTCCGGGCGAGATGCTTCCTGAGTATAGATGATTCATATACCCTTATAAAAGGAGTATTGAGCTATGAAGATTGAGATACTGGGAATGGGCTGTCCCAAATGTAATCAAGTGGAAAAAACCACCAAACAGATAGCCTCCGAGATGGCTTTGGATGCCGAAGTGGTCAAGGTCACCGATATAAAGAAGATTGCCTCTTACGGCACCCCCATGACTCCCGGAGTGGCTATTGACGGGAAGCTGGTCCACGCCGACGGCACTGTGCCCGATAAAGCCCGTTTGACCACACTGATCGTAAACGCCCTCGCCAGTCAGGATTAGGGGGGTTATATTGTTCAAGCCCATCGCTGACTGGCTGGTCTATGAGTTGATCGGGCTTTCGCCGGAGAACCGTCTGGGGGAGGCGCTGAACTTCTTCATCTGGGACACCATGAAGATTTTTTTCATGATGTTGGTGGTCATCT
>Ga0114919_10003330_pt1 | contig 12991 bp, 15 predicted proteins | sample BlataG_FD_88682 | JGI IMG/M metagenome (GOLD analysis project Ga0114919, IMG submission 88682) | Deep subsurface microbial communities from Black Sea to uncover new lineages of life (NeLLi) - Black_00105 metaG | ecosystem: Environmental > Aquatic > Marine > Oceanic > Sediment | place: Atlantic... | reverse complement strand
GAGGATAGTGAGACAACACAACTATTGATACGGTTCTATGATGATTTAAGCAAAGTGCTCACGGAGTGACGGCAATAAACTCGCAATAGCGGTCGCCTTTTGCCATGCACTTCCTTTCTTCTACATCCACCTCCTTATTGATTAGCTCGCTAATCATGCTAGCATTGTAACCACACAGGAAGTGGCAAACAGGTTTTTTCGCTTCTCCTTTTCCATAGCCCCTTGCAATAAATGAGTTCTCAATGCTGATAGTAAGATGTTCAATATCTATGCTGAACTTCCCCCAACCAAGCTCGGCATAGAATTCTTCTGTCGCTTCAATAAAGTCACTCCCTTTTAACCCCCACTCTTCGTGGAAACGAGAAATCCATGTTTTACCTGCGTCTTTACCTGCTTCGTAAAATAGCACCGCAGCGCCTTCCTTTCCCAATATTCTCTCCGCATCCTTTTGAATCCTTGCGAATGTTTTAAGGCTTATTATTGCTGCGGGGACAGTTATAACCGAGAACTCACCACTGTCTCGTTTCCACTCCGCAGTTTCTTTTACTTTTCTTGGCAACACCATAATTATAATAATAGTTCATTCCATTAATTTAACTACGAATCAAATTGAAGTTATAGATTGTTTTAAAAAGGGACAAAACAAAAATAACAGTGATGGCTTCCAAGAACAAAAATAATAATAATAGCAATAGCAATAACAATAACGGAATGGATGAAAATGCCAACGCTGAAAAACTGCTGATCCTGCCTTTAAACGATAAAAACTCCAGGAAAATCACGCAAATTATTTCTAACGATACAGCAAGGAATATTTTAGAGGTTCTCGCATCCAAACCACTTTCAGCATCCGAGCTCGCAGAAAAACTCAGCATCCCTTTAACTACTGTTCAATACAATCTTGAGCGGCTTAACGATGCAGGACTGGTGAAAGTAGAGCGAACGAAATATAGTAAGAAGATGAAACATATGAAGATCTACGCACCGCAGCGTAAATTTGTTGTCATCGCCCCGGAGAAGACGAATAGGAAAGAGGTCATCGCGGCATTGAAGAGGTATTTGACACTGATATTCTTTGCGGTGGTCGGCTCAGGGATAATAGAATTTTTTTCAACGAAAATAAAAACTCCAGCATTCGAAGAAGCAACAAGGTCTATACCTGAAAAAGCAGTCCCTGCACCAATACCCGCACCTCCAATGGGACCATCAACAGAGAAGGCATTAGACGTAGCTTTGGCATTCGATGTTTTCGCGCATCCGGGTCTATGGTTCCTCTTTGGTTGTTTGTTTGTAATATTAGTTATATTCATCGCCGAGCATTTTAGGAAAAAAAAGTAAAAAATAGCCCGACCTATCCAAAATAGCCCGAGCCTTCCATTTCATATTCTCATATCTTCTATCGGATTCACTACGATGTCGTAGTTGAAATGCATCACATTCTCTGGCTTCATCTCGAGCTTCCACGTGCCACTTGCCGGGTTCTCTATCCGGTATATCACTGCTTGTCGGCCATGCTCATGCACATTTGCATTTGTTTTTGTCGTTTCTTCCTCACTTTCCCATACCGGTACCGGTATAGGCTTGGGTGGTCTGGGAGCATACTCGAAAACATTCACATATCCTGATATGTGCGTCATTACCTTTGTCTTCTGAGATACTTCATTCCCATAAGGGTCGAACAGATGCACGTTTACCGTTCCATCAAAGGATATTAGATTTTTTTCGTTTTTGTCCCAGCTCACTGTTACAATCACCTTTGAAGAATTTGATGGAACACTGAACTCCGTTACTATCGGCTCTTCCAGCGGCTTGTACACCTGAACGTTGTAATGTTCTATTCGCTCTGGATATTTGTCTGTTCTTATCGCAATCATTCCGCTGTAATATCCACTCGTTGCACTTGAAGGTATGCTCACCGAAATATCAAATTTTGTGGACTCTTGAGCACCCAAATTTATCTCTTTCGGGTTCACCGATACCCATTCTGGTTTTATCACGTTTTCGCCATACTTATACCGGTATTCCTCTTCCTCCCGCATGATTGGAACGAGTGCAACGGTTATCTCACTGTTGCCGTCGTTATGCACCTTTCCTTCAATGGAAATCGTCTCGCCAGCCTTTACTAAGTTATCATAGAGGATTATTTTTGCATAAATCCCTTTTTCTCCCGGCGGTGGCACAGGTCTTATTGGTATAGGTTCTATCATCGGCGCAGGCACAGCATTCGTAACCATCGCTCCAACCAGCAACGCCACAAGTAATACCGAGACCGAAGCCAATATCTTCTTTCTCTTTTGCATTTTTTTTACCTCCAATAAGTAGTTAAGAGGAGGAGATAGATATAATTTGCGTAAGCTACGAATTGAGTCGTAGTTAATCTAAATCTATTTTCATATTTGTATTTCACCACGGAACCTCTTTTCTCCCTATTTTAAAGCCAATGTAATTTGTAAGCAGATGCAACAACGGGGTGATAATAATAACCGCAATGATTATCTCTAATGTGAAGGTTTTGAGAGACCAATCTCGTGCAAATATGAACAAAAGCAGCCAGGCACCACCCACGAAGTCCAGTTGATCTACCAGAGGCAACGGAGCACCTCTTTTTAGCCCCAATCTTCTTTTTATTAAACTTCCAAGCATGTCGCCAAGCATTGCACCTGCCGATAAGCAAAATAAAGTGACTAAAAAGGAGGGAAAAGGTCCAAAGGAAGGCATTTGCAGTTTTATATAGTCGCAAAAGAACAGTTGCTGAAAAATGCCAAAGCCAAACCCGCATGAGACTCCTTTTAAGAGACCTTCATATGTCTTTCCATCACCAAGTAAGCGGGTTTTACCCCAAAAGATACCTCTATCTATTGGTATTTTACCACCAAAAAATGCTGCACTCACATTTGTTATGTACGCAGGCAGCATTAGCCATATCGCCCTTAGAAAAACATCAAGCCCCATACATACCAATACTACCAAACAAACCCCAAATCCCAATATTACCAATTTTGCAACTTTTTTGTTCATTTCCGCTTTCTATTTTATATTAAATTAATACTCCTTCATAATAGGATATGAGCGAAGAGAAAAGAGCAAGGATAAAGAAAGACATAGCGCTTTTTGAAGAGAGCTTAATTGAGTTGGATTCGTTATCACGAGAGGATGAGGAAGAAGGGATAACTGACCATGCAAAGAGATATTACGAGGACACGAAGTATTATCTCGAAAAAGGCGATTACTTCACTGCTTTTGGTTGTATAAATTACGCTCATGGACTATTAGATGGGATAAAGAAGAAGAAGAAAGGAGTTTAAAAAATGGATTGCAAAATTAGTCTTTTCGCTTCTTCAATTAACTTCTTCATCTTCCCTTTAAAATTATTTATATTTATATATTTTAATTTGTAGTAACTTAATAGTAAAAATAATATCCCGCCTTAACTCAGTTTGGAAGAGTGCGCGGCTGTAGTGCGAATTTCTGACCACCTCCCAAAGGTCACATAACCGCGCGCGGGCACCGTGATGTCCCCGGTTCAAATCCGGGAGGCGGGACTAACTTTTAAAGTGTTTGTATAGAACCACAAGATTACACATGATTAACACAGAAGAGAGAAAATGAAAGATACGAATGAAAAGTGGCTTTATAATGACTTAACTCAAAACATTATCAGTGCAGCGATGGAAGTTCATCGCGAGTTAGGCAATGGTTTCCTCGAATATGTTTATGAATTATTGAATTTCGGTAAGAAGAGTCTGGAGGTAAAAAGAAGAATCTTGTGAAAATCTGTGTAATCTTGTGGTTAATAAAAGAAGCTAAACAAATAGCAATAAAAAATGACTGAAATGAAAGAATTGTTGAAAAAATTAGCCGAGGCACATGGTGTTTCAGGCTACGAAGACGAAATAAGGGGAATCGTAGAAGCGGAGATAAAGCAATATGTGGATGAGATAAAGACCGACAGGCTGGGAAATCTGATAGCAACGAAGCACGGCGAGAAACCTTCTGTTATGATTGCTGCGCACCTTGACGAGATAGGACTTATGGTGAAGCATATAGAAGACAAAGGTTTCATATGGTTTTCGACCATAGGTGGCTGGTTTGACCAGACACTTCTTAACCAAAGAGTGATTTTGCACACTGAGCCCGAGGGTAAGAGCAGCGAGAAAGAGAAAGCGAACGTGTATGGCGTTATAGGTTCGAAACCACCACATAAGATGAAGAAGGAAGAGCGCGAGAAATTGGTAAAATCCGAAGATATGTTCATAGATGTGGGTGCGCGTAGCAAAGAAGAAGTGGTGCAAATGGGCATCTCTATCGGAACACCGATCACCATAGATAGGCACTTTGTGAGCCTCAAAAACGAAACAGTCACCTGCAAAGCCTTTGACAATCGTTCCGGCGTTGCGATAATGATAGAAGCACTTAAAAGAGCAAATACCAAATTCGAGGTACATGCAGTGGGCACAGTGCAAGAGGAAGTAGGGTTAAAAGGAGCACGAACTTCTGCTTTTGAACTCAACCCCGATGTGGCAATTGCAATAGATACTGATATAGCAGGTGGGCATCCGGGGATAGAAAAAAAAGACACGACGGTAGAGATGGAACTCGGTCCTGTAATTACCGTTTCCGATGCTGCAGGTCGTGGCATAATAACTCCTCCCTCGGTATTGAAGTGGCTTAAGGAAACTGCATCTCATCATAATATAGAATACCAGCTCAGCGTATCCGAAGGCGGCACGACCGATGCCACTGCAATTCATCTCACGAGAAGTGGCATACCTACCGGTGTGGTGGGTGTGCCTACAAGATACATTCACTCGCCTGTGGAGTTGTTAAGCCTGAAAGACCTCGATAAATGCGCTGAACTCATTGCAAGAGCCGTGGAGCGAGTGGGAAATTACTTTTAAAAAATGGTAAGCGTTTTTATTGAAGCAGTACCTGCGAACATGCTTATTGCAAAAGCAGTTTGCGAAGATAACAAAAATAACAATGCGGATTACGTTCACTTCGGAATGCAGATAAGGATAAGGGGGGATAAAAAACTTGTTTTGAAGCGGGCGATTATCGAAGAAGCAATTGGCAGGGAGTTGACCGAAAACGAATGGCAGAGTGTAACATGGAATCACATTGGAACCATTACCAAATCGGAACAAACCGAGCTCATATTCGAGGATTCTGCGGAATCAGAAGTCATAGATGCGTATTGGGATAAACGGCTGAAGAGTTTGAAAAACCACGAGATTCCACGATAAACCTTTTCTTAAAAAGAAAAGCTTTACCAACAAACTTTCTTTCACAAAGAAAGTTTGATCAAAGAAACTTTATTTTTTAGTAAAGGTTTTTGCGAAGCAAAAAAGTTTTAGCACAGGTTCTTTTTCTAAAAGAAAAAGTATTGTGTAATCTTGTGGTTACAAATACAAGCCTTTTTATTGTAAAAATACAAAATCAAAGAATATGGTAAAGATAGAATGCGTTTATTGGAAGGATAAAATCGGTGGCGAAACCGAGAGGCTGGCAACAGAGGCGTTCCGCTATGGCTTCAGCGTGGGTCCGCACGGCGAATGGGAAATGGTCATCGCAAAGGAGGATAAAGAAGTGAGGAAAAACGAACTCGTGAACATAAAGATAAAAGAAATAGAAGTGCCACCAAAGGCAATAGTCCTGCCTTGCATTATGATGCGACACGCATTTGGTATAGTTCCTTCGCTCGCAGCAGCGGGAAAGCCAAAGAGTGTAGAAGAAAGGAGAGTCCTTGATGAAGCTATTTTTCACCCTTTATTCGACGGTGTGGTGAAGAAAGGGGAATTACTCTGTGTTGTAAACATATTTTATGCAGCAGTCGAGCGAAGGCTTGCGAGGGGAGCGGCGGAGAAGTGGCTGCGCGAGAGATACCGGTATTAGTGTTTGCATTTGTCGGTGCACCAGCAGCCGGAAAAACCGAAGCGGCGTCGGTCGCAAAGGAATTTGACATTCCAGTAATAACGATGGGAGAGGTGATAAGAGAGGAGTTAAGAAAGCGAGGTCTTCCGTTAAACGATAAAAATGCTGGCAGAGTTGCAAATGAGCTTAGAGAGCGCGAAGGACTGGATGCGATTGCAAAACGGTGCATCCCGCTTATAAAAGAAGAGGAGAAAACTGCGGGCAAAAATAAAAAAGTCATTGTAGTAGATGGGGTAAGGGGCATAGCCGAAGTAGAAACATTTAAAAAAGAATTTGGTCTCCATTTCGTGCTTGTGAGAGTAGATGCACCACTTCAGCTCAGATATGAACGAATAAAAACTCGTGGTAGAGGTGATGACTTATTAAGCCGCAAGGAATTCGAGAACCGCGAGGAAAGAGAGTTCGGATGGGGCATGGAAGAGGCGATGAAAAAAGCAGACAAAGTTATAAAGAATGAGGGTTCTTTAGAGGAGTTTAAAGAGCAGATAAGAGCGGTTCTTGTTCGGTATTGACGTTATTAACTATCTTGGGAGGATTTCGTGGAGAGGAAGACATTCTATAAGCTCCATGTCATTATTATTGACACTCGCCATAGCACCAGAACCAGATGGGGTCCACTTTTTAGCTAACCTGTATCCCCTCTTCGCCCTGCTTCCCTTCCTCGCCAAAATACCTTCAGAATACATATTCGCTAAATATGTTGACAACGTGCTGATGTTTACATTCTCTCCATAAGCTTCTTCGTATATTCCCCTAATCTGTGAAGAAGTGAACCAATCCTTTGGTGCCCTTTTATCATATCTCAAAAAATAAGCCAATCTTTCTTTTATCGTGAGGTCTTCGCTTTCAACATTAGAAGGGTCACAAAAGGAAGGCGAAGGAAGGTGTTCCTCCAAAAATTTTACTATGCTTCTTATCGTAGAGGGCTTAAACGATTCGTTTAATGAATCCCCCTCACGTTCAATAGAGGTCTTTACCCCCTCTTCATTCGTCACTTCCACGCGCACCTTCGCCGCCATCTTCACCTTTTCACCTTTTCATCTTTTCAATGAATAAGTGAACTTATGTTCAACATTATATATAAAGGGTATGTGAAAGTAAAGGGAATCACCCACCGTTTCCTATGGAGAGAAGCAGTGAACAGATGAAAAAGAACCTATCTTGTAAAAAATCTTATACATAAAGGACAAAATAACTGTTGAACAGCGGAGGGCGAAGCGAAATTGGCAGCAAAGAGAGATTACTACGAGACCTTAGGCGTGGATAGAGAAGCAGCGAAGGAACAAATAAAGCGTGCTTATCGGAGATTAGCGAAAAAATATCACCCTGACCTTAACAAGGACAACCCGAAAGAAGCAGAGGAAAGGTTTAAAGAGGTGTCTGAGGCTTATGAGGTGTTATCAGACCCACAGAAGCGTGCGAATTATGATAGTTTTGGGCATGCTGGCGTTAACTTCGGTCCTGGAGGATTTGACTGGTCACAGTTCACAAGGTTTGGCGACGTGGAGGACATATTTGGTGATTTATTCAAGAACTTTTTTGGTGGTAATTTTGGATTCAGCAGAACCCGAGGCGAGTCTATATTTGAGGACCTCTTCGAAAGAGGAGGATTCACAAGAACGGGGGAGAGATATGGGGCCAGAGCAGAAAGAGGAAGCGACATCAGATATGACCTTGAGATATACCTTGAGGAAGCAGCGAAGGGACTGGAGAAGGAATTAAACGTTTCTAAGGAAGAGAATTGCCCCTCGTGTAGGGGAACGGGTGCGAGTTCGGGAGGATTAGAAACCTGTTCTACTTGCGGAGGAACTGGTCAAATAAGAAATGTGCAAAGGCAGGGATTTGCTCAATTCATTTCTATCTCCACCTGCCCTCGATGCCGAGGAAGAGGAAAAGTAATACAGAACCCTTGCGAGAATTGCGGGGGTAGCGGAAAAATCAAAGTGAACAAGCGAATCTCAGTGCGGATACCACCAGGTGTGGATACCGGAAGCAGATTAAGGATAGCGGGTGAAGGAGGAGCAGGAGAAAGAGGAGGACCTCCTGGCGATTTGTACGTTGTAGTGCATGTAAGGGAGCATGAATTCTTCAGAAGGGAAGGGAGCAACCTGTTTTGTGAAGTTCCGGTTCGCTTCGCTCAAGCGGTGTTTGGCGATGAGATAGAGGTTAGAACGATAGAGGGAGGCAAGGCAAGAATGAAAATGCCTGCTGGTACGCAGTCAGGCACGGTTTTCCGGATGAAGAACAAAGGGGTGCCTGATTTGAAGGGCTATGACAGAGGAAACATGCTGGTGCGAGTGAAGGTGGTAACGCCGTCAAAACTGAGTAAACGGCAGAAGGAATTGCTCATGGAATTTGATGAGGAAAAACAAGGGCAAGAAGAGGGACAAAAAAAGGGTTCCTTTTGGTGGAGCAAAAACAAAGATAGAAGTAGATAAGATAAATACAAATTATCCATTGAAAATGAGAGGCGAAAGACATGAAAGAGCAAATAAGAACACCTATTCTCTCTGTACTGGGACACATAGACCATGGCAAGACCACCTTACTCGATAACATAAGGGGCACTGCGATAGCAGCGAAGGAAGCAGGACGAGTGACACAGCACATAGGGGCTACGGAAATTCCTATTGAAACGATAAAAAAGATTTGTGAACCACTAAAAAGGGACTGGACGGGAATAGAAGTTCCTGGTTTGCTTTTCATTGATACCCCCGGGCATCATGCCTTTGCCTCTCTGAGGAAAAGAGGGAGTGCTTTGGCAGACGTCGCGGTTGTGGTTGTGGACGTGATGGAGGGATTCCAGCCACAGACTTACGAATCGTTAAACATCTTAAGATTATTAAAAACACCATTCGTAGTGGCATTGAACAAAATAGACAGGATAAAGGGCTGGAATTCAAAACCAAAACCATTCTGTATCAATTATAAAGACCAACCTGACTATGCGAGGAAGGCGTTAGATGCGAGGATATATGAAATAGTAGGTGACCTGTACGATAAAGGATTTTCGGCTGATAGATACGACAGGATAAAAGACTTCGCAAGGAATGTGGGCATTGTACCGGTGTGTGCGAAGACCAGAGAAGGTATTGCGGATTTGTTACTTGTTCTGATAGGATTATCGCAGAAGTTCTTTGAAAGAACTTTGTGCCTTCATTTAGAAGAGGCTGGTGTTGGCACGATATTGGAAAAGAAAGAGGAAAGAGGTCTCGGAACCACGATTGACGTGATATTATACGATGGAACGCTCAGCGTGGGCGATACAATCGTGGTAGGAAGCATAGAGGAGGAGCCAATAGTTACAAAGGTGAAAGCGTTGCTAAAGCCAAGAGCTTTGCAAGAGATAAGAGCAGAGCAAAGATTTGAGCGAGTGAAAACTGTGAATGCTGCTTCTGGTGTGAAAATAGTAGCTCCGGGTATAGAAAATGCGCTTCCCGGTTCGCAGGTGAGAGTGGTTGAAGAAGATATGCTTGAGAGCGTGGCGAAAGAGATGAAGGGCGAGGTAGAGGAGATGAAAATGGAGACAAGCCCGGAAGGAATAATCATAAAGGCAGATACAATGGGCTCGTTGGAAGCACTTGCTCTGGAGCTGAAAGGAGAAGGAATAGAGAAAATAAAAAAAGCAGAAGTCGGAAGCATATCGAAAAGGGATATAACAGATGCGGTTACGATTAAGGATAGTTATTTGAGGGTTATTCTGGGTTTTAACGTGGATATACTTCGGGATGCAAAAGAAATAGCATTGGAAAACGGGATACCTGTATTTATAAACGATGTTATTTACCGATTGATAGAGGATTATGAGAACTGGGTGAAGGAAGAGAAGGAGAAAGAGAGGCGTGAGTTCATGGAAAGGCTGAGCACACCGGCAAAGATAAAAATACTGCCCGGGTGTGTATTCAGGCAAAGCAAGCCTGCTATCTTTGGTGTAGAAGTTTTGGGCGGGAAGATAAAAACAGGTGTGAAATTGATAAAAGAGGATGGAGCAAGGATTGGAGCAATAAATGAGATACAGGATAAGGGAGAGAGCATAAAAAAAGCGGTAGAAGGGATGCAGGTGGCAATTTCAATGAAGAAACCGACGGTGGGACGACAAATAAAGGAGAAAGATGTTTTATATGTGGATATTACAGAAGAAGAAATGAAAGAAATGAAAATGCTAAGCGGTTTGTTGTCGGCAGATGAAGAAGAACTGCTGGAGGAATTGAGGGGGATAAAGAGGGAAAAAAATGTTCGATGAACCCGTGATTGAAATAAGCACGATGGACGTAGTTACAATAACTCCCGACACTACAATAACAAAAGCCATCGGCATTATGGAAAAGAACAATTTTCACAACCTGGTTGTGCTCACCAGCGACGATATATATCTCGTGAGCATACAAGACCTGCTCATGGCTTCCAATCCGGAATCATACGTGAATGAGTTCATGTTTAAACCCCACTGCATACAGCAGGATACTCTGATTGTGGACGCAATATGTGAAATGATAGACAGCGGTCAGCAAGCGGCTCCGGTGCTCGCGGACAATGGTGACCTCGTGGGCATTGTCACTGAATACGACATCATGAGAAGGGGCTCGGAATCCCGTTTCTTGCGTGATACTGATGTCAGAAAGATAATGAGCCGAGAGCCCATATGTGTAAAAAAGCGGGATAATATAGGTAAAGCGAGGGCACTTATGAGAAAGAACAACATAGGGCGCGTTCTTGTCGTTGATGATATGGACAGTTTAATCGGAATAGTGACCGGAGGGGATATTCTGCGGAAGATTTACAAACCAAAGAGGAAAATGACAAGTGGGGAGGTAAAAGGTGAGCGAGTTACGAGAATGGCTCAGCCAGTATCACAAATCATGAGCTTCCCCATGATAACCGCGGATATGGATGCCAACCTCGCCGATGTTGCTAATTTGTTACAAACACACGACATTCGGGGAGTTCCCGCGGTAAGAGACGGAATACCGGAGGGCATCGTCACAATACAGGACATAATGAGCTATCTGAGTACGCTTAAAGAACGTGCAATGATGAACGTGGAGATTCAAGGTGCTCTCGATGACGAATATAAGGAACTTGCAGATAGAATTATCGAAACGGAAGTGCAAAAAATCGTAAAATTCGCCGGGAAGGTGCACTGGATAAAAATAGTGGTGAAGAAGGAGAGGGACAGGGGTGGCACCTCTTATTATAAAATAGGTGTGCATGTGAAAACGCCTGATAAATTGTATGTTGGGTCTGCCGAGCCAGGTGGCATCAAGACGATAATAACCGGCAGAGAAGGTGAAGATGTGGAAGTGAAAGCAGGAAAGAGGCGGTGGGATTTCATCGCCGTGCTCAAGGATGCCTTCCTATCTGTTGAAGGACAGATAGAGGAAGACCGCAGCCGTAGGAAAAAGCAGAAGAGTTAAAGATGAATCATCACCAGTGCATTTTCATCGCCATAATAGTTTGGAATTATCGTTCGCAGTAAGAAGCCCAAATGCGTATAAAACTCCTTTGCTATTTCGTTACTTTCTCGCACTTCCACACTCGCTTTGCCTTTCGTTGTTTTCAAAACCTCTCCTACAAGTTCGGTTCCTATGCCTCTTCTCCTGTACGCAGGATGCACTGCGATAGACACTATATGCCCTTTCGGATAAAAAATAATATAACCCGCGATTTTATTCGAGTTCTTTCTCGTATCTTCAAATATCAGGAAGGTATTAGAGCATGCCGCGGCATAATACAAGAAAGTAACCCTGCTGTAAGGCGACTTTGGAAATGCCTGCTTCTCTATTCTTAAAATCGCATCCAAGTCAGACCTTCGGAATTTTCTTATCATTGTCTATTTTCAGAGATGCTAAGTTCCATTGTGTTTGGAGAAGAAATCGAAGAATAGAAAACCGAATACTAACTTTTGTTCTCTGACTTGCATCTTGCATCCTGTATCCTGTATCTTGTATCCTGCATCCTTTTCATTAAACGGTGGTGACACTCTTCGTTAGCATCTTTTTGTTCTCTTCGCGGTAATCCGCCAAAGTCCGCCTTTTCACGGTTCCATCTGGAAACACGGTTATCCAACCCCTTTTCACTTCTATTTTCCTTTCTCGCACACAACTCTTGCCTATCACCGAGTTTTTCATATATTTAGCAACAATCGAGTAAGCACGCTCTATCTCCGCAGGATACGGATTCCTTGATATTTTCTCGTGGCTCAATTCCCTATTAAATCTATTTATTCTGTAATCTATCACCCCTCTCTTATCTATTTCCGATAAAAACCTCGCTATCTTTTCTATCTCTGGTTCGTCCACAATCTCCGGTATGTACACGGTATTAACCACGAGTTTTAGTTTTCCGTAGGCATTTTTTATATTCGCCAATACCCTTTTATTCGAGTACCCGGTGTACCACTCATGCAGTTTTTCATCCCACGCCTTCAAGTCAAACATGACTTCAGTTAAACCTGCTTCTATTAGCTCATTTAAGTAGGCATCGTCTAAAAGGTATCCGTTGGTGTCAAGCACCACTTCTGCAATAAATTCTTTTAGTTGCGATACCAAATCCACGAGGTAATGTCTGTTTAGCGTAGGTTCGCCACCTGTTATTACTGCTTCTTTTAGCGGTGTATCTCCATAATAATCGCTTGAAGATTTCTTCACCAGACTTATTAACTGTCCGACAGTCATCGGCTCACCTATTGGTTCTCGAGCGAAGCTAAAACATCCTTTACATTTGAAGTTACAGCCAGAAAGCGTAATCCAAACTCGTGGCTTTAGCTCTGACAGCGTAATAAAAGGGATATGTCGGTGTTTATTCATCTTTGTTATATTTATATCTATTCGCATAAATGCTTTAAAAAGATGAAGCTTATGCAAAAGTTGGTAAGCGTTAAACAGTACGGGATAAGCATACTTTTCTAAATCATATTTTCTATCTAATCGAAAAATTTGGTCGTGTCCCAATTTCGCAGAAAAGTATATATAACGCTTATTTCCATAGGAAATATTAAGAGATTGGCGAAATGGGAGAAGTGAACATAGACGAATTCTTTTGTCCAAACGAGGCGTGCCCG
>Ga0114919_10003329_pt1 | contig 12993 bp, 13 predicted proteins | sample BlataG_FD_88682 | JGI IMG/M metagenome (GOLD analysis project Ga0114919, IMG submission 88682) | Deep subsurface microbial communities from Black Sea to uncover new lineages of life (NeLLi) - Black_00105 metaG | ecosystem: Environmental > Aquatic > Marine > Oceanic > Sediment | place: Atlantic... | reverse complement strand
TATATGCAGCACTTGACGATTGCTCAGGCCGCCGAAGCGGCAGGTGTAAGGCAAGGCACTTTCAAAAGCAGGCTAAACAGGGCACTAAAGGTCCTGAGAGAGCAGGTTATGTAAGGCAGCTCCTAAACGAATATATCGCGTTTGGAAACCTCGGAAAACGGAAAGCTGTTATGGAAAAACAAAATCTGGGAAACCTACTGAATGAGCTGGCCGAGAAAACCGCACAGCCGGTCCGACCAGGTCTTGCTCAGGATATAAAGCAGCGGATCCCTGACAGACTGTCCCCGCACCGAGGCCGAATGAATACTGTCAATATCATAATAGATTTGAGGATAAGCAAATTAACCGCAGCGGCCGCCATAATTGTTGTGATGATTTTGTTAGCGACTTTGCTTGGTGGCCGAGATTCAACAGATGGTAACATATATCAAGAGAGCAAATTATTTGTGAGGTATTTGTTCGGAAGGGGCAAAACCGATGCATTGACAATCAGGTCGAGATATGAACAGTTGATGCAGGAGGGCAAGGACGTCGTATATTACGGCGTTGACCTCGACCGAGCCGATAGTAATGCGGTGCTGATGCAGTGGAAAGTTGAGGGCGACAGGTATAAGGTAATCTTTGCTGATTTGCGTATAGAGGAGGTCAGTGCCGAAGAGTTAATTAAGCTGCAAGCCCGAATGTTGCAAAAGAAAGGAAAATGAATTGCTTTGGCATAGATGTGTAGCCGTTAAAATCATTTACAAGTGTCGGCAATAAAAGTCTTGCCAAAGATTTCAGTGAAAGGTAAAATAGTGCATTGGCAGTATGGAAACAGCACACCCGCAAGTGTCGACCGTATCAAAGTTTTTCACGGGCAGCGTAATAGAGGCGTTTGGAGCAGGTTACGGCTGAAAAAGTCGTGACTTAGCTGGGAGCATAAAACAAAATTATAACAATGTAAAGTAAATTATGGAGGTGCATTATGAACAAACGAAAGGGTTTTACGCTAATAGAGCTTTTGGTTGTGATTTCCATCATTGCGCTGTTGATGTCGGTATTGATGCCGGCTCTGAACAAGGCGAAAAAACACGCACAGGCAGCTTTGTGCAAGGAGAACCTGCATCAATGGGCCCTCATCTGGAAGTTTTATGTGGACGAGTATGAGACGAATCCTCACAAGAAAAAGGGCTTTTTCGGGGACAGGGATTGCTCGAATGACTGGCCGATGCAGATATGGGAGTACTACTGGAAGCATGAGGACCCAAAGACGTTGCGTGGGATGCTTCTGTGTCCGGCTGCCAAGAAAACTATTGACGAGGGAGGCCGGAACCCATATATGGCGTGGTACAACCAGGGTGACCAAGATGAGTGGGAGGACGACTATGGGTGCGATTGGCCTGTTATTAGCAGCTACATGATAAACCTCTGGATTTCAGACCAAACGGGTGCCCAGAAGGGTATACAGGATGGTTTCTGGAGGACTCCGTACGTTAGAAATGCTGCTTATGGACCGATTATGGTGTGTGCCCAGTGGAAGGATGGCGACCCACTTGCCCAGGACAACCCTCCGGAATATGAGAACGATTTGTGGACACCAAATGCAGAGGAGATAAGGCGTTGCGTTATCAAGCGGCACGGCGACTATGTAAACGCCCTCTTTATGGATTGGTCTGTCAGAAGGGTAGGGCTTAAGGAGGTGTGGGAGATTTGGTGGCATAAGCAGTGGCCCCAGAACAGGGCCGAGGCCAGCGAACCCGTATGGCCGCCTTGGATGGAAGGGATGAAAAGGTACGCTACGCCTTAAACTTTAATAACCATTGCAGCAAAAAGGCGCGGGCCTCAATAAGCTGCTCTATCAAAAAGGAACGTGTATCATTATGAACAGAGGAAAAAGGGTAAGTAAAAGTTTTCTAAGGGGGTTTACGCTAATAGAGCTTTTGGTTGTGATTTCCATCATTGCGCTGTTGATGTCGATATTGATGCCGGCTCTAAACAAAGCGAAGAAACACGCACAGGCAGCTTTGTGCAAGGAGAACCTGCATCAATGGGCCATCATCTGGAAGTTCTTTGTAGACGAATGTGAAAATGAGGATTGGGGCAAGAAAAAAGGATTTTTCCAGAATAGGGATGCCTCAAACCACTGGCCGGCGATTATATGGAAGTACCACTGGAAGGGCGAGGATCCAAAGACATTGTGCGAGATGCTGTTGTGTCCGGCAGCTAAAAAAACCGTGGAACAAGGAGGGCGGAACCCGTATATGGCCTGGGGGATTTACCCGGGTAATTTGGACGACTGGGTAGATTATGGTTGGCCCGCTGATTTGCCTGCCATTAGCAGCTATACAATAAATCTTTGGGCTTCAAATGAGAATAAGTCGCAAAAAGGCGTACAGGATGGTTTCTGGAAGACGCCATATACTGCAGGTTCATCCTATGGGCCAATTATGGTCTGTGCCCAATGGGCGAATGCTGACCCACTTCCCGTGGACAACCCTCCGGAACATGAGAACGATTTGTGGACACCAAATGCAGAGGAGATAAGGCGTTCGTGCCTCAAGCGGCACGGCGACTATGTAAACGCCCTCTTTATGGATTGGTCTGTCAAAAGAGTAGGGCTCAAGGAATTGTGGGAGATCTGGTGGCATAAGCAGTGGCCTCAGGACCGAGCTGCTGCCACCGAACCGATATGGCCGGCTTGGATGGAAGGGATGAAAAGGTACGCCACGGATTAAACTTTAACCATTGGCAGGAAAAAAGGCCGGCTTTCAAGAGGCCGGCCCCTTTCTTATAGCTTTACGACCAGGAATAAATTGCCATTTGCTGCGTATTTGTTCGCAGGCTTTGCTTCGTACAATGAACATCCCGGCTCGTGAATCATCTTGCAGGCAGGGCTGTAATCCTTGTACACAAAGAAATACTGCTCTTGCTAAACTCACAACACAGGATTATGGGGCGGATGGTAACTATGCAAGACCAACGAAGCATATTTAAGCTGTCGCAGGTGCACATCAAAGGCGGTACATTAATTTGCTGGGTTTGCTTCGTCAATTAGATTAACCGGTTATAATAAATCCCAACGGTCACACAGCTCCTACTTTATATCCCTTATCTTTTGCAAAATCTGCGAAAGATTCTTGACACTACCCGCAACAGTTAAGTTCATCTATCCTTAGTAACCTTGAACGCATTGGCTTGTTTCTCAGCTTCAGAAATGTTCTCGGGATTCATTTCTTTTCTCATTCTATCCCTTGCTTGAATTGCTTCTGTGTGGTTCTGGTTACTTGAAAGAATATACCACTTGTAAGCTTTTACATAATCTTGTTGCACTCCTTCACCTTTGTAATACATATTACCCAGGTTGAATTGAGCCTCCTTATGCCTCTTCTCAGCCGCTTTCATACACCATTTAAAGGCTTCTTTATAATCTTTTTGTACACCTAAACTGAGCGTGCAAAGTAAATGATTAGCGAAAGGCAAGTGCTTATAAATAAAGAGGTTGGGAGAATGGAGCCAATGGGATTCGAACCCACGACCTCTTGCATGCCATGCAAGCGCTCTCCCAACTGAGCTATGGCCCCAGTATACAGCAATATTAGCACAAAAAGCCAACTTTGACAAATAAATTCTTCACCATTGGCCCTCCGTTTGCAGCCGAGTGGCAGTGTAACAGGCGATTGCCTTTTTCATACAGCCCAGGTACAATAATCCTTCGGGTTTGGGTTCTATCAATAATCCATATCGGCAGGATTTACGGATAAAGATTAAGAACTTTGATTAAAAGACAAACGATACTCATTACGGGGCGTGTACAGGGCGTTGGCTTCCGCCCGGCTGTTTACAGAATAGCCCGTCAACTGGGGCTTTCGGGATTTGTCTGCAACGACACAAAGGGCGTAACAATCGAACTGCAAGGCGGAGAGGAAAAAATAGCTGAATTTTTAACCCGTCTGCATTCTGACGATAAGCCGCCGTTGGCAGAGATAAAATCCTGCGAAGCCGTTCACGTGGCTGTAATCGAGGGCGAAAAAGAATTCATCATCAAAGCCAGTGACTTACAGGGCACAGCTCTATCACAGGTGACGGCTGATATCGCCACGTGCAGGGACTGCCTTGCAGAAATGGCAGACAAAAAAGATTTTCGGTACGGCTATCCGTTTATTAACTGCACGAATTGCGGACCACGGTATTCAATAGTCAAAACCATTCCGTACGATAGGCCTAATACTACTATGTTGGTTTTCAAAATGTGCGATAAATGCGCCGCTCAGTACAGCGATGTAGCCGACCGGCGTTTTCATGCCCAGCCCGTTGCCTGTGGTAGCTGCGGGCCGAAAATTTCATTGACAGACAACAAAGGCAAAACAATAGAAGCACAAACCGGCAAAGTGATTGCCGAAACAACTCGGTTGCTTTTGGACGGGAAAGTTGTTGCCATAAAGGGAATCGGGGGATTTCACTTAGCTGTTGATGCGCTCAATAACAAGGCGGTGGAGAGATTGCGGCAGCGCAAAAGGCGAGACCACAAGCCTTTTGCTATGATGACTGACTCAATTAGAAAAATAAGAGAATATGCAATCGTGAGCGAGTTGGCGGAGAAACTCCTGAGAAGTCCTCAGGCCCCTATTGTCTTGATGCCAAAGAAGAAAAGCTCGGCGATAGCTGCATCGGTCGCGAGTGGCGTTGACACCTTCGGCTTTATGCTCTGTTATACGCCGCTGCACCACCTTTTGTTTGAGCAGAATCTTGAAGTTTTGGTGATGACCAGCGGTAACATTTCCGATGAGCCGCTGATTTGCGAGAATGGGCAGGCACTGGAGAGGCTTGGCGGGATTGCGGATGCTTTTTTGATGCACGATAGAGACATATATCGACGAGTTGATGACTCGATAGTGCATTTCGTAGATGGCAAGCCGGCACTTTTAAGACGAGCCAGAGGTTATGTTCCAACGCCGATTCTGGTTGAGGAAAGTTGCAGCCAGGACATACTTGCCGCCGGCGGTGATTTAAAAAACACTTTCTGTTTTGCAAAGCAGAATCAGCTTATCTGCAGTGAACACATAGGCGATCTGGAAGACGCGGAAGTCTATCATCACTATATTAATTCAATCGAGCATCTGCGAAAGCTGTTCGAGGTCGAGCCAAGAGTGATAGTATGCGACCTTCACCCAGGTTATCTTTCCACACAGCACGCTTTTTCGCTCCCTGACGTAAGGGTTATTCAGGTTCAGCATCACTGGGCCCACATTGCTTCCGTTTTGGCTGAGTACGGGTTGGTCGGGCCTGTCATTGGGCTTGCGTGTGACGGCACCGGCTACGGCACAGACGGGACAATTTGGGGCTGCGAGTGTCTGATTGCATCGTTAGATGATTTTGAACGATTTGGCCACTTGGCTTACTATCTCCTGGCAGGTGCGGACAGAGCAAGTAAAGAAGCGATAAGGCCGCTTCTGGGGCTGCTTAAGAAAACCTACGGCGACGATTTTAAATTAGAGGGATTTCGATGGCTGCTTGAGCAAATCGAGCCAGACGTAACCAAGCAACAAATAATATCCGAGCAGCTCGACAAACGAATCAACACTGTTGAAACTTCGAGTCTGGGCCGGGTTTTCGATGCCGTTGCCGCTGTGCTCGGATTGGGCAGCTACAATCATTTTGAGGCACAGCTCCCGATGGCACTGGAGGCAATCGCCGAGAGCAGTGTTGAAGAACACTATGATTTCAAATTCATTGACAGGGCTGGCAAACCGTTACAGCTTGACTTGCGTAAGATGGTAGAACAGCTAATTGGCGATGTTCGAGAAAGGCAAGCAGCCGGTGTTATCTCGGCAAAATTCCACAATACTATAGCGGCTGCGCTATTGGAGATGGCTAAGAAAGCAAGGGAAAGCAAAAAGCTAAATGCGGTTGCGTTAAGCGGCGGAGTTTTTTGCAATCGATATCTGACAGATCGCCTGGTAAAACTATTGAAGGAAACTGGTTTTCGCGTATTATTTAACCGTGATTTTCCGTCCAATGACGGTGGGATATCTGTCGGCCAGGCGGCAATTGCCGCCAAGCTTATGAAAAATGAGAAAAAAGCTATCGAAAAAGCAACAGCCGAAGGCTTTCTTAAGCTGTACAACCCTATGATGAAAACATCTTATCAGTTCAACAAGCTCCTCCAGCCCCCAAATCCGGATGTACGTTGTGTCGACCCAGCGGATAATATACTTTATTTGGAGATAACGATGACTGAAGGCTGGCTTGGCGACATTCAGGCACTCTTAGGTCGTTCGGACCACCGCAATCTAGAATCATTGCAGGCTCATGGAGCAGAGGTGGAGGCTGGAAAAGCGAGTGAGTTAAAGTGGGTCAGTTCACTCCCTGGGAATATTAGCGCGATGCTTGTAAACAGAATTCAGGCAAAGCTGAAAAAAGACTACGGTCCGAATATTGCTCTTGTGGTACGAGACATGTGTCCAGCAGACCCGGATTGGGACTTAGAAGTGAATAATATTAAGGCTCAATTAGATTTGTCGCGGAATCCTTACGACAAAGGTATTTGGATTCTTTCCTACGCTAAAGACAGGCTCTTTCGCGTAGTTTGACACGTCAAGTAGTAGAGATTAATCAAACGGTGTTAGCCCATGCCGTTTCTGAATTAAGGCTGGATTCTTTGGCTTCGCCTCAGAATGATAATCATCTTCCAAGCATGAGGTTGACCGAAGGCATATCAATAAGTGTTTTAGTCTCGCTATCAAGTCGATGGCCTATATCCCTCGTCCAGCATAGTCAGAATAGTCTGTTTTAGCTGAGGTACTTCGCGCTGTGTAATCTCCCAGACTCTTTCTATATCTACACCAAGGTAATCGTGAACAAGGATATTACGAAATGCCGCGATACGGTGCCACTCTATGTCAGGATATTTCGCTTTCAAATCTTTTGAGAGGCGCTGGGTCGATTCGGCCATCGTTTGAAAGTTTCTGAGCACTGCATCCTGAAGAGTGTGCGATGCCAGGAAACGGTCTCTACCGTCAGCGACATTTTCCTCAATGCGCCGGATGCATTCCCGGACATGACGCAGATAAACGGCGTCGTCTTTCATAACGGTATAGCCTCGCGAAGTACATAGTCGCGGATGTAAGGACTGAGCGCTTTTTCTGTTACGATCTCGACACGCCGGCCAAGAATTTCTTCAAGGTCCAATATCAGACCAGCAGGAAACCACGAACTTGCAGTTGAACCTACGTCAATGAGAAAATCAATATCACTATCCGGACCGGCTTCGCCCCGCACCGCAGAACCAAAAATACGAATGTTGTATGCGCCGTGCTTGGATGCAATAGTACGGATGTCATCGCGTTTTTCGTGGAGAAGTCGTTCTATGTCCATAGACAACTCTGATAAATTTTGACTAACATTCCTGATTAAAACGCTTAATTACCGAGTATCAAGAATAAACTCTTATATTTCCCTGTCAAGCTCTTTTACAAAATCTCTGATGTTGGGGTATCTTTTCCCTTGCCAGATATAGGGTTGACCCTGAGCACTTCAGTCAATAAAATGCAAACCAGATTGACCATATCAGGGTTTAATGTAAATAGAGTCACGAGTCTCGAGCGACGAATTATGTGTTTGGCGATACCTGCAAGGATAGTAGAGTTAGAGAAAGATAATGCGGTTGTTGATGCGATGGGCAACCGCTGGAAAGCTAAAACCACCCTGCTGCCGGAGGCCAAATTGGGCGACCTGGTGCTGATACACGCCGGTTTTGCCATATCGCTTGTCGATGAAGAAGAAGCGAAAGAGACATGGCAGCTTCTTGCGGAAATTGCCAATTTCGAAGAAACGCCAAACAAAGTTTCGGGATAAAGTCAGATTTTCATGCTTGAGAGAATTTATAAGGCCCGGCAACTAATGAATGAAGCCTGCGAGAGGTTGGGGCGACAAATCAATATAATGGAGGTTTGTGGTACGCATACTGTGTCGATTTTTCGCAACGGCATAAGGTCAATTTTGCCAGTCAAGCTAAAACTTTTGTCCGGTCCGGGCTGTCCGGTCTGTGTCACCGACCAGGGCTATATTGATGTTGTTTTGCAATTGGCTGACCGCGATGATGTTTTGATTGCCACGTATGGCGATATGATTCGCGTGCCAGGCAAAGGCGGCTCGCTTGAAACAAAACAACCAAATGACAATGTCAAGGTTGTTCTCAGCAGCGAAGATGCTCTGCAATTGGCGAAAGACAATCCCGGAAAAAAAGTTGTATTTGTTGCGGTCGGCTTTGAAACAACTGCACCGGCTACAGCAGTTGTGGTGCAAGAAGCGGCAGCGGAGTCGGTCGACAACTTTTGCATTCTAAGCGGACACAAACTGGTTGTGCCGGCAATGTGTGCTCTTGTGTCTGAGAAGAATCATAATATAGATGCTTTTCTCTGTCCGGGGCACGTCAGCGCAATAATCGGTTACCGCAGCTACGCAGAAATAGTGGAGCGTTTTGACCGGCCCTGTGTGGTGGCTGGTTTTGAACCGCTGCAAATAATCGAGGGGCTGGCAGAAATCTGTCGCCAGCGTGCCGCACGCAAAGCCGAATTGAAGTCGGTATACACTGCGGTGGTGACGGAGCAGGGAAATACCACCGCGCAAGAGATTATCGCTGAGTGCTTCGAACCGGTGGACGGCTATTGGCGAGGGCTGGGGGACATAGAAAAAAGCACGCTGAAGCTAAAAGATAAATACAGCCAATTCGACGCCTTCGAGCGATTTGATGTTACTGAAACGCCCACTGAAGATACAAGCGGCTGTCGCTGCGGCGAAGTGCTTTGCGGACTGATAGAGCCACCCGAATGCGGCTTGTTTGGAAAAAGCTGCGCACCTGAGGCGCCGATTGGGCCGTGTATGGTAAGCTCTGAAGGGGCCTGTGCGGCCTGGTTTAAATATGGGCCGGAGAAAAGACGCGAAAAATGAAATCACAGAAAAAGGATAGAATCTTGCTCGCCCACGGCGGCGGCGGCCAGTTGAGCGATGAGTTAATCCGCCGCCATATTTTGCCGAAGTTCAGTAATGACGTCCTTACCGAGCTGGCAGATGCGGCAAAATTGGAACTTGCTTCGAACTCGGTTTGCTTTACGACCGATAGCTATGTGGTCAAGCCATTGTTTTTTAACGGCGGCGATATTGGAAAGCTTGCCGTTTGCGGGACGATAAATGATTTAGCTGTTGTCGGTTCAAAACCTGTTGCTTTGGCTTTGTCACTGATAATCGAAGAAGGTTTTGAATTTGAATTGCTGGAGAAAATCTTGCTTAGTATCAGCGAAGCGGCCAGGGAAAACAACGTCGATATTGTCACCGGTGATACTAAGACCGTTGAAGCCGGTGCAGCTGACAGAATTTTTATAAATACGGCAGGGCTCGGAACGAGGTTAGCCGGTGTAAATTTGGGGTTCGAGAAAATCGAGGCTGGCGACAAAATAATTATTAACGGCACAATCGGTGACCACGGGATGACTATTATCTCGCAGCGAGAAGGTATTAAATTTCAATCACAACTAAAAAGTGACTGTGCAGGTCTGGCAGAATTAACTTGCCAATTGCTGCGAGATACAAATGGTATCAAATTTATGCGAGACCCTACGCGCGGGGGCTTAGCGGCAACACTTAACGAAATATCGAGAGGGGGCGGCCTGAGTATTTTAATACGTGAGGCTGACATCCCGGTCAATCCGACGGTGCAGGCGGCGGCCGATATGCTCGGCTTCGATGTGCTGACAATCGCAAATGAAGGTAAATTTGTCGCGATTACTTCGCCTGAGTCAGCGGATAATTGTTTGAACATCTGTAGAGAGCATCTGTTAGGCAAAGAGGCAAGTGTAATCGGAGAGGTTGTTGAAAGTCGCGATGTGCCAACGGTGGAGTTGATAACCAAAATCGGCGGGAGGAGAATTGTGCAAATGCCATACGGACGAGAACTGCCGAGGATATGCTGATGCACGAAATGGTGGTAGCACAAAGCCTGTTGTCTGCAATTTCGGCTGAAGCTGAAAAACAGAACGGAAAACCTCTCAGCGCAAGAATCAGTTGTGGAATGCTTAACCCTGTCAATGATGAAGTACTTTGCTTTGCCTTCGAAGCTATTGCCAAAGGCACAGCCTGCGAAGGTTTAAAGCTGGAAGTTGAGCATAAGCCGATACAAGGACGATGTAAGAAATGCGGTGAAATTTTTGACTTGGAAATTAGTGAATCAAATTGCAGAAAGTGCGCCAGTGAGGATTTTGAATTACTGCCTGATGCGCCTTTGCTGCTGGAAGAAATAGAATTTGAAACGGAGTAGCACTATGCACAAGAAAGTGAGCGTCGGCAGGAAGATCCTTAGCGCAAATGAAGAGTACGCTCTTAAGAACAGCCAATTATTGGCTGAGCAAAAAAAATTGTGTCTAAATATGATATCGTCACCCGGCTCAGGTAAGACTACAATCCTGGCAAAAACAATAAGTGAATTAAAGGACAAAATCAAAATCGGTGTTATTGAGGGCGACATTCAAACTGATTTGGATGCTGAGAGAATCAGAGCAACTAAGACGCCGGTGGTTCAGATAAATACCAACGGCGCGTGCCATTTGTCAGCGGCTCAGGTAAGTAACGCATTAGAGAAATTACCCGTCAGCAGCTTGGATTTGATTTTTATAGAGAACGTGGGAAATTTGGTTTGTCCTTCGGCTTTTAAATTGGGCGAAAATGCCAAGATAGTTGTACTTTCAGTTGCCGAAGGTGATGACAAACCAGCCAAGTATCCTGCGATTTTTGCAAAGTCAAAGGTGCTGCTTATAAACAAAATCGATTTGCTGGATGCAGCCGCGCAGGTTGATTTCGATATCGAAAGAGTGAAGGCCGATGCCCGCAAACTAAACAAAGCGATTGAGATTTTCCCAATATCAGCCAAAACGGGCGCCGGGTTCACCGATTGGTGTGAGTGGTTGAAAAGAGAGGTTAAAAACCTGGCTTAAGGTTTCACTCTTGATTTGTAGAGATTGTGTTTGCGGATATAGTCGGCAACGAGTGGGGACAGCATATCGGTTACGTCCCGGCCGGCCGCTAATCGGTTTCGTATTTCCGTACTGCTTATATCAATCAGGGGTGTCTTGATAATGTTTTTCTGCAGTTTTTCAACTCGCCCAGAGCCCCAGATGTCTGAAAATTTGGCAAAATCAGGGATTTCGCAGCCAGCTCTATACATTACAGATAAGTTGCATTCGTCGATTAGCTCGACAACTTTGTACCAACGCCGCAAATCGTCAATATTATCAGCACCTATAAGCCAATAGATTGATGTGTCCCTACCGTAGTCGCCTTGGAATCGCTTTACGGTTTCCAGAGTATAGCTGGGCTTTGACTTTTTCAATTCGCAAGCACTTAGCTGGAAGTTCTTATTGTTTGCAATTGCAAGAGCTATCATTTGCAAGCGGTCACTATCACTTGCTTCGGGAAAAAAATCCTTGAGCGGAGAACACCTTGCAGGAATAAAAACGACTGCTTCTGCGCCAATGTACTCGGCTGCGGCCGCGGCGACGGTTGTATGACCAAGATGAATCGGGTCGAACGTTCCTCCAAACGAAGCTATTTTTCTTTTCGCCATAAAATAGTTAACAGGCAAATTGTGTGTTATTCTTAAAAAATCTTTTCAAAAGAAAATTTTTTTTGGTGCCAACAACCGTTAATAAACACCCGCAATCTTTAACACATAAGATAATCATCTCTTACATAGTCCGAAGGTTCAGCTACATTTCAAAGATATATCTATTGACAAGTAAAAGAATCATTCTATCACAACAAAACGACGAAACCGGCTATAAGTTAAACAAAACGCATTCAACGCCATTACTTCTATAAGAGGTAGTTTCTCAGTTCTAACAAAAACTTCGGTTACGATTTGGTTTCGCTAACAACTTCAGTCGTAACAAAACAAATTGAACCAGCTTATCAAAGAGTATGATAAACAATACGGCAAGCTGTGTAAAATATTGAGGATAAAAATTTTTATGAAGTATTTTTAAACCTCTGGACGATAAAAAATATATAAATAATTTTTAATTTTTTTGTATAATTTATTTGACAGAATTTTTCAAAGTAAATTAGTATTATGATGTTAGCTTGTTAGCTTGAATGTAAAACCTATTCAATCAGCCGAAAGGAGGTGGTAAAATAATGGCTAAGAAAAAGAAAAAAGCTAAGAAGAAAGCAGCAAAGAAAAAAGTAAAGAAGAAAGCTAAGAAAAAAGCCAAGAAGAAAAAGAAAAGGTAGCATAGCAACTTAGCCAAAGGTCCGCTTGCTTTACTGTGTTGCGGATTTTGGGGGGCGCTTAAAGCCGGCGATTTAAACCGCAACCGAAAATGTTAAGCAGCGGCAAGCTATGCGAAAATGGAAGGTTCTCTCGCCACGGCGGAACCTTCCATTTTATTTCTACGCACTACTTTCAATGTAGATACCGCATATTATCCCCAACCTGCCTTCTTGCAATTCACACGCAAATTCTTATACTACTTATTGCTGTTGAGAGCCTTGCTGGTATTGAGGCCGATTTCGGGAGCCCATTTTGGTAACTATTGTGCAGGGGTGCTGTTTGCAATTCCCGCGGCAGCCAAGGGTAACGATATGGATTACTTCAACTACAAAAACGGTAACCTGTTTGCTGAGAACGTGGATGTTCAAAGAATCGCTGCTGAGGTGGGCACGCCGGTCTATATTTACAGCAAGGCGACCTTCTTAGACCATCTGCAGAAGATTCAAAAGGCCTATAGCGCCCTTGATACCACGATTTGCTATTCGGTCAAGGCGTGCGGCAATATAAACATCCTGAGATTTATGGCTGAGGCGGGCAGCGGATTTGATATTGTCAGCGGCGGTGAGCTGTATCGCGTTCTGCAGGCGGGTGGTGTCCCATCCAAAATCGTTTACGCCGGCGTTGGTAAAACCGACACAGAAATCATCGAGGCATTAGACGCCGGCATTGGTTATTTCAATATCGAATCAGAAGCC
>Ga0114919_10003328_pt1 | contig 12993 bp, 8 predicted proteins | sample BlataG_FD_88682 | JGI IMG/M metagenome (GOLD analysis project Ga0114919, IMG submission 88682) | Deep subsurface microbial communities from Black Sea to uncover new lineages of life (NeLLi) - Black_00105 metaG | ecosystem: Environmental > Aquatic > Marine > Oceanic > Sediment | place: Atlantic... | reverse complement strand
GGCAAGGTCGAAGCGGTCCACGGCCCATCCCGGCAGAAAAGGGGCGCATCCGCAGCGCCCGCGCAAGTGAGCACCGTAAAAGTGCCGGGCAAGCCGGTCGACCGTACTCTATTCTGCCGTCATGAAATAAAGTATCGAATCAACGAGATACAGGCGGCGGCGGTTGTGGAGTTTATCCGGCCGTACTTGCAACTGGACCGTTACAGCAAACTAAGACGAGACAGGGCCTATCCGATTGTCAGTCTCTACCTGGACTCAGAGAATATGCTGCTGTGCCGACAAACCCTGCGGGGACACAAAAACCGCTTCAAGCTGCGTATCCGCAGTTATACCGACGAACCGGGTTATCCCCGCTTTTTCGAGATAAAACGCCGGATGAACACTATTATTATCAAGAACCGAGCCCGGGTCAGGAACCAGGATGTAGCGGCATTGCTTTCCGGCTCATCTCTTCCGCCTCAAGATTATAGTACCGACGAGAACACGCTCAACCAGTTTCAGTTGTATATGAACAGCATTAATGCCAAACCTGTGGTGCTGATTCGGTACATGCGGCAAGCATACGAAGACAGCTCACATAACAGGGTCCGGGTAACCTTTGACCGCGAGCTGTGCTATAATGTTACCAGAGAGCCCAGGGTATTGTTTAACGGCCAAGGCTGGCAGTCCCATCCGATATCCTGGGGCGGCGTGATTCTGGAAATTAAGTTTACGGCCCGTTACCCGGCATGGTTGGGCCGAATGGTCGGCTGTTTAAGCCTGCGTCAGGATTCATTTTCGAAATATGCCACTTCAGTGCAGAATGCCTGTTCGCTGGGGTTTTGTGGACCACAATTATTATCGGTGTAGTAATTATGGACAGTTTTATAGAAAGTTTTAGAAAGCTTGAAGTAACACCCTTGACAGGAGGGGCCTTTAGTCCCGAGAGTATCCTTTTGTCTCTATTGCTGGCGTTTATTCTGGGCCAGGTTATAGCCTGGGTTTATTACGCCACGCACAGCGGCCTGTCCTACTCAAAAAATTTCGTGCAGGCGCTGATTATAATAACCGTGGTTGTGGCAATGGTTATGGCGGTCATCGGCAACAATATCGTTACCGCTGTCGGGCTGATGGGGGCTTTAGCTCTTATACGCTTTCGTAACATCATCAAGGACACCCGCGATATAGCTTTTATCTTCTGCACGCTGGTCATCGGTATGGCGACCGGCTCCCAACGCTACTCTACCGCCATTATCGGTACCGCTGTTCTAAGTTTGATAGCAGTATACCTGTATCTGACGAGCTTTGGCGCCCATGAGCCCCACAACGGCTTTCTGCGGTTTACCCTTAGAGGTCATATTGACCCTAAACACCCAATTCCGGGCATCTTGAAGCATTTCTGCGGCAACTTCACGCTCATATCGTCGCAAGAGAGCGGCTTTGGCAGCCCCGCGGTCGAGTACGCCTACCAGTTGATGATACGAAATGCGGAAAAAAATGAGCTGATGCTGAGCGAACTGCGAAAAGTCGAGGGTATCGAGAATGTCAACCTGACGATGCAGGAACAGTTACTGGAGGTTTAGATTAGGTATGGGAAGAATAAGCTCCCGAAGAAGTCGTTTATATCTGCGTGCTTTGCCTGTCTTAGTATGGTTGGCGGCAGTATTGTGCGTGGTCGGGCTGTTTCGCCACCGGGCAGCGCGTTTTGAAGTAGTAGGTTTAGCTCGACCCGAAGTGCGTCAGATTGCTGCTACCTGCAGGGCCCGCCTGATAAGTGTTCCCGTCCAATTGTTTGGTAAAGTCAAGGCGGGTGACACAGTTGCGGTGCTTAGTATAGAACTCGATGATGAACGCATAGATGCCGAGCTGGCAACTATACAAGCAGACATAAACCTTGTGGAGGCGCAGTTAATGGAACTGCGCAGAAACTATGTAGCCGACGTAAACAATCGTGAATCCGAATGGTGGGCTGAAATGCGTGCATTTACCGCAGATGTAGTAGTGGCCACGGCCCGCATTGTCGATGCTAATGCAATCCTTGAAAATGACCAGGCAATGCTCGAAGAGAGAAATAAGGCAATCAGAAGATTTACCTTTGAGAATCAGGCCAAATTGGGAACGGATATTTCCACATATAATAAGCTGCAAGAAATGAAAGAAAACCGCGACGAGCTGGCGAGGAAGATTAAGCGTGACAAGGGAGTGCTGGACAAATATAAGAAGTTGTTGGAAGAAGCGGAACAGCGGAAAAAGAGATATGAGGATTATATCCCCATTGTCGGGACCGGCCCGAACGAGGCCCAACGCGTTATAGACCTGGCGAAGGAGGCTTTAGAGCGGCGGAGGGATGAATTGAGGGCAAGGCGCGAAAAGGTGGTCCTAACGGCTCCATGCGACGGCTATGTCAGCGACATTCCGAGCAGGGTCGGTGAGGCTGTTATGCAGGGTGTAGAGATACTAAGTATCGCAGAAGAGAAGCCCCGTGTGATAATCGCCTATGCCAGCGAAGCTGTGGTGGGCCAACTTAAGATAGGAAAACGTGTGGAAGTTGTCAAAGATAGCGAGCCGCCACAGAAAGGACCGTCTGAGGTAACATACATTGGTCCGGCTGTTGAACAAATGCCGGCGCGGTTGTGGCGAAATCCGAACTTCCCTCAATGGGGACGGCCCATGCTGATTGAGATTCCGCCTGGAATGGAGCTGATTCCGGGTGAGATGGTGGGTATAAGAGGATTGTAGCCCATATCAAACAAAGACGAAGTCGAAGAAAGTGTCTAAAGAGCCAAAAGTTTGAAGTGCCTAAAGTTTTGGAATATCTTTTCACTTTAGCCTGAAAACTGGATTCCCGCTTCCGCGGGAATGACAAAATGTTGTTTCCGCAACAGGACCTAATTAGTCGCCGGACGGCCCCAGTTTTTTCAATAACAGGTCGAGTGTCTCTGTTATGTCAAGTTTTTCGGCCCCGGTTTTCTCGCTCTCAGTTTTGTCAATCTTCGTTTTCTTGAACTCACCTTTCTCGATTTTGGTTTTCTCGACGGTCGGTGTAGTAAACTTCGTCTCATCAAGCAGCTTTTTCTCGCTTTCTGAAAGCGTGGGCTCGGTAATGATTGTGGTAGTAATAAAGACGACAAGCTCGTTGATTGCTACGGATTCGGTTTCAGAGTTGAACAGACCTCCGAGAAGCGGCATATCTCCAAGCACCGGTACTTTGGAAATATCTTTGGTAACGTGTCTTTTGCGTAGGCCGCCTATTGCGATAGTCTGGCCATCCTTTATCATTGCTGTTGTATCCACGCGTCGGGCATCAACAGTCGGCACACCATACATATCCTGGCCTACCAGCACAGTAAATTCGGGCTCAATCTTTAATCTCAGCATCCCATCCCTGGCGATATGGGGAGTAACCTTGAGGTCAACGCCGACTTTTTTAAACTCCGTATACGTCAAAGGGTCTTCCCTGGCCACCTGCATTAACTCCCTATAGGGGTATTCGCGAACAATCTCGAATTTGGCAGGTTCATTATCGAGTACGAGAATTCGAGGATTTGCAAGAAGCCTGGCCCCAATTTGCTTGTGGAGAATGCTCAAGGCCAAATCTACATCGACGGCACCGTTTAGAACACCGAAGCTGAGAGTGCCGCCTGTGATACGGTCAAATCCGCCGCCCACAAACTCTCTCCTTCGCCAGTTACTCATTATTAGCGGAGGCTTGTCATACACGGCTTCCGTCTCCGTTCTGCCGGATTGCCAACCCTCGCGTACTAAGGACGTTGTGTCTCGAATATCATCATTTTCCCACCACGAAAAGGGCGGTTTTGAGGGCGTGGGCCAGGGATAGTACATCGACTGAGGTTGTTCCACTCCTGCCTCGATGAATGCATCTGTCCTTTCTCCAACTTCAATTTCCGTTACTTCGTCCGCCGGCAGGAGGATAGTGTCAGCGGTGTATGGAGCATTGCGGCCAACGTGCCACCGTGGGTCTAATTCGAATCCTTCCTTTGTGGTTACATCATAGAACCTTACCTCGACGAGTACCTGCGAGGTTATGTGGTCTATTTGCTCGATAAATTTGTCCATTGCTTTGATTTTGTCTTCGGTATCCATAACTATTATATGGCTGGTGCCTTTGTTGATGCCTATTTCGCCCTTGCCCGACTTGAACTTGTCCAAAGCGGTATGAACTTCTTCAACATCTGCGTAAGTGATTTTATAAATTCTCGTGACTTGTGGCTCTTTTACATCAGCCATCTCAGGAAGCGGCACGACCCTGACCATATTCTCCGTGGCTATGTATGTATAATTATACGCGGTAAGAATGTTGGTCAGGGCTTCTTCGAGAGGGACGCCGGTTACTTTGACTGTAACATTGCCGGTAACCTTGGGGCTTTTGATAATATCAATATTCGCCTGGTCGGCCAAATCCATCAGCACTTTCTCGATGGGTGTGTCTGTGCTGCTGATTGTAACCCTTGTTCGCAGCTTCTCCCTGGCCGTTTTCCCCGCAGGACGCCCCTCGGCGGAAGCCGTCTGTTCACCCTGGATTAGAATCTCGTCGGCACATATAGTTAGAGGCAAGATAAATAACAGAACCACCAGGAACCCAAAAAAACGATTTCGACAGTTTTTTTCTATCCGTCCAAGGAAGGCCGGATCTTCGATTTTTTTATCCATTACCACATCTCTCCTAACATAGTATTTGCCAGCCGCAGCAGTCGCTATGCGGCTGATTTGTATGTATCGGGGGCTACCCATTCCTTAAATTCTTGGACAGCCAGGAAACCATTGGCAGTCCCGAATTCCAATTAACCTTCATAAATTGTAGCACATCCGAGGCTGCAATTCAAGCAAAATCTGTCCACAGAGTGTGTGCGGCGTGCCAAATAGGAGGATTTTTATTCATAATGGGCTGTTATTGCGTATCGAAAAATGGTATTATGGGACAGTGCCGGATTTACTATTTTCGATTTACTATTGACTATTGTCGAACCGGAACCTTTCATTGAATATTGACTATTGACAATTGAATATTGAAAATGGTAAATAGTCAATGATAAATAGTAAATTGGCAGAGGGCGGAGGCGTTATAGGATTTACTATTTTCGATTTACTATTGACTATTGTCGAACCGGCAAGGCCAAAATAGTAAATAGTCAATAATAAATAGTAAATTGGCAGCCCAATAACCAATGTGGAAATGGAGTCCGAAATGAAAGTTACGTCCACAATAGTGCTTTCTCTGATGATATTCAGCGGGCCGGCATCTTGCGAACCGTTCCAAAATGAAGTCCGCGCGACAGCTCGTCCTCATAGGGAGTCCTTACGGACTGCTCATAACGAGCCGCTTGAAGAAGCTCTCATTTATCGAGGAATGAGCGACGCTTCCACAGCGGCTGCCGTTGGTGATGGAATGTTCATCGTGGCCGACGATGAGGACAACGTGCTGAGGGTCTACAAAATCCGTGGGTCCGGTCTTCCTGTTTTCCGCTGCGACCTGACAGAGTTTCTTAATATTTATCCGGAACACCCTGAGGCCGACATCGAGGGAGCAACGATGCTCGGCGATACCATCTATTGGATAAGCTCGCACGGTAGAAACAAGGATGGGAAAATGCGGCCGAACCGATATCGTTTTTTCGCCACGTCAGTTAAGGTCGAGAATGGGCAGGTTACTATCCGGCCCATAGGCATTCCGTGTAAAACCCTCATCCACAATCTGGTCAAAACCGGGCCCGCACTCCGGCTGGGATTAGGTCGGGCCACCAGATTCGATGCACCGAACCTTACAAAACAAGAGCGTAAAAGTCTTGCGCCCAAACAATATGGGCTTAATATCGAGGGTCTTTGTGCATCGGGCGACGGGCAGACACTCTACATTGGATTCAGGAACCCCCGCCCCTTTGACGCAGCAAGCTCGCGTGTAAAAGCTCTTGTCGTGGCCCTGAATAATGCCAAGGAGGTAATCGAAAGGGGTGAACCGGCAATTTTTGGCGAGCCTATCTTGTGGGATTTCGAAGGTCTGGGAATAAGAAGCATGGAGTATTCCTATTTTCATAAGGCGTTTTTTATCATCGCCGGCCCGCGTAACGCAGAGCCGAGGTTTGTCTTATATCGCTGGTCGGGGGAAAAAGAGGCACCGCCGGTACTGGTTCGGAAATTAAGACCTAATGCAAGCGGTTTTAGCCCTGAGACGCTGGTTACATTTGAAAATTCGGGCAAGTTTTTGCTGCTCAGTGACGATGGCACCCTGCCCGTGAAGGTATCTTCTCCCGGTGAATGCAAGGAGGGGGAATTGAATTATGACGGAACGTGCCCGAACAAGTTCCTGGTTGACCAAAACAAAAAATTCTTCAGGGCGATTTGGGTGGAGCCATAAAATGTCTATGTCTTCTGCTGAATGATACAAGACAACAAAGAACCGGCAAAAGAACTGGAATTATGCAATTCGGCACTTTTCTGTTGTTTCCCTATTTGTCCGTTGCGGAATTCAGTCTGCTTAAAGCCCTTGTGCTTCTTCTGCGGATGCAGCAACCATCGCTTCCTGTTCAGTTGACTTTGGCAGGGTAAAGCAGACACAGTTTCCCTGGCCGTCGCCGCTTTCAACCCATAAGCTTCCACCGTGCATTTCCAGTAATTCCCTGGCTATCGGCAATCCCAGAGATGATTGTCCTTCGCTTCCGGTTTGCATCTTCATTCTAATCTGTGTGAAGCGATTGAAACTGGCGGCTATCCTGCTGCTTTCAGCAGCCGGGCTGTCGTCTTCCACCTTCACCATAATTTCATTTCCAATATCTTCCGCCCGCACAGCGATATGGCCATTCGAAGGAATTGACTCTATTGAATTGTTAATAATATTATATAACGCCTGAATTATCCTGATACGGTCCGCCTCGATAACAAGCTCAGAATCGGGCATCAAGCTTTTTAGTTCAATGTGTCTTTCATCTGCAAGTGGTGACAGGACTCTTACAGCATCTGTAACAAGAGAACAAAGATTAAGTTCAGCCAAATCCAGCTTCATTTCGCCCGCATCAAGTTGTGAGATTTCAAGAAATTCACCAACAATGCTTTCGAACCTCTTCATGCCCTTGCCTGCGTGTTCGAGATTTTCCTGCAGCTCTGGACTGATTTTGCCGAGAGCGCCTGTCAGTGCGTCGGAGATAACATTCTTGAATTCAGGCGCCAACGTCATCAATTGCCGGCAAACAGTAATAGCAAACTTATCTTTCAGTTGATTTTGCTTCTCCAATTGCAGATTTGCCGTTCTAAGCTCATTCTCCGCCCGGATACGTTCGGAGATGTCGTGAGCTATCAGGACAATTGCAACGTCGTTTCCGCTTTCATCTTTAATGACAGAGCTGGAAAGGGAAACCGGAAATTCACTGCCGTCTTTTCGTTTGTGGAAGAAGCCCACTTCCCAGCCGCTAACGGCCCGATAAGTCTTTTTTTCACTGTCGCTTTCAGGATTTTCTTTCCAGAGAATATCGCAGTCTTTTCCAATAATATCTTCTTCGCTATATCCATAAGTTTCACAAAATACCCTGTTGACGAAGGTAATTTTGTTCTCCATATCGGCGATATAGACGTTATCGTCGGTGTTGAGAATGGCCTGCGAGAGCAATCGGAGCTTCTCTTCGGTCCTCTTGTGCTTGATGGCATTTTCGATTGTAATTGGTACAGCCTTGAGGTAATTCCTTTCGACGTCCTTTGCCAGATAATCATAAGCCCCAACTCTCCAGGCTTTGAGCGCTGTTTCCTCACTACCGGCCCCGGTAACGACAATAACTGGAGTATTCTTAACCGAATCCAGGATGTCAAATGCAGTGCCGTCTCCGAGTGAGTAATCAGTAAGTATAATATCAAAGGCTTCGCGGCCCAATATAGTCCTGGCCTCCGAAACAGAGCCGGCTATTTTGCAATCGTATGGAAGCTTTTCTTCTTCCACTAACCGCGTAAAGGCCATTTGGTCGAGCTTATCGTCCTCAATCAACAAAATGCTGTATCTTATATTTTCCATGATTTTATCCCCCATTTGGCAGCTCACTTAAAGTCCAGTACCGGTTAATTGTTCTGATTGCCTCCACAAACTGTTTATAATCAGCAGGCTTGACCATATAACCGGCGGCATTGTGCCTAAAGCTCTCGGCTATATCCTGTTTGTCCTTCGATGTAGTTAACACGACAACGGGAATTGTTTTCAAGTCCTCATTCTTTTTGGCGATTTTCAGAAATTCTATACCGTCCATTTTCGGCATATTCAAATCCAGAAGAATGACGTATGGCTTTTTATCACTCTCGCTTTTTAAATACTGAAGTGCTTCTTCGCCGTTAGCTGTGCGAACAAGTTTTTCTGTAACGCCTACATCTTTAAGCGCTCGCTCAACTGTCATCGCATCCAAGTTGTCATCTTCGACTAACAATATTGGCTTCGAGCTTTGCATTTTTAACCCCCATTTCCCGGCTTGGCAATGTAAAGAAGAACGTACTTCCTTCACCGAGTTTTGACTCGACCCAAATTTTACCTCCATATAACTCCACGATTTTCTTTACGACGGTAAGTCCGACGCCGGTACTTTCAAACTCGTCACGCGGCGATAGTGTCTGGAATATTCGGAAGATTCTCTCGAAGTGCCTCTCTTCGATTCCGGGCCCGTTGTCGGCGACACTAAAGTTCCAGAAGCCATTCTCTTCGACACATCCGATTCGTATCCGGCCTTGCGGTTTGTCCATATATTTTACACCGTTGCCCAGCAGGTTCTGGAAAACCTGTGTAATACGGGTTTCTTCACACTCAATTACAGGCATCTGGTTTTCGACTATAACCTCGATGTTTTCGGGCGGAGCGACCGTATCAATAACTTCTGAAACAAGGTCATTTAGATTTACCCTGCCCTTTTTTTCTTTAGCACGTCCAACTCTTGAGTATTGGAGCACTCCATCAATGAGGTTGTGCATTCGCTGTGTCCGGCTCAAAAGCAAATTCATTTGCTCTCTGCCGTTGTCATCGAGTTTGTCCGCATAATCAGCTACCAACCAATCCGCCAGTGTTTTGATTCCTCGCAGCGGCGCCTTCAAATCATGCGATACTATGTATGCAAAATCCTTTAATTCCTGATTGATACTTTCCACCTCATCGAGAAGCTCATCCTGCCTTTGCTCTGCCCACTTTCGTTCGGTGATGTCGCGGACAGTCGCCTGCAAAACTTTTTTGCCCTGCAGCTTCATCCTCGTTAATAAAACAGTTGCAAAGAATTCCGTTCCATCCACTTTTTTGTGTTTCCATTCAAAGAAATGCGAGCCCTTTTCCATTGCTGTTGCCATCATTTGTTGAGCCTTTACAGAAGACAGCATCCCATCGGGCTGATACTCCGGGGACAAGGCGGCCGGCGTTTTAGAAGCAAACTCCTCCTCATCTTTGCATCCGAACATTTTTACGGTAGCCGAATTCCCGTTGAAAAATCCCTGCTCCGGTGTTAACAGCATAATCGCGTCTCGAGAAGATTCATAAAGCGTTTTATGCTTCTCCTCACTTTCCCGGACTGCTTTTTCCATTCGCTTTCGCTCGGTGATATCAACAAATAAGCCCGCAAGAACATCCTTTTCAGCAATTATCATCTTTTCGGCGCTTATCAAGACAGGGATTTTTCTGCCGTCCTTATGTTGTACTTCACCCTCGTAATCAAACGTATGCCTTTGTTTCACGTGGCTGTGGAATTTTTCTTTATATTTTTCTGCTTCACCCTTGGGGTGCACTTGTGACTGGTGCATACGGAGTATCTCGCTGCGTGTCCGCCCGATTAGCTCCTCGGCCAGCGAGTTACATTCCAATAGCTGCCCCGTTTGTGCGTCAGCTATAAATATTGCTCCCCCCGCATTTTCGAATATGGTTCTAAATTTTAACTCTGATTCTTTTAGTGCATCTTCTGTCTTTTTTCGCTCGGTGATGTCGCGTGCGACCGCTATTATGTAGTCTTCTTTTTCCCGGCTCACGAGCTTTAGACCGGTTTCAACGCAAAACGTCGTTCCATCCTTGCGTTTTTGCCGGCCTTCTATAACCAAATCCGCCTTACGTTTGAGTTTTTTGACATACTCGGCCAACGTAGAATCATCCAGTATAGACTCTTCAACGTCTTTAAGGCTCTTATTAAGTAATTCTTCTCGTGTATATCCGAGACTATCACATGCTCTTTCGTTTACATCGATGAAACGGCCCCATTCAGGTTCTATTACAAAAATACTGTCATTTGCCCTGTCTATTAGATTTCGGAATAATTGCAGCGTTTGCCCTGCCTTTTTGCGTTCTGCAGTTCTGCCCAGGCGTTTTGCAATCGCATTTAATAAAGCATGTTCTTCCTCAAGGAATAGGCTCCGGCCGCTTTCCGGCTTTTCGCCAAGGTAGTAGACCTCAATTTGTCCGGCTTTGTCCCCGCGTACGCTGATGGGAGCATACTGGCTCAATCCCGTTTTTTTGAAATTATCTGTTATATACTTTATCCCTTCGAAAGTGATTCTTACGCACGTGTCATCAGGATACTGATATGCTCTGCGAATCAAGTTAGGCGTTTCCTGAAATATTTGCTCCAATGGAACCTTTTGCTTCTCAATAAGCCTGGCCAACTCATAAAGACAATTAAGCTGCTTAATGTGCTGACGTAATTTTTTGTGGGCTGAAGAATGCTGCTCAATTTCTTCCTGGAGTTTTTCATTGGTCGATGATAATTCCGCCGTCCGCTCCTGCACCTTTTCTTCAAGCTGTTTATAAGATTCTGTTAAATCTTCGCTCATCTTATCAAATGCCCGAGAGAGCTGGCCTATCTCGTCCTTTGTATTCATTCCCACTCTATAATCGAGATTCCCCCGGCCTACTATTTCAGTCCCTATATGTAACTTATGGATAGGGCCGGAGATAATCCTTGAAACAAAGGTTCCTGTTAACCAAGCCGATATGGGAACGAAAATTATTATAATGACAAATAGAAGTTTTATTTTAGCCAAAGGTGCCAATGCTTCTGAAGCATCTATCTCTGCCAGAAGACCCCACTTCATCTGTGGTATATGGTCGTGTATTCCCAGAACCTTAACTCCTCTGTAATCTCTATATATAAGAGGTGCGTGCGAATGGGATTTACTGCCGAACTTTTTAATATCTTCAAGACATTTTCTTGTATTTTCGGTATCGACTTTTAGTTTAAGGAAGGTATCTTTTATGGAACGAGAAGGGGTTATCATATACCCGTATTGATTTACAAGATAAATTTCCCCTGTTTTGCCCAACCCTGTTTTATCAAAAGTTATTTCATTTAACATATCCAGGTTGGCCCTGGCAACGATTACGCCTAAGAACTCTGCCGTTTTGCTGTCTGTAATAGGTGCGGAAAAGGCTAAAGAGCTCTCTCCTGTTGTTTCAGAAAGATAAGCCTCTTTAATACAGGGGCCTTTTCTTGCACCCAAAAAGTAAATATCAGTGGACTTATCCAAGCCAATTCTGCTTCTATCGCTGGAGGCAACAATCTTGCCGGTTTTATCTATGACAAATAATTCATAAGTAAATTCATTGGCTTTTTCTGTAGTCTCCAACCTCCTCATAGCCCTATCGAATCTTAGAGTGTAATCAGGGCTTTGTTTGCTCGCGGACAAAAGCTCTTCCAGGACTAAACTTTGGGATAACTGTGTCGCGGCGTATTTTTGTGTTTCCAAAAACGTTTCTATATGGTGTGCCCTTGACTGGGCAATCGTGCTTAAACGGGAAAATATCTCGTCTTCCAGATTCCTTCTGGCTATTATGTAACAGACAGGAGCGGCAATGCCTGTGAGAATTACGGCTGTGATGAGAAAAGAAAGGCTTATTTTGTTGGCTATCTTCATACTTTTAATTCTCTAATTTTCGTTGGGCACGATACCAGCACTCGACAAGCGGGTCCGCTCTCCTTGGGAGTCCTTACGGACTTTCGCAGCAAAAACCAACAGGAGCACTTTTTCACCCGGTTATTAGATGCTCCAATACTTCCATTGGCCGGCTTTACCAAACACTGGCTCGATGTTTACGTTTATATTCTCTCCATTTATCTTTTACGATTTCACTCAGTTCCTTCAGATTAAAAGGCTTTTTGATATAGTCATCGGCCCCTATGTCAATCGCCCTGTTTATATCAGAGATGGCCCCTCTTCCTGTCAACATAAACACAGGTATATCCTCTGTTCTTTCATCGTGCTTAAGCTCCGAGAGCACTTCCAAGCCGTCCATACCCGGTATCATCCAATCCAATAAGATAAGTTCGGGTCTGTTTTCCTGTGCGAGTTTAACGCCGGTTGGTCCGTCTTCAGCCAGATAAACCTTAAATCCAGCCAGTTTCAGGTCGTATTTCAGGACATTGCGGACAATCTCATCGTCGTCAACGACCAAAATGGAAACCCATTTACTCACCGTATAGACCCTTTCCGAGCTTCTATGGAGCTTGCCCAGCCCATCCTTTTCCATACTTTAGGATGGGCGGGGCTTGCGCCCAATCCGGCAATTTAGCCCCCGTTCTTGCTTTCGCAAGAAAGCACGGGGGTTCGCTCTGCCTTTCGGGAAGCCGTTTCCCGGCCTCGAATTCCAAAAAACCCCCATGCGCAGAACACTCCAATTATTTAATTAGTATCTGTTGCGGAAACAACATTTTGTCATTCCCGCGAAATCGGGAATCCAGTTTTTAGGCCATACACCCCTGCTTTCGCAGGGGTGACATTGCCAATTTCGGCTTTCCGCAACAGGAACTAATTATTCACTATCAAACCTCAAAAACACGCGGACACAATAATACCGAAATCACCTCTCCAATTCCAACCAATTTCGCGAACCCCGTTGGAAATTCTGCAGGCAGGGAGCGTAGGGTGTGCAAAATTCGTTTTTGCACACGCGGGAACTCTAACGGGGCGAACATTCGACTGCTGCTTACGGGCCAAATTCGTGATATTGTGCGCCAAATCTCAATTTTTGTTAAATCACCGCCCCTTTTTGCCGATAATTTTCTTGTG